>Ga0196960_10000208_pt1 | contig 23618 bp, 21 predicted proteins | sample S3v_5metaG_FD_183187 | JGI IMG/M metagenome (GOLD analysis project Ga0196960, IMG submission 183187) | Soil microbial communities from Anza Borrego desert, Southern California, United States - S3+v_5 | ecosystem: Environmental > Terrestrial > Soil > Desert | place: USA: California | collected...
ACCTCGCCGGCGCCGAGCAGGGGCCTGTCGGCCGGCGGGCCGACGGGGGCGGGATCGACGGGAGCGGGGTCGACAGGGGCGAGGCGCATCCGCTCCCCGCGCCACGTCGTCCACGCACCCGGGGCCGGCGTCACACCACGGATCCGCCGGTCCACCACGTACGCCGGCAGCGCCCAGTCCACGCGGGCGTCGCCGGCCTCCACCTTCGGCGCCAGGCTGACGCCGTCGGCCGGCTGCGGCCGGGGCTCCAGCGCGCCGGCGGCGATGCCGTCGAGCGTGGCGACGAGGAGCCGCGCGCCGCCGACCGCCAGCCGGCCGAGGAGGTCGCCGGCGGTGTCACGGGGGCCGATGGCCTCGGTGAGGGTGCCGAAGACGGGGCCGGTGTCCAGGCCGGCCTCGAGCAGGAAGGTCGATGCGCCGGTCACCTCGTCGCCGGCCATGATCGCGTGCTGCACCGGCGCGGCGCCCCGCCAGGCGGGCAGCAGCGAGAAGTGCAGGTTGACCCAGCCGCGCCGCGGCAGGTCGAGCGCCGCCTGCGGCACCAGCGCGCCGTAGGCGACGACCGGAGCGCAGTCGACGCCGAGGGCGGCCAGGTGCTCGAGGAACTCCGGCTCGCGCGGAGAGCGCGGCTGCAGGACCGGGATGCCGGCTGCGTCGGCGCGCTGGGCCACCGGCGACCGGCTCACGGTGCGGCCGCGACCGGACCGCGCGTCGGGGCGGGTGAGGACGGCGACGACCTCGTGCTCGGAGGCCAGCAGCGCCTCCAGCGAGGGAACGGCGGGCTCGGGGGTGCCGGCGAACAGGAGCTTCAGTGCGGGCTCACCTCCACGCGCGGGACCCACGCGGCCATGCCCGCCCACCCGGCCGCCTGGATCTCGGCCAGCGCGGCCGCGCGGTCGACGTCGGCGAGCCGGTCGACGAACAGGACGCCGTCGAGGTGGTCGGTCTCGTGCTGGATGGCCCGGGCGAGCAGCTCGGAGCCCTCCACGCGGACCGGGTCGCCGTGCATGTTCCACCCGGAGGCGACCACGTGCAGGGCACGGCGGCAGTCGTACCGCAGCTCCGGGATGGACAGGCAGCCCTCCGGGCCGTCCTGCGTCTCCTCGCCCACGGCGGTGACGTCCGGGTTGACCAGGTGCCCGACCTCGCCGTCCACGTACCAGGTGAACACCCGCAGGCCGACGCCGATCTGCGGAGCGGCCAGGCCGGCGCCCCCGGCGGCGTGCATGGTGTCGGTCAGATCGGCGACCAGCTGCCGCAGCTCCCCGTCGAAGTCGACGACCGGAGCTGCCGGGGTGCGCAGGACCGGGTCGCCGTACAACCGGATCGGCGTGATGCTCACCGATCGATCGTATGCGGAGCCGCGGTCGTCTCCTCCGCCAGCGCGGCACGCGCGGCGGCTGCCACGTGCAGCGCCGTGGTCGGGAAGGCCGGGACGTCGAGGTCGTCCGGGCCGATCAGCAGCTCGATCTCGGTGCAGCCGAGCACCACGCCCTCGGCGCCACGGGCGACCAGCCGGCCGACGACCTCGCGGTAGGCCTGGCGGGACTCCTCCCGCACGACGCCGACCACCAGCTCCTCGTAGATCACCCGGTGGACCAGTTCCCGGTCCGCCGGCTCGGGCACCAGGACGTCGACGCCGCCCGCGGCCAGCCGGTCGGCGAGGAACGGCTGCTCCATGGTGTACCGGGTGCCCAGCAGTGCGACGCGGGTCAGCCCGGCGGCGCGCACCGCCTCGGCGGTGCTGTCGCCGATGTGCAGGAGCGGCACGTCGACGGCGGCGGCCACGACGTCGGCGACCGTGTGCATGGTGTTGGTGCACAGGACGACCAGGTCGGCGCCGGCCGCCTGCAGGGACCGGGCGTCCGCGGCGAGCAGCTCACCGGCCCGTGCCCAGTCCCCGGCGGCCTGCAGCCGCTCGATCACCGCGAAGTCCACCGAGAGGAGCACGCACCGGGCCGAGTGCAGTCCGCCGAGCCGGTCGCGCACCGCCTCGTTGAGCAGCCGGTAGTACAGCGCGCTGCTCTCCCAGCTCATCCCGCCCAGCAGCCCGATCGTCTTCACCGTGGCATCACACCAGGTCGAGCGGATCCAGCTGCACGCGCACGTGCTCGGGGGCCTTCTTCGCGCTTCGCACGCCCTGGACCTCCGCCAGGGCGTGCGCCAGCGCCGCACCCTCCGCGCGGGGCACCCGGACCAGGTAGCGCTCCCGCTCGCCCTCCTGCCCCGGCCGCGGCGTCTCCGGCACCGGACCGAGGAGATCGGCCTCGGCGGGCAGCCGCGCCGCCGCCAGGAAGTCGGCCAGCGCGGCCGGGGATCCCGACACCGAGGCGATCCGGGTGGCCGGCGGAAAGCCGAGCTCCCGGCGGTCGGCCAGCTCCCGTTCGGCCAGCCAGGCCGGATCCCACCGCACGAGCGCCTGGACGACGGGGTGCGCGGCGTCCGCGGCCACCACCACCTGCCCCCCGGCCGACGCCGGCCGGACCAGGGTGGCGGCGTTCATCCAGCGCCGCAGCGTCTCCTCACCCGCCCGCAGGTCGGCGCGGCCCAGCAGGGCCCAGGAGTCCAGCAGCAGCGCGGCGCCGTACCCGCCCTCGGCCACCGGCTCGGCACCCGGGGTGGCCACGACGAGCGCCGGCCCGGCCGGCACGGTGGCGAGGACACCGGTGCTGCTCCCCGACGTGCGCACCACCGCCCCGGGGAACGCGCGCGCCAGCTCCTCTGCGGTGCGCGTCTCGCCGACGACGGAGGCCCGGAGCTTGGTCCCGGAGCAGTGCGGGCACTCGAAGGTGGCCGCGGGCCGGGCGCACCAGCGGCAGGCGGGGATGCGGCTGCCGCCCGGACCCGGCCGCGACGGGATGCCGAGCGGGCCGGCGCAGTGCGCGCACCGGGCCGGGGCCCGGCAGCGGGCGCAGGCCAGGGACGGCACGTAGCCCCGCCGGGGCACCTGCACCAGCACCGGGGCACCGTCGGCCAGCGCGCGGCGGGCCGCGGTGTGCGCCAGCGACGGCAGCCGCGCCGAGCGCGCGGCCGGGTCGCGGGCCAGCTCGAAGTCCTCGCCCAGCGCCTGCACCCGTGGCGCGGCGGCACGCAGGACGGTCCGGTCGGCGACGAGCTGGTGCGCCCATCCCGATTCCACGAGCACCGCGGCCTCCGCGGTGCGCGAGGTGCCGGCGACCACCGCGGCGCAGGTGTCCAGCCACGCCCGCTGCACCAGGACGTCGCGGGCGTGCGGATAGGGAGCGTGCTCGTCGGCGTGCAGGTCGTCGCCGTCGTCCCAGACGACCACCAGCCCGAGGTCCCGGACGGGGGCGAACATGGCCGCACGGGTGCCGAGCACGACCTGGGCGGCACCGCGCGAGGCGGCCAGGAACCGGCGGTAGCGCACCTCCGGGGAGTCGTCGGCGCGCAGCACCGTGTACGAGTGCTCGGGCAGCAGCCGCTGGGCCGCCGTCGCCAGCCGGTCCAGGTCCTTGCCGTCGGGGACGACCACCAGGGCCCCCCGTCGCCCGGACAGGGTGGCCTGGCAGAGCTCGACCAGGCGGGTCGGCCAGTCCTCACCGGGCAGCGCCGTCCACACCGCCCGCGCCGGCCGTCCGCCGGCCAGCGCGGTGAGCAGGGCGGGCCCGGCGAGGTAGCGGGCGAAGCCGGCGGGGTCGGGTGGCCCGGGCAGCGCCTCCGGCGTCGGGACGTCCCGCTTCTCGGCGGCGGCGCGACGCGGCGGCAGCGCCAGCCGGAGCACGTCGCTGGCGGTGCCGGCGTACCGGTCGGCGACCGCCCGCACGAGGCGGGCCACCTGCGGGGTGAGCACCGGCTCGCCCGAGGGCACGTGCGACAGGGGCTGGAGGTCACCGGCGAAGTCCGTGGTGTCGCCCAGCTCCCACACCACGCCGTCGACGAGCCGGCCGCGGAAGCGCACCCGCACCCGGCACCCGGCCTGCACCGTGCCGGCGTACTTGTCGGGCACGGCGTAGTCGAAGGGCCGGTCCAGGTGTGCCAGCGGCACGTCCACGACGACCCGGGCCACCCGCGGCATGCGCGGGGCGCCCTGGTCGTCGGCGGGCAGCGGGGTCCTCTTCCTACGCCACCGCCGAGCGCAGCGCCTCGGCCCGGTCGAGTCGCTCCCACGGCAGGTCGAGGTCGGCGCGGCCGAAGTGGCCGTAGGCGGCGGTGGGCCGGTAGATCGGCCGCAGCAGGTCCAGGTCGCGGACGATGGCGCCGGGACGCAGGTCGAACACCGTGCTGATCGCCTTCTCCAGCACCTCGTCGGCCACCGTGCCGGTGCCGAACGTCTCCACGAACAGGCCCACCGGGTGAGCGGCGCCGATGGCGTAGGCGACCTGCACCTCGCACCGGCGGGCCAGCCCGGCGGCGACGACGTTCTTGGCCACCCAGCGCATCGCGTAGGCCCCGGAACGGTCGACCTTCGACGGGTCCTTGCCCGAGAAGGCGCCGCCGCCGTGGCGGGCCATGCCGCCGTAGGTGTCGACGATGATCTTGCGGCCGGTGAGCCCGGCGTCGCCCATCGGGCCGCCGATGACGAACTTGCCGGTGGGGTTGACCAGGAGCCGGTGGCCGGTGGTGGGCAGGCCGAGGGCGGCCAGCTCCGGCTCGACGACGAGCTCCTCGATGTCGGGGGTCAGCAGCGTCTCGATGGAGATGTCCTCGGCGTGCTGCGAGGACACGACCACCGTGTCGACGGCGACCGGCCGGTCGTCCTCGTAGACGACGGTGACCTGGGTCTTGCCGTCGGGACGCAGGTAGGGCACCGACCCGTCCTTGCGGACCGCGGACAGCCGGCGGGACAGCCGGTGCGCCAGCGCGATCGGCAGGGGCATGAGCTCGGGCGTCTCGTCGGTGGCGTAGCCGAACATCAGGCCCTGGTCGCCGGCGCCCTGGCGCTCGATCTCGTCGTCGGCCCCGCCGGAGGTGCGTGCCTCGAAGCCGGTGTCGACCCCCTGCGCGATGTCGGGCGACTGCGCGCCGATGGAGACGCTGACGCCGCAGGAGGCGCCGTCGAAGCCCTTGCGGGAGGAGTCGTAACCGATGCGCAGGACCGTCTCGCGCACGATCGCCGGGATGTCGACGTAGCCGGCCGTGGTGACCTCGCCCGCGATGTGCACCTGACCGGTGGTGATCATGGTCTCCACCGCGACCCGGCTGCGCGGGTCCTGGGTGAGCATCGCGTCGAGGATCGCGTCGCTGATCTGATCGGCGATCTTGTCCGGGTGGCCCTCGGTCACCGACTCGGACGTGAAGAGGCGGCGTGGCACTCGGGACTCCCTGGGTGTCGGTGGCGGGACGGGCGTGCACGGGCGGGTTCGCCCGGGCGGGCGTTGCGAGGGGCGGCACGCGACGGGGTGGCCGGGTGCTGGGTGGTCGGGTGCTGCGTGCGCACGTTACCGGCGTCGCCCGACGCCGGGTGCCACGGACTGCTCCTCAGCCGCCGGCGGGCTCCCCCAGCCGCTTGCTCACGGCGGTCCAGATCCCCGCGGCGACGGCGTCCTTGGTGCCCCGGGGCACGTCGGTGCTGCCCCCGTCGGCGTCCAGCACGACGACGGCGTTCTCCGCCCGGCCGAAGACCTGCCCGGCCGAGACGTCGTTGACCACGAGGAGGTCGCAGCCCTTGCGGGCGAGCTTGGTCCGCGCGTGGGCGAGCACGTCGCCGTCCTCGTCACCGGTCTCGGCCGCGAAGCCGACGACGAGCTGGCCCGCCGCCCGCTTGGTGACCAGCTCCGCGAGGACGTCGGGATTGCGCACCAGCGGCACCGACGCCGGCTCGCTCGCCGCGCCCTTCTTCATCTTGGTGGCGGCGACGTCGGCCGGACGGAAGTCCGCGACCGCCGCGCTCATGACGACGACGTCGGCCATCGGCTGCCCGCCCGCACCCGCCTCCGAGAGCATGGCGGTGCGCAGCTCCTCGGCCGTGCCCACGGGGACCACCCGGACGCCGAAGGGCGCCGGCAGCTCGACGTTCGCGGCGACGAGCACGACGTCGGCGCCGCGAGCGGCCGCGACCCGGGCCAGCGCCCAGCCCTGCTTGCCCGACGAGCGGTTGCCGAGGTACCGGACGGGGTCCAGCGGCTCCCGTGTGCCGCCGGCGCTGATCACGACCCGGCGGCCGGTGAGGTCGGGGGCCAGCGCGGCAGCGCCGGAGTCCAGGACCACCGACGCCAGCGCGGCGATGTCGGCCGGCTCGGGCAGGCGCCCCGGGCCGGAGTCGGGGCCGGTCAGGCGCCCGACGGCGGGGGGCAGCACCAGGGCGCCGCGCCGCCGGAGCGTGGCGACGTTGTCCTGGGTGGCCGGGTGCAGCCACATCTCGGTGTGCATCGCCGGCACGAACACCACCGGGCAGTGCGCGGTGAGCAGGGTGGCGGTGAGCAGGTCGTCGGCACGCCCCGTGGCGGCGCGGGCCAGCAGGTCGGCGGTGGCGGGGGCGACGACGACGAGGTCGGCCTCCTGACCGATGCGCACGTGCGCGACCTCGGGGACGTCGGACCAGACGTCGGTGGTGACCGGGTTGCCCGACAGCGCCTCGAAGGTGGCCGCGCCCACGAAGTGCAGCGCGCCGGGGGTCGGGACGACGCGGACGTCGTGCCCGCCCTCGGTGAGGGCCCGCAGCAGCAGCGCGGCCTTGTAGGCGGCGACCCCGCCGCTGACCCCCAGCACGATCCGGCTCATGCGGCCATCATCCCGCAGATCCGACGACGCCCCCGGCACAGGCCAGGGGCGTCCCCATCACAACGGGCAGGTGAGGTGCTGGAACGGCCGCCCCCTTCCGGGTCCCACCCTGAGCTTGCGAAGGGTGGGGAGAAGGGGGTTCTTTTAGTTCTCGCCGGCGGTGTGGGCCAGCAGGCCCTCGTTGATCTCGCGCAGCGCGATCGACAGCGGCTTCTCCTGGGGCGCGGTGTCGACCAGCGGGCCCACGTACTCGAGGAGGCCCTCGGAGAGCTGGCTGTAGTACGCGTTGATCTGGCGCGCGCGCTTGGCGGCGAAGATGACCAGGCCGTACTTGCTGCTGGTGCGCTCGAGCAGTTCGTCGATGGGCGGGTTGGTGATGCCCTCGGGGGCGGGTGCGACTCCGGACACGGCTCGGCGGGTCTCCTCGATCATTCGGCGGGAGTGAGCGGGGCGACGGGGGCCGTCGACCGCCCTCTCACTCGGAAGCGCCGGCCCCCTGGTGCAGTTCGGGCGACGGCGCAGTCAGCAAGCCTACCAACTCGTCGGCGGCTCGGGCCACGTCGTCGTTGACGACCACCACGTCGAACTCCCCGGCGGCGTCCAGCTCGGCCTGCGCGATCCGCAGCCGTTCCTCCTGGACGGCGGCCGGTTCGGAGCCCCGGCCGGCCAGCCGGCTCTTCAACTCGGCCCAGGAGGGCGGGGCCAGGAAGACCAGCTGCGCCTCGGGTGCGCGGCTGCGCACCTGACGGGCGCCCTGGAGCTCGATCTCCAGCAGGGCCGGGCGGCCGGTCTCCAGCTGGGCCCGGACGGGTCCGACGGGAGTGCCGTAGCGGTGTCCCGCGTACTGCGCCCACTCCAGCAGGCCGTCGGTGGCGATCAGCCGGTCGAACTCGGCGTCGTCGACGAAGTGGTAGTGCACCCCGTCCGTCTCGCCCGGCCGGGGACGGCGAGTGGTGGCCGACACCGACACCCACACGTCGGGGTGCCGGCGCCGGACCTCGGCGACCACGGTGCCCTTGCCGACGCCGGAGGGACCGGAGAGCACGGTCAGCCGTGCCGCTGTCGCTGCTGCCACTCGTCGTCCCCGCCCGGTCGTGCCTGCATCGTGCGACCGCGGTCAGACGACCTGTTCGCCTCCGAACTCGGCCTCCAGCGCGCGGCGCTGGTTGGCGCCCAGCCCTCGCACGCGGCGCGTCGGGGAGATCTCCAGGCGTTCCATGATCTTCGCAGCCCGGGCCTTGCCGACTCCCGGCAGGGACTCCAGGACGGCGGAGACACGCATCTTGCCGATCACCTCGTCGGTGTCGCCCTGCTTGAGGACGTCGCCGACGGTGGCGCCCTTGCTCTTGAGCCGCTCGCGGAGTTCCGCGCGCGCCTTGCGGGCTGCTGCCGCCTTCTCGAGTGCGGCGGCCCGCTGTTCCGGGGACAGGTCAGGCAGGGGCATGGTGCAACCCAATCGTGTCGTCGCCGGCCGCTTCCGGCCGGCCGTCGTTCGGTTCTCCGAGGCGTGGCGCGCCTCGGGTCCGAGCCTCTCGGTCACCGTGGTTCCCGGCAAATCCGCAGGTCACGCTGCTACCCGGCAGCGCGCGCCGGACTTCCGGGGCACCCGCGCGCACGATCCCCACGCGGATGGCTACGGACCGTCATCCGCGCAGGTCAACATGGGTGATCGGACGTTTCCGATCGGGTTGTGGAGGAGTGCCAGCAGGTGGCCCGGTCCGCACCGACACGCCGGTGACACGACACGCCGACGGGACGCCGGCCGCCGAGGGCAGTGCGGGTCTCAGGCCGTGATCGCCTCGGCCCAGCGGTCGGCCGCCGCGCGGAGGGATGCCGGGTCCGGACCGGCTCCGAGGACGTCGCGCGAGACCGTCGGGACGACGGCGGAACCGGTTCCGAAGAGGCGCCGGAGGTCGCTGACCGTGCCACCCTGCGCGCCCAGCCCCGGAGCCAGCACCGGTCCTCCGAGCCCGTCCAGGTCGACGTCCAGCTCGCGCAGCGTGGCACCCACGACGACCCCGAACGAGCCGGTGCCGCCGGGGGCCCGCTCCGCGGTGTTCCAGCCCCGCACCGTGTCGACGACCACCTGGGCGACCGACCGCTCCCCCACCCGCGCGTGCTGCAACGTGCCGGCGTCGGGGTTGGAGGTGCGGGCGAGGACGAACAACCCGCCGCCGTGCGCCCGGGCGGTGTCGACCGCCGGCTGCAGCGACCCGGGGCCGAGGTAGGGGCTGACGGTCATCGCGTCGACCGCGAGCGGGTGCTCGGGGCGCAGGTAGTCGGCGTAGCCGGACATCGTCGAGCCGATGTCCCCGCGCTTGGCGTCCAGGAGCACCAGGGCGCCGGCCGCCCGTGCCCGCGCGACCGCCTCCTCCAGCACGGCCAGGCCACGGGAGCCGTGCCGCTCGTAGAACGCCAGCTGAGGCTTGAGGACGGCGACGGACCCGGCCAGGGCGTCCACGACGGTGTCGGTGAACCGGGCCAGCCCCTCCGGTGAGTCGGGCAGCCCCCACGCCGCCAGCAGCGGCGCATGCGGGTCGATGCCGACGCACAGCGGCCCGCGGTCGGCGACGACGTCGGCCAGCCGGCGGCCGAACGGGGTGCTCATCGGTCCTCCTCCACGGCGCGCGGCAGCGTGTGCCCCAGCGCGGTGATGCACCGCTGGGCGAGCAGCGGGTCGGCGAAGGCGCCCGACGCCGACTGCACGGCGTCGGCACCGAGGGCGAACAGCGCCTCGAACGACGCCGGGTCGGTGACCCCGCCCATGGCCAGGACGTCGAAGTGCGCCGTTCCCGCCTCGCGGAGCGCCACCAGCCGCCGGGTGAAGTCCAGCGCGGAATCGCGCACGGCGACCCCCGAGAGCCCGGCCAGCTCGCGGCCGGGGAAGGTGGGCGCGCCGTCGCTGCGCCGCACCCGGCTCTGCAGCGTGTTGATGCCCGCGATCCCGTCGACCAGCGGTCCCAGCCGGGGCACGAGGGCGGCCAGCCGCTCCTCGTCGAGCCAGGAGAGCTTCGCCACCAGCCCGGTGCGGTCGTCCAGCTCCCGGCGCACCTGCTCCACCACCGCCACGGTCGCGTCCGGGTCCAGGCAGAGGGGCGGCTTCACGCCGGCGGCCGAGCGGTCCAGCGTGTTCGGGCACGACAGGTTGAGCTCCACCACGCCGGCGCCGGCCTCCTCGGCCATCCGCGCGGTCCGCGCGAAGTCGCCGGCCAGGGCCGCCTGCTGCCCCGTGCCGTCGGGGTCCTCCCCCATGACGCTGACCAGCAGCAGCGCGTCCTCGCCGGTGGCGGCCAGCGCCCGCTCGAGGTCGGCCATCCACTCCCCGGGCGCCGGCGAGGGAACCCCGAAGGAGTTCACCGTGCTCACTCGCGGGTCGCCCGGCTCCACCCAGTTCCACGGGTCGGACACCACCTCGGCCGCCGCACCCGGCGGAAGGCTCGCCGTCTCCCGCGGCGCGAAGGTCCAGTTCGGCTGCTCGTTGGCCGGGTGCACCCGGCCGCGGACGGTCTTGTACGTGAGCACCGAGTAGCCGGACGCGAGGTTGTGCCGCACCCACGCCTCGCTGCCGTTGAGCACGCAGGCCGGCACACCGACCGGGAAGCCGACCGTGCGACCGAGCAACCGCCAGCGCCGGCCGGCCGCCGTCGGGCGCCCGGACGGCACCGGCCCGAGCGGACGGGCGAGGTTCTCCCGGAACGAGCCCAGCAGGTCGTAGGCCGGAGTCGGGACCCCGTGCGCGGCCAGCACGTCGGCGTGACCGGCGAAGAAGAGGACGCGGGTGAGCAGCGGCAGGTCCCGCGCTCCGACGTCGCCGGCCGCCAGGCGCCGCGCCAGTGCGTCGGCTCCCGCCGTCAGCTCGTCGAGCTCCTCGCGGCCCGGGCGCGCGAAACGGGTCACGCCGCCGGTGAAGGCCGCCACCAGACCCGGGACGAGGCCCCGGGCTCCGAGGTCCTCCCCGAGCCGCCGGGCGGCATCCTCCGCCGGAGCCGTCGTCACTCCCCGGTCCCGCCGACGGTGCTCGATCCGCCGTGCGTGCCGCCCGCCAGCGCCGCGTGCACCTCCTGCAGGCTGCGCACGCCGACGTCGCCGCGCCGCAGCGCCTCCACGCCCTGGACCGCGGCGGCCAGGCCCTGCACCGTGGTGATCGACGGGATGCCCACGGTCACCGCGGCGGTGCGGATCTCGTAGCCGTCCAGGCGCGGCCCGCTGTTCCCCGGGGCGCCGAACGGCGTGTTGACCACGATGTCGACGTCTCCGGCGAGGATGCGCTCGACGCAGTTGCCGGGGCCCTCGCTGTACTTGCCCACGACCTCGCAGTCGACGCCGTGCCGGCGCAGCACCCGCGCGGTGCCGGCGGTGGCGAGGACGCGGAAGCCGAGGTCGGCCAGCCGCTTGACCGGGAAGACCGCCGAGCGCTTGTCCCGGTTGGCCAGGGAGACGAAGACCGTCCCCCCCGTGGGCAGCGATCCGTAGGCGGCGGCCTGCGACTTGGCGAACGCGGTGCCGAACTCGGCGTCGAGCCCCATCACCTCGCCGGTGGACTTCATCTCCGGCGACAGGACGGTGTCCACCCCGTGCCCCTCCACGGTGCGGAACCGGTGGAAGGGCAGGACCGCCTCCTTCACCGCGACCGGCGCGTCCTCGGGCAGGTCGGTGCCGTCTCCGGTGGCGGGCAGCACCCCCGTCGCGCGCAGCTGGGCGATGGTCTCGCCGACCGCGATCCGCGCCGCGGCCTTGGCCAGCTGCACCGCCGTCGCCTTGGACACGAACGGCACCGTGCGACTGGCCCGGGGGTTGGCCTCGATGACGTAGAGGATGTCGTCCTTGATCGCGTACTGGACGTTCAGCAGGCCGCGGACGCCGATCCGGGCGGCGAGCTTCTCGGTGGCGGCCCGGATCTCGAGCAGGTCACCCGAGCCGAGCGTGATCGGCGGCAGCGCGCAGGCGGAGTCACCGGAGTGGATCCCCGCCTCCTCGATGTGCTCCATGACCCCGCCCAGGTACAGCTCGGTGCCGTCGTAGAGGGCGTCCACGTCGATCTCGACGGCGTCCTCCAGGAACCGGTCGACCAGCACCGGGTGCGCGGAGCTGACGTCGGTCGCCTTGGCGATGTAGGCCTCGAGCGTGGCGTCGTCGTAGACGATCTCCATGCCGCGGCCACCGAGCACGTAGGACGGCCGCACGAGCACCGGGTATCCGATCGCCGAGGCGATCTCGTGCGCCTCGGCGTACGTCGTCGCGGTGGCGTGCTTGGGCGCCAGCAGCCCCGTGTCGGCGAGCACCCGGGAGAAGGCGCCGCGGTGCTCGGCGTCGTCGATCGCCTCGGGCGAGGTGCCCAGCACCGGCACGCCGGCGTCCTTGAGCCGCTGCGCCAGCCCGAGCGGCGTCTGCCCGCCGAGGGTGCAGATGACCCCGGCCACCGGACCGGCCGCCCGCTCCGCCTCGACCACCTCGAGCACGTCCTCGAGGGTCAACGGCTCGAAGTACAGCCGGTCGGCGGTGTCGTAGTCGGTGGAGACGGTCTCGGGGTTGCAGTTGACCATCACCGCCTCGTAGCCGGCGTCCTGCAGGGCCATGACGGCGTGCACGCAGGAGTAGTCGAACTCGATGCCCTGCCCGATCCGGTTCGGCCCGGAGCCGAGGATCAGGACCGCCGGCTTCTCCCGCGGCTCGACCTCGGTCTCCTCGTCGTAGGAGGAGTAGTGGTACGGCGTGCGGGCGGCGAACTCGCCGGCGCAGGTGTCGACGGTCTTGTAGACCGGCCGGATGCCCAGTCGCCAGCGGAGGGTCCGGACGCCGTCCTCACCGGCGAGCTCCGGGCGGAGCGCGGCGACCTGCCGGTCGGACAGGCCGTGCCGCTTCGCCCGACGCAGCAGCTCCGCGGTGAGCGACGGCGCATCGCGGACGGCCGCGCCGACCTCGCGGACCAGGGCGATCTGGTCGACGAACCACGGGTCGAAACCACTGGCAGCCGCTACGTCGTCGACGGTGGCACCGGCGGCCAGGGCGGCCTCGGCGGTGTAGAGCCGGCCGTCGACCGGGGTGCGCAGCGCCTCCAGCAGTTCCCCGGCCGAGCGCGGGTCCGGAGCGCCGGTCCAGAAGCCGGCGACCTTCGTCTCGGTGGAGCGCATCGCCTTGCCCAGGGCCTCGGCGAAGTTGCGGCCCATGGCCATGACCTCGCCGACGCTCTTCATCGTCGTGGTCAGCCGGGGGTCGGCCCCGGGGAACTTCTCGAAGGCGAACCGCGGGATCTTCACCACGACGTAGTCCAGCGCCGGCTCGAACGACGCCGGGGTCACGCCGGTGATGTCGTTGGTGATCTCGTCGAGGGTGTAGCCGATGGCCAGCTTCGCGGCGATCTTGGCGATCGGGAAGCCGGTGGCCTTCGAGGCCAGCGCGCTGGACCGGGAGACCCGCGGGTTCATCTCGATGACGACCAGCCGGCCGTCGGCCGGGTTGACGGCGAACTGGATGTTGCACCCACCGGTGTCGACGCCGACCTCGCGCAGCACCGCGATGCCGACGTCGCGCATCTGCTGGTACTCGACGTCGGTGAGCGTCATCGCGGGCGCCACGGTGACCGAGTCGCCGGTGTGCACGCCCATCGCGTCGATGTTCTCGATGGAGCAGATGACGACCACGTTGTCGCTGCGGTCGCGCATCAGCTCGAGCTCGTACTCCTTCCAGCCGAGCACCGACTCCTCGATGAGGACGGTGTGGACCGGGGAGTCGGCCAGGCCGTGGGCCGCCATGCGGCGCAGCATCGGCTCGTCGGTGGCGATCCCCGAGCCGAGCCCACCCATGGTGAAGCTGGGCCGGATGACCACCGGGTAGCCGACCTCGTCAGCGGTGGCGAGGGCCTCCTCGACACTGGCGCAGACCCTCGAGCGGGGAGCGTCCGCGCCGATGGAGCGCACGATGTCCTTGAACATCTGGCGGTCCTCGCCGCGGTTGATCGCGTCGACGTCGGCGCCGATCAGCTGGACGCCGTACTTCTCCAGCACCCCGTTCTCGTACAGGCCGATCGCGATGTTCAGCGCGGTCTGCCCCCCGAGCGTCGCCAGCAGCGCGTCGGGGCGCTCCTTGGCGATCACCTTCTCGACGAACTCCGGGGTCAGCGGCTCCACGTACGTGGCGTCGGCGACCTCGGGGTCGGTCATGATCGTGGCCGGGTTGCTGTTGACCAGGCTGACCCGCAGGCCCTCGGACCGCAGCACCCGGCAGGCCTGGGTGCCGGAGTAGTCGAACTCCGCGGCCTGCCCGATGAGGATCGGCCCGGAGCCGATCACCATGACGTGCTTCAGATCGGTGCGCTTGGGCATCAGTTCTCCTCCGCCGTGCTGGACTCGACGACCGGGGGCGGTCCGCCCGCGGAGACCTCGCCCGACCGGGCGTCGGCCATCAGGTCGACGAACCGCTGGAACAGTGGCGCGGCGTCGTGCGGGCCGGCGGCGGACTCCGGGTGGAACTGCACGCTGAACGCGGGCACCTCCAGGCAGCGCAGGCCCTCGACCACGTCGTCGTTGAGTCCGACGTGGCTGACCTCCACCTGCCCGTAGGGCGTGTCGGTGGGCCGGTCCAGGGGGGCGTCGACGGCGAAACCGTGGTTGTGGCTGGTCACCCGCACCGTGCCGCTGACCCGGTCGAGCACCGGCTGGTTGAGGCCGCGGTGGCCGAAGCGCAGCTTGTAGGTACCCAGGCCCAGCGCGCGGCCGAGGATCTGGTTGCCGAAGCAGATGCCGAACAGCGGGCGGCGGGCGTCGAGCACGCCCCGCACCGCGGCGACGGCGTAGTCGGCGGCGGCGGGATCGCCCGGGCCGTTGGACAGGAAGACCCCGTCCGGCCCCGCGGCCAGCAGCTCGTCGGCCGTCGCCGTCGAGGGCAGCACGTGGGTCTCGACGCCGAGGGCCGCCAGGTGCCGCGGAGTGGCCGTCTTGATGCCGAGGTCCAGGGCGGCGATGGTGAAGCGCTTCTCCCCCACCGCCGGGACCACGTAGGCCTCGCCCGTGCTCACCTGCGGGGCCAGGTCGGCGCCGGTCATGCTCTCGGCCGCGGTCACCCGGGCGAGCAGCTCGTCGCGCACCTCGTCGACCCCCCGACCGCCCCAGCCGCTGCTGATGCCCACGCGCATCGCGCCGCGGTCGCGCAGGTGCCGCGTCAGGGCCCGGGTGTCGATGCCGCTGATGCCGACGACGCCCTGCTCCACGAGCTCGTCGTCGAGGCTGCCGGTGGCCCGCCAGTTCGCCGGACGCCGGGCGGGGTCGCGGACGACGAACCCGGCGACCCACATCTTCCGGCTCTCGTCGTCCTCGCCGTTCACGCCGGTGTTGCCGATGTGCGGGGCGGTCATGACGACGACCTGCCGGTGGTAGCTCGGGTCGGTCAGCGTCTCCTGGTAGCCGGTCATCCCGGTGGCGAACACCGCCTCGCCGACCGTCGTCCCGATCGCGCCGTAGGCCTCGCCCCGGAACGTGCGCCCGTCCTCGAGGACGAGCAGAGCCTCACTCACTTCTGTGCCTTTCCGGTCCGTTCCACCCGCGGCGGCGAGATCGGCGATCTCGCCCCCATCGCGGCGGTGATGGCGGCGAGATCGGCGATCTCGCCGTCGGGGCTCGCGCTCAACGTGTTGCCTTTCCGTCCAGGACGGTCGGCGTCCCCCGCAGGAACGTCGCGACCACGCGGCCGGGGAGCTCCCGGCCGGCGTAGGGGCTGTTGCGGCTGCGGCTGGCCAGCGCCGCCGGGTCCACCGTGCCGCGGGCGGCGGCATCGACCAGGACCAGGTTCGCCGGCTCGCCCGGAGCCAGGGGCCGGCCGTGCTCGCCGAGCCGGCCGATCGCGGCGGGGCGCACCGACATGCGGTCGGCGACACCGGCCCAGTCGAGCCGGCCGGGCTCCACCATCGTCTGGATGACCACCGAGAGCGCCTGCTCCAGCCCGAGCATCCCGGGCCGGGCCTGCGCCCACTCGCTCTCCTTGTCCTCCACCGCGTGCGGGGCGTGGTCGGTGCCGACGGCGTCGATCGTGCCGTCGGCGAGGCCGGCGCGGAGCGCCTCCACATCGGCGTCCGTGCGGAGCGGCGGGTTGACCTTGAACACCGGGTCGTACCCCTCGGCGCAGGCGTCGGTGAGCAGCAGGTGGTGCGGGGTCACCTCGGCGGTCACCCGCACGCCGCGGGACTTCGCCCACCGCAGGATCTCCACCGATCCGGCCGTGGAGACGTGGCAGACGTGCAGCCTCGCCCCGACGTGCTGGGCCAGCAGCACGTCGCGGGCGATGATCGCCTCCTCGGCCGCTGCCGGCCATCCCGCGAGCCCGAGCCGGGCCGAGCGGTCGCCCTCGTGCATCTGGGCGCCGACGGTCAGCCGCGGCTCCTCCGCGTGCTGGGCGACGACGCCGTCGAAGGCCTTGACGTACTCCAGCGCCCGGCGCATCAGTGCCGGGTCGGAGACGCAGTGGCCGTCGTCGGAGAAGACCCGCACGCGCGCGGCGGAGTCGGCCATCGCCCCGAGCTCGGCCAGCCGCTCGCCCTTCAGCCCGACGGTGACGGCCCCGACCGGGACGACGTCGACCAGCCCGGCCTCCTGGCCCAGCCGCCACACCTGCTCGACGACGCCGGCGGTGTCCGCCACCGGGTCGGTGTTGGCCATGGCGTGCACGGCGGTGAACCCGCCGAGCGCCGCCGCACGGCTGCCGGTCTCCACGGTCTCGGCGTCCTCGCGGCCGGGCTCGCGCAGGTGGGTGTGCAGGTCCACCAGGCCCGGGAGGGCGATCAGCCCGGAGGCCTCGACGACCTCCGCGCCGGTCGCGGACAGCGAGTCGCCGAGCGCGGCGATGCGGCCGTCCGCCACCAGGATGTCGGCCGGGTCGCCGCCCAGCGGTCGCGCCCCGCGGATCAGGTAGGTGCTCATGCGTGTCCTCCGAGCAGCAGGTAGAGCACGGCCATCCGGGTGGAGACGCCGTTGGCGACCTGCTCCACGATGGTCGAGCGGACCGAGTCGGCCACGTCCGCGGCGATCTCCATGCCACGGTTCATCGGTCCCGGGTGCATGACGATCGCCTCCTCGGGCAGGGCGGCCATGCGGTCGGCGTCGAGCCCGTACCGGCGGCTGTACTCCCGTGCGCTGGGGAAGAACGAGGCGTTCATCCGCTCGGCCTGCACCCGCAGCATCATCACCACGTCGCTCTTGGGCAGCGCGGCGTCCAGGTCGTAGCCCACCTCTGCCGGCCAGCTGCCCACCCCGAGCGGCAGCAGCGTGGGCGGCGCGACGAGCGTCACCTCCGCGCCCAGGGTGTGCAGCAGTCCCACGTTCGACCGCGCCACGCGGCTGTGCAGCACGTCGCCCACGATGGTCACCCGGACGCCGTCGAGACGGCCCAGCCGCCGGCGGATCGTGTAGGCGTCCAGCAGCGCCTGGGTCGGGTGCTCGTGCGTGCCGTCCCCGGCGTTGACCACGCTGCCGCGCACCCAGCCGGCCAGCCGGTGCGGCGCTCCCGACGACCCGTGCCGGATGACGACGGCGTCGCTGCCCATCGCCTCCAGGGTGAGCGCGGTGTCCTTGAGGCTCTCGCCCTTGGAGACGCTGCTGCCCTTCGCCGAGAAGTTGATGACGTCGGCCGACAGGCGCTTGGCGGCCAGCTCGAAGGAGATGCGCGTGCGGGTGGAGTCCTCGTAGAAGAGGTTCACCACCGTGCGACCGCGCAGGGTGGGCAGCTTCTTGACCTCGCGGCCGGCCAGCGCCGAGTCGATCTGCGCGGCGGTGTCGAGCACCAGCGTCGCGTCGTCCCGGTCCAGGTCGGCGGCCTCCAGCAGGTGCCGCTTCACGAGGCTCCCCCTTCGCTTCCACGGGGCGCTCCGCTCACGCCGTCCCCCTCGATCACGAGCACCTCGTCGATGCCGTCGGTCTCGGCCAGGTGCACCCGGACCTGCTGGGACCGCGACGTCGGCACGTTCTTGCCGACGAAGTCGGCCTTGATGGGCAGCTCCCGGTGCCCGCGGTCGACGAGCACGGCCAGCTGGACGGAACGCGGCCGGCCGAGGTCGCGCAGGGCGTCCAGCGCGGCCCGGACCGACCGTCCGGAGAAGAGGACGTCGTCGACCAGCACGACGAGCCGGCCGTCGATGCCGGCGTCGGGGAGCACGGTGGGCTCGAGCGCACGGACACCTCGCAGCCGCAGGTCGTCCCGGTAGAGCGTGATGTCGGCGATGCCGACGTCGACCGGGGTGCCGGAGAAGGCCTCGATCCGCGCGGCGAGCCGGCGGGCCAGCGGAGCGCCTCGTGTCGGGATGCCGACGAGCACGAGGTCGGAGAGGCCGCCGTCGTCGGCTCCGGGCTCGCCGGCCCGGTCGTCGGCGGGTCGGTCCTCGCCCCCACCACCCCGGGCGTACCGCTCGATGAGCTGGTGGGCCATCCGGTCGACGACGCGGGCTACGTCGGCTCCGGACAGGAGGACGCCGGGATTGCTGGCCCGAGCGTCGCTGTGGGCAGGTTCGGACGAGCGGGCCAAGAAGGCCTCCTTCCCCGCCTCACGGGACGGGTCGTTAAAGGAGTGGTCGGACCGGCACCGACGGTACTGCACTGCTGCCAGCCACCCGTCGACCGTCCGGGCTGGGCGAACGATTGAACACTCAACGTACTGTTCCGATCACTTTCCGGTATTATGCCCGGCCGTCTGTTGCGAGCCAGGCTCGACACGTACGCTGCGTGACGACCGGCACCGATCCAAGACGACGGACAGTGAGCAGACCGCGATGAGCACCGACTACTCACGGGCCCTCGGCGCCCGACTCCGCGCGATCCGCAACCAGCAGGGGTTGTCCCTGCAAGGTGTGGAGGACAAGTCGCACGGCCGCTGGAAGGCGGTCGTCGTGGGTTCCTACGAACGAGGCGACCGCGCGGTGACCGTGCAGCGCCTGTCGGAGCTCGCCATCTTCTACGGCGTCCCGGTATCCGAGCTGCTGCCGGATCCGCGGCCGAGTTCCGCGGTCACCGCGACGAACAAGATCGTGCTGAACCTGGAGTCGCTGGGCTCCCTGCCTGCCGACGAGGCCGGCCCGCTCGCCCGGTACGCCTCCACGATCCAGGCCCAGCGGCACGACTACAACGGCAAGGTGCTGTCCATCCGCGCCGAGGACCTCAAGTCGCTGGCGATCATCTACGACATGAGCCCTGACGAGCTCACGACGCGGCTGATCGAGTGGGGCGTGCTGAATCCCGGCATGGAGAGCGTCGTGGGCTTCGGCGGCCCGGCCGACGACGACGAGGAACTCGACCCGAACTGGGAGCGCCGCCACGCCCCTCGCTGAACAGGCAGCTCGTCGGTCCGCGGCAGCCGCCCGCGAAGCCACAGGAATCGTTTCGGCTTCGCGGCGGCTTCCGGGGGACCTTGGCCAGCGCGCTCGCCACGTCGGCGCGACCGCGGATGCCGAGCTCGGTGTGGATGTGCGACAAGCGGGACTCGACCGTGCGGACGGACTCGACGAGATGGTCAGGGATCGCCTGATCGGCCCATGCCGCGGGACCCCTGCGCCATCGACCACCCGACCGTTGATCACGGGATGCCGATGGCCCGTGACCTCGGTGGAAGATTGAGACGGTCGGGTCCCGCCCGCCAGCGCCTCCGGCATTCGTGCGCGGATGCCTGTCGTCGGGGCGACCAACTCAGCTGGTCGGGACCTCGGCGGCCAGGATCGCACCAAGGACGCCGTTGACATAGGACGGCGAGTCGTCGGTGGACAGCACCTTCGCGAGCTCAACGGCCTCGTCGATGACGACGGCGTCCGGCACGTCGTCGGCCCACAGCAGCTCGAAGACCCCCATGCGGAGGATCGCGCGATCGACGTCCGGCAACCGGTCGATCGACCAGTTGGCTGCGTGGGCGTCGATCAGCGCGTCGATGCGGGCGGCGTGCTCCTCGACGCCCTCCACCAGCCGGACCGCGTGGTCGGGCACCGGCGGATTGCCGTCGGCGACCCGCTCCCGCAGCAGCTCCAGCCGGTCCCGGCTGCGCACGTCGGCCTCGTAGAGGACGTCGACGGCGCGCTTGCGCGCCTTCGTCCGGGCAGCCATCAGCGGTACCGGGCGATCAGTTCACGCGGCCGAGGTACCGGCCGTCGCGGGTGTCGACCTTGAGCTTCTCGCCCGTGGAGATGAACAGCGGCACCTGGATCTGCGCGCCGGTCTCCAGCGTGGCCGGCTTGGTGCCACCGGTGGAACGGTCCCCCTGCAGGCCCGGGTCGGTGTGCTCGACCACCAGCTCCATGGTCACCGGGAGCTCGACGTAGAGCGGGGTGCCGTCGTGGACGGCCACGGTGGCCTCGGTGTTCTCGAGCAGGTAGTCCGCGCCGCCGCCGACGGTCTCGGCGGAGACGTAGATCTGGTCGAAGGTGTCGCCGTCCATGAAGACGTAGTCGGTGCCGTCCTTGTACAGGTACGTCATCGAGCGCTTGTCCACGTTGGCCGTCTCGACCTTCGTGCCGGCGTTGAAGGTCTTGTCCACGACCTTGCCCGACAGGACGTTCTTCAGCGTCGTCCGCACGAAGGCGCCGCCCTTGCCGGGCTTGACGTGCTGGAAGTCGGTGACGGTCCAGAGCTGGCCGTCCAGGTTCAGGACGATGCCGTTCTTCAGGTCGTTGGTGGTAGCCATCTAGAGGACCAGCAGTTCCTTGCTCGTGAGGGTCAACAACTCGGGCGCGTCGTCCGTGACGACGAGGGTGTCCTCGATCCGGACACCCCCGTGGCCGGGGAGGTAGACCCCCGGCTCCACGGTGACGGCCATGCCGGCGGCCAGCGTACCCGCGCCGAGCTGGCCGATGCCCGGTGCCTCGTGGATCTCCAGCCCCACACCGTGCCCCAGCCCGTGGGTGAAGTGCTCGCCGTGGCCCGCGGCCGCGATGACGTCGCGGGCCGCCGCGTCGACGGCGACGACGTCCGCACCGACGGCCAGGGCCGCGCGCCCGGCCGCCTGCGCCGCCGCCACCAGCCCGTAGATCTCCCGCTGCCAGTCCGCCACGTGCCCCAGGACGACGGTCCGGGTCATGTCGGAGTGGTAGCCGCCGACCGTGGCTCCGAAGTCGAGCTTGAGGAAGTCCCCGTCGCGCAGGACCGTCGCGTCGGGGCGGTGGTGCGGGATGGCGGAGTTCGCCCCGGTGGCGACGATCGTCTCGAAGGACGGCGCCTCGGCACCCAGGGCGAGCATCCGCGCGTCCAGCTCACGGCCCACCTGCAGCTCGGTCCGCCCGGGGCGCAGGGCGCCCTCGGCGGCCAGCTCGGCCAGCGCCTGGTCGGCCACCGCGCAGGCGCGCCGCAGCAGCTCGATCTCGTCGTCGTCCTTGATCGCCCGCTGCGCCTCGACGGCGCGCCGGATCGACACCAGCTCCGGCACGCCGCCGCCGGCCGCCGCGTCGGCGAGCACCTGCTCCAGACCCCGCAGCCCGTCGACGGTGAGGTCGTGCGACTCGTAGCCGATGCGCCGGGCAGGCGGGCGACCCGATCGGGGCCGCACCGCCTCCCGTGCGAGCGCGGGCACGGTGGCGCGGTCGACGAGCACCGGGACGTCGGGCACCTGCACCGACGCCTGGGTGGTGTACCGGCCGTCGGTGCCGAGGAGATCGGAACCGTCGGCACCCAGCAGCAGGGCACCGTTCGAGCCGGTGAAGCCGGTCAGGTACCGCACGTTGACCAGGTTGGTGACCAGGACGGCGTCCAGCCCCCGCTCGGCGATGACGGCGCGGAGGACGTCGCGGCGCGCGGCCTGCCGGGTCATGAGACCCCCCGGAGCGTCATCCACTGGAGAGCCAGCACGTACCCGTGCACGCCGAGGCCCGCGATCACCCCGTCGGCGACGCGGGAGACGTAGGAGTGCTGCCGGAACTCCTCCCGGCGGTGGATGTTGCTGATGTGCACCTCGACCACCGGCGCGGTCACCGCGGCGAGCGCGTCGTGCAGCACGACCGACGTGTGCGTCCAGCCGCCCGGGTTCACCACGATCGGGGAGCCCGCATCGGTGGCCTCGTGGATCCAGCGCAGCAGCTGGCCCTCGTCGTCGGTCTGGCGCACCTGCACCTCGATGTCGAGCTCGCGCGCGGTGGCCTCGATGATCTCGACCAGCTGGGCGTACGTGGTCGTGCCGTAGACCTCGGGCTCGCGCGTGCCGAGCCGCCCGAGGTTGGCACCGTTGAGCACCTGGATCGTCATGCATCCACTCCTGAGACGGCCGCCCAGGCGGCGTCGAGCCACTCCTGGTCCGGGTCGGGAAGGATCCTGGGGTTGCCGAGCCCGTCGAGGACCACGAACCGCACCGTCGCGCCGCGGGCCTTCTTGTCCACCCGCATCACCGCCTGCAGGCGGTCCCAGTCGCCCGCGTAGCGGGTGGGCAGTCCCATGGCCGTGACGAGGTCGCGGTGGCGGGCCACCTCGGCAGGGCCGAGCAGACCGGCCTGCCCGGCGAGCTCGGCGGCGAACAGCAGGCCGACGGCGACCGCCTCGCCGTGCCGCCAGCCGAAGTCCTCCACCCGCTCGATGGCATGGCCGAGCGTGTGCCCGTAGTTGAGGAACTCCCGGCGGCCGGTGTCGTAGAGGTCGTCGGCCACCGCGTCGGCCTTGACCCGCACGGCCCGCTCGATGAGCTCCTCGGTGTCCCGCCGCCCCGTGGGGTCGGCCTCCAGCAGCTCGAGGATGCGCGGATCGGCGATGAACCCGCACTTGACCACCTCGGCCATGCCCGACCGGAACTCCGCGTCGGGCAGGCCCTCCAGCAGTGTGGTGTCGGCCAGCACGGCGGCCGGCGGGTGGAACGCACCGACGAGGTTCTTGCCCGCGGCGGTGTTGATGCCGGTCTTGCCCCCGACGGCGGCGTCGACCATGCCGAGCAGGCTGGTGGGCACCTGGACGACGCGGATCCCGCGGGTCCAGGTGGCGGCGAGGAACCCCGCGAGGTCGGTGACCGCTCCGCCGCCCACCGCCACGACGGCGTCCGAGCGGGTCAGGCCCAGCCGGCCGAACTCCTCCCACATCTCCGCGGCGACCGCGGCCGTCTTGGCGGCCTCGCCGTCGGGGACGACGACCGCCTCGGCGGCCACGCCGGCGGTCTGCAGCGTCTCGACGGCGGCGCCGGCGGCGGCGGCCAGCGGCGGGGCGTGCACGACGACGGCCTTCGGCGTGCCGGCCAGCACGAGCCCGAGCTCGGCCTGGGCACCGGCGCCGATGACCACCTCGTAGGGCTTCTCCCCCGCGACCGGGACCCGCCGGGTCACGCGGTTCCCTCCGGGGTCAGGACGGCGAGCACCTCGGCGACGACCTCCTCCGGCGGGCGCCCCGCGGTGGCCACCCGGTGCGTGGCCACCTCCGCGTAGAGCGGGGCGCGCTCCTCCAGCATGGTGCGCAGCATGGCGCGCGGGTTCACGGCCAGCAGCGGCCGGTCCCGCGAGAAGCCCACCCGGCGGGCGGCCGAGGCCACGTCGACGTCGAGCCAGACGACCGGGCCACCGGCCCGGCCGTGCGCGACGAGCAGCTCGCGCACGCTGGGGCTGGTCACGGCGCCGCCCCCGAGGGCCAGGACACCCGCGTGCTCGACGAGTGCCCGTTCGACGGCCCGCTGCTCCAGGGCGCGGAAGTGCGCCTCGCCGTGCTGGACGAACAGATCGGCGATCGTGGTGCCGCTCCCGGCCTCGACGTCGCGGTCGGTGTCCCGGAACGGAAGGCCGCGGGCCCCGGCGACCGCGGTACCGACCGTCGTCTTGCCCGAGGCGGGCGGACCCACGAGGACGAGGACCGGGCCGGTCACCGGTACGGGAGCGCGTCGAGGTAGGCCCGCGCGTTGCGCCGGGTCTCGGTCACCGAGTCGCCGCCGAACTTCTCCAGCACGGCGTCGGCCAGCACGAGGGCGACCATGGCCTCCATCACGACGCTGCCCCGCGGAACGGCGCAGGCATCGCTGCG
>Ga0196960_10000209_pt1 | contig 23615 bp, 21 predicted proteins | sample S3v_5metaG_FD_183187 | JGI IMG/M metagenome (GOLD analysis project Ga0196960, IMG submission 183187) | Soil microbial communities from Anza Borrego desert, Southern California, United States - S3+v_5 | ecosystem: Environmental > Terrestrial > Soil > Desert | place: USA: California | collected...
TCGCGCCGGTCGCACCCGTGGCGCCGGTCGCGCCTTTGGCGCCGGTGTCGCCTTTGTCACCCTTGTCGCCCTTCGAACCCGGGGCACCGTTCTGGCCGTTGGTGCCGTTCTGGCCCGGTGCTCCGGCGGGGCCGGTCGGCCCGCGTTTGCCGGCGAACTTCTTCGCGATCTTCTTGACTTCCTTCTTCTGCTTGCCGTTCAGCGCCTGCTGCGCCGCGATGGCGGTGCCGCCGAGAGCGGCGACGAGCGCGACTACGGCGATCACCAGGCCGGCGGTGCCGAGTCGTTCATGAAGCTTCGAAATCATCGAACCCTCCCTGTTGTTTTCCGATGTAGTGATTGTCTGGGGCAGGTCGGGTTCGGTGCTTATCCAACGTCAGCCGTCGGACTGGTGGCGCGGCGATCCGTCGAGTTCCCGGTCCCATCAGAAATTGATTTCTGCCCTGTCACGTGTCCGGGTACCCGCCCAGACACTGGACAAGGTATCGGAACGAGAAAGTCCTTGTCAAGGTAAGGAGACCGCTTGTCACTGCGGTCTCAAGTACAGACGCGAGAACGGAAGAGGGCGCTGTGGAGCTGCTCGAGGATCGCCTTGGCCAGCTGGCAGTCCCCTCCCAACTCAAGCTGGTCCAGCTCTTCCTCGATCAGCGCGGCGAGCCAGGCGCTGGCCGACCCCAGGGCCCAGGCGCTCGCGTTCCCCTGCAGGTTGGACACGCAGCCCACTATCCCGCCCTCCTGCACCTCGACCATTGCCCCCGCCAGCCGGTGCCCCTCGCCCGTCGGGAGGTCGACCGCCAGGCGGCAGAGGCCGGAGTGCTCCGCCGGCAGGCTGACGAGCGGCACCGCGAGAAGGAAGAGGGCCTCGATGTCGATCCGCGCCAGGGGCGAGGCTTCCACCGCGGGGTTCGACCGCTCCCACCGCTGCGCTGCCGCGAGCGGGCCGGCAGCGTGGCGGAGCCAGTCCGTCACCGCGTAGGGGGTGCCCCTGCCGCCGCCGGTGCAGCGCTCGATCTGCCCCGCCAGGCGCATTGTCCCCAGGCGCCGCTCCAGCGAGGGGTAGCTGATGCCGTTGATGAGGCGGCTCAGCTCGGTCAGCGAGAGCGGCTTCGCGGCAAGCGCCCGGACGATCGCCGAGGACCATCCCTCGACCAGCGCCTTGATCGAGTTCTTCGCCGCGGTGCTGGCCAGCTCGATCGGGCCCTCGGGAGACTCGGCGAGCCAGGCCTCGAGGATGTCGGCCAGCACCAGCAGGTCGCGACCGCGCTTGCCGAGTTCGAAGGCGACGGAGCCGGGGAAGTCGTTCTCGCGCTGCCGCTCGAGGACGCCGAGCTCGGTGAGGGTGCGGAGGTGGCCCCGCATCGTCGTCGGGGGCGGTGAGCCGATGGAGCGGCGAAGATCGATCAGCGACATCGGCTCCTCCTCCAACGCCTTGAGAACGTGGACGTTGAGAGGAACCGAGAGCAAAGACAGCGCAAAACTTCCAGCTCGCACCCCGGAATGCCCCTTCCTGTAGACCTGAGCAGCAGCGCTCAACGCAGTTTGTTTATAACGGCTCGACCGCCCTGTGTCAAAACCTCCTGAGTTAAAGACAATGGCAAAGCGCAGATCGCTCGAACGAGTAGTCTTGTCCGTGGAATGGGCATGGGAGAGGGAAATTCCGGGACTACGACCCTGGTGACGCTCGGCCCGGAGGGCACCTGCCACGAGCGCGCCGTGCAGGAATACATGGCCTTCCAGAGCATCGAGGACTACGCGATCGAGTTCATCTCCGACTTCTTCGACGGCCTGGAGATGATCCGAGGGCGCGAGGACGCCTTCCTGGTCCAGTGCAGCGCCCACCCGAAGGTGCACGAGGTGACCGAGCGCTACTGGTCGGAGGTCTTCGTCGTCGACACCTTCATCTACCCGACCAAGGCGCTGGCGGTCCTCGCCCGGCGGGAGGTGGGGCGGCCGCGCTCGCTGGGCCTGGTCCCCGCCACCGCCGGCTACATCGACAGGGGCGACTGGGAGGAGATCGTCGACGTCGTCTCCAAGCCGGTGGTCGCCCGGGAGCTGCTCGAAGGCCGCTACGAGGCGGGGCTGACGCACCTCGAGCACCTCGAGAAGCACCCCGACGAGCTGCGCCTGGAGCTCGAGATCGGCGAAATCGACACGACCTGGGTCGTCTACGGGACGAAGAAGCGCTTCCGAGGAAGCGTGATCGGGATCCCGTCGCGGGAGATCCTGCAGCCGACGACCGGCTCGATCGCCTGATTGCAATCGGAACCTACTGGGTACCGATAAACGACCAGTCGATATAGCGCGGCCTCCGGCTGCGCGCCCAACCTGAAAGGGAGCGGTACCCGTGACGGGACCGCTGGAGGTGCAAAATGGCGACTGGACTTTCGAGCACGGAAATACGGCCCGCCCACCCAGACGAGGACGCGTGCGTCGCGGGAGCCTCGACGGCTGATGTCCTGCGACTGCTGAGCGCGGGGGCGACGGGGGCGATCCTGATGGCGTTGGGCGAAGGCCCGCTGCGGACGAAGAACCTGACCGAGCGGGTGCCCGGGTACGCGCCACGGACGATCTACCGCTACGCGGGCAAGCTGGCCGAACTGGAGGTGGTCGACCGGGAAGAGGAACCGGGGGTGCCGTCGAAGGTGGTCCACACCCTCTCGGACCCCTGCGGCACCGAGCTCTACCAGCTCGTCAACCGCTTCGCCGACGCCTCGCTGACGCGGCTGCCCGACGGCAGGATCGACGCGCACGCCTGGGCCTCGCTCGGCCTCCTGGCCGACCTCTGGGAGGCGGGGATGGTCGAGGAGCTGGCGTGCGAAGCGCGCTCGCCGACGGAGCTGGCGCGGGGGCCGCACGGGCTGAGCTACCACCAGGTGAACAGACGGGCGGGGCTCTTCAAGGCGAGCGGCCTCCTCTGCGAGTGGCAGGGGCCTGGCCGGCGCCGCTGCTACGGGCTGACCGAGAAGACCCGCTGCAAGATGGGGCTGATCGCCGGCATCGCCCGCTGGCGCCACCACCACGTGGTGGCCGAGAACGAAGAAGGGATGAGCGCCGGCGAAATGGCGACGCTGCTGCGCGCCGCCCTGCCGCTGGTGCAGATCCCGGCGCAGAAAGGGAAGTGCCTGCGGTTGGACGTCCGCGCCGAGGACGAAGACGCGGGCGCGGAGGGCGAAGTCGTCTGGGCCGAGGTCGACGGGGACGGGACGATCCGTCCATGCGCGGGTCCGAACCGGTCGATCGACGGCTGGGGGCGCGGCAGGATCAAGGACTGGATCCCGGTGATCCTCGACGGCGAGTCGCGGGGGGTCCTGGTGGGCGACGACGAGAGGCTGGTCGGCGACTGCCTGAACGGCCTCTACGAAGCCCTCTGGACGCCTAAGCCTTTCTAGCCGAGACGAAGATCTCGAACTGGGCCTCGGTCGGCTCCTTGGGCCGGCCGTTGCCGTGGAAGACGCGCTCGAAGGTCATCCCGACGGAGTCGTAGATCTCGCGGAGCTCGTCGACGGTGTAGAGGCGCTGGCGGAATTCGATCCGCTTGTCGAGGTTCTCGAGGGTCTCGCCGAAGCGGAGCGGGATCATCGCGCCTTCCATGTAGCGGTCCTTCTTGTTCCAGCGATGCTCGACGAGTTCGACCATCGTGGAGCTGGGGATCCAGGAGCGCTGCGGGAGGCGGGCGCGGGCGTAGAGGACGTTGGGGACCTGGATCAGGTTCCAGCCGCCCTGTTTAAGAGCGCGGGAGATGACCTCGAAGGTGCGGTGGTTCTCCTCGTCGGTCTCGAAGTAGCCGACGGCGCCGTCGTTGAGGTTGAGGACGATGTCGAACTCGTCCTCGAAGTCGAGCTCGCGGAGGTCGCCCTCGATGAAGGTCGCCTCGAGGCCCTGCTCCGCGGCGTCCTTGTCGGCGATCTCGACCAGTTCGGAGGAGATCTCGACGCCGACCACGGAGAAGCCCTGGCGCACCAGCTCGAGCGAGTGGCGGCCGGTGCCGCAGGCGAGGTCGAGGATCCGCTCGCCGCCCTGCGGGCGCAGCATCGTCAGCGCGCGTTTGATTTCCGATTCGGTCCGCTCGGTCCAGGCCATTTCGGCCGACATGCCGGTAAACGCCGTCGCGTACCAGTCCTGCGGGATCTCCTCCTTGAGAACGCTCATCTCCCTCTCCCTCGCTCCGCTTCCCCCATTGCACAGGAAAGATTAAAAGATCAGGGGTGGTGCCGCTCCTCGTGGCGGTGGCGACGGACGAGGGGGGCGATGTAGCCGATCAGGGCGCCGATGCCGACGGCGAGGAGGATGACGACGATCAGCGGGGCCTGGATGCTGGCTGAGAGAACCTCGAAGGTGACCTCCTGCGAGTTCTGCAGGGCGACGATCAGAACCAGAAGGCTGAGGATGCCGACGAGCCAGGCGCGCCAGTTGAAGGGCTTCTTCTCCTGCGGCATCGTCCGATCTTAGAGGGGCTGGAGACTTCCTCTTCACGCTGGACGCGTGCTACGGCCTCGGCCGCGGCGATCAACGAGTTGCGCTCGTCCATCGCGTGCAGCGTGAGGTCCTCTAAAGCCCGGTACACAGCCGTCCGGGTCCGGAGCTTTCCCAGGACCCACACCCGTCCCTGCTGGGCCCGCCCTGGGCGTGCGTCAAGGAACTCGACCGCGTAGACCTCCGTGGTCCCCTGTCCCTCGTCGCTGTGCACGGCCTCGTCATTGCCCCACATGAACAGACTTGGTTCGCCTAGCCAGGAGACCCGCCAGCGGGTGGTAATCCAGCGCTTGAACGGGTGCTCGAGGCTCCAACGGAAGCCGAAGTCCGCCCCGCCGAGCTGACCCTCTCCTACCGGCGCTCCTCGGCGAGGGTCCTCGGCGAGGAATTCGGCGGCCGAGGCATACTCGAGCACCGACTCCGGGACCTGCGGCGAGGCCCGCATCGCTCGCACCACCTCGGCTCGGCCGCGGCCTTCCTCGAGCTCGGTATCTACGGCTCCCCGGGCAATCCACAGCTCCTGCCTGACCTCCTCCTCGAGCTGTAGGAGCTCGGGGTCCTGCCCCCTCTCCCAGAGCAGTTGCTGCAGGTGACGAAGGTTGACGGTCACGTCGCGCTCGTACTGGAGGAACGACTCGAAGAGGCTGTACCTGAATCGGTACTGCGCCCCCGGAAGCAAGCGGCTCCGGGGGATCCCCTGCGGCCCGTAAACCTCCGAGCGTGCTTGGAGCCCTTCTGCCCGTCTGGGGTCCGCCATCTAGGGAAAACTGTCGCCGATGGGGAAGCGGAAGCAAAGGACGCCCGGTGAACTCATCTACCTCTCCACCGCGAAGCTGAGGGAAATGGCGCCCCAGCTTGGAACCAAGACCCGTTCGTTCAAGCCGTCTGAGCTGGAAGGATCAGCCACCGCGGAGGTGGGGGCGCCGGATCTGGGCAAAGTCGGTGTAGGAGGGAGGATCAGCGGGAGCCGCATCGAGGTCGGGGTCGACGAGCGGGTGAACTGGGAGGTCCTGCAAAAGGTGCTTAAGCGGATGGGCGATCTTCGCGACCTCGAGGCCGGGGATCTGATCCGCGAGGGCGAGTGGTTTCGCTTTCACCGCAACTTGAAGTTCGGGGTCGGCCGCTGCGACGCAGAACCTTCGATCAAAGCGCTGGTCGTCGTGGATCGGGAACCGATCTCGCAGGGTTCCCTTCCGGGGTTGCTGATGAACGGCTCCATCCGCCACGTCCTCGAGCCCTACGCCGGCAATGAGCTCCCGGCCGCTCAAGGTGATCGCTCAGGATCGGGAACCGACCGTTTGTTCAACTGGCTCGAGGAAGTGCGAAAAGCACGCGAAGCAACGCCGACGGAGAGCTTCAGGACCATCCTCTCGCGCATCGGCCCTGCTCCGAAGGATGCTCAGACGGCCCTCGGCATGTACACGCTGTTCGCGAGGGAGGAATGGCTGTCTCCCTACTTCGCTGAACCGCTGATGCACGGAGCCCCTTGTGAGGGTGTCGCCCAAGCTTCCTTCAGCGCGATCGGCGAGGAAAGGGCGGTGATGATGGCGACGCCGCTCTTCATCCGGCGTTGTCCGCTTGCGGGTGAAAATGATGAAGATGGGGTCCTGTCCCGGCTATTTGGACGCTAGCCTGGAGTTGTGAGCACCGCGCAACGACCCGACCCGACCGAGTCGGTCCGCCATCAGCTGCGGCCGCTGTTCGACCAGATCGTGATCAAGGAGCTCGACCAGGACCGGGTGCGCCGGTCGGGGCTGGTGGTGCCGCCGGGGACGCATGAGCCGCCGCCGGAGCAGGGGATCGTGCTGGCCGTGGGCCCGGGGCTGGACTGGTGGGCGAATGCCGGCGTCGAGATGCCGGTGCAGCCGGGTGACCACGTGGTGTTCCCGTCGAGCGCGGGCGTATGGGTGGAAGTCGACGAGGAGCGGCTGCTCGTCTGCCGGGTGACGCAGATCCTCGGGGTGCTCGAGTCGGTCTCGATCGACCGCGAGTAGCGGTTGAGAGAAAGCGCGAGGGGCTCCACGCCGCGCTTGCGGCTGAGCATGCGGTCGTCGGCGGCGCGGATCAGGGTCTCGAAGTCTTCGCCGTCCTCGGGGAAGATCGCCCAGCCGACGGAGGCGCTGGGGGCGGGGGTGCCGGCGTCGGAGTAGTGGGTGCCGACGGCGTCGCAGATCGATTCGGCCATCAGGCGGGCGGCTTCGTCGTGGGCGCCGGGGGCGATGACGGCGAACTCGTCGCCGCCGATGCGGGCGAGGGTGTCGGTCGAGCGGAGGATCGACTGGGTGCGCTCGGCGACCTGGCAGAGGACGGCGTCGCCGACCAGGTGGCCGAAGTTGTCGTTGATCCCCTTGAAGTCATCGAGGTCGATGATCAGCAGGGCGACCGGGCTCTGGTCGCCCGTGCGGCGCCCGCCGGAGGGGCCGGTCCGCCGCGCCAGCTCCCGCTGCAGGACCTCGTCGAAGTGGCGGCGGTTGGCGACGCCGGTGAGCGGGTCGCGATGGGCGATGTCGCGCTGGTGGAGCTCCGCCTCGAGCAGGCGCTTGCGCAGCCCGACCAGCACCCAGGTGGCGGAGAGGTAGCCGGCGACCAGGGCGACGAAGTTGGGGAGGAAGGCGTGGTCGATCGCGTCGGGGTCGTAGAGGAGCGGGGTGCCGGCGACGAGGATCAGCTCGATCGAGAGCGGCCAGGCCCATCTGGCGGGGAAGAAGAAGGCCGCGTAGAGGAGGGTGGTGACCAACATCGGCTGGGCGAAGCTCATCGAGCCGCCGGTGAAGTAGATGCCGAGGCCGATGACCGGGATCGTGAAGACCATCCCGATCGCCAGCACCCTCATCTCGGCGCGGTCCCAGCGCAGCCAACCGAGCGCCGCCACTACCCCGTAGAGGAGGATGCCCCCGCTGAGGGCGAAGACCCAGCCCATCGGCACGTGCTCGGCCCCCGGCAGGTAGCAGTTGCCGACGGTGATGACCGCCGCCAGGATCCAGAGGATCCCGGAAATCCTCCCCATCCGCGCCCGCTCGTCGGGCGCTTCGGCGAAGGCCGGCATCGCGGAGGAGGTCAACAGTCCATCGGCCATACCCCCTCATCGGCCGCTGCCCGTTTGTTTTTAAGCACTGCTGAGTATTCGCGCCTCAGCCGGCCTCGGAGAGGACGGGCTCGGGCTCTCCGTGCTCGGGCATCGGCCCCGCCCCCGGCGGGGGCGCCCGCAGGACGAACACCGCGATCGCGACGGCGATCGCCGCCAGCGCCGCGCCGATCAGGTAGGCGACATGGTAGCCGGAGTTGAGCGCCGAGGCGAGGCTCTCGCCGTCGGCGAGCAGCGATTCGGTGCGCTCGGTCGAAAGCGTCGCCAGCACCGCCAGGCCGACCGCGCCGCCCACCTGCATGCTGGTGTTGACGAGGCCGGAGGCGAGGCCCGCGTCTTCGGGGGTGGCGCCGGACATCGCCAGGGTCATGATCGCCGGGAACGAGGTGCCGACGCCGATCGCGATCAGCAGGAACGGCGGCAGCAGGTCGGTCAGGTAGTTGCCGTCGACCGGCGTGCGGGAGAAGAGGAGCAGGGCGACGACGACCAGGCTGACGCCCGGGATCAGGGTGTTGCGCGGGCCGAAGCGCATGATCAGCTTTTCCGAGAAGCCGAGCGAGAGCACCCCCATCAGCAGCGAGGTGGGGAGGAAGGCGAGGCCGACCTCGAGGGCGCTGTACTCGAGCACGCGCTGGAGGTAGAGGGCGCCGAGGAAGAACATCCCGAACATGCCCGCGACCAGCAGTGCCTGCAAGACGTTGGAGCCGGCGACGTTGCGGGAGCGGAAGAGGCGCAGCGGCATCAGCGGAGTCTCGATCGTCGCCTGGCGGTGGATGAAGAGCGCCAAGAGCGCCGCGGAGATCGCGCTCAGGACGATCGTTTTGGTGTCGAACCAGCCCCACTCGACGATCTGCAGGATCGTGAAGACGCCCAGCATCAGCGAGCTGGTGATCAGGGCGGCGCCGGGGTAGTCGGCACCGGCGCTGAGGCCGACCCCCTGCGGGGCGGCGACCAGGCGCTTGGCCATGTAAGCGACGGCGATCCCGATCGGCAGGTTGATGAAGAAGATCCAGTGCCAGCTGATCGCGTCGGTGAGGATGCCGCCGAGCAGGAGGCCGATCGAGCCGCCGGCGGAGGCGACGAAGCCGTAGACGCCGATCGCTTTCGCCTGCGCGCCCGGCTCGGGGAACATCGTCACGATCATCCCCAGGATCACCGCCGAGGACAGCGCGCCGCCGAGGCCCTGGACGAAGCGGGCGCCGACCAGCATCTCCTGGGTTTGGGCGGCGGCGCAGGCGAGCGAGGCGGCGGTGAAGATCGTCAGGCCGACGAGGAAGACGCGGCGCTGCCCGAGCAGGTCGCCGAGGCGTCCCGCCAGCAGCAGCAGGCCGCCGAAGGGGATCATGTAGGCGTTGATGACCCAGGCGAGGTCGTTCTGGGAGAAGCCGAGGTCGTCCTGGATCGAGGGCAGGGCGACGTTGACGATCGTCGCGTCGAGGACGATCATCAGCATCCCCGCGCAGAGGACGTAGAGGGCAAGCCAACGGGTGCGGTCGTTCTCAGTGGTGTTCATGCAGGTAAGGACTCCTGGACTGGCGGAAATTAATCGCGGCCGGCGCAGATCGACGTGACTTTCGTCAATCGACGCGATCCGGCAGGCCGAAGCGCCGGAAGACGGCCTCCACGCGGCGAGGGTCGGCAGCGCGGTCGGGCCAGCGAGCATATCCGTCCTCGGTGTCAGCCGGTCGGACGACGAAGGCGGTCACTTCCTTTATCCGGTCGCCGTCCAGGGTGAGGACGTCGAGGGAGAACGGGACGTGCGTTTTCTGCCCCTCGATCCAGGTGTAGGTGCCGACCGCGAGCTGCCCGTTGGCGGTGGCGGGACGGTGGCGCCAGCGCCACTCGCCCGAGAGCGGCTTGGTGCGGAGGAAGACCTCGACCTCGTCGATTCCCCCGTACCAGCTGGCCAGCGGCGGCATCGACCAGGCGACGTCCTCGGTCAGCATCGAGACGACGCGCTGGACGTCCCCCTTGCCCATCGCCTCCGTGTACTCCTCGACGATCTCCTTCATCCGGGCGTCGCCGAGGGAGCGCAGCGTGACCTGCTGGCTGCGGTCGGGGAGGCGTTCGTCGACGAGCTTGCGGGCGCGCTGCAGGGCGCTGTTGACCGAGGGGACCGAGGTGTCGAGCGTCTCGCCGACCTCCTTGGCGGAGAAGCCGAGGACCTCGCGCAGGATCAGGACCGCGCGCTGGCGCGGCGGCAGGTGCTGCATCGCGGCGACGAAGGCGAGCTCGACCGCCTCGCGCTCCTCGTATGAGGCGTCGGGCGCGGCCTTGCCGTCGGCGACCTCGAGCATCTCGTCGGGGTAGGGCTCGATCCAGACCTGCTCGGCGACCGGTTCGCCGGGCGGCGCGTGCGGGTCGGCCTTGGGCCCGTACTCCTCCGGCAGCAGCCGCTTCCTGCGGCGGGCGATGATGTCGAGACAGGTGTTGGTGGCGATCCTGTAGAGCCAGGGGCGCAGCGCGCTGCGCCCCTCGAAGCCGTCGAGCCCGCGCCAGACCCGCAGCATCGCCTCCTGCATTGCTTCCTCGGTGTCGTGGAGGGAGCCGAGCATCCGGTAGCAGTGCGCGTGCAGCTCGCGCCGGTAGGGAGCTACCAGCCGCTCGAACTCGGCTTCGTCAGGTCTCGCCATCGAAGTAGTCGACCTTGCTCTCGCGGCGGACGATGACGTCGGCGTCGGGATCGCCGGTCCAGATCCCGACCTTGTCGCTGTCGGGATAGACGGTGGCGGTGGGGACGACGACGGTGGAAAACATGAGGACGCGGGCGGTCTCCTCGGTCTCGTTGCGGATGCCGTGAGCGCCTTCCGGGCCCTTCGGGAAGAAGACGACGTCCCAGGGCTCGAGCCGCTCGGAGCCCTCGGGGTGCCGCAGCGTCGGGTTGCCCGCCAGCACCAGCAGCCACTCCTCCTCCCCGCACTCGTAGTGGTACGGGCAGACCGCCTGCCCCGGCGGCAGCTCGTAGACGGTGATGCCGGACTCCTTCGCGCCGCCGCCGAGCAGCTTGCCGAGACGCGCCATGCCGCTGCGGAAGCCCTCCGGATCCTCGCCGTCGTACTCGAACCGCGGCGATGCGATGTTGATTCGCTGCATCGGCTCGAAGCTACCAAGGGCCGCGTTCCCCGGCATAGGATGCTCCGGTGGCCGATTCGGCACCGCGGAGGCGGATCTCCCAGGAGGCGATGGAGGCAGCGATCCGGGCGATCGCGGCTACGCGGCTGAGCCCGGAAACCGAGTCGATGCTGCGAGTTTTCCTTTGCTTTTCAGCCATCCACCGTGATGGAACTTCTCCAAACGTAGACGGCAACCTGATCCGGAAAACGGTGCAGCAATGCTTCACCCTGTTGCCGACCCCCGAGGGGATGTCCGACGAGAAATACAAAGGCACCATCCGCTTGCAGGGGTTGGAGGGGAGCCCGAAATGGATGAACAACGATTCCTATCGCGGCTCCTTTCAAAACCAAGCCTCGCGGAAAGGGCGGGTCCTGTTCGTCGACGAGGAGTGGCACGGACCGCTGCGTGAAGATGCGGTCGATCGGGTCGCGGCGACGATGGGCGGCCCACCCAACAAATGGCCGCCCAGGGATGCTCTCGCGGCGCTCCTACTCAACAAGGAGGAGTTTGATCCTGCGCTTGAGTGGCCGGATATAGAAGCGGCAGCACGGAGTCGAGTCGGAGTGGACGCAGAGGACTGGGAAAAGATCACCTCCGACCCCGTACTCGAGGTCGAGCCGTTCGCCGACAATCCCTGGGATCCGGAGGACCTTCCAGCGGACCTGCTGCCCCCCGGGTTGGAGCCGAGGCGGAACCCGGAGGGGCGACGGGAGGAAGAGGAGCTGCCGGAGCACCTGCGGGGTCAGGTCGACCGGGTCATCGCGGCGCTGGAGGAACACGGCGATCGTGCGATCGTCGCCCTCGCGGGAGTGCCGGGTACCAGCAAGAGCCACACGGCGCGGCGGGCTGCGCAGGAGTACGCGGACGAAGGCTGCTTGCGGGAGATCCAGTTCAGCCCCGGCTACACCTACGAGGAGTTCATGGAGGGGCCGCGATTCGGCGAGGGGATGGAGTTCGAGGTGGTCCCCGGCGCCTTCCTCGACCTCAACGAGAAGGCGCTGATCAACCGCTCGCAGCAATACGTGCTGCTGATCGAGGAGCTGACCCGGGCCGACATCCCGCGGGTGCTGGGAGAGCTGCTCACCTACGTCGAGTACCGCGGCGACGAGGACGAGTTCAACACGCTCTACCGGCGCGACGAGACGACCCGGATCGCGCCCAACCTGGCGATCCTCGCCACCTACAACCCGACCGACAGCTCGGCCGTCAACGTCGACGCGGCGTTGCTGCGGCGGATGCGCGTCCTCGACTTCCCGCCCAGCGTCGAGCTGCTGGGGGAGATTCTCGACGCCAACGGGCTCGACGCGGCCGTGATCGAGCAGCTCGCGACGATGTTCGACGCCTGCAAGAAAGTCGTCGGGGAGGAGCGGTTCGCCGAACAGATGCCATTCGGACACGCCGTCTTCGCCTCCGTCGTGGCCGAGGAGCAGCTGCACCCCCTCTGGCACGAGGAGCTGAAACGGATCCTCGTGCGGCCGCACACCCTCCCGCACGAGCTCTACGACACGATCCTCGAGAACTACCCTTGGGCCTCCTCGCCGGACAAGTCGCTGCTCGACGCCTGATCGCCGTCCCCGAGCGCCGCGGCCGCAGGCTCTCGACGGACGAGTGGAGCGCGCTCGCGAATTCGGAGGGGTTCTGGCGGCTGGTCGACCGCGGCTACCTCGACCTGAGGCGTCGCGGCGGCGGCCGCTACGAGCTGCGCGGCCGCAAGTACGTCGGCCGCGCTCTCCTCGACCGGGTCGAGCTGCGGATCGAGGAGAAGGTGCCGGGAGCGGTGGCAGCGCTGGCGAGCGCGGCGACGGGAGCGGAGCTGCGGCTGGAGACGGAGGAGGCGCCGGCGAGCGAGTTCGACGCGATCTCCCGGCACCTGATGCGGGCCTTCGCGGTGGCGGCCGGCGAGTACGTGGCGAAGCGGCGCAAGGCGCGCTTCCGCTACCGCGATGCGGTCGGGCCGATGCTCTCGGGGTCGATCGACGTGGCGGCGACGATGCGCCTCCACGCCGGCGGCCGGCGCGGCCTCTTCGCCTTCCAGCGTTGCGAGGTGGTGCGCGACGAGCCGCTGGACCGGCTCGTGCTTGCCGCCTTCGAGGAGCTCGACCGCTCGGCGCGGGCGCTCGGCCTCGATGCCGATACCGTCTACAAGGCCCGCTGGCTGGCGAGCGGGCTGGCGGAGGTGCGGGACGAGGCGTTCGTCAGGACCCCGGCCGCGCGGTTCCTCGAGCTGGCCGACGAGATCGAGGAGGACCCGGCGACGGGCGCCGAGGACGCCGACCTGGCCCGACTCGCCGCCGTCGTCCTCCTGCACCGTGGCTTCGGCTTAGACCCGGAGGACGGGGTGGCGCCGCGGGCCTGGTTCATCGACATGGAGACGCTCTTCGAGCGGGCGGTGCGGGAGACGCTGGCCAAGGTCGTCGCAGAGGCGGAGGTCGACCGCGGGGAGTCTTTCGCACGGTGGCTGTTCCGCGGTGGAAAGGACCGCTCCCGCGTCAACCCCGACCTCATCGCCCATCGCGACCGGGTCGTCCTGGCGGTCGGCGACGTCAAGTACAAGTCGCTGGAACCGGGAGCGGAAGGAGGAGGGTCGGAGAAGAAGGAGGGTCGCGCCGACCTCTACCAGGTGCTGGTGCACGCGGCCTCGCTCGAATGCGACCGTGCCCTCCTCGTCTACCCGGCCGAGAGCGGCTTCGAGTGCCGCCGCCTCGGCCGCGCCGCCACCGGCGCCGAGACCTGGACCACCCGGGTGCGCCCGACGCAGCTGGAGACCGATCTGCGGCGACTGGTGGGCGAGCTCGGCCTCGCGGATCCCTGAGTCAGGCGGCGGCGGGCTCGAGGTCCCGCCGGCGACGGTGGACCCGCTTGCCGAAGAGCGGCTTGTAACGGGGGGCGAGGGTGAAGGGCAGGCGCTTGTCGGGGTAGCGCTTCAGCGTCTCCAGGGTCACCCGTCCCTCCCAGCCATCCTCCTTCTCCTCCTCACCGAGGAGCGCGCCGGCCAGCTCGCGGGCCATCAGCGCCGGCACCGCGTTGCCGACCTGCCGGTACTGGCTCGAGCGCGGACCGGTGAAGCGGTGGGCGTCGGGGAAGCCCTGCAGTCGCGCCGCCTCGCGGACGGTGATCGCGCGGTTCTGCGTCGGGTGGGTGAAGGCGCCGGCGGTGACGTTGCCGCAGAGGCAGGTGATGACGTGGGCGGGGTGACGGCGGTCGAGCCGGCGGTAGGTGGTGGTGTGGTCGGAGAGGCGGACCTGGCGGAACCGGTTCGGCAGCAGGTCGAGGGGAATGTCGTGCCAGTTGCCGCCCTCGGGCACGTGCTTGATCCGCTCCAGGTTGACCTCGGCGGTGTCGGACGACCAGTGGTTGCAGAGCTTCTCCGCCCCATCGCGCAGCATCGAGGCGTAGCCGGAGAGGACTCGGCGCGGGCGGGGCATCTCGCGCTCGTCGACGCCGCCGCCGGAGGGAACGCGGGGCAGGTCGGAGATCGCTTCGCCCACCGTCGTGAAGTCGTCGTCGGTCAGCTCGCCTTCGATCCCGGCGCGGACGCTCGCGGGGAAGCGCGGCTGGCGGTCGAGGGCGCCGAGGACGACGAGCCGATAGCGCAGCTGCGGGACCCCGAACCAGGCAGCGCAGACGACCTCGGCGCTGAGGTGGTACCCGAGAGACTCCAACTCCTCGAAGACCGCGATCGCGAGACGGCGGTTGTGGACGTCGGAGGCGATCGCCGGCACGTTCTCCATCAGGAAGCAGCGGGGCTGCAGCTTGCGCACGTAGTCGGCGAACGCCCAGAAGGCGAAGTTGCGCTCGTCGTGCGGGTCGCGGGGCCCGCGCTGGGAGACGCCCTGGCACATCGGCCCGCCCAGGACGACGTCGATCGGACCCAGCTCGGCGGCGACCTCGGCAGGGTCGATCGTCCTGATGTCCTCGGTCCAGACCCGCGCCTCCGGGTGGTTCACTTGGAAGGTCTCGGCGGCCGCTGGGTCGATCTCGATCGCACCGGCCACCTCCCCGGCGCCGGCCCATTCGAACCCCCTGCTCAACCCCCCCGCCCCGGCGAAGAGGTCAAGTGCTCGCATTCTCTCCCCTACGTAGGCCTTTCGGGGGTGGGGATGGAGCCGGATTCATAGACCTCGGAGGCTAGGACCGGAACCGGACGTCTCCTTAGACTGCGACGGGTGCCGAAGCCCCCTGCGGCAGGAAGGGATCCGTGGCCTGGCGTCTCCCCCTTGCGACGCCGCATCATGGCGGCGAACCGCCGTCGCGACACCTCGCTCGAGCTGCACCTGCGCTCGCTCCTGCACGCCCGCGGCCTGCGCTTCCGGGTCGACTATCCGATCCCGGTGCCTGGCCGGCGCCCGGTCCGTCCCGACATCGTCTTCACCCGCGCGCGGGTCGTCGTCTTCGTCGACGGCTGCTACTGGCATGGGTGCCCGGAGCACTGGTCCCCGCCGAAGTCCAACGTCGAGTACTGGACGACGAAGATCGAGCGCAACCAGGAGCGGGACAGGCAGGCGGACGCCGCCCTGGCAGGGATCGGCTGGTCCGTCGTGCGCCTCTGGGAGCACGAGGACATGGAGCGGGCAGCGGCGGCGATCGAGGCGACGGTGCGAGCGAAGCGGCAAGAGCGTTCTGGGGGTTAGCGCCCGCGCCGGCCGAAGGCGTGGCCGGCGGGGGTGACGGCGCGGAGCTCGGCGAGAGCGAGCTTGCGCGGGTTCGGGTCGGGCTTCTTTGGCTGGGGCGGGGGGTTGGTGGGTTCTAATGGGGCGAGGTCGCTGACGACGACGTTGGTGGTGCCTTCGCGGCGCTCTAGGCGGCCGCGGGCGCGGAGGAGGGGGGCGGTGCGGACGAGGGGACGGTGGCGCTCGTAGACGGGGGGCGGGACGATGAGGTTGACGGAGCCGCGCTCGTCCTCGAGCAGCATGAAGGTGATGCCGTTGGCGGTCTCGGGGCGCTGGCGGGCGGTGACCATGCCGGCGATCTCGACGGTGGAGCCGTGGTCGATCTCCATGAGGTCGGAGCTGCGGACGAGCTTCGGGTCGAGACCGGGGCGCAGCAGCTTCATCGGGTGCTTCTCGACGGTCATCCCGGTCGAGCGGTAGTCGGCGATCAGCTTCCCCCATTCCCCCAGCGGCTCCAGCTCGGGCGGCTCAGGCGGCTCCATCGGCAGCGCCAGCTGGGTGGCTTTGCCGGAGGCACGGCCCGCCCCGGTGACGCCGACGCGCCAGAGCGCCTCGCGGCGGTCGTCCTCGGAGCCGGCGGGGATGCCGTCGAGCGCCCCTGCCCAGGCGAGGCGTTCGAGGCTCGGCAGGCCGGCGCCGGAGCGCGAGGCGAGTTCGGCGATCCCCTCGTAGGGGCCACCGCGCTCGCGCTCGGCCACCAACGCCTCCATCTCCTCCTTCTTCACCCCCTTCACGTAGCCGAGCCCGACCCGCACCACCAGGCCGCCGCGCACGTCCTCTTCCTCCCGCGGCGTTTCGACGTGGCAGAGCACCTTGCTGCGGTTGGCGTCCGGCGGCGCCACGCGGATGCCGCGGCGCTGGGCCTCGTGGACGAGCGAGTCGGGCGGGTAGAAGCCCATCGGCTGCTCGTTCAGCAAGGAGCAGAGGAACTCGGGTCCGTAGTGGACGCGCAGCCAGGCCGACTGGTAGGCGAGCAGGCCGAAGGCGGCCGAGTGCGCCTTCGGGAAGCCGTAGCCGGAGAAGCCCTGAATCTGGCTCCAGACCTTTTCCGCCACCTCCTCCGGGACGCCGTTGGCGGCGGCGCCGGCGAGGAAGCGCTGGTGGTGCTCGCGGATCGCCTCCTCGGAGCGCTTACGGCTCATCGCCCGCCGCAGCCCCTCGGCCTCCGAGGAGCTGAAGTCGGCCAGCGCCATCACCGACTCGATCACCTGCTCCTGGAAGACGATCGTCCCCAGCGTCTCCTCCAGCACCGGCTCCAGCAGCGGGTGCGGGTAGGGGACCTTGTAGTCGGGGTTCTCGCGCAGGAGCTTGCGGCGCTCGATGTAGGGGTGGATGGCGCCGCCCTGGATCGGCCCCGGCCGCACCAGTGCCACCTGGACGATGACGTCGTCGAGGTCGCGCGGCTGGGTCCGCGGCAGCATCTGCATCTGCGCCCGGCTCTCGATCTGGAAGACGCCGGTGGTCTCGGCGGCGCGGATCGATTCGTAGGTCTCCTCGTCGTCGAGCGGGATCCGCGAGAGGTCGAGCCGCTCGCCGCGGGCACGGCCGATCTCCTCGACGCAGCGCTCGACCGCGGAGAGCATCCCCAGCCCCAGCAGGTCGATCTTGAGGAAGCCGGCGTCGGCGCAGGAGTCCTTGTCCCACTGCACGGTCTGGCGCCCGGTCATCGCGGCGGGGACGACCGGGCAGACGTCGATCAGCGGCCGGGTCGAGATCACCATCCCGCCCGGGTGCTGGGAGGAGTGGCGGGGCAGGCCCATGATCTCGTCGGCGAGCGTGAGCAGCGCCCGCCAGCGCGGCTCCTTCGCCCGCTCCGCCCCCAGTGAGGCGACGAGGTCGCGCTCAATCTCCTTCGCGGTCTCGTGGAAACCGACCGTCTTCGCCACCCGGTCGATCTCCGCCGGCGGCAGCCCCAGCGCCTTGCCGAGGTCGCGCACCGCGCCCTTCGGGCGGTAGGTGGGGAAGGCGGCGACGAGGGCGGAGCGGTCGCGGCCGTAGCGATCGTGCGCGCGCGGGATCAGGACCTCGCGGATGTCCCGCGGGAAGTCGAGGTCGATGTCAGGCAGCGTCGTCGTTTCCTCGTTGAGGAAGCGGCCGGAGAAGAGGTCGGCTTCGACCGGGTCGACGTGGGAGAGGCCGGTGAGGTAGCAGACGATCGAGCTGACGCTGGAGCCGCGGCCCCGGCCGGGCGGGAGGACGTTGCGCGCCGACTCCGGCCCGCGCACCTCGGCGGCGACCTCGCGCGCCAGTTCGAGCAAATCGCGATGGAGGAGGAAGAAGCCGGAGAGGCCGAGCTTGCGGATCGTCGCCAGCTCCTCCTCCAGCCGCCACTGCGCTTCCAGCAGGCGGGCGCTGCCCGCGTAGCGCCCGCCGAGGTGGTGGTTGCAGACGCGGGCGAGCTCGGCGTCGGCGCCCGGGTCCTCGCTGCCGGGGTAGCGGTAGCCGAGCTGCTCGGTGAGGTCGAAGCGCAGCCGCTCGGCGAGGCGCTCGGTCTCGGCCACCGCCTCGGGGTATTCGGCGAAGCGGGCGGCCATCGCGCCGGGCGAGGTGAGGGCCGAGGTCGAGTTGCCGCGACGGTAGGGCTCGGACTCCTCCAGCGTCTCGCAGCGGCCGATCGCGACCAGCGCGTCCTGCAGCGGCGAGCGACGGCGGTCGTGGGCGTGGACGTTGCCGGTGGCGACGCAGGGGACGTCGAGGCGCTCGGCCAGCAGCGCCAGCCAGCGGTTGCGGGCGCGGTCGCGGCGCCAGTAGGGGCGCTGCAGCTCGATCCGGAAGCGGTCGCGGCCGAAGGCGGCGAGGAGGCGCCGCGCGAGCCGCTCCCCCGTGGCGGTGTCGCCGCGCTCGAAGGCGCCCGCCACCGCCCCGTCGCGGGCGCAGCCGGAGAGGCAGACGAGCCCCTCCGCGTGCTCGGCGACCTGCTCCAGCGTCGCCCACGGCTGCGTCTGGGTGCGGGGGGTGTTGTCGCGCGTGTGCGCGTGCGCCGCCGTCAGCAACCGGCACAGATTCCGATAGCCGCTCTCGTCTTCCACCAGCAGAGTCACATGGACGTCGCGCTCGCCCTCTCGCAGCGTCAGCTCGGCGCCGGTGATCGGGCGGACGCCGAACCCCTTGCAGGCGTGGGCGAACTCCATCGAGCCCCAGACGCCGTCGTGGTCGGTGAGGGCGAGGGCGGGGTAGCCCTGGGCGGCCGCGGCGGCGGCCAGCTCCATCGGGGTCGAGGCGCCGTCGAGGAAGGAGAAGGCGGAGTGCGCGTGCAGCTCGACGTACATGCGCCTCCCCCTCAGGCCCGCTGGCTGTACCAGCGCTGACCGCGGGCGCTGCGGAACACGGTCAGCGCGCGGCCGTCGCCCAGCGCCAGCTCGAAGTAGTGGCGGCGCAGCGGCTTCGGCGTCCACCAGCGGTCCTCGACCAGCCACTCCTCGCGGACGGCCTCGACCGCCACCCCGTCGACCTTCGTCGGGGCGCCGCGGGGGTCGGTGCGGACCGCCACCCGCTGCGGGGCGTAGAGACGGCGGAGGCCCGGCATCAGAGCTCCGGGTACGGGGTCAGCATCGCCCAGCGCTCGGGCACCCGCGAGGAGCCGTCGACGGGCAGGATCTTCAGCAGCGCCTCTGCCCCCTGCACGGCGCGCACCTCCCGCACCGCGGCGCCGAGGCGGCGCCGGCGCGGCTCGCTGCCGCCGACCGAGAGCTCGAGCTGGTCGCGGGCGGGCGCCCCCAGCCCCACCGCCCGCAGCCGCAGCGCCGTCGCCGGGCCCGGCAGCTCCTCCAGACGCGGGGCGAGGACGTTGCGCAGGACCTTGGGCGAGGCGCTGGGGCGGCCGAGCCCCTGCTCGACGCTCCAGCTGCCGCCGGCCGCGAGCCGCGCCCCGAGGCGGAGGCCGAGCAGGGTCCTCCCCTTGCGTTGCGGGGTGGCCAACAGACGGTCGACGAGCAGCTCGAGGGCGCGGTCGAGCTGGCGGCCCGCGGTGCCTTCCGGCAGTTCGATCTCCTCGGCCAGCTCCTCGTGCGGGGTGCGGGGTCGCAGCGGCTCCTCTTCGCCGCGGCAGAGGCGCAGCGCCCGCAGGCCGAGCGGCCCGAAGCGGTCGGCGACCTGGTCGGCGGAGAGGCGGGCGAACGCGGACAGGGTCTCGATCCCGAGGCGGTCGAGCGCCTCGATCAGCTCCCCGGCCTCGCGCTCGGAGACCCCGAGCCGGGTGCGCAGAGCCTCGACCGGGACCGGCCGCTGCCAGCCGGTGGCGGCGAGGAAGGCGGCGAAGCGGGTCCGACCCGTCGCCACCTCCCACTCCTCCCCCACCGCCCGCCTGGCCGCGGCAAGGACGCCGGTCGAGCTGCCGCCGTAGAGGCCGCGGAGGCCGTCGACGGCGAAGAAGGCCTCCCCCGCCCGCTCCGACTCGACCGCGGCGCCGAGCGCCTCCAGCGCCCGCACCGCCGCCTCGGTCGCCTCTGCGGCCTCGACCGGGTCTAGAAGGCCGGCGCGCCCGGACCGAGGCCCCCCGGCACGATCCGGGCGCGGCGGAGTCGCCAGGCGCTTTTCGGTGACGCAGGCGATCTCCATACGAACATATGTTCGGGGGTAACTATAGCGATTTCCATAGCGGTAACCACAACCACGCGATCTTCTTAACAGTCGATGGAGGGACGGCCGGGAACCGCTACGCGCGGGCGACTTCGGCCGCCGCGGCGCTGCCCAGGTACGGGGTCAGCGTGAACTCGACCAGGTCCGGGAGCAGCGATTCCAGCTCCTCGGAGCGGCCGGCGAAGATGCGGCGGGAGATCAGCGAGACCATGCCGCCGACCAGCGCCTCCTCGGTCGTCGGCGAGAGGCCGGCCAGCACCTCGTCGGAGCGGCCCTCGCGGCCGGCCTGGAAGTAGGGGACCAGGTCCTGGATCGCGGCGTCGTAGCGCTCGACCACGACCGGTCCCGCGACCAGCGCCTCGACCATGCTGAGGCGGGCGAGGTGCGGCTCGGCGGTGAGGAACTCGAGCATCGCCGCGATCCCGGCGCGGATCGCCTGCGGCCACTCCTCCTCCTGGTCGAACGCCTCCCCCACCCGTTTGCGCAGCTCCGACATCACCGTGTCGTAAGCCGCGACGAAGCACTCGTCCTTGCTGCCGAAGTGCTCGTAGAAGGTGCGCCGGGAGACGGCGGCGTGGCGGGTGATGTGAGCGATCGTCGTCCCGGCGTAGCCGTTTTCGGCCACGGCCTCGGCCAACCCCGCGATCAGCCGCTCGCGCTGGTTGTGCGCGACGAACTCTCGCGGCAGGCCGTGGCGGCCCGGCGGAAGCCGGGCGAGCTCGGGGGGAAACTCCGGGGATTCGACGGGGTTGACTGGGTCGCGCAAGAGAACCGACGATACCGATCCGGACGCGCGAGGCCCAGGCTGGCCAACTAGCCAGTTTTTAGAAAATCTGCGGGTCAGCTCCGCGGGCTCGCCTCGCCACCCGCGGCGTCACGGGAATCGGCGATCTCCCGCGCCTGCTGCGGGCCGAGGTAAGGGGCGAGGGTGAACTCGAGCAGCTCCGGCAGCAGCCCCGGGATCGCCTCCACTTCGCCGAGGCTGAGGCGCTGGTAGACGATCCAGAAGACACCGCCTACAACAGCCTCCTCCAACGTCTCCGGCAGCTCCGCTCCGCGCGCCGAGACAGCGCGTCCAAGACGGAAGAGGGAGACGAAGGGCTGCTGGGACTCCTCGTAGTACCTGGCCGCGGCCGGCCCGGCGGAGACTCCCTCGACGATGCAGGCCCGCGCCAGCGCCGGCTCCGCCACCACGTAGTCGAGGAAGGCGGCGAGGCCGGCGTGGACCTGCTCGGGCCAGCTCTCGAAGGCGCCGGCGGCCGCGACGACCCGCTCGAGGGCGGCGGACGTCGCCTGCTCCTGCACCGCCAGGAAGCAGTCTTCCTTGGAGCGGAAGTTCTCGTAGAAGGTGTTGCGGGCGATCCCGGCCCGTTTGACTATGTCTCCGACCGCCACCGAGCGGTAGCCCTTGGCGGAGACCTCCTCCGCCAGCGCCGTGGTGATGCGGGCGCGCTGGTGGCGGACGATGAACTCGCGAGGGAGAGTGTGCCGCCCTGGAAGTGGACGCCGCGTTGATCTAGGAGCCACGAACGAAACGGTATCGGAGTCGATCTTTCTGGTTGCCTTGTCCAAACGGATACCGTTTAGGTACCGAAAGACAGACAGGCCGTTTTATCAATCTAATTCGACCGGGCGGGGATAGTGACCGGAAAGCGTCAACGCATTCTTCAGGGGATGCTCGAATCAGTGGGCACAAAAGGCTACGAGCGTACGACGGTCCAGGACGCGATCGCGAACGCCGGCCTCTACAGGCAGGCCTTCTACGACAACTTCGACGACAAGGAGGACTGCTACCTGCAGGCGATCGACGCCGGCTCCGCCTGGATCGAGCTGGCGATGCGGGAGGCGGCGGGAGGCGAGACGACCTGGCGGCGGCAGCTGCGGGGCGCGCTGACCGGGCTGCTCGGCTTCCTCGATCGGCAGCCGGCGGTGGGGCGGGCGCTCTTCGTCGAGGTCCACGCGGCCGGGCCCCGCGCAGTGGGCAAACGCACAGAGGCGATGGAACGGGCGGTGGTGGCAGTGGACCGGGCGCGGGAGGAGAGCGACGGCGGCGCCCCCGCGATCTCCGCCGAGGCGATAGTCGCCGGCATCCTCGCCGTCCTCCACTCCCGCCTCGCCGCCGACCAGACGAGCGATTTCGCCCGCCTCCTGCCGGAGTTGATGTACCTCGCCGTGCTCCCATACTTCGGACCCGACGCGGCGGCGGCCGAGATGCGAGCCGAAGCGATCTGACCCGCTAGAGGCCCTCGCCGTGGCGGCCCTCGCCGCCCGCGAACCGGGCCGCGCCCCGCGCCGCGACCTCGAGAACCTCGCGACCGAGGCGGTGCTCTAGGGCGAGGCCGTCGGCCAGATCCAGGCCCGCTCCCTCGATCGCGGCGCGGCGGTCGCTCAGCATCGTCTCCTGCGGGAAGGAGGCGATCCGCTCCGCCAGCTCCAAGGCTCGATCGAGGTGGCGGCCCGGCTCGACCAGCTCGTTGACGAGGCCGATCCGCCGCGCCTCCTCGGCCTCGACCGGGCGGCCGGTGAGGATCATCTCCATCGCCCGGCCCATCCCGACGACGCGCGGCAGGCGCTGGGTTCCGCCGTCGACCAGCGGCACCCCCCAGCGGCGCTCGAAGCAGCCGAAGACCGAGGCCGGGGTGGCGATCCGCAGGTCGCACCAGAGCGCCAGCTCGAGGCCGCCGGCGAGGCACCAGCCGTCGATCGCCGCGATCGCCGGCTTCGACGGCGTCAGCCGGGTGAACCCCATCGGCCCGGCCGGGTCGTCGACGTCGAGGTCGAGCGCCTTCAGGTCGGCGCCGGCGCAGAAGGCCTCGCCGCCCGCCCCGGTGAGGACGAGAACCCGCGCCCCTTCGTCGGCCTCGAACTCCTCCAGGCCGCGCCGCAGCCCGGCGGCGGTGGCGGCGTCGACCGCGTTGCGCCGGTGCGGACGGTCGATCGTCAGCACGGCGGCGGCGCCCTGCCGCCGGTAGCGCACCTCCTCGCCGCTCATCCGCAGATCGTTCCACAGGTTGTGGCCCCGTATATGGCTTGCAGCAAATTGCGTTGATTTAATTCCAGGTCTCTTGAGGTTTATCTCGGAACGCAGAAGTATTTCCCGCGACCTCTCGACGCTGGGAAAGCTCGGTGGCCTGACCAAGGTCGAGGCCGACCGGGGCGAGCGGGCGCTCTCGCTGGCGGGCGACGGCTACCGCGCCGCGCTCTTCCACCTGGGGGCGCTGACCCGTCTCAACGAGCTCGGCCTGCTGGCCCAGGTGCGGACCGTCGGCGCCGTCTCCGGCGGCAGCATCGTCGCCGCCCTGCTGGCGACCAAGGTCCCGTGGCCGCTCCACGGCGCCTACCGCGGCTGGCCCGAGCAGGTGGCCGAGCCGCTGCGGGCGATCGCCCGGCGCAACGTGCGGGCGCGGGCGATCTTCCGCCGGCCCTCCCCGGGCGCCGCGGCCGAGGCGGCGCTGGAGGAGCGCTACGCCCGCGAGCTGATGGTCGCGATGGGCGGCGAATCGAGCTGGGGGCCGAACTTCGTCTTCGGCGCCTCGGGGCTGACGCTGAGCGGGCTGGCCGCGGGCTGGGAGGAGTGCGTCGAGTGGGAGATCGAGGGCGCGGCGCACCCGCCGGGCTACCCGCCGCGGCTGGTCGCGGAGACGATCGCCACCGTGCGGACCGACCTCGACGCCTTCGGCGAGGCCGAGCAGGCG
>Ga0196960_10000210_pt1 | contig 23591 bp, 24 predicted proteins | sample S3v_5metaG_FD_183187 | JGI IMG/M metagenome (GOLD analysis project Ga0196960, IMG submission 183187) | Soil microbial communities from Anza Borrego desert, Southern California, United States - S3+v_5 | ecosystem: Environmental > Terrestrial > Soil > Desert | place: USA: California | collected...
CGCCGTCCTGGTGGACAGCCACGGGGGCGCGCTGCACCCGGCACTGCTCTGGCCCGACTCCCGGGCCACCGCGGAGCTGGCCCGGTGGCGCGGCCTGCCCGCGGCCGACCGCGCCGCGCTGGCGAACCCGCTGGTGCCGGGCATGACGGGCCCGATGCTGGCCTGGCTGGCCGCCCACGAGCCGGCGGCCGTGGCCGCGGCCGCGGCCGTCCTGCTGCCCAAGGACGCCCTCCGCGCGTCGCTGGTGCCGGGCGGTCCGCTGGTCACCGACCGCAGCGACGCCTCGGCCACGCTGCTGTGGGACGTCGTCGCCGACGGCTGGTCGGCCGCCGCGGCCGGCGCGGCCTCGGCGGAGGGCCTGCTCCCGCAGGTCCGGGAGCCGGCAGAGGTGATCGGCACCGTGCCGATCGCCGGAGCCGAGGTGCCGGTGGTCGTCGGTGCCGCGGACACCCCGCTGGCGCTGCTGGCCGCCGGATCGGATGCGGATCTCCAGGTCAACCTGGGAACCGGCGCGCAGGTGCTGCGGCCGCGCTGGACACCGTCGCCCGCCGACGACCCGCCGGTGCACGGCTACGCCGACGCCGACGGCGGCTGGTACGCGATGGCGGCGCTGCGCAACGGCGGCTCGGCGTGGACCTGGGTGTGCCGGGTGCTGGGCCTGTCCGAGCCCGAGCTGTTCGAGCTCGCCGCATCGGTGCCCGACGCCGGAGGAGCGGTCTTCCGCCCGTTCCTGACCGGCGAGCGCGGCGGCGTGGCCGGCCCGGACGACCGCGCCGGATGGCACGGGCTGGGCGCGTCCACCACCCGCGCGCACCTGGCGCGGTCGGCCCTCGAGGGGGTGGTGCGGGCCATCGGCGCGGCGAGCGCGCTGCTGCCCGCCTCCGATCCCGGCGCACCCGTGCTGCTGACCGGAGGAGGCGTGCGGTCGCCCGTCGTCCAGCAGCTGCTCGCCGACGAGCTGGGCCGTCCGGTCCGCCGGCAGCGGCTGCGCAGCGCGTCGGCCGTCGGCGCGGCGCTGCTGGCCGCCCGGTCCCTCGGGGCCGACGTGGTGCCCCGGCGCGCCTTCGGGCCGGTGGTCGAACCGCGGGGGAGGACCCCGGGTGCGGAACCGGGAGACCGCGGGCGCCGTTGACCGGTCAGCGGGGCCGATCCGGGCCCCGGCGGAGGAGAGGGGCGAGCTCACCATGGCATCGCTGTTCAACAAGGTGGCCCAGTTGGCCAACAGCCCCAAGGGCAAGCAGGCGATCGCGCAGGCCACGGCCAAGGCGCAGGAGCTGGCCAAGGACCCGAAGACCCGGGCGAAGATCGACGACGTGCGTCGCCGGTTCCAGGGCGGCCGCGGTCCGGGGTCCGGCACCGCGCGCTGACCCGACCGGCCCGGCTCTCTCCCGTCAGGCGGGAGAGAGCCGGCCCGGGGGCCGCAGCAGCTCGAGCGCGGCGTCGTGCAGCCTGCCGTTGGTGGCGAGGGCACTGCCGCCGGCCGGCCCGGGAACGCCGGTGACGTCGGTGAACCGGCCGCCGGCCTCCCGCACGATGACGTCGAGGGCCGCGAGGTCCCAGAGCGAGACCTCGGGCTCGCAGGCGAGGTCCACCGCGCCCTCGGCGAGCAGCACGTAGCTCCAGAAGTCGCCGTAGGCGCGGGTGCGCCACACCGAGCGGCTCAGGTCCAGGAAGCTCCCGAGGAGCCCGCGCTCCTCCCACCCGGACAGGCTCGAGTAGCTGAGGCTGGCGTCGTCGAGCGAGCCCACCTCCGAGACGTGGCAGCGCGTGGCCGACTCCAGCCGGCGCCCGGTCCAGGCCCCCACGTCCTTGGCCGCCCACCAGCGGCGGTTCAGCGCGGGCGCCGACACCAGCCCGACCACCGGTTCGTCGCCGTCGACCAGGGCGATCAGCGTGGCCCACACCGGCACGCCGCGGACGAAGTTCTTGGTGCCGTCGATCGGGTCCAGGATCCAGCGCCGGGAGCCGTGACCGGTCGTGCCGAACTCCTCGCCCAGGACGGCGTCACGCGTGCGGGCGCGGCTCAGGGTGATCCGCAGCTGCTCCTCGACGGCCCGATCGGCGTCGGTCACCGGCGTCAGGTCCGGCTTGGTGTCGACCGTCAGATCCTGCGCCTTGTAGCGCTCCATGCTGATCGAGTCGGCCTGGTCGGCCAGCACGTGTGCCAGCCGCATGTCCTCTGAAAAGCCCCGACCCGACGTCATGGGCACCCAACCTAGCGGGACGTCGGTCGAGCACGGCGCACCCGACCCCGCTGACCGCCCGCACCGGTCCCGGGCACACGGTTGCGCCCCGTCGGGAGCTGTCGGCGCCCGCGGATGTTGGCGGCCATCTCGCGCGCTGTCCGTCCCGGGTGCGTCTGGCGTTCACGGAACGCGGCCACGCTCGAGGCGCTCCACCCCATCGACAGCAGGAGGAGACATGACCGCACCCGCGAACAGCACGAAGCCCGCTACGCAGCAGAACGGCGGAAAGGGCCGCCGCGACAGCGAGACCGACGCCGGGAGCGCGCCCCAGGAAGCCGACACCGCTTCCCGGACGGACCGTTTCGCCGACCTGGTCGAGGCGCAGGAGGACGCCATCGAGCAGGCGCAGCAACTCGTCGCGGTGGAGGTGCTGACCGACGCGAGGAACCGGAGCCCCATCGGACGGGAGCGTGCCGACCAGCTCCGCCTGTCGGCGCGGGAGGAGCTGCTGGCCGAACTGCGGAGCCAGGAGCAGGAGCAGGCCAGGGGTCAGCTGGCGCGGGCGACGCGGAGCGGTGAGGACGCGGTCGCCGGTCTGGTCGAGGGCATCGCGGTGTTCGTGCGGGGCATGGTGCCCGCCGCGCTGCTCCGTCCGGAGGACCTCATCGAGACGAGCTACGCGCTGGCCGACCAGGGGCTGCGGGTGACCCGTCGGCTGGCGCTGACGGTGGCCGGCAGCGCGCGGAACCTGACTGCCGGGGAGCACGGCCGCACGTCCTGACGAGCCCGACGGGTCCCGGCGTCCTGGTTCCACCGGGCGGCGGGGCCCGTCGGCCGCATCGCGAGAAGACCAGCGGCGCGACGTGTTCCGGCGATCCCGTGCGCCGCCGCGGGATCGGACGACCCGGGTGGTTCCCGTCGATGCACCGATACCGTCAGCACGTGGACGCGGCGACGATCGTGGGGTTGCTCGCGGACCCCGTACGGCTGAAGGTGGTCGCCGCGCTGGCGCTGGGCGCGGGAACCATCGAGGAGGTGGCCTCCGCCTCCGGTCTGGGGCTCAAGGACGTGGCGCTGGCCGCCCGGAGGCTGTCCCGCGCCGGGCTGGTGCATCGCGACGGGCACGTCCTGGCCCTGCATCCCGAACGGTTCGGCGCTGCCGCCCGCGCCGCCGCGGAGGCTGCGCCCGCGCCGGAGCCGCTGTCGGACGACCCGGTGGCCGACGCCGTCCTGTCGGCGTTCGTCCGCGACGGCCGGCTGACGTCGATCCCGGCGCAGCGCAGCAAGCGGCTGGTCGTGCTCGACCACCTGGTGCGGGTGTTCGAGCCCGGGGTCCGGTATCCCGAGCGCGAGGTCAACGCGCTGCTGGCGGTCTGGCACCCCGACGTCGCCGCGCTGCGCCGGTACCTGGTCGACGAGGGGATGCTCAGCCGGGAGGCGGGGGTCTACTGGCGCAGCGGCGGTTACGTGGACATCTGAGAACCGCTGGTTCCCGGCGGGACCGGCCCGCACACTGCGCCCGTGCCCAGTGCGGACGACGTCGCGGCGCTCGCGCGCTCCTCGCCGTGGCGGTGGAGGACGCTGCGGTTCACGGTGGTCTGGCCGCGCGACCCGTGGCGCACCACGCCCGTGCGCGCGTGGCTCCGCCGGCCCGACCGGCTGCGCGTCGAGACCGTCGACGACCCGATGGACGACGCCCTGTTCGCGACGCGGGGATCGTGGCTCCGGGGCGCCCGTCGTAGCGGGGCCTCCGGAACTCCGGGTCAGCTGGCCGGCTCGGCCGCGGCGGACCCCGCCGTGCGGGGCGCGGGGACCACCGATCCGGCTGCGTTCTCGTCGGCGTGCCGCGCGGCGGTGCGCTGGAGCGCGCCGTAGCCGAGGCAGACCACCCCGAGCAGCAGGTAGCCCAGCGCCACCTGCGGATTGGCCGCCCAGCCGACCTCCGGTGCGTGGATCAGCCCGATGAAGCTCAGCAGTGCGCCGACCGCGGAGGCGAGGGCGGCCCGGACGAACGTCCGGTCGATGACGAAGGTGACGATCGCACCGAGGACCAGACCCGCCAGGACGGCGCCCTGCCCCAGGGTGGTGAGGCCGCTGTAGACGACGCCGGCACCGGCCAGCGCGTCGTCGCCCACCTCGGCCGCGGACGTGCCGGCCGCCGCCAGCGAGTTGTCGATCAGTCCGGCGGCCCAGGAGGCCAGGTTCGGGAGGATCGCGATGACGACGGCCACGGCATGGATCCGGGGCACGGCCTGGAAGGCCTGAGCACCGATCAGCAGGCCGATGTAGAGGAGGATCGGCACGATCGCCGGCAGCGGGAGCAGGGCCGAGAGCAGCCCGAAGAGACCGAGGAAGCAGAGCACGGCGACGAGCAGGCCACTGGCCATCGAGTAGCCGGCGCGGCCACCGGCGTCCTTCCAGCCGGGGTGGCCGATGTAGACCGCCGGCGGGAAGGGCGAGCCCAGGGCCGATCCCACGACCGCGCCGGCACCGTCGGCGAGCAGCACGCTGCGCAGGTTGTAGTCGTCACCCGCGGCGGCTGCGCTCTCCACGTTGCTCATGGCCTCGGTGAAGTTGTAGACGCCCAGCGGGATGGCCGTGGCCAGCAGCGGGGCGAGGTCGGCGAGCCCGTCCAGGAGCAGGTCGAACTTCAGGTCGGGGACGGCGATCGCGATGTCCCGGGCGGCGGCGGTCACGTCGGGAACCGACATCGCCCCGCCGATCCAGCCGATCGCGGTGCCGACCAGCAGCGCTGCCAGCCCGACCGGGATGTTGCCCGGGAGCCGGACGTCGGTGAAGAAGCCGATCAGGATGATCGCCAGCACCGGCAGGCCGATCCAGGCGTAGTCCCAGATCTGCGCCGCGGGCCGCATGGCGATGAAGGTCAGGGAGATGCCGGCGAGGGTGCCCAGCATGGCCGCGCGCGGAGTCACCTTGCGGACGTAGGGGCCGACGAAGGCGCCGATCAGCACGATCAGGCCGATGACGAACGCCCAGGCCAGGCCCGCGGACCAGGCCTGGATGGGATCGCCGCTGCTGAGGTAGATGGGCAGCATGATCACGAACACGACGATGAACATGTGCGGCACGCTCGGCCCGAAGGGCAGCGCGGTGACGTCCGTGCGGCCTTCCCGCCGTGCCAGCCGCCGGGCGAGGTAGGTGTAGTAGACGTTCCCGATCACCAGGGCGACGCCCATGGCCGGCAGGACGGTGCCGAGGACGTCGCCGGCGGGCACGCCGACCACGCCGATCATCAAGCCCGTCAGCGTCAGGACGTTGACCAGGATGTTGAACGCCAGGCCGAAGAACGCGTTGGTGTCCCCGCGGGTCCACCAACGGAGCGGAGCCGTCGCGCCGGAGGGCGCGGTCGGTGCGGCTGTGCTCATGTCGGGGCTCCCGATCTCAGACGGTGGACGGAACAGGGGTGGGGACGAGGGCGGCCAGCAGCGCCGCGGAGTCCGCGACCCAGCCGAAGATCCCGCCCTGCGCGCTGACCATCTGCAGGCCCACGCGCTGGAACTCGGGGAAGTAGGAGCCGACGCAGTCGGCCAGCACGAGGCAGTCGAAGCCGCGGTCGTTGGCCTCGCGCACCGTCGTGTGCACGCAGACCTCGGTGGTGACGCCGGTGACCAGCAGGTGGGTGATCCCGTGGTCGTCGAGGAGCTGCTGGAGGTCGGTGGCGTAGAAGGCGCCCTTGCCGGGCTTGTCGATCACCGGCTCACCCGCGCGCGGGGCCAGCTCGTCGACGATGTCGTGGCCGAACTCGCCGCGCACGAGGATCCGCCCGTAGGGGCCGGGATCGCCGATGCGCTGACTCGGGTCGCCGCGGCGCAGCTTGGCCGGGGGGCAGTCCGACAGGTCCGGCAGGTGGCCCTCCCGGGTGTGGACCACCAGCAGCCCGGCCTCGCGGGCCGCCCCCAGCACGCGGGCCAGCGGTGGAACGACCCGCTGGAGCTGGGCGACGTCGTTGCCGAGGCTCTCGCCGAAGCCACCGGGCAGCAGGAAGTCCCGCTGCATGTCGATCACCAGCAGGGCGACCTTCCCGTCGGGCAGCGGGAACGGTGCGGGGTCGGCAGGGACGGTGGCGGACGGGCTCATGGCGGGCTCCGGGACGGTGGGGGCACGGGAAGGGCGAGCGGAGAGCGACGGTTCCTGCCCGCGCAGCCGCGCGGCCACGTCCAGGACGACGTCGTCGGCGAGGGCGGGTCCGAGCACCATGAGGCTGCAGGGCCGGCCGTCGTCGGTGAGCCCGGCCGGAACCACGGCGGCGCAGAGGTCGAGCAGGTTGCCGCAGTGGGTGTAGAGGCCCAGCGCGGTGTTCGTGGCGACGGGCTCCGCGAGCACCTGGGCCACCGTGAACGTCGTCGGGACGGTGGGCAGGACGACGACGTCGACGTCGTTCCACAGCCGGGCCACCTCGGCGCGCAGTTCCTGCAGCCGGTACCCGGCCCGGAAGACATCGGTGGCCGAGTACCGCCGGCCGCCCTCGAGGATGCCGGCCACGACCGGGTGCACGGCGTCGGGACGGGCGTCGAGGAAGTCGCCGAACTCGACGACCCGTTCGGCCACCCACGGCCCCTGGTAGAGCAGGTCGCCGGCCTGGAGGAACGGCCGGAGCGGCACGTCGGCGACGTCGCCCACGTCCTGCGCCGCCGTCCTGGCCGCCTCGTGCGCCCGGCGCATGGCGTCGTCGCCGAGGAACTCCAGGTCCGTGGCGGGAGGAAGCCCGATCCGCGGCCGGTCGACGCTGCGGCGCTGCCGGGGCCGCGACCACGGGTCCCCGGCGTCGACCGCCGCGACGACCTCGAACACGCGCCGGACGTCGTCGACGGTGCGGGCCATGAGGCTCATGCAGTCCAGCGACCGGCAGGCCGGCACCAGGCCGACCGTGCTGAGCAGGCCGCGCGAGGGCTTGAAGCCCACGATGGAGTTCAGCGCGGCAGGGACCCGGCCGGACCCCGCGGTGTCGGTCGCGACGGCGAAGGGCACCTGGCCGGTCGCCACGGCGAGCGCCGAGCCGGAGCTGGAGCCGCCGGGGATCAGGTCGCCGCCGTGCACGTTGCGGGGCACGCCGTAGGGCGTGCGGGTGCCGTTGAGCCCGGTGGCGAACTGGTCGAGGTTCGTCTTCCCGACCAGCACCGCCCCGGCGCCCAGCAGCAGGGACACCACCGGGGCGGTCGAGTCGGGTACGTAGGCGTAGTCCGGGCACGCGCAGGTCGTCGGCAGCCCGGCGACGTCGATGCTGTCCTTCACCGCGAACGGCACGCCGTAGAGCGGCAGGGAACGGGCGTCCGGGTCGGCCTCGAGCTCCGCGGCGCGCCGGCGCAGGCTGTCCCGGTCCAGCGCCGTGATCCACACGCCGTCGTCGCCGCGGGCGGCCACGACGTCGGCCACCCGGTCGACGACGGCCGTCGGTGTCGTGGCACCGCTGCGGAGCGCGGAGAGCAGGTCCGCGATCGACGCTCCGGCAGGCGGCGGCTGCGGCTCCGAGGTCATGGGGGAGAGGGTCGACAGGTGGTGTTACCGCCGGCCTACCCCTGTGGTTACGGCCGTGCTCGTCCGTTACGGCTGTGCTGCGGGCGGGGAGGTCCTGCTCAGTAGCCCGGGCCGACCTGGCCGACGGCGCCCAGGAGCACCCGCAGCCCGGCCAGCTGTTCCTGCCGGGCGGAGGGACCGGCCGCCGCCCACGCGTCCAGGGCGCACTCCGGGTCCGCGGCGGTGTGCCCGCACAGCGGCGGGCAGTCGACCGCCGCCTCGGCGATCTCCTCGAAGGCGGACAGGACGTCGTCGGCGGTGACGTGGGCCAGCCCGAAGGAGCGGATGCCCGGGGTGTCGATGACCATGCCGCCGTCCGGGAGGTCGAACAGCACGGCGGACGACGACGTGTGGCGGCCCTTGCCGATCTTGCTGACGTCGCCGGTGGCCCGGAAGGCATCGGGGACCAGGCGGTTGACCAGGGTCGACTTGCCGACACCGGACTGGCCCACGAACACGCTCATCCGGTCGGTGATGCGGTCGAGCAGCGGTTCCAGCGGTACGTCGCGGGAGAGCGCGACCGCATCGAGCCCCAGCCCCGCGTAGCGGTCGAGCAGCGGCTGCGGACTGCCGAGGTCGGTCTTGGTCAGGCAGAGCAGCGGCTCGAGCCCACCGGCGTAGGCGGCGACCAGGCAGCGGTCGAGGAAGCCCAGCGCCGGCTCGGGGTCGGCCACGGCGGTGACGATGACCAGCAGATCGGCGTTGGCGACGACGATCCGCTCGGTGGGGTCGGTGTCGTCGGCGGTCCGGCGCAGCGACGTCGCCCGGTCCTCGATGGCCACGATGCGCGCCAGGCTGTCGGTGCGCCCGCTGGTGTCCCCGACCACCCGCACCCGGTCGCCCACCACCACCCCGTGCCTGCCCAGCTCGCGGGCCCGCATCGAGGTGACGTCGACGACGCCACCGGGTCCGTCCACCCGCACGGTCATGCGGCCCCGGTCGACGGCCACGACCAGGCCCGGGACGGCGTCGGCGTGCGTCGGGCGGGTGCGGGTGCGCGGCCGGGAGCCACGGCGGCTCGGCCGGACCCGGACGTCGTCCTCGTCCGATCGGCTGTCGTGCTTGCGGCCGCTCACTGCTCCCTGCCGCTCAGCGGTCGACCCCGGCCGGCTCGTCCAGCAGCCCGCTCCAGCGATCGACGAAGTCGGGCAGCGTCTTGGTCACCGCCCCCGGGTCGGCCACCCGCACCCCCTCGATCGCCAGACCCAGCACCGCCGCCGCCATGACCATGCGGTGGTCGGCGTAGGAGTCGAGGAGTGCCGGCCGTCGGGGACCGGGCTCGATGACCAGGCCGTCGGGCAGCTGCTGGACCCGGGCGCCGACCGCGGTGAGCACCTCGTCGAGCGCCTGCAGCCGGTCGGTCTCGTGGCCCCGCATGTGGGCGATGCCGGTGAACCGCGACGGGCCGTCGGCGAGCGCGGCGAGGGCCGCCAGCACCGGCACCAGCTCGCTCACCTCGGCGAGGTCGGCCACCAGCGGTCGGATGGGAGCCCCGCCCGTGACCTGCAGGCCCTCGGCCGTGCCGACCACGGAGGCGCCCATCTCGCTCAGCAGCCGGTCGAGCTGCGCGCCCGGCTGGGTGGTGACCTCCGGCCAGTCCGGCACGGTCACCCGCCCGCCGGTCACCAGTGCGGCGGCGAGGAAGGGCGCGGCATTGGACAGGTCGGGCTCGACCACGACGTCGCGCGCAGCGATCGGACCGGGTGCGACCCGCCACCCCCGCTCGGTGGGAACGACGTCGACGCCGTGCGCGCGCAGCGTCGTCACCGTCATCTCGACGTGCGGCATCGAGGGAACTCCTCCCGCGAGGGAGAGGTCGAGGCCCTCGTCGAAGCGTGCGGCGGTCAGCAGCAGCCCCGAGACGACCTGGCTGGACTCGCTCGCGTCGACGGTCACCGCACCACCGCGGACCCGTCCGGTGCCGTGCACGGTGAACGGCGCCTTGCCGCGGCCGCCGTCGTCGATGCGCACTCCGGCGTCGCGAAGGCCGGCGATCAGCCCGGCGTTCGGGCGCTCGTGCAGCCGTGGATCGCCGTCCACCCGGACGGGACCGTCGGCCAGCGCGGCCACCGGCGGCAGGAACCGCAGCACGGTGCCGGCCAGCCCCGCGTCGACGTCGGCCGGCCCCCTCAGCGGTCCGGGGGTGACCAGCCAGTCCGGGTGGGCAGCGGATCCGGTCTCCTGGATCGACACCCCGAGAGCGCGCAGGCCACCGGCCATGAGGTCGGTGTCGCGGGCCCGGAGGGGGCGGACCAGGCGGCTGGGCCCGTCGGCGATCGCGGCGAGGACCAGCGCCCGGGCGGTGATCGACTTCGAGCCGGGCAGCGCCACGACGGCATCGACCGGTGCCGAGCGGTGCGGCGTCGTCCAGACTTCGGTCACGAGGACATCCTGCCTCGCGCTGCGGCCCCGCTGCAGGGGCCCGCCGCGAGCGTGCGAGTGGTGGGGAGCAGCGGGGTCCTTCTACTGGGGCTCGTCCGCCCGCTTCGCCGGCACCGTGCGCACCAGGCGCCGGTTGGCGAACTCGAACATGGCCAGCTCGGAGAGCTCGCGGCCGTAGCCGGAGCGTTTGATGCCGCCGAAGGGGAGCTCCGGCGAGGTGCCGGTGGGCTGGTTGATCCACACCATGCCGGCCTCGAGCCGGTCGGCCACCGACCGCGCGCGGTCGAGGTCGCTGCTCATGACGGTGGCGCCCAGCCCGAAATCGCTGTCGTTGGCCAGCGCGACCGCCTCGTCGGCGTCCTTGACCTTGTAGACGACGGCCGCGGGACCGAACAGCTCCTCCCGGTGGGCCCGCATCCCCGGGGTGACGTCGGTGAGGATCGTGGCCTGGACGAACGCGCCGGGGTGCTCGGGCCGCGTGCCGCCGGCGACCACGGTGGCGCCCTTGTCGATGGCGTCCTGGATCTGGGCGTGCAGGTCCTCCGCCGCGCGCTCGCTCGACAGCGGCGCCAGCGACGTCGACGGGTCGGCGGGGTCGCCGGGAGCGAAGGCGGCGAACGCCTGCCTGAGGCCCTCGACGAACGGCTCGTAGAGCTCCTCGAGGACGATCAGCCGCTTGGACGCCGTGCACGCCTGCCCGGTGTTCTGCATCCGGCCCCTCGTCGCGGCCTTGACCGTGGCACCCATGTCCTCGGCGTCGAGCACGATGAAGGGATCACTGCCGCCGAGCTCGAGCACCGACTTCTTGAGGTGCTTGCCGGCCAGGGCGCCGACTGCGCTCCCGGCGCGCTCGCTGCCGGTGAGGGTGACGCCCGCGATGCGGGGATCGGCGATGACCTGCTCGACGTCGGCGATGCGCAGGAAGGTGTTCGTGAAGACGCCCTCGGGGGCGCCCGCGTCGGTGAACAGCTGCTCGACGGCCAGCGCGCACTGCGGGGTGATCTCGGCGTGCTTGAGGATCACCGTGTTGCCGAGCACCAGGTTGGGGCCGGCCACGCGGACCACCTGGTAGAAGGGGTAGTTCCACGGCTCGATGGCCAGCAGGGTGCCGATCGGCCTGGTCTCGACCACCGCCTCGCCCGTGCCCGTGAGCGGCGTGACGGACGTGGGCTCGAGGAAGCCGGGGCCGTTGTCGGCGTAGTACCGCAGGATCCTCGTGCAGAGGCGGAGCTCGCCGGTGGCCTCCTGGCGGCGCTTCCCCATCTCGGTGGTGATCAGCGCCGCCAGGTCGTCGCGGCGCTCGTCCATGAGGTCGGCGGCGCGCCGGACGACGGCGGCGCGGTCCTCGACCGACCGCTCCCGCCACACCCGGTAGGCGGCGTGGGCGCGCTCGATGATGCCGTCGATCTCCGCGGTGTCGGTGAAGGGGAACTCCTCCTCCGTCTCGCCGGTGAAGGGGTTGACCGTCGCGTACCGGCGCTCGGCGCTGTCGCCGGCGGTCTTCGGGTGCTCCGTGGGCGGGTTCTGGGTGGCGGTCACGCGGTGGTCCTCGTCTCTGCCGGGCGGTCGGGACAGCCCTACCCGGAGCCCGCGCGCCCACGCCCGGCCGCGGCCGTCGGTGGCCGCACCTAGAGTGCGGACGGTCAGCCCGTGCCCCTTGAGGAGGCGCCATGTGCGGTCGTTACGCGGCCAGCCGCAAGCCGGAGGACCTGGCGCTGGAGTTCGAGGCGGTGCCGGCCGCGGGACAGCCCCCGCTCGCGGCGGACTTCAACGTGGCGCCCACCAAGGACGTCTACGTCGTGCGGTACGCCAAGGAGCGCGATCCCGAGGGGCGCCCGACCGGGAGCGGGCACCGCGAGCTGCGGGCGGTGCGCTGGGGCCTGGTGCCGTCGTGGGCCAAGGACGTCTCGGTGGGCAACCGGATGCTCAACGCGCGGGTGGAGTCGCTGACCGAGAAGCCGGCCTTCCGCGCCGCGGCCCGTTCCCGCCGGTGCCTGGTGCCGGCCGACGGCTGGTACGAGTGGGCCAAGCGCCTGGACTCGCCGACCAAGCAGCCGTACTTCATCACGCCCGAGGACGGTTCGGTGCTGGCCTTCGCCGGGCTGTGGGAGGTGTGGGGCACGGGCGAGGACCGGCTCTACAGCTGCACCGTGGTGACGGCACCGGCGGTCGGTGCGCTCGCCGAGATCCACGAGCGGATGCCGCTGGTGCTCCCGCCGGACCGCTGGGCCGACTGGCTCGACCCGGCGCGGGAGGACGTCGCCGGGCTCGCCGTCCCTCCACCGCCGGAGGTGGTCGAGCGGCTGGAGCTGCGCCCGGTGAGCACCGCGGTCAACAACGTGCGCAGCAACGGCCCGGAGCTCACCGCCCGTGCGGGGTCGGTCGGCGAGCCGGCCGATCAGCCCGCGCTCTTCTGAGATGGGCACGGCACCCGACGGCGTCCCGGCCGCCGAGCACGACACCGGTGGCGCGCCGCTGCCCCGACGGGTCGCGGCCGCCATCACCTTCCTCTGCTCCGGCGCCGTCCTCGTCCTGGAGATCGTCGGTCTGCGGTTGATCGCCCCGTACGTCGGCGTCACCGTGCAGACCAGCACCGCGGTCATCGGCTTCGCGCTGGCCGCCATCGCGGTGGGCGCCTGGGTGGGTGGCGCGACGGCCGACCGCACCGATCCGCGCCGTCTGCTGGCCCCGCTCATGGTCGCCGGGGGAGCGCTCGTCGTCGCCGTGCTGCCGCTGGTCCGGTTCACCGGCGCGCTGCTCACCGGCGCCGACGCCGGAGGGGTGCTGCTGCTGGCCGCCGTCGCGGTGGTCGTGCCGGCCGCGCTGCTGTCGGCGGTCCCGCCGATGGTGGTCAAGCTGCAGCTGTCCAGCCTGGCCGAGACCGGCGCGGTGGTGGGCCGGCTGTCGGGCATCGGCACGCTCGGCGCCATCGCGGCCACCTTCGCCACCGGGTTCGTGCTGGTCGCGGTGCTGCCGAGCAGCGTCATCCTCGTCGCGACCGGTGCGGTCACCGCCGTGGCCGGGCTGGCCGTCGCCGTCCTGCTGCGGCGCGTGCCGGGCGCGGGCCGGGTCCCCGCCGGGCTGCTCGTCCTCGCCGTCGCGGGCGGTGGGCTGGCGGCCGTCGCCCCGACCCCCTGCGAGGAGGAGACGGCCTACCACTGCGCCCGGGTGGTGGCCGATCCCGAGCGGGAATCCGGCCGGGTGCTCCTGCTCGACACCCTGCGGCACTCCTACGTCGACCTCGACGACCCGACGCACCTGGAGTTCCAGTACGTGCAGGCGATGGCGGCCGTCGTCGACGCGGTGTTCCCGGCGGGGGAGCCGCTCTCCGCGCTGCACGTGGGCGGCGGCGGACTGACGCTCCCGCGGTACCTCGGCGAGGTGCGCCCGGGCACGGAGAGCCTGGTCGTGGAGGTCGATCCCGGGGTGGTCGCCATGGACCGCGAGCAGCTGGGGCTGGAGACCTCCGCGCAGCTGCGGGTGCGGGTGGCGGACGGCCGGGTGGCGCTGGCCGAGGAACCGACCGGCGGGCGGGACCTGGTGGTCGGCGACGCGTTCGGCGGGCTGTCGGTCCCGTGGCAGCTCACCACCCGTGAGGCGGTGGGCCTGGTGGACGCCGCACTGGCCGACGACGGCGTGTACGCGCTCAACCTGATCGACCATCCGCCGCTGTCCTTCGTGCGGGCCGAGCTGGCCACGCTGCGCTCGGTGTTCGGTCACGTGCTGCTGCTGGCGCGCGCGCCGGTGCTCGCGGGGGAGGACGGCGGCAACCTGGTGGCCGTCGCCTCCCAGCGGCCGCTGCCCGAGGAGGCCGTCGCCGAGGCGCTGGGCCGGCGGGACCTGGCCTGGCAGGTGGCCGGGGGAACGGCGCTGGACCGGTTCGTGGGCGACGAGGACGTGCTCACCGACGACTTCGCCCCGGTCGACCAGCTGCTGACCCCCTACAGCACCCCGAGGTGAGGCCCGGCCGCCTCCCCGCGACGCGCACGCTGGCGGCGGGGCCCCGCGGCGCGGGCCGTCAGCGGCAGATCGCAGCGGTGCGGGCGCGGGTGAGGCGCACCAGCTCGGCGGGCGGGAGCTCCACCTGGATCCCGCGTCGGCCGGCGCTCACCAGGACGGTGGCGAAGCTCAGCGCGGAGGAGTCGACGACGGTCGGCAGCGCCTTCCGCTGCCCCAGCGGGCTGATGCCCCCGCGCACGTACCCGGTGGTCCGCTCCGCGTCGGCCGGGTCGGCCATGGCGGCCTTCCGCCCGTCGGCCGCGGCAGCCAGCGCCTTGAGGTCCAGCATGCCGCTGACCGGCACCACGGCGACGGTCAGCGCCCCGTCGACCCGGGTCACCAGGGTCTTGAAGACCTGGCGGGGGTCGGCGCCGAGCGCGGCGACGGCCGCCTCGCCGTGCCCGTGCCCGGCGGGGTGCTCGGGGTCGTAGGTGTGCAGCGCGTGGGCCACCCCCGCCCGTTCCAGCACGCGCACCGCCGGGGTTGCCGCCACGGGACCGCAGCGTAACCAGGACCGTCGTCGGGAATGCGAGCGCCGACCCGCGCGGTTGCACCGGCCGTGAGCAGCACCGTCGCCATCGCCCGCACACGGGCCGCGCACCGGCGGCCCCCAGGCCGTCCGGACGCCGCGCGGCTAGGATCGACCGATGTGGCACCCCGCGTCCGGGGGCCCCAGAGAGGACGGTCGGTGCCTGAGGAGTCCACGGTCGGTAACCCCGGCCAGTTGCCCGAGCCGGGTCCGGTGGAGGTGCCGGAGGCGCGCGAGGGCGGAAGCCGTACCGAGCTCGCCGAGACCCGCGCCGAGCGCGATGCCCGGTTCGAGCGCGATGCGCTGCCCTATCTCGACCAGCTCTACCCGGCCGCCCTGCGCATGACCCGGAACCCGGCCGACGCCGAGGACCTGGTGCAGGAGACCTTCGTCAAGGCCTACTCCGCCTTCCACCAGTTCGCCGAGGGCACCAACCTCAAGGCGTGGATGTACCGGATCCTGACGAACACCTACATCAACAGCTACCGCAAGAAGCAGCGGCAGCCGCAGCAGTACCCGACCGAGCAGGTGCAGGACTGGCAGCTCTACGCGGCCGAGGAGCACAGCTCCACGGGTCTGCGGTCGGCGGAGATCGAGGCGCTGGACCACCTCCCGGACTCCGACATCAAGGAAGCCCTGCAGCAGCTGCCGGAGGACTTCCGGCTGGCGGTCTACCTCGCGGACGTCGAGGGGTTCGCCTACAAGGAGATCGCCGAGATCATGGGCACGCCCATCGGCACGGTGATGTCCCGGCTGCACCGCGGACGCCGGGGACTGCAGAAGCTGCTGGCCGACTACGCCCGCGAGCGTGGCTTCGTCCGCGCCGGAGCCGGTGGAGAGGCGACGCAGTCATGAGCAGTGAGCAGGGTGCGGGCGAACCCATCGAGATCAGCTCGTGCGACGACGTCCTCTCGCACGTCTTCGAGTTCCTCGACCACGAGACGTCCGACGAGCGCCGCGGGCTGATCGCCGAGCACCTCGAGGACTGTTCCTCCTGCCTGCGCGAGTTCGGCATCGAGCAGGAGTTCAAGGCGCTGGTGCGCCGGCGCTGCGGCGGCGACAAGCCCCCGTCGGGCCTGCGCGACCGCATCAAGATGCAGCTGACGACCGTTTCGGTCGAGGACGACGGGACCACGGTCAACGTCGAGCGACTGACGGTCGAGCGCACAGCGGACTGATCCGCCGCGCCCGCAGAACGCCAGAGGCCCAGAACCCGTCGGGTTCTGGGCCTCTCGCGTCAGGCCCCGTCCCGGTCCTCGCCCTGCGTCTGCGAAGGGTGGGGAGGACGGGGCCCTCTCAGGCGTTGCGCGTGGCGCAACTCCGCGGCCCGGTGCGCTCCTCGCTCGAAGCCGTACGCCGCTGCGATGCTCCCGGGCCTGTCGTCACGCGTTGGGGCGCTTGCCGTGGTTGGCCTTGCTCCCCTTGCGGGAGCGACGCTTGCGTCCGCGCTTGGACATCGCTGCCCTCCTCTCACGTTGCAGGTGGGCCGGGTGGCCCCTGGTTCTCGCGGGGCGCGGACGCGGCACACGTATCGTGCGCGGCGTCCCCGGACCCGCCAAGCTGACGGCACAAGCCTCTCACGGGGGGCCCGGTGGATGTGCCGGGCAGGGGACACCAGGAGGACACGGCAGTGGCACAGCTCGGAATCGACACCGTTCTCGTCGCGGGACGGGGTCCGGCCGGTTGCGCCGTGGTCGCCGCCTGCCAGCGGCTCGAGGTGAAGGCCGTCGCCGTGCACAGCGAGGCCGAACGCTCGGCCCGCCACGTCCGGCTGGCCGACGACGCCGTCCTGCTGGGGCCCGCGCCGGCGGCGGAGAGCTACCTGGCCGTCGACCGGATCGTGGAGGCGGCCCGGCGCAGCGGGGCCGACGCCGTGCTCCCCGTGCCGCCTGCGCTGGCCGGCAACGCGAGGCTGGCTGCCGCGGTGATCGCCGCCGGGCTGCGCTGGATCGGCCCCGACCCCGAGGTGCTGGAGCGCCTGGGCGGGGACGGGGTGGAGCCGGCCAGCGAGCGGGGCCTGCTGGCGTGGGTCACCGAGGACGGGCTCCGCTTCGCCACCCCCGTGGCCCGCGACCGGGCCGCCGGGATCGCCCGCGTGTCCTGGACTCCCGATGTGCCAGGAGCGCTGCCGCCCGCGGCCCGCCGCCTGCCCGAACTGGGCTGGCGGGGGCTCGTCACGGTCGGCATCTCGCCCGACGGCGAGCTGGCGGAGGTCGCGGCCGGCTTCTCCCTGGACATGGCGGTCCTCGAGCGGTCGCACGGCGTGGACGCCGTCGAGTTGGCGTTGCGCAGCGCGCTGGGTCCACGCGCGGCCGGATCCGAGCCGACCGCCCTGCCGGAGCCTCGGTCCGCCGTCGCCGTCCAGCTGCGGTCCACCCTGCCGCCGGGGACCGCGGGACGGATCACCGGCCGGCTGCCGGGCTCGGATCGTCCGCCGGCGCCCGAGGCCGGTGTCGACCTCGTGGCCGTGACCGGCTACGACCCCGGTGACCGCCTCGACGGCTGGTACGACGCGCTGCTGGCCGCGGTCAGCGCCGGCGCACCGGACACCGCGACCGCCGCCCGGGCGGCCGCAGGGGCGCTGGAGGGGCTGTCCGAGGCCGGCGTACCGCACGACGGCGCAGACGTGTGCGGCGTGCTCGGGCGGCTCGCTGCCGACGGGGTCGCCGCGAGCCTCTGAGCCGCGGGCTGCGTGCTTGGATGGGCACGTCGAACGGCGTGCGCAGGAGGTGCGGTGGCGGTCGAGGAGATCCACGCGGAGATGGTGTCCAGCGTCTGGAAGGTGCTGGTCCAGCCGGGTGCGCGGGTCGCCGCCGGCGACACGCTGGTCATCCTCGAGTCGATGAAGATGGAGATCCCGGTGCTCACCGAGCGCGCGGGGACCGTGCAGGAGCTGCACGTGGTCGAGGGCGAGGTCCTCCAGGACGGCGATCTGATCGCCACCGTCTCCGTCTGACGGCCCCGTCAGGAGGCTCGCCCGGGCGTGCGAGGGCGGAGGGGGAGTGCCCTCCTACAGCTCCCGGGCGTAGACCAGCAGGTCGATCCCCGGCACGGGCGTCCAGTCCCGCTCCGGCAGCCGGGTGAACCCGAGGTGCTCGTAGAGCCGGTGGGCCGCGGTCATGCGGGTGCCGGTGGAGATGACCACCCGGCGCCTGCCCGCGGCGCGGGCGCGGGCCAGGCATGCCTCCACCAGCGCCGCCCCGACCCCGCGGCCCCGCACCGCCGGGTCCACCACCAGCATCCGGAAGCCGGCCTCGTCGTCGGACTCGGTCACCTGGGCGAAGTCGCCGTCCAGCGCCAGCGCGACGCTGCCGACGATCCGGCCGTCGTCGTCGCGCACCACGAGCAGCTCGGCGACCGCTGCCCGGCCGGCGACGTCGGCCAGCTCGGCGGTGTAGGCGGAGGAGGCCAGCCGGCCGCCGACGTACACGCCGACGGTCAGCTCGGCGATGCGTTCGTGATCGGCCGGAGTGGCGGCCTCGACGACGGCGGAGGGGACGGCGACCACCGGTCCAGCGTAGGAAACACCTCGTCCTCCGCACCCCTCGCCCGCTCGGGGCGAGCTCCGGGACGAGGTCCTACGCTCGCCACACCATGAGCAGCCTCTCCGAACGCCTCACCCGCGGCGCTGCGTCCAGTCCCGCCCAGGTCGCCCACGCACGGCGGCTCGTCGCCGGTTGGCAGCTCCTCGCCGACCTCGCCTTCGCCGACCTCACCCTCTGGGTGCCGCTGCCTGCCGGCGGCTGGTGGTGCGTCGCCCAGGTGCGGCCGCTGACCGCCCCCACCAGCCGGCCGGAGGACATGGTGGGCGAGGAGCTGTTCGGTGCCCAGGCCGAGCCGTTCGCCGTGGCGCACCGGGACGGCCGGCCGGTCACCGAGGGCGAGCCGGACTGGTCGGGCGCCATGCCGCGTCGGCGGGAGGTGATCCCGGTGCGGCACGAGGGCGTGGTCATCGCCGTCCTCGCCAAGGACACGAACCTCGCCGTGACCCGCTCACCGTCGACGCTCGAGCTCACCTACCTCGACATCGCCGCGGACCTGTGCCTCATGGTGTCGGCGGGCACGTTCCCGCCGGTGACGCTGCAGGACGCGGAGCTGGGTCCGCGGGTGGGCGACGGGCTGGTCCGGCTCGACGGCGCCGGGGCGGTCACCTACGCCAGCCCCAACGCCCTGTCGGCCTACCGGCGGATCGGTGTCGCCGGCGACCTGCTGGGCGCCGGCCTCCCCGATGTGACCTGCCGGTCGGTCACCGACCGGGTGGCCGGCGAGGCGGCCGCGGCCGGTATCTCGGCGGCGGTCGCCGGGCGTTATCCGGACCCGATGGACGTCGAGGCCGACAGCGCCACGCTGCTGCTGCGCGCCCTGCCGCTGCAGGCGCCGGGCGGGGCCCCCGGTGCCCTCGTGCTCGTCCGGGACGTGACCGACGTGCGGCGGCGGGACCGCGCGCTGCTGACCAAGGACGCGACCATCCGGGAGATCCACCACCGGGTGAAGAACAACCTGCAGACGGTGGCCGCGCTGCTGCGGCTGCAGGCCCGGCGCATGACCGAGCCCGCGGCGCGGGAGGCGCTGGAGGAGTCGGTGCGCCGCGTGGCGTCGATCGCGGTGGTGCACGAGACGCTGGCCGGCAGCCGGGAGGACGTCGTCGCCGTGGACGACGTGTTCGACCAGGTGCTGCCGATGCTGGGTGACCTCACGTCGGTGGGGCCGGCCGCCCGGACCCGGCGGATCGGCTCCTTCGGGGAGCTGCCGGCGGAGGCGGCCACACCCCTGGTGCTGGTCGTCACCGAGCTGCTGCACAACGCGGCCGAGCACGCGTTCCCCGAGGGCGAGCCGGGGACGATCGAGCTGGTGGCCGAACGCAACGGGGACCACCTGGTCGTGCGGGTGCGGGACGACGGCTGCGGGCTGCCGGCGGGATTCGACCCGGCGGCCAGCGACGGCCTGGGGCTGCAGATCGTCCGGACGCTGGTCACCAGCGAACTGGGCGGAACGCTGAGCATGACCGCTCCGGACGGCGCCCAGGGCACCGAGGTGGTGCTGGACCTGCCGGCCGGCGGTGCCCTGCGCCGCTGAGCCGGGATGCGCCGAGGCCGGCCCGGGGGGAACCCGGACCGGCCTCGTGGCGGTCAGTGCGATCGCGGTGGTGCGCCGGCTGCGAGAAGTTCTCGGAAGCCGGTCGTGCCGGTGGCTCAGGCGGTGCGAACCCGCGTCCGAGCCTGACGGCGCTTCAGCGCGCGTCGCTCGTCCTCGGAAAGCCCGCCCCAGACACCGGAGTCCTGGCCCGAGCTCAGAGCCCAGTCCAGACACGACTGCACGGCCGGACAGCGCTGGCACACGGCCTTCGCCTGCTCGATCTGGACGATCGCCGGGCCGGTCGTCCCGATGGGGAAGAACAGCTCCGGATCCTCGTCCCGGCAGAGCGCGCGGTGGCGCCAGTCCATGGCGTTGTACTCCTCGATGTCGTCTTCGGTCGGTGCGTCAGTCGCCGTTCTAGGTCCGCCTTGCCGGGCCGACACCGGTCACCCAGCGCCATGACGGCAGCGACTCTCCGCTTTTGTTACCGGCACGTTGCGTTCCAGCAGCGATGTTTTCACGGGAAAGTCGCAAGTCAAGGGAATCGACCCCACCCCGGACACCCGCGTGAGCAACTTCACCACGCCCGTGCTAAGCCCGCCACTCGGCGTGAGGGATCTCCGCGATCGAGCCAGGATTTGCTCAGGACACCACGCGGAGGGCGTTCGGGACGTTCTGGATGCGTACTCCGGTCGCCGTCCCGAGGTGCTCGCCGTCGACCTGCCAGCCCTGCGGCCGGCTGGCGTCGAGGGTCAGCTCGCCGAGGTCGTGCCATCGGTGCAGACCGCGACCGGAGAGTCGGGGTTCGCGGGCCAGTGTCTGCCGCAGGGTGCGCAGCATGGCCACCACGCTCGTCCGCCCGAGCGCGAAGACGTCGAGCCCGGTCTCGAACGAGGCCTCGGGCGTCGGGTTGACCGGGCGATGCCCGAGATAGGTCCAGGGGCTGACGTTGGACACCAGGCAGAGGAACAGCTCCTCGACCGCCGGTTCGCCCGGCACCCGCAGGGTCATCGCCGGTCGGCGCCGTTCGCGACCGAAGAGGAAGGCGCTCGTGCCCTCCCGGACGTAGAGCGCCCCGGTGGACCGCCGGCCCGCCGCCCGGCGGGCCTCGACACGGGCGATGACCTCGGCGTCGAATCCGAACCCCGCGGCGAAGGCGAACCACCGGGGAGTCGTCCACTCACCGTGGGCGCGTTCGGCATCGGCGTCGGCCACCGCCTCGGCGGCGCCCGGAGCGACGCCGGTGACGGCGGCGGTGCTCGTGCCGGTCGCGCTGATCGTGCCCAGCGACACCAGGCGTGTGTGCCCCGCCCGCAGCGACGCGAGCGTCTCGGCGGTCGCCTCGACCGGGTCGACGGATCGCCCGAGGGCTCGGGAGAAGACGTTGGTGGAGCCGCCCGGGACGACGGCGAGGGCCGGCAGGCCGGGCGCGGGCCCGTCGGCGAGCAGGCCGTTGACCACCTCGTTGACCGTGCCGTCGCCGCCGACGGCGACCACCACGTCGACGCCCTCGGCCGCGGCATGGGCGCCGAGCTCGCGGGCGTGGCCCCGGTGACCGGTCTCGACGACGTCGATCTTCAGCTCGCTGGCGAAGGCGCCGACCAGCTCGTCGCGCAGCTTGGCCGACGTGGTGGTCGCCGCGGGGTTCACGACCACGAGCGCGCGCATGCCGTCAGGCTAACCAGCGCGGCGGCAGGCGCAGGGAGGTCGGTGGGGCGCGCGGGCCGGGGCCGGCCCGCCCGTCCGCGTAACCTCGCCCCCGTGAGCGAGGAACGGGATGTGCCGCGCAGGCTGGCCGATCGGCTGTTCGGCGCTGCTGCAGCCCGACCGGCGCCCCGTCCGGCGCGCCCGCGGACCGAGGCCCCTCCGTCCCTGCGCCGTGCCGCGCTCGCCGTCGGCGTCGAGGCCGCGGCGTTCGCCGTCGGCGCTCTGGTCCTGCTCTACCTCACGCTGACCGGCAGCCCCGAGAGCACCGCGCGGGCGCTGGCCGAGGTGGTGCTCGCCGCGCTGACGGCGGGCGTGCTGGGCGCCGGCGCGGTCGGGCTGTGGCGGGTGTCGGGCTGGGCGCGGGGGCCGGTCATCGCGCTCCAGCTGTTCCTCGCGCTCACGGGCTTCACGCTGGCCTTCTCGGCAGGGCTGCCGCTGATCGGGCTGCCGGTCCTGGCGCTGGTGGGCACGGTGCTCTACCAGCTGGCCGCGCCCGCCTCGCGGCTCGCGTTCGAAGGCCGCTGAAACGGCCCCGTCCCGGGGCCCGCCCTGAGCGGGCGAAGGGTGGGGAGGACGGGGTCCTTACACCAGATCGATGACGTCGGCGATCGAGTCGCAGATGCGGCCCGGCCGGAACGGGAAGCGGTCGACCTCGCTCGCCGTCGTCGAACCGGTGAGCACCAGCACGGTGTCCAGGCCGGCCTCGATCCCGGCCACGACGTCGGTGTCCATGCGGTCGCCCACCATGATCGTGGACTCCGAGTGCGCATCGATCCGGTTCATGGCGCTGCGGAACATCATCGGGTTGGGCTTGCCGACGAAGTAGGGCTCGGCGCCGGTGGCCTTGGTGATCATCGCGGCGACGGCTCCGGTGGCCGGCAGCGGACCCTCGGGGGAGGGGCCGGTGACGTCGGGGTTGGTCGCGATGAAGCGCGCGCCCCTGCCGACCAGCCGGATGGCGCGGGTGATGGCCTCGAACGAGTAGGTCCGCGTCTCGCCGAGCACCACGTAGTCGGGATCGGAGTCGGTGAGGGTGTAGCCGGCCTCGTACAGCGCGGTGGTGAGCCCTGCCTCGCCGATGACGTACGCCGAGCCGCCGGGGAGCTGGGCGGTGAGGAAGTCGGCGGTCGCCAGCGCCGAGGTGAAGATGGCCTCCTCGGGCACCAGGAGCCCACCGCGGGCCAGTCGCGCGGCGAGGTCCCGGGGCGTGAAGATCGAGTTGTTCGTGAGCACCAGGAACCGGCGGCGCCGCTCGACCAGCCGGTCGAGGAACTCCTTGGCGCCGGGCAGCGCCTGGCCCTCGTGCACCAGGACGCCGTCCATGTCGGTCAGCCAGCACTCGATCGGTCCGCGCTCGGTGGTCACAGCGCGAGGCTATCGGCCCGGGTCGTTGCCGGCTGGAGTCACGGAGAGCGGTCGCCGGCGAAGGTCTCGAGGGCGTCGTCGGTGAGCCGGAAGACGGTCCACCCGTCCAGCGGGACGGCGCCGGCCGCGGTGTAGAACTCGATCGAGGGCGTGTTCCAGTCGAGCACCGACCACTCCAACCGGGAGTACCCGCGCTCGACGCACACGGCGGCGAGCGTGCGCAGCAGCTCCCTGCCCAGCCCGGTGCCGCGGTGCCGGGGCTGCACGTAGAGGTCCTCCAGGTGGACGCCGTGGGTGCCCCGCCAGGTGGAGAAGTTGAGGAACCAGAGGGCCATGCCCACCACGGCTCCGTCGTCGGTCACCGCCACGTGCCCGAACAGGGCGGGGGAGTCGCCGAAGAGGCTCTCGGTCAGCTGCTCCTCGGTCAGCCGCGCCTCGTGCAGCGCCTTCTCGTAGTCGGCGAGCTCCCGGACCAGCCCCACGACGGCCGGGACGTCGCCCGGGCGGATCGGCCGGACGCTCACGATGTCGCGCGTTCGCTGCCGCGGCACGCTCCGCTCCTCGGTCGCTGGCGCTCCCTGCGATGCTCACGGGCCTGTCCGCTCACGATGTCTCCCGTTCGCTGCCGCGGCACGCTCCGCTCCTCGGTCGCTGGCGCTCCCTGCGATGCTCACGGGCCTGTCCGCTCATGACGTCCCCCGCTCGCTCACGCCAGGACCTCCTTGACGCGGGCAGGCACCAGACGGGCCAGGGGCGAGAACACCGGCACCAGCACCGGAGCCAGCAGGTAGCCGTAGGCGAGCACGCAGAAC
>Ga0196960_10000211_pt1 | contig 23536 bp, 22 predicted proteins | sample S3v_5metaG_FD_183187 | JGI IMG/M metagenome (GOLD analysis project Ga0196960, IMG submission 183187) | Soil microbial communities from Anza Borrego desert, Southern California, United States - S3+v_5 | ecosystem: Environmental > Terrestrial > Soil > Desert | place: USA: California | collected...
CCGCTCCCGGCGCCTCCCGCGGGCCTGGGGCGCCGCGCCGCACGGCCAGGAGCGGCCATACCGCCAGCAGCGAGAACCCCACGGCCACGACCACGCCGTGGGTGAACGAGCCACCGCTGCCGGGTGCCGGGAACAGAGCCAGCAGCATCGCCGAGAGGCCGCCCCCGGCGAGCGCCGCCCGTCCGATCGGTGCGGCGGGTCGCAGTCCGTACGCGGTGATCACATGGCAGGCTCCGAGGGCGAGCAGGGCCGACGTCATGACCCAGTACCCTCCGGCGCCGGTGGAGGCGAGGACGCTGATCGTCGCCGACGCGGGATCGTAGCCGGGCCCCTGGAGCTCGGCCGAGACCGCCCAGCCGCCGACGAGAAGGACCGGCGCGGACACCGAGGAGAAGAGGACCCACCAGGGGACAGCTCGCATCGGTGAACGGTAGAACGCCGAAACCGGCAACTTTCGGTGCACACGCAGAGGAGTGCGTACTCCGCCCGCGAGGGGGTAGACGCGTGACGCCGGGTCACATGACGGCATGTGGACCCACTCCGCTCGGCCGGCCCGGCACCGGCTCTGTGTCCCGGCGCGCCGCACCGGACGTGGATCGAACATGGAGGAGAACCCGCTGTGCTGACACCCAGTCCTCAGGACCTGAGAGTGGCTCTGGCCCGCTACGCCGACGCCCGGATCGAGGATGCGCGCCGCTCCACGGACGCGACCGCCCGGGCCGTGGAGGACGCCGCCTACACGCTGTGCGTGATGACCGGCACCCAGGCCGTCCCGCAGGCCCTCCACGTCGCTGACACCATGCTCGGCATGCGTGCCACGGTTTCTCCCGCCCTTCGCCGGCCCGCGGCCAGGCAGCAGGACGACAGGCTCCAGACCGCCTGAACGGTCATCGGGACGAGGAGCCTGCGCCCGGCTGCCCGCCCTGGATCCGAGCAGCCCGGTGCCACTTCGGCACCGGGCTGCTCGGTCTGTGGACGGCGTACGGGCGATGAGGGGGGCTGGAGGCACGGCCCCGCACCGGACAGCGGTCCGGCGCCACCGATGGACTCCGGTGACGCCGGCCTCCGCCCTCAACGCCGCCGCCCTCATTCGGGGACGGCGGTCAGCGATTCGTAGTACGTGCCGAGCTTCCGCAGGTAGAAGAGGTCGCCGGTGTCCTGATCACGCTCGAAGCGCGGGGCGTCCTTGATCTGTTCCTTGGTGCACCTGACCCTGATCACCCGCTCGGGGCCGTCGACGGCGCTCACCATGCCGGCGGGCACGACGACGCTTCTGCCGAACTTCCAGACCCCCGCGTCGATCACCAGATGGTCGAAGCCCGGTACGGGCGAGAGCCTGATGACGGTGCCCACGCTCCCGTCCGGTGCTTCCACGCCGTATCCGATCACGTCGTCGTCCAGCGAACGGTCCAGCTGTGCAGGACCTGTCCAGACCGTGTCCATGGTCGTCTCCTCCCTGGCAGCCGGCCCGATCCGGCCGCCGGAACTTCCATATGCCCCGGCGGGCGCGGGCGATGCGGACCGGATCCGGCCTGGTTGCCGACCGGGATCACCGAGCCATTTCGTACGCCCCGGACAGTGCCTCGACGCGGTCCCAGACCCGCGCCGAGCGGGCGCCGTCGACGACAGGACGCCGTACCGCGGCGAGGGCCCAGCGCTGCTGCTCCCCGGTCGCGGAGTCCTTGCCGTGCAGCTCGACGGCGTGCGCGGAGAAGTCGCGGACGAGTACGGAGAACAGCTCGTCGAGCACGTCCTCGTCCAGGTCCGTCAGCCGGGCCTGCTCCAGGATCAGCTGCCCGTGGACCACCAGCGCGAAGAGCTGGCCGACGGACAGCAGGAAGTCCAGATCGCGGCTCTGCTGCTCGTCGGGCGCGCAGTCGGTCACGAAGCCGCAGAGCGCGTCCGCCTGCTCCCGGAAGCGCGCGACATTGGGCACCGCGGCGTACGCGTCGTAGGCCGGCCTCCAGTCGTGGAAGCGCACGGAGCCGAGGCCGCGGGCGGGGCCCTGCTGGAAGAGGAACGTGTCGTCGGCGGCGTCCAGGCGTGTGGTCACGGGCTCGTATCCGGCCGGGTCCAGCAGGTGGTTGCGCATGAACTTCAGGATGAGGGCGAGGTTGACGTGCACCGTGCCCTCCAGCTTGGGCAGGCTCCGGATCTCGGCGGCGGCCTGGGCGAAGTAGGTGTCCTTCTCGAAGCCCTTGGCGGCGATGACGTCCCACATCAGGTCGATGACCTTCTCGCCCTCCGTGGTCACCTTCATCTTCGTCATCGGGTTGAACAGCAGGTACCGGCGGTCCTCGGGCCCTGCCGAGCGGAAGTAGTCGACGGCACGGTCGCTGAACAGCTTCATGCCGACGAGCCGGACGTAGGCGTCGGCCAGCTCACGGCGGACGTGCGGGAAGGCGGTCACGGGGCGGCCGTAGAGGATGCGGTTGTGCGCGTGGGTGACGGCCTCGTACATCGCGTGTTCGCAGATGCCGATCGAGGCTGTGCAGAGGTTGAACTTGCCCACGTTGACGGTGTTGAGGGCGGCGTCGAAGGCGGCACGGCCGGTGTGCAGGACGTCGTCCGGACCGACCGGATAGCCGTCGAGGCGGAACTCGCTGACGTACTTGGAGGAGTCGACGACGTTCTTCACCAGGTGGTAGGCGGGGTGGCGGCTGTCGGCCGCGAAGAAGACGTAACCGTCCGGGCCCTCGATGTCGGTGCGGCGGCCGAAGACGGAGACGAGGCCGGCTGCGTTGCCGTTGCCTATGTAGTACTTGGAACCGGTGGCCCGGAAGCCGTCGTTCCCGTCCGGTTCCAGAAGCATGTCGGTGGAGTAGATGTCGGCGCCGTGCGCCTTCTCCGACAGGCCGAAGGCGAACACCTCTCCCTGGGAGAGGAGGTCTGCCGCGCGGCTGCGGGCGGCGGCGTTGCCGCTCTGCCAGACCGGCCCCAGACCGAGGATGGTCACCTGCCAGGCGTACCAGTAGTCGAGCCCGTAGAACCCGAAGACCTCGTTGAGCGCGGCGATCCGGGCGGTGTCCCAGCGCTGGTCCTCCCGCTGCGCGGCGGAGGCGGGGGTGAGGAAGGTGGCGAACAGGCCTTCCTTCGCGGCGAACCCGAGGAACTCCCCCAGCCAGGCCCGGGACCGGTAGTCCTCGATGAGCCGGCGCTTGCCCCGGTCCTCGAACCAGTCGATGGTGGCGCGCAGCAGCCTGCGGGTCTCGGGGTCGAAGTGTGCCGGGTCGTAGGCACGCTGGTTGAACGGCAGCGGGTCTGCCATGGTGATACGCCTTCCGGGGGGGTGGGGCAGGAGATGGGGGATGCTTCAGCTCCGCGGGCCGGCCGCGCCGAGCCTGCGGAGCGTGGCGAGTACGTCGTCGAGCCAGGCGACCGTCATGCGTTCGTACGCGATGCCGCCGCGCAGCACGACGTGCTGCAGCTCCTGGCCCGCGTCGAGCGGTGCGGGGGCGCCGGGCCCGGTGAAGTCACGCTTCTCCCCGGCGAGGTAGTGCGCGAGCCGGTCGCTGTGCACCTGGTGGTGCCGCTCGACCTCGAGGAGCAGCGCGGCGGGGTCGTCGAAGGCCGCGCCACGGATCTTCACCGCGAGATCGTGGCGCAGGCTCTCGGGTTCGACCGTTTCGTGCAGCCAGGCGGAGAGGGCGGCGCGGCCGGGGGCGGCGACGGAGTACTCCTTCTTGTCCGGCCTGCGTTCCTGCGGCACGTCACGGACGTCGAGCAGACCGTCGCCCTCCATACGCTTGAGGACGCGGTAGATCTGCTGATGGGTGGCGGTCCAGAAGTATCCGATGGACCGCTCGAACCGCCGGGCGAGCTCATAGCCCGAGCCGGGCTGCTCCAGCAGGGAGACGAGAATCGCGTGTTCGAGGGCCATGCCCCGATCGTCCTATGCAACTGGTTGCATAGCAAGGGGCGGGGGCCGGGTGAGACGCGCCTCACCCGTGCCTCACCCGGCCGCCGCCGCGCGAGGGCGGTGCCCAGGTGCCGGTTTCCTGTGTGGGTGCCCGTGCCGCCGGCGGGCAGGGCGTCATGGCTCTCCGTCGCGGCCCGGATCGTCTGCCGGTACCCGGTGCAGGGCCAGCATGGCCTGATCGTCCTGCGGCCGGCCGCCGACGTGGCGCCGGACGTCCTGGATCAGCGTGTCCAGGATCTGCCCCGGTGTGAGGCGCACGCCGGAGCGTGCCCGCCTGCCGAGCACGAGCGGCAGACGGGCGACGGGATCGTAGAAGCGCCCGGTGACGTCGCGGGACTCGGTGACGCCGTCCGTGAAGCAGAGCAGAGTGGAACCGGCGGGGAAGGGGAAGCTGTCGACCGGGGAGGACCACGCGCCCAGGTCGCTCATGCCCAGCGGGGGCGCCTCCTCGGACGCATCGAGAAGAGTGGCGCGGCCCTGCACGTCGAGGAGCACGGGAGGCGGGTGGCCCCGGTTGACCAGGCGTACGGTTTCCAGGTCCGGGGAGAACTCCGCGATGAGAGCCGTGGTGAAGCCCTCCTCCTGCTGCTGCCCGCCACGTCGGCCGCCTTCGCGCAGAAGGGCCCTCTCCAGCCGGGCCACCAGTTGCGGGAGGTCCTCGGACTCGTCCGCCGCGTACCGGAAGGCGCCGAGGTCGGCGCTGACGGCACTGACCGCCCCGAGCCCCTTGCCCCGTACGTCACCGACCATCATCCGGATTCCGTGCGGGGTGCTCTGCACGACGTACAGGTCTCCGCCGATCAATGCCTCCCTCTCGGCCGGCACGTACCGCGCGTCGATGCGGAGATCCCCGAGGCGTGACGGGGGTTCGGGCAGCACGGCCTGCTGGGCGACCGCCGCGACGTGCTGCGCACGCCGTGCGCGGGCGTCCTGCCTGCGCAGCGTGCGGTGGATCAGGACGGCGAGTCCGGTGACGGCCGCCAGGGTGATCTGACTGGCCACGCCCGCGCGCCAGCCGAAGGTCCCGTCGATCCGCGCGAGAAACGCATGGACGACCATCGCCGTGAGGCCGACGCCGATGATCCCCCGGACGCCGAAGAGCGGCGCGGCGGCGACGGGGGCCGTCATGAGAAGCGGCGCGGACGTCACACCGTGCGGGGTGACCAGGTCGACCACCACGGCCAGCACGATGAGGCCTACGGGAATCCACTGGGTTCTCAGCAGCTGCGGCACTCCCCCACGCTGCCCGCAAGCTCGGCCTTCCGCATCCCCAGGGCCCACCGGGTGGCGTTCAGGACAGGACGTCCGAGGGCCCGGGCCTCTCGCGGCCGAGGAGAGGAACCGGCGCCCCGCCCCGCGTGACGATCTTCGTCCCGGCCGGGGGCCCGCCGCCGGGTCACCGTGTGGACCGCCCCGGTAAGTGCTCGTACGGAGCAGGCGGCGGCTCGTGGCAGAGGGAACTCACGAGCACCCGGAAGACGACCGCGGCCCGGGCCCCGCCCGCACGGCGTGCCGCTCCCCGCCCATGACCCCGATGGCTCCGGCTCAGCTCCCGGCGGACCACCGGCTGCTAGGGTCGCCCTGGACATCGATCTCTCGGTGAGGAGACAGGACATGGTGGGAGACGACGACATCTCCGGGTGACACCCGGATGTGACCGCCCGTCGGCCGGTGCGTGCCGGCACCGTCGCCGCGAGGCCCTGCGCCGTCCCTGTTCCCATGCCCGCCCGGGGCAGAAGTCCGTCTGCCCGCATGTCACACGAGGTCACTCCCATGTCCGACGCACCCGCAGCCCTGCTCGCACGCGATGTCGTCCGCTCCTTCGGCGCCGGGCGGGTGATCGACGGCTTCTCCCTCACCGCGTCCCTCGGCCACCGCATCGGACTGATCGGAGAGAACGGTGTCGGCAAGTCGACACTGCTCCGGCTGCTCGCCGGAACCGACGAGCCGGACGCGGGCAGCGTCACCCGCCCTGCCGATCTGGGCTTCCTGCACCAGGAGATGCCGTTCGACGCCACGGCCACGATCACGGACGTGCTGGACGAGGCCCTGAGAGAGGTCCGTGACGAACTCGCCGAACTCGAACTCCTGTCCCATCGGCTCGCCCGCACCCAGGAAGGCTCCCCCGGCCACGCCGCCCTCCTCGGCGCCTACGGCCGGCGGCTCGAGCACGCCCAGGAACAGGAGGCCTGGGACGCCGACCGGCGCGCCGCTGTCGTGCTCGACGGCCTCGGCCTCGGCGGGATCCGCCCGGACCGGGCGCTCGGTTCCCTGTCCGGCGGGCAGCGTGGGCGCCTGGCCCTGGTTTCCCTGCTGGTCCGCAGGCCTTCGGCGGTGCTGCTGGACGAGCCGACCAACCATCTCGACGACCGTGCTGCCGAGTTCCTGGAGGAGCAGGTGCGCGGCCTCCCCGGCGCCGTCGTCGTGGCGAGCCATGACCGGGCCTTCCTCGATGCCGTGTGCACGGATCTGGTCGACCTCGATCCCGCCGTGGACGGTCCGGTGCGGTACGGCGGCAACTACACCGCCTACCAGGCCGAGAAGCGCGCCGAGCGGGAGCGCTGGGAACGTCGCTACGCGGAGGAGCAGGGGGAACTGGAAGCCCTTCGCCGGTCGATGGGCACGACCACGCATCGCCTCGCCCCGGACCGGGGACCGCGCGACCACGAGAAGATGGGGTACGGCGTCCGGGCGGGCCGGGTGCAGAGCCAGATCTCGCGGCGGGTGCGCAACGCCGCGCGCAGGCTGGACGAACTGGAGCGGCACGGGGTCGCCGAGCCTCCGCCGCCGCTGCGGTTCCGCCGCACCTCGCTCGCCGGACCGTCGGGGGACGAAACCCTCGTCTCCCTGCGTGACGTGCGGGTGCGGGGCCGCCTCGCCGTCGACCGCCTCGATGTGTCGGCGACCGAGCGCCTGCTCGTGACCGGTGGCAACGGGGCGGGGAAGTCGACGTTGCTGGCCGTGCTCGCCGGGCACCTCGTGGCGGACGGCGGCCGTGTGCGGCGAAAGGGCGGGCTCTCGGTGGGGCTGCTGGCCCAGGACACCGTGTTCGACCGGCCGGAGCGCACCGTCCGCGACACCTATGCCCAGGCACTCGGCCCGGAGCGGGCGGAAGCCGTGCCGCTGGGTTCGCTGGGCCTGGTGGGCGAGGCGGACCTGGACAAGCAGGTCCGGCACCTGTCCGTGGGCCAGCGCCGCCGGCTCGCACTGGCGCTCCTGGTGGCGCATCCTCCCGAGTTGCTGCTGCTCGACGAGCCCACGAACCATCTGTCCCCCCGGCTCTGTGACGAACTGGAGGCCGCCATGGGGGCGGGCCCGGGAGCGATCGTCCTGGCGGGCCACGACCGCTGGCTGCGGAGTCGCTGGCAGGGGCGTGAGCTACGCCTGTAGGCGCGGTGGGCCGGGGCCTCCGCAGCAGACGCATCCTGGACATCTTGTCCATATCACGAGACGCGTTTGCGGAGGCGCACACCGCGGCGTTGCATCGCGCCTGTGCAAACCGAACAGATAACCCCTGATCAACCGGGATCCGGCGACAAGGCGGCGAGGCGTGCCGTCACGGTGTTCCCCGTCCTCGTACTCGTGGCGGGCGTAGCCGGTCTCGTCACACCCGGCACGTTCGACGGCTGGACGGGATCGGTTCCGTACCTGCTGGGAATCGTCATGTTCTGCATGGGACTGACGATGACTCCGCTCGACTTCAAGGGCGTGGCGAAGCGTCCGTGGGCCGTCGCGATCGGCCTGGTCGCCCACTACGTGATCATGCCGGGCCTCGGCTGGGCCATCGCCCATCTGCTCGGGCTGCCCCCGCAGCTGGCGGCCGGACTCATCCTGGTCGGCTGCGCCCCGAGCGGCACGGCGTCGAACGTGGTGACCTTCCTGGCCCGCGGTGACGTCGCGCTCTCGGTCTCCGTCGCCACCGTCTCCACCCTGGTCGCGCCACTGGTGACGCCACCCCTCACACTGCTGCTGGCGGGTGCGTACCTGCCGGTGGACGCCGGCTCGATGATCACGGACATCCTCAAGACGGTGCTGCTCCCGGTCCTCGGGGGCCTGGTGGTGCGGCTGGTCGCGGGCAGGCTCGTCGACCGGGTGCTGGGCCTCATGCCCTGGCTGTCCTCCCTGGCCGTCGCCGCGATCGTCTGCGCGGTCGTGGCGGGCAGCGCGGGCACGATCAAGTCGGCTGCCGTGACGGTGCTGATCGCCGTCGTGCTGCACAACGGCCTCGGGCTCGCGCTCGGTTATGCCGCGGGCAAGCTCTCGGGCCTCGGCCGGCCTGCCAGCCGCGCCATGGCCTTCGAGGTCGGCATGCAGAACTCCGGACTCGCCGCCTCGCTGGCGACCGCCCACTTCAGCCCGCTGGCCGCGCTGCCGGCCGCGGTGTTCTCCGTATGGCACAACATCTCGGGCGCTCTGGTCGCCGCCTGGATGTCCCACCGGTCACGGCGCGACGAGCGGACGGCCGCGGCCGCCGGCCCGGTACCGAGGACCGCGTCCGCCGGGGAAGCCTGACCGGACTCCGCGGCCCGGCAGTCGTACGGCCCCGAGGCGTTCGCCCGGACTTCCCGGGCGAACGCCTCGTGCCTTCCGTGGCCGCCCCGCCCGCGGAGGGTTCGCCGCCGCGGCATCGGCGTGACGACGCGCCGGGCCTGCGGTCCCGGCGGATCTGCGCGCATGACGCGGACCCGTCGCCTGCCGGCCTTCGCGAAGGCACTGCGCGGGGAGCCGGCCTCCTTCCGGGACGGACGCGGCCGCGAGCTGCCGGAGCCGGGCGAACCGGCCCCGCCCGCTCTCCGGCGGCGACAGCAGCCGCCTACGGGCCACCGCACCGGCGCGGCAGTCCCCGCATCCCGGCGCCGGCGAGGACCGTACCGGGCGGCCCGGGAAAGGGCTCAGGCGGGATCGGCAGCCATGCTCCGTATCAGGCTCTTGGGCCGGAGGTCGGTCCAGTTCCGCTCGACGTATTCGATGCAGGCCTGACGGGTGTCCTCCGGATGCGCCACGGTCCAGCCGGCAGGCACCTCGGCGAAGGCGGGCCAGAGCGAATGCTGTCCCTCGTCATTGACGAGCACCAAGTAGGTGCCGTTCTCGTCCTCGAAGGGGTTGGTCACCGAGACTCCTATAACTTAGGCAAGGCTACCTTCACTTGACCATTACCACCTTACCCATGTCACCGTCGGCCGGCGCACCGTATGACACAACGCGCGGATCCAGTGGGCGGACTGACCTACCCACTGGCGGATCAGGAGACGGAATGAGCGGTACCGGCGCTGCGGCGCAGCCTCCCAGGAGACGGCGGGGGAACGCGCGCGAGCGTCTGCTTGCCGCCGCAGCTCGCCGCTTCTACGCGGACGGTGTGTCGGCGACAGGGATCGACACCATCACCGCCGAGGCCGGCGTGGCCAGGATGAGCCTGTACAACAACTTCTCGTCCGAGGCCACCCGGTGAGGGCCCGTCCGGACGCCCGGCATGAGAAGGGGCCGGCCATGTACCGGCGCCGGCTGGAAGAAGCCGGAGGCGGGCGGGGCGGCGTGCTCGCCGTCTTCGACGCGTACGCCGACCACGCCGCGTGCGCCTGTGCGCACGCTTTCCGGGGGTGCGGTCTGCTGAACGCCGCTGCCGACCTGCCGGCCGGGGACGAGGGGCGGGCCGTCGTACGGCGGCACAAGACCGCCTGGCGCGCCGTTGGATGCTCGGCGCCGCCCTCGGCCTGTCCGGGACGGTGCTGCTGTGTGTGGCCGGGGTGGCCGGGGAGCACTCCGGTCCCGGGGCCCGGTCCACGGGGACGACCGTGCTCGGCGTGGGACTGGGCCTGGTCGCCGGCCTCACCTACGCCGTGTACTCCTGGGCCGCTCACCGCTTGATCAGCCGTCATGTCACCCCCGGTGCGGCCATGGGCGCCGTCTTCGGGCTCGGCGGACTGCTGCTCCTGCCCGTGTTGCCGGCCACCGGTGCCCCGCTCGTCAGCTCCTGGTCCGACGCGGCGGTCGGCGCCTATATGGCCCTGGTGCCCATGTTCATGGGCTGTGTCCTGTTCGGACGGGGCCTGGCGCACGTCCCCGCGAGCACCGCGACGACACTTTCGCTGCTGGAACCCGTGATCGCGGCCGTACCGGCGGTGCTGGTGGTCGGGGAACGCCTGCCCTGTCCGGGATGGACCGGAGTCGCTCCGGTCGTCGGCTGCCTCGCCGTGCTCACCGGGCCCGTCCGCAGGGTGGCGGAGCCGCGAGGGGCCACCACACGGCGCCGGTCCGGGGCCGGGGGACGCCCCGTGCGCGACCGGTGACCGTCACGGGTGCTGCGATGACGCGGCTCACCACGGCGAAGTCGTCCGGGGCTGGTCCTCCTCGTCCTACGCGACGGCGGTCCCGGCCTCCCCCGCGCGAAGGACAGCGGAACAGCGGCCCGAGGATGCCTCCCTCGGCCGTATGCGGGCCGGTACGGCGGCGGCCGTGTCTGTGCGCGGCCGTCTCCGCTCCAGCTGCGGTGTCCCTCCCACTGACTAGCCCGGGGCTCTCGTGTCGCCCTCAGGTACGACCCACGACCGACACGGAGAGGGATTCGTGGAACCCCTGCCCGCTCATACCGTCTTGATCAGGGACGGCGGCCGACAACCGTCGGACAACGGTGGCGAAGACAGGCGGAACAGTGAGCAGGTGGCACGGGTGACTCAGCAGAATCGGCCGGACGGCAAGGCGTTCGCTCCCGAGTACCAGGGAGCGCTCGGCTCCTTGTCGGTGAACTCCTCCCTCACCGAGGTACTGGCGAAGGGCATCGAGGAACTGCGGGCGGCGGCACGCGCCGGGGAGCAGCGGGAGATGGCGCGCTGCGGGCTCGCTGTCGCCGAGGCGTACCGGCGACTGGGGCTTGTGGCGGACGCCGACGCGGCGTGGAAGGCGAGTTACCGTGCGGCGCGCTCGGCAAAGGACGTAGGGGCGATGGCCTGGGCCTTGTGGAGCGGTGGCACGCTCGCCCGCCAGCGGGGTTCACTGGCGCTGGCCTACCGGCTGCTCGGGCTCGCGGCCGAGATGGGGGAACGAGGGGGCGACGTGGTCGTACGCGGCTACTCGCTCGCCGGTCTCGCGGAGACCGGGCGCATCCAGGGCGACTACGAGGCCGTCGGCGAGCTGCACGAACAACTGCTCGCGGAGGCCCGCAGGCGCGGGGAGGCCAGGCACACCGTATGGGCGCTGGAAGGCATTGCCCAGATGCACCGGAACACCGGGTCGTACGACAAGGCACTCGTCCTGTTCGAGGAGGCGGCCGAAACCGCGGGCCGAGCCGACGACTGGCGCGGGCGTGCCTGGGCGCTGCGCGGCATAGCCGATGTGCTCTCCGTACGCGACGGTGACGTGGAGCGCGCGCTGGCGCTGCTCACCGAGGCCGAATCCGTGTGCCGTGACATGAAGTTGTCCAGTGCGCTGGCCTACAACCACAAGATGCGGGGCAATGTGCACTACCGGGCCGGACAGTACTCGCAGGCCCGTGACACCTATGCGCGGGCACTCGCGGAATTCGAGGAGATGAACGAGCCGCGGGGGGCCGCTCTGTCCCGGCTGGGGCTCGCCAAGTCGCTGGCGCGGCTCGGGCGGAACCCGGCGGAGACAGTCGTGGAACTGGCCGGCCTCCGCCGGGCTCTGGACCGGATCGGTCTGAGGCACGCCCGGGACATGGTCGACAAGGCGGCGCTGGAGCTGGGGGTGGGGCCCCTGCCCGAGACCGGCCACCTCATGGAGGAGGCGGTGACGCGATGACCTCCTCCGCGGCCGTTTCCGCCGGCACCGTACACACCGCCGCACTCGCAGCTCCCGTTCGGGACGCCGTGCCGGCCGGGGAAGGCACGCTCCCGGGCTCCGGTCTCCCGGAGGCCGCGGTCACCGCTCCCCGCATACTCGCGCGCTGCCGCGACCTGGTGCGTCCTTCCTTGGTGGCCGCCATAGGGCGGCTCCATCCCTGGCCGGGCGAGATGGCCGCGTTCTCACTCGGCTGGTGCGAAGTCGGCGGCACACCCGCTGACGGGTCCTTCGAGGGCAAGGGCGTGCGTCAGGCCCTCGCCGTACTGTGTGCCGAGGCCGTGGAGGCGCCCGGGGAGAGCGCCGTGGCGGGCGCCGTGGCGGTCGAGCTGATCCACACCTTCTCCCTGCTGCACGACGACATCATGGACGGGGACGGGACCCGGCGGCAGCGGGAGACCGTGTGGAAGGCGTACGGCACCGGGCCCGCAGTCCTCGCAGGCGACGCGCTCTTCGCCCTCGCGGTACAGACACTCGCCGAGACGCCGGGACCGCACACGGCTGCGGCGGTGGGGCGCCTTTCCGAGACGCTGAGCGGCCTCGTGCGCGGCCAGGCGGAGGACCTGCTCTTCGCGGCCCGCCCCTGGACGGGACCCGGAGCCGTCCGGCCGGAGGAGTACCGTGACATGGCGGAGCTCAAGACCGGCACCCTGCTGGGCTGCGCCGCAGCGCTGGGCGCCCTCCTGGGAGGAGCACCCGCCGACACCGTCGCCGCACTGGACCGTGCCGGGCGTCATCTCGGAGTGGCCTTCCAGGCCGTCGACGACCTGCTCGGCATCTGGGGCGATCCGGCGGTGACGGGCAAACCCGTGCACAGCGATCTGCGGCAGCAGAAGAAGACCTACCCCGTGCTGGCCGCCCTCGACGGAGAGGGCCCTCACGCCAGGGAACTCGCCGCTCTTCTGAACTCCCCGCTCGCTCTCGACGACACCGGTGCCCTCCACGCAGCCGCACTCGTGGAAGCGTGCGGCGGCCGCACCGCCACCCTGGACGAAGCGGGCCGCCACCTCGATGCCGCCCGCGTCTGCCTGCGGAGCGTGCCCCTCGCCCCACGGGCGGCACGCCAGATCGAGGAGCTGCTCGCGTTCCTGCTGCACCGCAGGATGTGAACACCGCGGCCGCCGTTCCGGCCGGCTGCGCCTCCGGGTCCTCCGGCCGGTCACGGCGCCGCCGCAACCGCAGCAACCCCGCGGCCAAGCCCGCCACCCCCGGCATCGCCACCTCGGCAGCCCCCTTCGACACCGCCGGCCCCAGACCCCGGGATCCTGTCCAGCCCAGCCACAGCAGCCCCGCCACTCCACGCGGCCTCGGCCGCACCCGGTGCGCGGTGAGCGACGGCGCGTATGCCGGCGAGCTGTCCGCTCACCCGCTCAAGGGCCCGTACGGCGAAGACAGTTCGTCCCGCTCCCCCGCCGTGGCGGGCAGGGCCCGCGAACCGGCCGCGGAGGCGGACGATCTGTCCCGCAGGATGCCGCCCGGGGCCGGTGCGAGCACTCCGGGAGCCCTTCGCACCAGCCCTGGACCGCGGCTTCGAGTGGGCGGAGGCTCACCGAGGAGTGAGCCCCGTCCGGTCAGCCCGGTTCCCTCATCCCGTCGATGATGCGGGTCCAGTTGTCGCTGCCGTGCCCGTCCCTGATCGCACGCCGGTAATGGGCCTGCACGGCCAGGGGGAGCGCGAGGTCCAGGCCGAGTGACGTGCTGGTCTCGACGATGTGGTCGGACGTCGCGCCCATCATGGTGACCGTACTGAGGTCGCCGGGGTGTTCTCCGGCATCCAGCGCGGTGCCGGGGTTCTCCTCACCGGCCCTCGTGATGGCGCCGATCGAGTCCACGAACGAGAGCAGCTCCGGCAGGGCTTCCTCGGCCTGCATTCCTGCTGCGCCCAGCATCGCAGTGGCGTGCATCAGCCCGGACAGGGTGGTGAGGAACACCGCGAGCTGGGCTTGGTACATCATCTGGGCGAGACCCGGATCTTCGCCCAGGTATTTCGGCCTACCGAGCAGTGACAGCACCGCCAGGTGGCTCTCCCACACCTCCTTGCGGCCGCTGCAGTAGACGTAGGCGGCCTCCGTGCCGACCATCGGCGCCGGGACCATGACGCCACCGGTGAGGAAGGCGGCGCCATGACCGGCTGCCCACGTCGCTGCTTCGCGTGTGCGTTCGGGAGTGTCGGAGCTCAGGTTCACCAGCGTCCGGCCGGCGAGTGATCCGGCAGCGCCATCGAGGACGTCGTACATCGCCTGGTAGTCGGTAAGGCTGAGGATCACCAGGTCACCCGCCCCGACCGCCTCGGTGGGTGTCGCCGCGAGCACTGCTCCTTCGGCGACCGAACTGTCGGCCCGGCGAGCGGTGCGGTTCCAGACGGTGACCGGGTGGCCGGCCGCGAGGAGGATACGGGTCATCGCCTGGCCCATCGGACCGAGACCGATCACGGTGACATGCTGTGCGCTGCGCTTCTCGTGTTCGTTCACCCCTCCATGGTCGAAGAGCGCCGCTATTCTCGGAAGTACCCACTATTTACTTCGGTACTTACCTTTCGGTTAGGGGAATCCGTGATGGCCAAGGCACCGAGACGCGGGCCTTACATCTGCGGCATCGACGCGGCGTTCGACGTGCTGAGCGGCAAGTGGAAGGGACTGATCCTCTGGGAGCTCGACGCCCATCGCGTACGCCGCTTCGCCGAACTCCGGCGTGGTCTGCCCGGAGTGAGCGAAAAAATGCTGACCCAGCACCTGCGCGAGATGGAGGAGGACGGTCTCGTGCACCGGAAGGTCCATGCCGAGGTGCCGCCGCGGGTGGAGTACTCGCTGACAGAGCACGGGCGTACGCTCAATCAGGCGCTCGGGCCGCTCGGTGACTGGGGGGACGAGCGGATGCGGCGCGAAGGCGCCGAAGTCCTCGACGTGGCCGGGAGCGCGCGCGGCTGAAGCTTTCCTGTCGTTGCGGGCTGCCTCCGCATGGCGTCCGGGGCGCCCGGGCGGGCGTCCCGCTCCGGACGGAGCCGTCGGGGCCGCCGGGAGGGCGGGGTCCGCGCGCCGTCTATCCCAGGAGAGCGGCGATGACGATCAGGACCGGTATGGAGAGGATCGTGGACAGCAGTATCGATTCTCGGGCGAGTTGTTCCGCCACACGGTATTTCGAGGCATAGGTGTAGAGGTTCTGGGCGGCCGGCAGGGCCGAGGTCACGACGACGTCGAGGAGAGCCGCGCCGTGCAGGTGGAAGACGCCCACGCCCACCCCCCAGGCGATGAAGGGCTGGACGGCCGTCTTGAGGGCGGCGGACAGGGCGATCGCGGGGCGGTTGTCCCCGCGGGCGGGCATGCCACTGCCGCGCAGGGAGATTCCGAAGGCCAGCAGAACCGCAGGGACGGACATGTTGCCGATGAGCGTGAGGGGTTCGAGGACCGGTGAGGGGATGGTCCATCCGGTGGCGGCCGCAGTGACACCTGCCGATGAGCCGACAGCCATCGGGTTGCGGAGCGGAGTGGTGAGGCGCTGCCAAAGGGGCCGGGACTCGCCGGGGCGGCTCAGGTCGAGGATGGTGAGGGCCAGCGGCGTGACGACGATCTGCTGGAAGAGCAGCACGGGGGCGACGAGCGAGGCGTCTCCCAGTACGTAGACGGCGATCGGGATTCCGAGGTTGCCGGCATTGACGTAACTGGAGCACAGGGCGCCGATGGTGAGCTGTCCGGCGTCCCAGCCTCGCAGGAGTCCTACGGTGACGAAGAGCGCCGCTGCGGCGGCCGTCGCGGTCGCGGTGACGAGGAGCCGTTGGGAGAAGATGACCGACAGGTCCGCGCTCGCCAGCGTGGTGAAGAGCAGTGCGGGGGTTGCCACATTGAAGGCGAGCCTGGTCAGGACCGCCCGGCCGTCGTCTCCCAGATGTCCGCGGTATCCGAGGACGTAACCGACGCCTATGACGACGGCGATCACCGCGAACCCGGTGAGGACTCCCTGCATGCACTTCCTTGCCGATGAATCGCGAGCGGTGGCCAGCAGGGCGCGAAGACGGTCCTGTGCCGGTGGCCCGGGCCGGCGCCGCCCCGTTGCGGGAACCACGGAGGACCCGGACCTTCGGCCGCGCCGGAGGAATCGGGGGTGTGGACTCCCCCGCTCTCCCTGCGAATCCACTCGATGACGCGCTGACCAGGACTTAGCCTACGGTCACCACGGAGTTGCGTTTCCGTCGGCCCGGTCATGGCGGAGCGGCCGATGCCGAGCGCGGTCGAGGACGGGGCGCCCCTCGGTACCGACCCGGTCGTCCGCCCGGGGCGACGGGCGCCCCGGATCCGGCCCGCAGCCGGGGCTCCGGAGCCGATGCTGCCGGGGCCGCTCCGGGGGCGGGACGGTCACGCGGGCCCGAGCGGACGTCGGTTCGGCCGGCGGGCACAGGACGACCGGCCAGGCGTCCGGATGGGCCCGGACCCACGACGGCCCGCCCAGGCCTTACCGGAGCAGCCGGCCGGGAAGGGCAGGAAGCGGTGGTCCTTCACGTCCGCGTTCCCACGCCTTCCCACAGTCAGAGGCGTACGTCGCGAAGGCCGGCCGGGCCGGGATCGCGCTCACGCGGGCCGAGGCCGGTCACGAGCCGCAGCAGCCGCCCGCCGACACCTCTTCGGCAGCCGTGCCGGATGTGGCGGGGGCGCTGAGCCGGACGAGTTGCGGCGGCGTGGGCGCACAGCAACCGCCATCGGCCTGCTGAGCCTCGGAGGCACCTGGGGCGCTTGAGGCGTGTGGGGTGTGTGGTGCCTGAGGTATCTGAGGTGTACGAGAGCGGGGCGGTGCTCGGCCGGGTCGCCCCGAGCCGGGTCCCGGACCGGTGTGCGTACGCGGGCGCGGTCGGGCACTCCGTCCAGGTCCACCCTGCTGCGCGCGGTCGCGGCGTCGCGTCCGCGTTGCTGAAGGCACTGGTCGGCTCCACCGAGGCGGCCGGGATCTGGACCGTCCAGTCCGGCACCTTCCCCGGGAACACGGCGAGTCCGGCACTCCACGAGCGCGCCGGGTCATCGGCATCCGGGAGCGAGTCGCGCGCCGTCACGGAGTCCGGCGTGACGTCGTGCTCGCCGAGCGCCGCAGCCACGTCATCACCTGATCCGCCCGCAGGGCCTCCCCTGCCACCGCCCGGGACGGGCCGTCTGCCGCTCGGGCGCCGCAGCCCCGGCATGGCGGTCCTGGCGCGGGAGAACCGCGCGGGCAGCCCCTTCGCCTGCTCCGCCGCTCGGTGACGGCCGGCATCGTCGACGCGGCCCTTCCCGTAGCCGACGAAGGTGGCCCCGCCATGTGGCCGGTGACCGGCACGTGCCTCAGGGACTGTCACGGCATGAACTGAGCGGACAGCCGGGCAGCGGGCCGCCCCCGGCCGGGGAGGAACAGGACACGGGGAACCCCGCGTCCACCATGGCCCGTCCGGCGCGCCGCCGGGGCGGTGGGGTCCCCGCCCTGGCGGCGCGGGCGGGAGCCGACGGCGAGCCCTGCCCGGCCGCCGCCGGCCGCCGCCTGGTCCATGTGCCGTGTCACGGAGCCGTCGTCAGGGAGGGGGTGGCGAACTTCTTGCGCCAGGCGAGCGCGACATGGACCAGGCCGATCAGCACCGGGACTTCGATGAGCGGGCCGACGACACCTGACAGGGCCTGGCCCGAGGTGACACCGAAGGTGGCGATGGCGACCGCGATGGCCAGTTCGAAGTTGTTGCCCGCCGCGGTGAACGCGAGGGTCGTCGTGCGCTCGTAGGTCAGGCCCAGGCCCTTGCCGAGGAGGAAGGTGCCGAAGAACATCACGGCGAAGTAGACCAGGAGCGGCAGCGCGATCCGGGCGACGTCCAGCGGCTGCGAGGTGATGGTCCTCCCCTGCAGGGCGAAGAGGATGACGATCGTGAACAGCAGCCCGTACAGCGCCCATGGGCCGATCTTCGGCAGGAAGCGCCGCTCGTAGCCGTCGCGGCCCATCTTCCTCTCGCCGATGCGGCGGGTCAGGAAGCCGGCCAGCAGCGGGACGCCGAGGAAGACGGCCACGTTCAGTGCGATCTCCCCCGTCGAGATGTCCAGGTGTTCGCCGCCTCCGAGCCCCAGCCAGCCGGGCAGCAGATCGAGGTAGAGCCAGCCCAGCAGGCCGAAAGCGATGACCTGGAAGACGCTGTTGAGGGCCACCAGAACAGCTGCGGCCTCACGGTCGCCGCACGCCAGGTCGTTCCAGATGATCACCATGGCGATGCAGCGTGCCAGGCCCACGATGATCAACCCGGTGCGGTACTCGGGCAGGTCCGGCAGGAAGATCCACGCCAGCGCGAACATGACGGCAGGGCCGAGGACCCAGTTGACGACCAGGGAGGAGACCATCAGCCGACGGTCCCCGGTGACGGCGTCCAGCCTGTCGTAGCGGACCTTCGCCAGTACCGGATACATCATGATCAGCAGGCCGAGGGCGATCGGCAGGGAGATCCCGCCGATCTCCACCTTCGCCAGAGCGTCGTTCATGCCTGGGACCAGACGGCCGAGTCCGAGGCCGACGGCCATGGCGATGAGGATCCACACGGCCAGGTAGCGGTCGAGGGTGGAGAGCTTCTTGACGACCGGGTCGTCCCCGGCGGGGCCGGTGGCGTGGGCGGCGGCAGGAGGCTCGGTGGAGGTCACGGGCAGGCCCTCTTGTTCTCGGCGGCGGTGAGGGCGGAGGCCGCCAGCTCGGCGAACTGTCCGGACAGACCGGCCAGGACCTCGGGCTTGAGCTTGTAGTAGGTGAAGCGGCCGCAGGGCTCGGTCTCCACCAGCCCGGCCTCACGCAGCACCTTCAGGTGGTTGGACAAGTTGGTCTGCTTGGCTCCGGTCTCCTCGACCAGGTGCGTCGTGCAGAGCGTCTCGCGCGCCAGCAGGGTCACGATCTGCAGGCGGAGCGGATCGCCCAGCACCCGGATCACGTCAGGATCGACTGAAGTCAGCATGCGCTGATATTTTCACATCACCACCCGCTGATCCCAGCGGGGCTGGAGTCATCGGCGGCCGGGTTCCGCCATGCGACGAGAAAGAATGATCACCGTGGCCGACAAGCCGTCCGTCCTCTTCGTCTGCGTACACAACGCCGGCCGCTCCCAGATGGCCGCCGCGTGGCTGAACCACCTGGCCGGAGACCGCGTCGAGGTCCGCTCCGCCGGATCCGCCCCGGGCGGTGCCGTCAACCCGGCCGCAGTCGCGGCCATGGCCGAGGTCGGTATCGACATCTCCGAGGAGACGCCGAAGATGCTCACCGCCGACGCGGTCCGCGAGTCGGACGTCTGCATCACCATGGGCTGCGGCGACACCTGCCCCGTCTTTCCCGGCAAGCGCTACCTGGACTGGAAGCTCGACGACCCGGCCGGCCAGGGCACCGAGGCGGTCCGCCCGATCCGCGACGAGATCAGAACGCTCGTCGAGGGCCTGATCGCCGAGATCACCGCGGGGACGACGGCATGAGCGACACGGTTCGCGCTCGCCGGTGACGCCACCCACGTCGCGCCCGTCCGGCAGGCGAGCGCCGGCCGCCCGTTCATCCAGCCGCCCGCCTCCGCCTGCGGACGGACCCGGCCGCGGCTCAGGTCTTCGTCCGGCGTCCGGACAGAGGGCCGTGCCAGTCCAGGCACAGGACCGTGGCGTCGTCCTTCGGCGGGCAGCCGTCGTAAGCGTCGGCGACCGCGGTGACCAGGGTGCGCACGACCTCGCGCGGGTGCCCGGCGGCGGTGGCACCGATCAGGCCCGGCAGGTCGACCGTCTCCGCCTCGCGTTCCTGCATGCCGTCGGTGTAGAGCACGAGGCGGTCACCGGGCCGCAGATCGACGTTCTGCACCTGGTACGGGCCCTGCATCGGCACGCCGAACGGCATGTTCACCGCCAGCGGCACCTCGCCGACCTCGCCGTCACGCAGCCGGAGCGGCCAGGGATGGCCGGCGTTCACGAGCTGGGCCCTGGTCCCGTCCAGGGCGATGCGCAGCAGCTGGCCCGTGGCGAAGGTCCGTCGGCCATGGCTGAGGAGTGCGTGGTGGACCTGGGCGGCTTGGCCGAGGAGGTCCGCCCCGGCTCGGCGAGCGCCGCGGGAAGCGTTGACCAGGAGGGTGGCCATGAGCGAGGCATCGACATCGTGGCCCATGGCGTCGGTGACGGACAGGTGCAGGGTGTCGCTGTCGAGGCTGTAGTCATAGGTGTCACCGGCGATGTCGGACGCCGGGACCAGGGCGCCGGCAAGGGCGAATGCCGCGGATTCGCAGGAGGAGGCCGAGGGCAGGAGCTGGCGCTGGATCTCCGCGGCCAGGCTGACCGACGTGGTGCGGTTGCCCCAGTGGTAGAAGTCGGTGAAGCGGCGGTCGGTGACGATGATGTACGCCAGCGCGTGCGCAGTCTCCTCGACCTGCTCCAGAACGTCCCGTGTGACGTCGGTGAGGAACAGCTCCAGGACACCGATGGCGTCGCCGCGGTTGGTGACCGGGGCGAGCACCCGCCACCCCCGTCCCTCCTCCGGCGTCTCCACCAGCTTCTGGGTGCGCAGGACCTCGTCGTATCCGCTGCTGTCGCCGAGGGGCACCCGCTCGGCTCGGTGCTCGTGCGCCGTGCCCGCCGTGTCGCTCACCCGCAGCAGGCGTCGGCCGACGACGTCGACGAACAGGAACGACACGTATCGCGCGCCGAACCTGTCGCGCAGGTTGCACGCCACGGCATCGAGGGAGTCCATCGGCGCGGCGTTCTCCGCCGCTGCCAGCACCTCAGCCAGTCCGATTCGGTCACGCGCCACGACAGCCTCCCAGGGTCGCGGGCTCTTCTCCCGCGCTCAGACACTACGCGCCTCGGCCGGGAGGCCTTGTCCGGCCGCAGGAGCACATGCCCGAGCACACAGGGCGGCTTCTCCGCCCGACCGTGGAGACCGCACGAAATGAGCGGTGACAATTCGAGGAGCGGCAAAGGCCGCGGTCACGCCCAGGTCGCGGCGGTCTTCGCCGTCCCGGGCCGGAATCGTGCGGATCGGTGATGCCGACGTGGCCACCACGCCGGGCCTGCGGGCTGCGGGACCGGTCACCGACGGCGCGCAGACCCCGGGCCGGGACCGCTCCCCGAAGAAGGCCGCCGAACGGGCCGGAGCGGTGATCCTGATCGACGACGCCCCCGTCCCCACCCGGCGCCGTGCGGGAAGGGCCGCCGCCGGGTGCCGCTCCGGCAGACACCGCAGCCACGGCCTGCACTTCCTCGCCCTCCCCGACGGGAAAGGCCGTCCGATCCGGACGACTGCGGTCCAGCCCGGCCGTACTCGCGGCATCCCGGCCGAACCGGCCCCGAGTGACATATTCCGCACCCTCGTTCTGTTCACGAAGGCCGAACCGACGAGTCGACTTGATCACAAGAACGTGACAGAAACAGCACGTGGAGCCCAACTGCCTTCACCGTGCCTTCACTTACTGTCATGATGCTCCGGCTGAGAACAGAACCAGCAGATGGAGCACCTCACATGGCTGACACCCAGCCCACCACCACGTCCAGCACAGGCGCCCTGAGCCCGGCCGGAGACACACTGGCACCCCGTGTGCCCGGCACACTCCAGTTGTCCGGCGCCGCCATGAAGCGTCGCGGACCTGTCGCCGTGTGGCTCGGCCTGACACTCATCACCCTCGGTATCTACCAGCTGGTCTGGTACTACAAGATTCACAACGAGCTTCAGGAGTTCGACCGGCGTCAGGCCCTGAAGCCGGCGGGCAGCCTGCTGGTCCTGCTCTTCCTGGGCTGGACGGTGATCGCTCCGCTGATCTCCTTCCGCAACACCGGCAGGGCCATCGCGAGTGCCCAGCGCGCCGCCGGCCTGCCGGTGACGTGCAGCCCCGCCGCGAGCATGTGGCTGATGTTCGTCTTCGGCCTGAACGTCTGGTACATGCAGCGTCAGCTCAATCTGGTCGTCGAGGCCTACCCCGGTGCCACACCGGGCACCGCGGTATCCCTGGCGGCCTGAATTCGCCGACCGGACCGCTGATTCCGCGCAGGCACCCCACCGCTTCGAGAAGCGGTGGGGTGCCTGCCGTGCCTGATGGGCCGTGGCCGCCGTGCGCCCGCCGTGCGGCCCCGGAGCGGGCAGCGGACATCCGCCTGCTCCCACCGGTCCCGGCGCCCGGGGTTCCGCGGGGAGAGGCGCAACGGCACGGCCCACGCCGACAGTGCCGGTGGCCGGCCTCAGGCCGGCTTGCGCCACACGGAGATGTGCTTCGCGGAGTCCTGGGTGAACGGTGCCCCGTCCCAGTCCGCGACGCGACGCTCCAGTTGGAGCCCGGCGATCCGCGCCATCAGGTCGAGCTCTGCCGGCCAGGCGTACCGGTGTCGGGAGCTGTTGCGACGATAACGGCCGTCGTCTCCATCAAGGGTGAAGTGATGCGAGACGAGAATCTGCTCGACCACGTCGAAGGTGTCGAAGCCGAGATGCCGCTGGGAGACGTCGAACGGCACCGCGACCTGACCGGGCGGCAGGAACCGCAGCGGCGGTACACCCAGCTCGATGACGAATCGGCCGCCTGGCTCCAGGTGGCGGGCGGCGTTGCGGAAGCACTCGACCTGCTCGTCCTGCGTGAGCAGGTTCGTGATGGTGTTGTAGACGAGATACACCAAGGAGAACGCACCGGGGACGGCAGTGGTGGCCATGTCCCCGATGGATACCGGGAGCAGGCTTTCCTGGATCTTGCGCCGCAGCACCGCTGCCATGTGCTCGGACAGTTCGATGCCCACCACCGGCACGCCGCGTTCCCGGAGCGGAACACCCACGCGTCCGGTCCCGATGGCGAACTCCAGTGCCCGGCCCTCTCCGGCGAGCTCTGCCAGGAAGGCGAGAGCCGGTTCGAGAGCGGCAGCCGAGGACGTTTCGGCCTCCTCGTCGTCGTAGCGTTCGGCGGTCGCACGGGTCCACAGTTCACTGCTCGTCACGATCGATCACTTTGCCGGGCGCCCAGGTGTGCTGTCGATTCATTTACCTTCCGCCGCCTCCTGGCCGCACGGTCCGGGGCAAGCTCTCCGGGGCGGACTCCGGCTCGCACGGCTGTGTTGGTGAGCAGGCCGGTTCAGCCGGCTGCGCCGGCCGGTGCGCTGACTCCTGTCCCCGCTCTTTCGCAGGCCCTTCCGACGGCGCGTGCGCGGACACCCGCCGGGGCTTACCCGGCGTCGCGCCGTCGGCGCGCGCGCTCGAACTCAGCGGCGTCCGACATCCAGGAACCGTGCTGTTCGAGTGCGGTACAGCCGCCGCGGACGAAGGCGCTCACCGGGTTCCGGTATCCGCCGATCCCGTCGACCAGGCTGTACTCGACCCGGTACTCCGGATCCGCCCCGCCTTCACCCTCGTGCACCGTCGTGATCCGGGCGATGGAGTCCGCGTAGAAGTGGAGCTGGATCCCCTCGCCCCTCTTCTCGGCCTCGGTGGTGAACACTTCGTTGCCCGCGGCAGAGCGGTCGCCGACGAACTCCCAGAACTCCGCGGTGGCAGTGCGGGGGCTGTCCGGGAGCCACTTCTTCTCGACGCCCTTGTCGTCGGTGAACGACAGGAGCATCCTCCTCGCGCTCTCACCGAAGTCGGCGCAGCCGCCGGCAGCCCCCTCGTCATCCTCCGTGGGCGTGCTCCTGGAGCGGTCTGCGGCCTCCGAGCACATCAGGGAACTCACGGTACGCACCGCTTCATCGGCGAGCTCAGGGTGTGCACGGCGCACGGCCGTGTCCACCGTCGTCGCCATCCGGTCCCAGTCGCGTCTGTCCGTGGCGCGCTTCCCCCGTCGCGGATCGCGGCCGACCAGGTCCCGCCGCGAGGGGACGGCCACGCCCGGCCCCGGCCGGCGCGGGGCGCCGG
>Ga0196960_10000212_pt1 | contig 23510 bp, 21 predicted proteins | sample S3v_5metaG_FD_183187 | JGI IMG/M metagenome (GOLD analysis project Ga0196960, IMG submission 183187) | Soil microbial communities from Anza Borrego desert, Southern California, United States - S3+v_5 | ecosystem: Environmental > Terrestrial > Soil > Desert | place: USA: California | collected...
TCGAGGGCCGCACCCACGCCTCGACGGTCACCTCAGACGACAGGTCAAGCGACGGGCTATCGGCGACGGTGACCCAGTCGTCCTCGCCATCGAACTCCAGCGCCGCACCAAACCGCCCAGCAGCCCATGCGGCACCGGCTACGTCACCGTCGTTGTGGTTCGCGGACGCGTCTAGCGCGAGCGGCCCCTCACCCTCATCGAGGCTCAGAGCAAGAACGGGCGAGCTGTCCGCAATCGCCTTGGACGCGTTTGACCAGCCCGCGAGACACAGCGCCAGAAGCACAGCGAGATACGCGGCGCCGCGTCGCCGTTCCATGAGAGACAGGCATCGCGCGCGGCCCGACATCACTACGCGTTGTTCAGGTTGCGACAAGGTGCTGCCTCGCGGATCGGGCCGACGTCAGGAGCCGGCCAAGTTATGTTGCACCGACTGCCCATTTCAAGTACCTGGACGGGTGTCCGAGCGTCCGTCAAAGAATGGAGTCGCGTCGACGGTGAGCGCGGGAAGCCCGTGCGCTCAAACCTGAGCGCTGCGAATACGGAAGCGAAGCCATACTCGGCGCACGAGGTCAAGCCCTTCGAGCAGGCATCCACTGCCGGCGTCAAGCAAGCATCGGATTCCGTGCGCTCCTGGATCGTGCAGCCGGGTTGGACGGTGTCGCTTCGGTACGCGGAAGGGCTCGCAGCTGCGACGGCGTTTAGCGGCCGGCGAAACCCGAGCGCGACACTAAGCGAGCCGTTCCGCTTTGCGACGTAGGGGCGCGCGACTGCGAAGGCATCGCAGATGCGACGCGTCGTGTCTCTTCGCGCATCGTCCTCTCGGGAGTAGTGAAAATCGGCGGATCCGGAAGCGGCCCCTAACGGCGCGGCTCGAATTTGCCGCAAGCCGCCTCTGCACGGCAGCCCTCGGCCCTCGTTCCGTCGTAGCAAGCGCGCACCGCGTTCTCAGCCGCTTCCTGATACGCGAATGTTCCACGCGGAACGTCGGAGGCCAACACCTGAGGCGCCAGCGTCGAGACGCCGGTGTGACGTTCCCCAGCACAAGCGCGCCGAGCGTGCGCCCCGAGCCCGAGGCCGTGCACGACCCCGTGCGCAGCGCCGTGTCCGCCTCGTGCCTCCTCCGTGTCCGGTCGGCCGAGAACCGCAGAGGAAAGCGCTGCAAAGACGCGGTCTTTTCTGCGGTGTCCTGGGCGGACACCGCAGTCGCAAGCTCCGGCGGTGTCGCGAGTGCGGCAGAGCCGCACGGCGACGCGGACCATCGGTCCCCCAACCCCGTCGCTGGCGCTCCGGGGTCCCGACCCGCTTTGGCGGGTCCCGGCTGGCGCCCCGACGCCCTAGCGGGGCGTCCTTCTGGACCGCTGGTCCGGAGAGACGCGGCGACTTCGTCGCTCGCGTGTACGCCGCCTGGCGGCGTCGTGATCGGGTGCCTGCGGCACCCGGGGAGCGTGTCTCGTGGGTGAGCCCCGAGATGCGCGACAGGCTCCGGCCAGCCCCGAGCCGGATCCGCAGACGCTGCTTGCGGCAGTCGCCCTCCTTGCGATCGGTGCAGTCCTTGCCGCGCGCCTCGCCGCACGTCATCCGGCCTTCCTCGCGCTGTGCGCCGGCGCGGCCCTCGTCTTGAGCGTCGTCGCGGTGCTTGTCCGCGCGCGGTGGAAAGACGCGCGGGCGGCCGGTGCCGACCCTGCCGGTCCGGGGCTGATCATCGGCACGATCCGCGGGAGCTGGCTGCTGTCGCGGCGGCGGCCGTTCTACGTGCCGTGGGCGTCGCTGCTGCAGCACGTGCTGATCTGCGGGCCGACCGGCCGCGGGAAGACGTTCACGTTCGTTACGCCGGTCCTGAAGGCGAACGCGGCGCGCCCGGACACTGGCGTCTTCTACCTGGACGGCAAGGGCGACCGCATCGACCAGCCCGACGGCGACCAGCCGGGCGTCGTGTTCGACCACGTCTTCTGCCCGGCCGACCCGGCCGGATCGGCGTGCTGGAACCCACTGGCAGGGTCGGACCCTGTCCAGGCCGCCCGGGACTTCGCCGCCGCGCTGTACCCCGAGGCGGCGCAGGCGTCGGCGAACTTCTACGAGACGCGCGCGGTGTTCGCGATCACGCGTGTCGCGCCGGCGCTCGCGCTCACCGGCTACGCCGCGGGCGAGGGTTCCATGTGGAACGTCGACGCCGATCAGGTGGTTGCCGCGCTCGGGGGCGCGGGTGTCGACGAAGCGGTCGCCGGCGACCTGGTGCGCCGCTTCGGCGCGCAGCGGTGCATGCAGCAGCTCGCCTGGCTCGCGCACCGGCGTCCCGGCGCGGACCTGGCGGAGCTCATCCGGCGCAACGCCAGTCCCGCGGCCGACACACCGCTCGGACTGCTCGCCGACAGCGCAGGAACCGTCACGCCCGCGTTGCTCAGTCGGGTTCTGTTCCAGCACGGCGAGCTCGAGGCGCTGTCGAACGCACTTCGCCGCGCGCACGCCGCGGCGACGAACCGGACGCTGCGGTCGACGCTCGAGCAGCTGCGCGCAGACGTCGACGTCCTGGCGGCGCTGCCGCAGAAGGAGCGGGCGGCGATGCTCGCCAATCTGCAGAACCGGCTCGGGTACTTCCTGCAGCCGCCGTTCCTGCAGCTGTGCGGACGGTCGGACTTCCAGGTCGCCGACGTGTGCGACGGTGCGCGGGTCGCGTTCTTGCTGCCGACCGGCGCGTTCCCCGACGTCGCGCAGCCGCTCGGCCGGATCGCGCTCGCGCAGTTCCGCAACGCCGTGCTGTCTGGGCTCGGCCCCGGGCGCCGGAAGATCGCGGTGCTCGACGAGTTCCACAACTTCGTCGACCCGACCTTCGGGGCGTTCCTCGCCCAGGCGCGGTCGTTCGGCGGCGGCGCGGTCCTCGCGCTGCAGAGCCTCGCGCAGCTCGGGCACGGTCCCGGCGGCCGGCAGACGCTCGATGAGCTGCTGGCGAACCTTTCGACGATCATCGTCACGCCCGGCTGCCGGCCGTTCGACGCGCAGTACTTCGCCGACCTGTTCGGCGAGGAGGAGCGCCCGCACCTGTCGTACACGTACGAGCAGACCGGCCCGTTCGAGGTGGCGGCGCGGCCGAGCGTCCGCGTCGAGCATCGCGATGCGCCGCGGTACACGGCGACGCAGATCGCAGAGCTCCGGCCCAACGAGGCGCTGATCCAGGTCACCGACCGGCGCGTCTCGTACCCGGCGACGATCGTGGACGTCGAGCGTGGCTAGCGCGCGCAAGGTCCACCTCACCCAGCGGGACCTCGCGATCCTGCAGGAGCTCACGACGCGCCGCGTCGACACGCTCGACGCCCTCCACGACCGGCACTTCAGCGGTCTCACGCGCGAGCGCGCGCGCAACCGGCTCGGGCAGCTCTCGACCGCGGGATTCCTGAGCCGGCACGCGATCGAGCAGCCCGGCGGCCGGGCGACGAGCGTCTACACGCTCGGACGCAGCGCGCCCGCCGCGCTGCGGCTGCGGTCCCTGGCCGGCGAGCACTTCCGCGGGCGCCGATTCACGCCCGCGCTGCGCGAGACGTCGATCCCGCACCAGCTCGCCATCAACCGCGTCGGCGACCTGCTCGCCACCACGCTGATCCCCGAGCACCTGCTCGAGGCCGGCGCGCGCGACGACCGACACCACCGCCCCGACGCCGCCTACCGCGCCGCCGCGGCGGACGAGCGCGGCCGTGACCTCGTGCTCGTCGAGGTCGACCTGGGCCACTACAGCCGCAGCCGGATCCTCGCGAAGGTCCAGACGTTCCTCGCGCACGACCAAGCTCGCTCGACGCTGTTCGTCACGACGTCGGCCGAGCGGGCCGAGCTGATCGGCCGGTGGATCCGCGACGCGCACGGCGCCGCGGTGATGGAGCGCATCCAGCTGTGCACGCTCGACGAGCTCGAAGACGGCCACCCGCTCGACCCCGGCACCGAGCCGGACCAACGGAACACGACGACCACGATGGACGGGAGGCGGCCGTGACGGTCACCGCGATCCTCAGCCAGAAGGGCGGCGTCGGCAAGACGATCACCGCCGCCAACCTCGCTTCCGCCCTCGCCGAGCACGGCCAGCGGGTGCTGCTGGTCGACTTCGACCCGCAAGGCGACCTCTCGTCCTCCTGGGGCGTCAGCGACGACCAGCTGGCGCACCGGATCGAAGACGCGCTCGCCGACGTCAAGGCCCCGGACCCGCTGGACGTCGGCCGGCCCGGCGAGACGCTCGCGCTCGTTCCTGCCAGCCGCGAGCTTCGCGCGCAGACCGCGCGGCTGCTGCACGGCGACATGGCCGACCTCGCGCGCCTCCTCGCGCCGCTTGAGCCGGACTTCGACCACACGATCATCGACACGCCCGCCGGCGAGACGGTGTTCGGCGCGCAAGCGATCCGGGCCGCGAGCGAGACGCTCGTCCCGCTGCTGCCCGGGTGGAACGAGATCCGCGCCCTGCACCGCATCCTCGACGACATCGACGCGCAAGCCGACGACCTGGGCACCGACCTCGGGCTCCTCGGGGTCCTGCTCGTCAACGTCGACCCGCGGTGGAAGAGCACCCGCGAGTACCAGGACCACCTCCACGCGGAGGACGTCGGGCTGCTGGAGACGATCGTCCCGCGCCGCATCGGTGTCGCGGCGCACGCCCGCCACGGCCGCCCGACGTTCCACGTAGAACCCGACGGCGCGGTCGCGCACGCGTACCGCTCCGTCGCCCGGGAGATCCTCGGCCGCCTGCACGCAGATGGCTAGCCGCACGGCCGCTCCGCTGCCGTCTCGCCGCCGAGGCCGAACCCCACCGACGGCGTCGCTGCGTGACCGCCGAGCGTTCGGTGCCGGTGACGAACGGGACGGTGTCCTCGTCAGCCTGCCTGTCGAGCGCGTCGTGCCGAACCCCGCCCAGCCGCGCAAGCACTTCGACCCCGCCGCGCTCGACGCCCTCTCCGCGTCGATCAAGCAGCGCGGCGTCCTCCAGCCGCTCGTCGTCCGCCCCATGGAGGGCGGCCTGCATCAGATCGTCGCCGGCGAACGACGCTGGCGTGCCGCACAGATCGCCGGCCTCGAGCGCGTGCCGTGCGTCGTCCGACCGCGCGATGACGCGGCCACGCTCCAGGACGCGCTGATCGAGAACATGGTCCGCGAGGACCTCACCCCCATCGAGGAAGCGCGCTGCCTGCGTCTGCTCATCGAGGACCTCGGGGTCACGCACGCCGTCCTGGCCTCGCAGCTCGACGGCCGCAGCCGATCGGACATCACGAACACGATGCGGCTCCTGGACCTGCCAGAAGACGTCGTTGACCTCATCGACGCCGGGACGCTGACCAAAGGCCACGGCAAGGTCTTGCTGAGCGCGGCCACGATGCAGCGTCAGCGGCAGCTCGCCCAGCGAGCCGCGGCCGAAGGGCTGTCGGTGCGAGCGCTCGAACGGCTCATTTCACCTGCACGAGAGAAGCGCGATACGGCGGTGACGGACGCGCCTGACTCAGACACTGAGGAGCTGAACGAGAGGCTGAAGAGCGCCGTGCCGGGCGCGTCCGTCGCACAGCGGCGGGACACCCTGGTGCTGCGTCTCCCGCGCCAGCGTGTCGACCTCGTCGACGCGCTGATCGACGCCGCCACCCGGTAGCGCTGCGGTGGCGAGCGACACACGCCGCTCGCCACCGACTCGAACTCAGTTCACGCGGTCCAGCCGCCAGCGCCCGTCGACCAGGCGAAGGATCGCCGGGTCACCGTCGGTCACACCGACCTCGTCAAGCTCAGGCGGCAGCTCGAGCTGACCAGGACCGACCTCTACCTTGTCGCCGGACCGCTTCACGTCGCGCAGGCGGATGCGCTTGAGGTCCGCACGCTCGGCGTCCGTCCACCCATCGGTCAACGACTCGAGCGCCTTCTCGCACGAATCGGTCCCGAAGAAGCCCGCCTCCTGCACCTTCTTCCTCGCGCTGGCGGTCAACACCCCACAGGCCGCCTCGTAGTCGCGATCGGCGATCGACACGAACCACGTCTTGACGACCGCGCGCGCCTGTTCGTCCGCGCCGCCTCCGCCACATGCCGCGAGCGACACCGCCCCGGCCACCGCGGCGACCGCCGCCAAACGTCCCTTCATCGCTTCCTCCTTCGTCGATGGACGCCAGCGGTAGGGAGACGGCACCGCAAGTTCGCCCCCACGGGCGGCGCGAATCGGCCAAGCGCTCAACCGGGGGGCGAACTTCCAGTCGCCGGTCGCTACTGCACCCCACACCGACCGACAAGCGTCACGGTCGCAACGAGGGAGACCACCGTGCACAAGCCACCCGCCACCACAGATTCGCTGCCGAGCCGAACGACGGGGCCGGCGACGTCGACCGCCGCAGCGAGCCGACGGGCGACAACGTCATCGACGATGTCCACGACGACGACCGCGGTACGCGCGAACAGCGAGCGCGAATTCGCGCGCTTCGTGGCCGAGAACCGGCTCATGGCCGAGCGCTACGTCGACCGGCTCCTGGACGGCGCCTGCCACAACGAGGTCGATCGCGACGGCGTGGTGCAGGAAGCCTTCATCCGCGCGTGGACGAGCTGGGCCACGTGGCCGGCCGACCCGGGGCGCCGATGCTCGTACCTCAAGCGCGCCCTCCGCGTGTGCGGCGTCGACGCGCTGCGCAAGGCACGCGGTCGCGGCGCCGGCGCGACCGCCGCGCTTCCGACCAGCTTCACGGAGTTCGACGGCGACACGGACGACGCGCGGCTGGCGACCGCAGCGCAGGCCGCGCTTCTCCCGCGCGCCCTCAACCAGGAGGAGCTCGTCGACGAGCGACTGCTCACGGCGTCGCTCCTGGACGCGCTGACCGACGTCGAACGCAAGGCGATCGCGCTGAGCGCCGCCGGCCGCACCGACAAGGAGGTCGCCGACGCGCTCGGCGTCACCCATCAGCACGCCCGCGCCGTGCTCATGGAAGGGCGCGCGCTGCTGCGCAGCCTCGTCCCGCACGCCGACGTGCTGGACGCCGACGAGACGGTCTGGCCGCTAGACGGAACCACGACCACCAAGCGCACCCGCCGGCTCCTTCGTCGCCACATCGATGCGTGCCCGATCTGCCGCGCCGCCGATGTCGGCGCGACCCGAGTGCTGCCCGGCTCGACGACGACGCCGCTGCGCCCGCCCGGCCCGGACACGTGCTCGACGACCGCCGTGCGTCCTTACCGCATCAGCTACACGGCGAGCCGGCACGGAGATCGCCATGTCTGACCGTCGCCTTCTCACGCTCATCGCCGTCTTAGCCAGTGTCGGGCTCGCGACGACCGCAACCGCCGGCGCCGCCCCCACACGCAGCTGCGGCACGCTCACGCTCAGCGACAGCTACGTCCACGTCAAGGCGACCGGCCCGACATCGTGCCGAACGGCGATCGCGGTCCTGCGAACGCACTTCGACGGCCCGCGGGCGTGCACCGAGTGGTCGTGTTCTCGGCCGGCGCGCGGCTGGGACTGCACCACCGCACCGGATCACGCCTTCCCGCGTCTTGCGACATGCCGCCGTGGCAGAGCCGCTGCGTCGGCCTACTCGTTCGCGGACTAGCCCGCCCGCGGGAGTAGGTCGCTAGCCGCCTCACGCGAGTGGCAAGCCTCGCCTTCATGATGGGCTCCGGTAGGAGGACGGATCGGGAACACGCGCTTGTCACTAGGCGCGTGCGCCGTGCAGAATGCGCTCCTGTGTCGACTCCCGATCGTCAGGGCCAGCGCCACTCGAACATCTTCTTCGTGGATGACGATTACCCGGCCTACCAGGCGTGGACGGCCGAACTCGGCCTCCTCGGCTTCGCGACCAGCTGCATGTGGAGCGCCGATGGTGCCTTCCGGCGCTTATGGAACGCGCCGCCGTCCGAAGTCGGCCTCGTAGTGATCGACGTGATGCTCGCTGTGGAGGACCTACGCGATCGGCGGTTCACGCCCGATCGCACCGACGGCTACCAGGAAACGGGGCTTCGGCTGCTTGAGGACCTAGCCGCACAAAATCCGACCGTTTTCCCCAGGAGGGCGGTCCTGCTTAGCAACACGCAGAACTACGACACGCTGAGTAACGCGCGGAACGTATCTTCTTTCTTTGGCATCCCCTACTGGGATAAGTCGTCAATCTACTCACCGTTAATGTTCGCCGACATGGTGACCACGAGGCTTGCGGAGCTCGGGCGCACGTGATCTCGTTCGCGGCCGCGAACGCACTCGCCCTTAGCCTCCAGGACATACTCGCTGTCGCCGCTCTGGTCGCTGCCGTGGTGACAGCTATTCTGACTCCCGTCGGTCTCGCATTGCACCGCATGCGGAAAGACCTCGTCGCGGCGCTGGAAGGTCTCGATGTGGCGGCGGATGCTTACAGCCAGTCGACAGATGTTGCCGCCTTGCTCTTGCGGTCCGAAATCGCATCACGCCGTGCCATGGCGAGTGCCATGGAATCGTCCGCCGGACTTCATCACCGCGTGCTACTCGGACGGACCGGCGAGATCGATGCGGAGGCTGCGATAATCCATCTCCACAAGATGCGAATAGGCATCGATCGCGCAGCCGCCGAGGCGGCTCTCCTGTCAAGTATGGCTGCGGTACAGGTCCCGGCTCTTCAGCAGCTCGTTCACCGCCTAGGCGACGCAGGCACTTTGGAATTATTGAATGACGCCGCCGCCATTGGACGCATCGGTTCGCTCGAGACAGAGGACTTCCTGCAAGCCGCGCGCCAGATCGCCGCGAGACTCATCCAGTCCGAATAATGGGCGATCAAGAACGAGTACAGGCGCACCTGTACGAATACGCGCTCAGCGAACCGAACCAGTTTGCGAGCCATCTCGTTGACATCCTTGTTCGAGACGCCGGATTCGTCGGCGCTGCGCTGTATCTCTGCGCTCCCTCGTCAACGACGCTCGTCCTGCAGGCCGCGGCTGGCCTTGCACGGTCTCAATCCGACGCCCGCGCGCACGGTCGCGTGGTCGGCGAACGTGCGACTACGTCTAGCCGCGTTACGGAACAGCCACTCGATGAGCAACGCCGGCTCGTCGCACTGCCCCTTACCGTCGCGCCGTCGCTGCAGGCCCCTCCGTTCCCCTCCACGTTCGGAGCGGTAGTCCTGGTCGTGGATCGAGAGCGACATGAGTCCGCCCCGACTGCGTCACTCTCGCGTGCTCTAGCCGCGACGTTTGCGGCAAGCGTCGAACAACACGCCGCTCGGTTGCGCGTCGAGGTGGAAGCGAAGGTCGGCTACCGCCGAGACGTCGGTAGCGTCGCTCACGCCTTCTTGTCCATACTCGGCGAGACGCTCCCGAATGAGCGAGGCGCGATCTGGACGCTCGATCCGCTCCGACGCGTACTTGTACGCCGCGACGGCCGAGGTGGTCGGGACAGCAAGTTCGAAATCTCGCCCGGCTCGCCGTCGCCAATCATGCGGACCTTCGCCAGTGAGCAGGACCTCCGAGAAGGCACCTCAGGCGGATACATCGATGACGAAGGCCATACGTCAGCCAGCGAGTGGGCGGCCTTCCCTCTTCGCCTGCCGCCGGGCGCACGCCTCGAGAGGTACCGCCTCAAAGCGATCGGGGTTCTTGAGGTCGGAGACCATTCGATACTCGAACACGAAGCACCATTACATCGCGCTCTTACATGGAAGGACGACTACCTTTTTCGGTGCACGAGCGAGGTATTGAGTCTCCTCATCTACCACTTGATTCGAGCCCGGCAGAACGAGGCTCGATTCGATCGGCAAATGCATGGCGCGCGCACGAGCCTGCAAGCTGCCCGTTCACATCTGCAGGCGCTTGAGGGCGCCGGGGTGAGCGAACACTTCCCGGCTCACCTTAAGCACTTCCTACCAAATGCGCTTGCCTGGGTGCAGGACATCGAAGCCCAGGTTGAGCGCGACGCTATCGTCAATAGCAAGCGCCTCGTACTCGCTCCGGTTCATCTCTACGGAGATGTGCTCGCACGCGTCGATCGCGTTGTCGCGCAACTCAACGCAATCCGGAGCGGCTCATCGCTGCGCATTACCGGACTCGTACAGATCGCGGGGACGTATCGCACTATTCCGGTCGTTCTCGCGGACCAGCATGCCGTCGCCTGTGTATTGCGCAACATCTTGGACAACAGTGCGAAGTACTGCCGGCCGGTGAACGGAGAGCCACCGACCGTCCACGTGTCGTTGAAGACGACTGACCGGAACGTCAAGATTATCTTGGGTGACAATGGGGCGCCGATACCCCCAGACGAGATTTCGCAGATCTTTCATGACGGCTTTCGTGGCGAGCGCGCAAGACAGTGGCGCCCGCAAGGCCTGGGGCAGGGCCTGCACGACTGCAGATACCTGATGGCGCAGATGGGAGGAGATATTTCGATCGACCCCGCCGCCCCAGGGGTGACGTTCACCTTGACCTTTCGACGGGCCTGACCTCAACCGCTCGTCCTCAGCACCAAACTACGATCGGCCAGTGGGTCGCCGCGCGTGACCAGACAGCGGCGTGGCGCGTCCTCGACCGCCCGCGTCAGCCCGCCGTGCAGGACTCGCCTACACGGCTTAGCTGGGGTCGGTGGGATACACGTTGTGATCGTCGTCCCACCACACGATGTGAAAGGTGGCGCCCTCCCGGAAACCCCATAGCCGTATCGTGCTGCCGAGACGGAATCGGAACATCGAGTCCCCGAAGCGCTCGTCGAGCTTGGAGCGGCTCAGGTCTGCTTGAGCCTGCTTGTCCAACGTGGCGATCTCTTGTTCATGGTGCAGACGAAGTCGCCGGTTGCCCCCGGTCTGCATGGTTGCGATGTCCGCCCATGTTGAGCCGGCGATCGTGCACACAAACTCGACAAGCTTCTCGGCGTCGATGCGCTCGGGCAGGAACCGCCAGCGTTCGTCAGCGCGGCGGTCGATGTGCTCGAAAGAGAAGATCGGCCGCTCGTCTCGGTGGTCGCCCGCGGCAGGCAGCGTCTTGGGATGGCGGCCTGGCAGCTCGCCGGCGCGCGCCTTGGCTCTCTTGCCGCTTCGGTCGCGTGCCACCTGACGGTCAGGAGCGCTTGGCCCAATCCAGCGACTCGACCGGCACGGCTTCGTCGGCCACGTCAAGCGCCGCATAGAAGCCCTGCATCACCTCGAGACTGATCGGCTCTTCTGAACGCTCGTCCGGTGCCAAGCCATCCCGCGCCGTCCGCCAAGGCTGCTCCTCGTGCGTGAGATGGCTGAGTTGGCGACCGGTGAGCTTGCCGTAGGAGTCGAGCACCGCATCGACCGTGTCTCGCTGGACGGGCGAGAGCGCGCCGGAGTCACCGCGGGCCAAGCGCGAGACGCTAAACATGCCCCGGTGCTGGTTATACAGGGAGCGGACCACCGGGCCGTTTGCCCACGCCTCGATGGGGTCATCGAATAGCGCCGCATCGTCCCACACCAGCGACCACGCCTGTGCGTAGTACACGAGCTTCTGCAGCTTCCAGGTCGACATCGGCCCGTGTTGGGTGAGGATGTAGGCGGCGACGTCGTTGGCGGTGGGCATTAGCGTTCTACAAGGTTAGTCGGCGCAGCAACCGCCAGTTTGACCTACCCCGCGGCGAATCGCCAGAGATGCTTATCGTCGCGGCGCTGTCGCCTCCCGTGAGCGAGGATGTCGAATGCGACGAACGTCGCTGCGCCCGCCGCCCCGCGGAGGTCGCGGCGGGCCATGAGACGCCTCCTGGCTCAGAGTCTCTCCTGCTGCGAGACCGATCCCCGCGTCCCACGCACGGCGTAGCCGTGCTGTCGTAAGCGGGGTCGGCCCGCGCCGGCGTCTTGGACTCACGATCGAGTCGTTCAGGCGCTCACGTGTCGAGCGTGCGCATCACGTCGATGCGGATGAGTTCTTCGACTTCGCTACCGTCGGTACGCGCTACGACGCGCACGGGCCAGGACCCGAGTCGCTGGTCCAAGGGCAGACATGCTCGGAACGATAAGGTCTCGCCGATCAGTGGCACGGCGTCGATTGTGTGCCTCAGCCGCTGGGTGTCGAAGGACCTGCCGTCGAACGTCGGCAGGTGAACGAACGGGTCTGCGCTGGCATGGCCGAAGCGCTCGCCGCGGTCGTCCCCCATCCACAGCAGGGTCTGCGAGTCGATGTGCCGCGGCACCCACACGTCGATCTGCGTGCGACCGGCCGTCCTGTTGCCGCGGTTGCCGACGGTGACAGCGAGGTTGAAGTACGCCGAGGACGCAGCGAGCCGGAAGACCCCGTCTTCGTCGGGAGCGTGGTTCGCGACACGGACATCGAGAGACAGCTCTGGACGGGCATCGCGTTCGGCTCGCTTGGCTACGTGCTCGTCACGCGTGACGCGAAGGGCCTGGTGGGAGTTGAAGGCGGACCAGGCCGAGACGCCGAGCGCGAGTGAAGCGACCGTGAGGGTGAGCGGGTCGGCCATGTGTTTGGACACTACCTCCGGCTAGGTCGGATCCGCGCTCGGCGGTTCCTTCACCTGCGTGTCAACCCCAAGGGAGCGGAGGAAACAGGCAGCGTGGATCAGAACGGCGACGTCGAGCGCCGAAGGGTTGGAGAGGAGACCGTGGGCGAGCCGATTGCGGAGGTTCACCGCGAGGGGCTCGGACAGCAGGTAGAGCAGGTACCGACGCCAGGACTCGTCGAGACGGCCGGCGAGCTTGTCGAGGACCGCGCCGAGGGCAATGACGCCGCCCGGCGTTCCGCCACGCGGTGGCTTCGTGACAGGGACACCGAGCTTCGCGGTGAGATCGCGCAGCGCCGCCTCGATCTGTGTCACCAGGATCAGCGCCGAGGCGACATCGTCTCCATCCCAGTAACGGCCGACGGCTTCAGCCAGCCGTCCGGCGATCGACTCGCTGATGAGGTCGGTGGTGAAGAAGTCGGTCAGCGCTGAGGTGTCCGGGTGTTCGTAGCCGTCGCGGATCGCCTTCAGGATCCGGTCGGCGATAGGGCCGAAGAACTGGATGCCGAGCGCCGCGTACTGCGCCCGATCCATTCGGTCGTGGTCGTCCGGGGTCCGGGCCTCGAAGACAAGCGCGTTGTGCTCGCCTAAGACCTGTCGGCTGATCAGACGCTGGATCGGGTATCGCTCCGCCAGTTCGGCGACCGCTCGATCGAGTTCGTCGGCGTGCCCGCTGGGCGGGCCCTCGACGCCGAAGCGCCCGAGGGCGTCCGCCGCGGACTCGTGCTCAGTAAAGCTCTGAACGAGGCGATCCAGCTCGCCAGCCGGGATCTCGATCTTGACCTCTTGGCGCTGGAGGTCGAGGTCCTCTGCGCTGATCTGCTCGATCTCGAGCGCGATCTCCGTTGCGGTGTCCGAGCGGCCAATCGCTCGTGCACGCTCATGGGCGTGGCGAAGGTGCGCGAGGCGCGTCAGCCCCACCTCTTCTTCGGCTGCGTCACGCCAGCGCTGGACTTGCTGGTCGCGGAGGAGCTCCCGCTCATCGGCTTCCGCGAGGGACAGCTGCAGCTCGATCACGGACTCCGTGATGAACGGGTCAGCCGCGTATCGATCCCTGACGCGATCCGCGAGTTCCCGAAGGCCGGCAGGCCGCTGGTCCTGCTTCAACGCTGCCAGTCGTTCGAGGACGCGAAGCACCAGGCCAGGTCTCCACTCAGCCTGATCGAGCTCCGCCTCAGCGAACTCGACGGCCACCTCGACGGCTTCACGACGTAGGTCGGTGTCGTTGAGCTCGGTCGCAAGCTCAACCGCTCGCAAGACGCTCCCGACGCGATCCGACCAGGTCAGGTCGCCGACGAGCGCGATGTAGCTAGCCGTCGCGGCTCGCCCGGCCGCGTGGGGCTGAGGCCCGTGGCGCGTCACCCACAACAGGTCGCCGAGTCGCGCGCGTGCGGAGCTGCCATCAAGCTGCTCGAAGAGCTCGACCCAGACATCCTTGACCTCGGGCGTCAGCTGGTCGAGAGGTGGCGGGAAGGCGTGCCCGCCCTGCCACTCGATTCGGGGTGCGAAGACGCCGTTGCGCGAACGAGACTCCTCGTTGTGCTCGTCGATCAACATGTAGCCGAACGCGTACGCCGCTGGCCGTGCCGCATCGACCTCGTCATCTCGAACGGCTTTGGTGAAGGCGCTCTCGACCGAGTACCAGTCTTCAGCGCCGGCGAGGGCGGCGCGCAGACGCGCGAGAAGGTCTTTGGGAATGGGCACGTGCTTAGTCTTGCGCCCCCGCCGGTCGCCTAGCGCCGCCCGTTCAACGAGCGCGGTGGAGACGAGTCCTTCCATGGCCGACATGCTCGGGATTGGCTCGGACGTTCGGCGGGCCACAGGTCACGCGTGGACTACTCGCCCGGAAACGGCTCACCAGGCCAGGCACCGGGGTGGATGAAGTCCGTTGCGCCCGCGACGTCGGCGAAGGTCGTCGCCGGGACGAACGTGCCGGGCGTGACCCCTACGTCGTCGTGGCCGACGGTCACGCATCGCCAAGGAAGCTCCGGGGTCGGATGGGTAGCGGCGCCGTTGCGCCAGAACGTCGGCGCTTCCCTCGTGATGCTCCACGGGCGGAGTTCGAGGCTCCAGGTAAGGACGCCGGCGACGTAGGCGCGGCGCGGCGTTCCGTCGCAGTCGAAGAACAAGCCCGGGCGGCCCGTGCAACCGTCGCCTACGAGCGCGCGGTGAACGTCTTCGCCGTCCACCGCGAGCCGGTCCAGCCGTATCGCAATCACGACCGGCCTGTCGGGCGCGCCGTACTTGCCAGCCTTACCTTCAAGCCGCGCCTGGAGTGTGACCGGATGATCGAACACGCCACCGTCGGACGGGCCTCCGCAGATGGTCGGCCGCGTCTGACCTCGTCGCTCAGGCGGGCGCGCGATGGCCTTGAACGAGAACCTCCATCCAGCCACTTCCTCAACTCGGCAGGGGGCGAGATCGGGGTGCATGTTCTGCCGTTCGTCGGCCCAGTCGAGGGTTCGCACCCACTGCTCGACGCGGCGTCTGACGTGCTTCATCGGCGGCGAGTCCGGCCCTTCGGCCTCGATGTCGAACCAGAACCAGAAGTCAGGGCTCTGAATTCGTTCGATCGACGCGACGATCGCGTTGCGCCTCGCGGCCCGGCCCGCGCCATTTCGATCGCCGAACACGTTGGCCTCGAGGTAGAACTGCTCGTTCGACCGGGCGACGGCAAAGTCCGGGTGCGTCCCGGCATCCGGCAAGTCGGGATGCACGTCAACCGCGAAGCCGAGCCGCCGGTGCAACTCGTACAGGTACAGCTCGAACCAAGCCGCATGGAACTCCTGCTGATCGCCGCTGGCCATCCGACCGCGCAGGTCCGGCTGCTCAGCAGACGGATAACGCGTGAACCAGTCGTTCATCGTGTCTCGCACACGAGTGAACGCGGCATCGCTTGTGCGCGAGAGGAAGTCCCATGTCGACTCGGTCGGCCCGGCAGGCAGCGGGTCGTCGCGCTCACGGTCCGCGAATAGGACGCCGACTTGTGTGCCAGAGGTCTCGGCCATTAAGACGATCTTCGGGTACGAAGCGGACGTTCTGGAGACCGGAGCGTTTTCTCCGTCGGATCGTCCGTTCGATCATGCCCAAGGGCACCAGTGCCTCGGTACTCAGTAGTCGGGCGCCGCGACCTCTGGCCATCCCGCTGGGAGCTGCAAGACGTCGGTGATTTGCTTAGTGCGTGGATGCTTGGTTACGGCGCCGGTTGACGCCGCCTCCATCCATCGCCAGGGGCCTTGCGGCTGGACAGGATGAGCAGCCCCAAGGGTTGGTCCAGAGCGTCGGCTCTACCACGGCAACGTTCCAGAGTGTGAGCTTTGGAACCGAGAGGAGCGCCGAGACGCGTGTGTTGACTGACCCGGCCTCGTGAATCCACAGGCCCTCCCGCTGTTGACCTCCGCGGACGGACTGGGCGTCGTGGTCGTACCACGGACCTTCGCGCGCAGCTCGTGGTGGAACTCGGAGCCCGCTGGGAGGACACGCAGGTCACTGGGGCGTGAGTGAGTCGGACCGCATGCGCGGCGGTATGCACGGTGCGAGGGGCCGCGATCGTCGTCTCGACGTGCGCGCGTGCTCAGTAGCCCTCGTGGCTGCGCCGGTCCCGCTCGAGTTCCGTCAGCGCCGTCTCGCGGATGGCCGCAATCGCATGCCGGATGAAGTTCGCGAGCGACGCGTTTGCGCTTGGGATGAGCTTCTCGAGTTCCTTGGCACGTGCTTCGAGTGCCTCGTGCCGGGGGCCGTTCGTCTCGACTCCCCCGGTGGTCCGCCGGACGAGTTCGTCGCGTTCGCTGGCCACTAGGCCTTGTTGGAGCAACACCTGGACGGTGGTGAGCCAGGTCGGCTCGCCGAAGCATCCGGACAGCAATCGGATGGCGACCGCTCGTTGGCGCCTGTTGCCTGCTGCAAGGCGTTCGAGCAAGAGCGGGAAGGCGTCCGTCGCCGGCCCGATTGTCGAGAGCAGCCCTTCGAGCGGGAGCCCGACCATGGCCCAGCCCCTGTGCTCGACGTGATCCGCCAGCCAGCCACCGAGTTCTGTCGTCAGAAGCTCGGCCGTGTCGGGGCTCGCGGTGAGCAGCGCCTGACGCATCGCTTCGGGGAGCGCTTGCCGTCGGGGCCGCGTCGCGCCACTCGGATCGTGATCCTGCTCCATGACGTCCTCGAAGTGCGCGAGCAGCAGGGCGACCGCCCGATTTGGATCGCCACGCAGGATCACCTCGATCGCACCTTGCAGCTCAGTCACCGGCCCGTCGGCTGTGTGGAGCAGCCGAGTCAGCTGCTCGGCAAGGAGCGACAGGTCGTCGTTGGCGACGCTGACCTCCGAGACGTCAGCTGTCGCGACCTCGCGGAGTGCAAGCTCGACGAGCTCTGGCTCAGCGCGTGCGGCGGCCAGGCGCAGCAGCGCCGCACCTCGCTCAGGCGGCGTGAGTCGCTCGCAGATTGTCAGGTGACCGGCGAGCGCCGCCGTCGCGCCCCGGGTCTCGTGCGCACGGACGACCTCGGCCAACCGCGCTTCGCATTGGGGATTGAGCTCGTCGAGCGCGGTCGTCGCCACGGCGGCCGTGTCGGCGTTCGAGGCCAGCTCGTCGATTAGGGCAACGACGCCGGGATGTCGCCGGACGGCGCCCCTCAACACCAACCCCGCGACGTTGTGAGCGCACGATCCTCGGGCAAGGAGCGCTCGAATAAGCGCGTCGGCCTCGACTCCGCCCAAGCGCTCGGCGAGCACATCCGCCAGCAGGAAGGGACCGCGTCCGAGCTCCGTGTCACACGCCACCAGCAGCAGGAGCTGTCCGGCCGCTTCATCGCCGTCCCGCTCGACGAGCGACGCCAGATGATCGCGCTGCACGACCGTCGACGGGCGCTGTTCATCCGCGAGTGGGAAGACGATGAGGTACCGGCGGAGCTGCGCGTCGCCGGCCAGTGCGGCGACGACCAGCGAATGAGTCGGCAGAGCGTGAACCAGATGCCGGCGGAGGCGGAGCGTCAGCTCGGTCCAGCGCGCGACAAGGACCCGCACGATCGGCTCGCTCGCCGCCAGGAGCAGCTCCTTGCCCCACGGTGTCGCCTCGGTGCCCTGACCGACCTTCTCCCCGGCGGCAACACGGGCGCTTTCGTGGAGCCGCTCAATGACCGGGTCGAGGCCCGCGACATCGAGGCGCGGCACGAGCGAAGCCACGTAGAGGGCCGCGGCGAGGACCAGCGCAGCGTGGTCGGGCTCGGCGTCGACAGCCCAGGAGCCGTGGCGAAACTTGAGGTTGTCCTCGGCGGCCCGGGACTGGAACTGAAAGGTGACGGAGACCAGCATGCCGGCCGCGCGTGCCGCCACCTCAGCCGTGCGAGCGTCAGGGTCGCGCCCCGCCCAGGCGGAGATCACACTGAGAATCCGCTGTCGGCGAGCGGTGCGGTCACGGCGCCAGTCGAGCTCCGCGTGGCCGAGTCCGGAGCCAAGGGCCCCGTACGGCGAGTCGCTCGGCTTGACCGTCGCGTCGGTAAGGCGGCAGAGCTCCAGCAGTCGCAGGATTCCGGCGGGCTCGTCCGCGCTAGCGAGCGATCCGGCGGCCTCGGTCGCGGGGTGCATGACCTCGGCGCTCGAGACCGACATGGCATGTTCGTGCGTGGTTGGCGGTGGCCATGCCGCGATGAACGCATCGAGCAGCTCGCCGACCTCGGCTGGCGCCGCCGCAGCGACCTCCTTGGCTTCCCCCAGTGTGCGGTACCAGAGCCAGGCATCGGCGTCTTGCGGCGGCCACGGCGTGTGCTTGAGCTCGGCGAGCAGCTCGGCCCGGCCGGCGCCATCGGCGAGCACAACGGCTTCGGTGAGCACCGGGACGAGCCGTTGCCGGCGAGGCTCGGGCAGCTTCTCGGTGGCTCGATGCCAGGTGAGCCGTTGGCGGGGGTCCGCGCGGAGCAGGCGCTCGGCGACGACGTACGCCGCCAGTCGGTCCGGCTTGACGGTCAGCCGCTCGCCGACCGCGGCGAGTGCGCCATGATCGGCAAGCGTGTTCAGCGCCTCCTGGAGTTCGTCGTCGGGACGACCGCCGATCGCGTGGCGCAACGCCTGCCAGTCTCCGTCGTTCTGGAGCGAGATCCCGCCCAGCGCGGCGCAGACGGCCAGCACGTCGCCATAGAAGCTCGGCCAGGTCGGATCGACCAGCCGTCGCAGATAGCTGGAGAGCACCGTCCTCTCGCCGCCGCGCGCGAGCAGACCACCGCGGTGAGCCGCTTCGCAGGCCATGTGCGCAATCAGCGGCCGCCCCTCGGCCAGCCGGATCAGCCGCAATCGAAGGTCGTGCGGTGCGACGCGATTAGGCCGCGAGTTGATCAGGCGATCGATCGCGGCGCGGGACAGGCGTCCAACATGCACGAGCTGCGCTTCTCCCGCCCGCAGGCCCGCGCGGTAGAGGGTGCGACTCTCTAGCCCGGGTCGGACGGTGAGGACGAAGCGGACATCGCTGAAGCGGGGATCGTGAAGGACTGCGCGGAGGGAGTCCAGCTGGCTGCGGTGGGCGTCGTCGAGCACCACCACGGTCTGATCGCCTGGCTGGAGCTCGGCCACTGCCTCGTCGTCGAAGGTTCCCGCGGCGGGTAGGACCAGCGTCGTGTCACCCGACGCCTCCAGCGCGAGGCGGGTCTTGCCGACGCCTCCTTCGCCGACTACGACGACCACCCGCTGCGGCCCGTCGAGCGCGGCGCGCAGCTCGTCGACGTTCTCCTGCGCGCCGACGAGGGCCGCATCGAAACCAGGGATGTGCGCTTGGAGCTGTTCTGCGAACGCGGCGGCTGGCAACAGCCGCGCCGGCGGAGCCGCGCGGACGGCGAGCATCCGTTCGGCCGTCTGCCGATGCCGCGGCGAGTTCAGTCGGGTGACGATCCACTGACGCCCGTAGACCGCCAGCTCGACGTTGTAGTCCTTCGCCGCCTCAGCGACCATCCGACGGACCGCTCGTTCCTGCGGATCGCGGACCGTCACGAAAAGCATCCGCCCGGGGAGTGAGTCGTCGTCGTCGTAACGACGGAGCTCCGCTCGCAGCTTGTCGGTCCAGCGGTTCTGGAGCGAGTACTGGATGACGACGCGCTCCTCACCCCAAAGTGCATCGCGCACGAGGGCGTCCCGACCTAGGTCCCCAGGACCACCGGTCGGCACCAGGCCGGGAAAGTCGTCGAGCAACAGCACGTTGACCACGTCCGCAAACAGCTCCGGATCGCGGAGGTCGGCGAGCGCGAGCTCGACGTTCGGATACGTCGTCACTCGCGCATTGTGCCGGGCGTCCAGGTCGTCACGGAACCGTCTCGACGAACTGCGACTTGTGGTACTGGCCCCGACGTCGACGATGTCCGGGCGGAACGTGGCCTCGACTCTTTGCTGGGGCGGCTGCGCCGACGGTCTCGCGCGACGGTGCCGGAGCAGCGTCCGCGCGCCCTCGGGCTCTCGGGCTCACGAACGAGCTGTCCAGACCTTCGGCGAGCCTGGGACCGACGTCGAGGCGCTCGCTCATGAAGCTCGGCTGCCGCCCCGGCCGATCGGCAAGTCCGCGACGCCCCCCGTCCCGCCGTGCGTCGCCTATGACGGAAGGCGGACGTCACAAGGCAAACCGCCCGCGGTGGTAACGCGCGTGGTAACAGCAGCGCCGTCCGATCCGTCCGTATCATCCAGGTCCGCGCATAGAAACCCCGATGTCTGCTGGAGGGCGACGAATGGGACACCTGCTTGACAGGGTTGAGGGCCTTGTGGGGGATAACCCCGTGGTGGTTCGAGTCCACTTCGGCGCACTTCGAAAGGCCCAGCATCGCTGGGCCTTTCTCGTTGTCGCGTGAGCGCTAGCCGCCCTGCGCGCCCGGCGACGACGGGCCGAACCACCCGAGCCACGCTGCCGTCGCGACGTCCTTGGAGCGCTGCGTGATCGCGTCGATGTCCCGTTCGACGGCCGCGAAGTCCAGCGTCGAGTAGGGCCGCACGGGGATCCGGATCACGCGGTCGCCTGGCGCGCTCCCGACCCAGTACCGCGCGCTGCCCGCACCCGCGAACGCGGGCGCGAGCCACCGGCCGAGCCCGTAGATGGCCGGTCCGAGGATCCCGACGATCCCCAACGCGAGCGTCCCCACGACGTAGGTGAGTCCCATGGTCAGCGCGAGCACGATCCAGACGCCCACCTCCCACCCGTCGTCGGCCAGGACGTCCGCGTAGGCCGGCTCCGGCTCCAGCAGCGCGAGCCGGTACGTGAGGAGCAGGAGCACGAAGCTCATGGCTCCGGCCCAGAGCTGGACCGCGCGGATCGGCCCGGGCAGGAAGAGCCTCGACGGCGGCGGCCGCAACACGGTCCTCGAGACGGTGAACAGCCAGAGGACGAGCAGCAACCCGATCACGAGCTCCTCGTCCCCCAGCGCGTGGATCCAGCCGGACGCCGTGCAGGCGCCGCCGAGGCCGAGGACGACGCACCCGTTCAGCAACGACATCACGACGACGAAGAGCGCCACCGCCAGCAGGTAGAACGGCTGGGTGAGCATCCAGATCGATGAGAGCAGCGTCGTGCCCAGGCCGCCGGCCCGCCGGATCGGCCGCGACGGCGGCGCATCCTCCTTCGAGACGCCCTGGTTCTCGTCGAGCAGCAGTCCGATGACGTACGGGGTCTCAGGGGAGCCGTCCTGCGTGGGGGCGACGGCGTCGAGCGTCGGATGGGCCGCCCGGAAGGACGCGTCCGTGTAGACCCACGCGGGGAAGTTCGACCACACGCCACCGTCGAGCAGGATCCGCTCCTCCCCCGTCGGCCCCTCGATCCCGGGCGGGAAGTAGAACGGGATCGCCGCGGACCAGACCGCCGCCGCGGCGACCGATGCGCCGGGCGTCAGGTGGTGGTGGAACACGCGCTCCCGTCGACCGCGCGCGTCGACCGCGACCAGGAACAGCTCGATCCCGGTCGCCTCGTGCAGCTCGGTGAACGTGACGGGCCCGTCCGGGCCGCTCGTGCGGTCGCCGACCTGGGCCCTGAGCACCCGCTCGACGTAGGCCACGAGGTCCGCCGAGTCGCGGACGTGCGGCGGATCGCCTCCGCCGCCGCGCAGGCGGCGGATGACCGAGCCCGCCTCCGCGATGCGCGGGACGGACACGAGCCTCAGCGCCGCGATCGTGTGCTCGCGGATCTCCGCCGGTCGCAACCCGGCGGCGACCATCGCCGCGGTCAGCGCGCCTGCCGACGACCCGCAGACCGAGACGAACCAGGCACGCTGCTCGCACAGCGCGTCCAGCGCACCGGCGTACGCCGCGCCCTTCGCGCCGCCGCCTTCGAGCACGCCCGCCATCCAGCGGGTGATGCCGCCGTCGCACCACCACCTGTCGGCTGCGGGAGTGGGTGTAGGAGGCTCGTGCACCGTCGTCGAACGCGTGGCTCGACCGGACCCTCTCCGACACCACGGTGAAGGTCAAGCGTCCGAACCGCCGTGGTCAGCTGAACTGCGAGCCGCAGGTGGCCAGGCCGAGGTCGGTGGCGGCCTTGCGGGCGAGGAAGCCGGCGCGGTTGGCCTTGGCGGACGCGGTGCCGCTCTCGCCGGTGCGGCGGGCTTCCTCGTCGTAGAGCTTACGGGACTCCGTGACGAAGGTGCCGAGCTCGCGGAGGTAGGTGTCCCAGCGCGCGCGGAGGTCGTCGGGGACGCCGAGCTTGCGCTGTGCGGCCAGCTCGGCGGCGAAGTCGTCGACCCAGCGGCCCGGGAGCTCGTCGCTGGGACGGGCCCGGTTGCGCTCGCTGCGCTGCCGGCAGTTGGCGTCGGCGGCACGGAGGAACGCGTCGCGGTCCGCGGCGTCGCCGTCGTCACCGCCGCCGCAGGCGGCGAGCGCGAGGGCGGCGCAGACGGCGGCCAGACCGGGCAGCGGGCGCATCACGCGCAACGGTACCGGCGTGGCGTCACCGGGTGCGTCAGTCCGGCGACTCGGTCAGCCGCGGGATGTGGGTGGCGCCGTCGCGGGCGATCTTCTGGATGGCGTAGGTGGGCTTGGCGCCGGTTCGGTGGGTGTCGGTGAGGTGGAAGACGGCGCGGCGGCGCACGACGTCGGAGGCGAGGTCGGCGGGGCAGACGAGCTCGACGCGGGTGGGGTCGGGGCTCCAGGCGAAGCGGATGCACTCGACGTGGCCGCCGCCGAGGGTGCGGAGGAGGCCGTAGGCCGCTTCGGGGACGGGTGTGACCGGGTCCTCGACCACGTCGACGACGAGGAAGACGGCGCCGAGATCCGCACCGGCGGCGTCGGTGAGCGTGAGCGAGAGCTCGACGGACTGGCCGGGGAGCAGGGTCGCGGGGCGGCCGGTGGCGTGCTCGACGAGCCGGTCGAGCTGGAGCAGGACGAGCGCGCCGGCCTCGAGGTCTTCGAGGGTCTCGTCGGCGGGGACCGGGAGGAGCGTGCGGGCGACGCCGTTCTCGTCCACCGACCGGATCCGCAGGCGCGCGTGCGCGCCCGCGAGCGGCGGACCCTCCCAGTCCCATCGCACCGCCATCCGGGCGCGCGGGTCGTACTGGCGCCGGTCGGCGGCCAGGGCGAACGTCCGCGAGACCTCGACGGCCCGCTCGCCCTCCCCCACGACCGTCTCGACCGTCGTCGCCTTCCGCGCGGGCGCGGACGCCAGGAGCCGGTTGTACTCCGGATCCTCGAAGTGGACGTAGACCGGCTCGAGCGGCGCGGGCGCGTCGGCCTCGCCGGCGATGAGCAGGGGGAACGTGAGCGTCTGGCGGAACCGGCCGTGCGCGGTGGCGTCGTCGCGGCCGAGCGGCATGGCGCGCACGTGCACCTCCGCCCGCGACGAGCGCTGGGCGGCGGCGAGCGCGCGCACGTCGTCTGCCTCGCCCTCCGCCGGCACGAACCGGCGGACCGCAGGCGTGGACGCGGGCGCGGGCACGTACGCGAACCGCCGCCCGTCGTGGACGAGCTCGACCTGCAGCTCCCAGTCGGCGTCGATCGCCGCCTCGTCCGCCACCACCGCCGTGAACGCCAGCTCGCCGTCCCACCCGGCAGCGACGGCCGCGCGGGCGGGGCCCGACAGCGTCAGCCGCAGCGAGCACGCGAGGTCGGCGCCGCACGCGGCGTAGTGCGCCACGTCGGCCGGCGCGCGGG
>Ga0196960_10000213_pt1 | contig 23453 bp, 21 predicted proteins | sample S3v_5metaG_FD_183187 | JGI IMG/M metagenome (GOLD analysis project Ga0196960, IMG submission 183187) | Soil microbial communities from Anza Borrego desert, Southern California, United States - S3+v_5 | ecosystem: Environmental > Terrestrial > Soil > Desert | place: USA: California | collected...
TCGCCCGCCGGGGTGCGGGCGTGGCCCGCACGGCGGCGGGCCCCGACGCTTACGCGCGGCGCCGGGAGGAGCGGCTGCGCGAGGAGACCCTTGCATCCGTGCGGCGAGGCGAGCGTGTCGGCTACGGCTGCCCCGGCGTCGGCGGGCCGGCTGCCGGAGGCCCTCGTCCACGTCGAGGAGACGCGGGAACCGGACCGGTGGGACGGCAGCGCCTCGCTGCCGTCCCCCGGGGCCGTCCCGCGCTCAGACCTTGCGGTAGCGGGCGTTGGCCCAGGAGAAGAGGCCGAAAGCCGCCAGACCGAGAGCGATGAGCACGAGCAGCCAGGGCCCCGCGGGCGTCTCGGTGAAGGAGCGCAGGGTGTCGTCCATGCCCTTGGCTCGGCCGGGTTCGTGCCGGACGGCAGCCGCCAGGGCGAACCCGCCCGCCGTGGCGAAGACCGCGCCCCGGACGACACCGCCGAAGACGCCTGTGACATCGACGGCCTGACGGGTCCTCTTCGTCATCTCACCCATCTTCAGGTGCTTGTGGTACTTGCGTGCCACGGCCCGGTAGGCCATCCAGAGACCCGCGCAGATCACGGCGGCGCCCGCGATCCCCACGATCCACTGGCCACCGGTCCATTGCAGGGCACGCGCCGTGACGTCGTCGGTCTGCTTGTCGCTCGATCCGCTTCCGCTGCTCTGGTCACCGGCGGCGTAGGAGAGCACGGAGTACGACACGAAGGCGTAGAAGAGGAAGCGCCCCGCCGCCATGGCCCGCTTGTTCGCCTTGTCACCGTCGGGCCCCGCCTGGCCGAAGAGCGCCTCGGACAGCCGCCAGAGAGCCATGCCGGCCAGCGCCACACCGAGCGCCCACAGCAGGACGTTCCCGAAGGGCTTCTCGGCTATCTCCGCGATCGCCCCGCCCCGGTCGGCCTGCTTCCCGCCTCCGTCGGAGAAGGCGATGCGCAGGGCCAGCAGGCCCACCAGGAGGTAGATCACCCCTCGTGCCACGAACCCGGCGCGGGCCCCCGCGTCCATGGCTTTGCTGCGCGCGGCTCTTCGGGCCTGACCACGTGCGTTCATCGACAGCGCCTTCGCATTCATGCACTGCCGGATGCCCCTGAAACGGCGATCAATGCGAGAGGGCTACACGTCCTCGTCCCCGGCCCCGCTCCCGGCCGGTGCCTGCCCCTTCGCACGTCGGCCGACGACGGCCGCCGCCGCCAGGGCGCTGCCGGCGAACGCGAGGGCGACGATCCACGGCCGGTCGAGGACATGGCAGGTGGCATGGTCCAGGGAGTAGCGTCCGGCGCCCGTCACCCCGATCGCGGCGGCGGTGAAGCCGAGGAAGGCCGGGTATTCGTAGCCGCCGCCCGTCGCGAAGAAACCGGCGGGCGCGTGCACGGCGACCGCGCCCGCCATCGTGCCCGCCGCGGCCGCACCGGCCGCAGGGGTGGCGAGGCCGAGGGCCAGCAGGAGCCCGCCGCCCGCCTCGCCGAGTCCGGCGGCCAGCGCGCTGTGCTTCGGCGGGTGGAAGCCCATGGCTTCCATCGCCGCGGTGGTGCCCTCGATCCCCCCGCCACCGAACCAGCCGGCCAGCTTCTGGCTGCCGTGGGCCGCCAGGACGGCTCCTGTACCGGCCCTGAGGACGAGAAGTCCGAGGTCACGCCGGTTGATGCAGGTCATGAGGTTCTCCTGTCGACAAGGAGGAGCGGCGGCGAGCCGTACGGATCCACTCTCGTCCGGCCGGGCGGCGGGGGCCGGTGGTGTTACGCCATCCGTGGACCGGGCCTTGCGGGAACTGCGACGTACGCCATTGTGCAACTAGTTGCATAAGGCTGTTCGGGTGGTCTACAACTGGCTCGACGACACTGCGAGGAGACCCGGATGAGCCCGTACCCCACCCTGCTGAGCCCGCTCGACCTCGGATTCACCACGCTCCCGAACCGGGTCCTCATGGGGTCGATGCACATCGGTCTGGAGGAGGCCGAGCGCGGTTTCGAGCGGATGGCCGCCTTCTACGCGGCCCGCGCACGCGGCGGGGTGGGCCTGATGGTCACCGGGGGGATCGCGCCCAGCGAGCGCGGGTGCTCCTTCCCCGGCGGGGCCAGGATGACGACCGAGGCGGAGGCGGAACAGCACACCGAGGTCACGGCCGCCGTGCACGCGGCGGGCGGCAGGATCGCGATGCAGATCCTGCACTTCGGGCGCTACGCCCATCACCCGGACCTGGTGGCGCCGAGCGCGCTCAAGGCCCCGATCAGCGGGTTCACCCCGCACGCGCTGGACGACGACGAGGTCGAGGAGACCGTCGAGGACTTCGTGCGGGCCGCGGAGCTCGCCCGCCGTGCGGGTTACGACGGTGTCGAGATCATGGGCTCGGAGGGTTATCTGATCAATGAGTTCATCGTCACGGCGACGAATCACCGTGAGGACCGCTGGGGCGGTTCGTACGAGAACCGCATCCGCTTCCCCGTCGAGATCGTGCGCCGTGTCCGTGAACGCGTCGGCCCCGACTTCATCCTGATCTACCGGCTGTCCATGCTGGATCTGGTGCCCGGGGGTTCCACGCTGGAGGAGGTCGTCCACCTCGCCCGCGAGATCGAGGCGGCCGGGGCGACCATCATCAACACCGGTATCGGCTGGCACGAGGCCCGCATCCCGACCATCGCGACGTCCGTGCCGCGCGGCGCCTTCACCTGGGTGACGGAGAAGGTGCGGGGCGCGGTGTCCGTACCGCTGGTGACCGGAAACCGCATCAACACCCCCGAGCTGGCCGAGGAGGTGCTCGCCTCGGGCCGCGCGGACATGGTGTCGATGGCCAGGCCCTTCCTCGCCGACCCCGACTTCGTCGCCAAGGCGGCAAAGGGCCGCGCCGACGCGATCAACACCTGCATCGGCTGCAACCAGGCCTGCCTGGACCACGCCTTCAGCCTGCAGATCACCTCCTGCCTGGTGAATCCGCGCGCCTGCCACGAGACGGAACTGGTGCTCTCGCCCACCCGTGTCCGTAAGCACGTCGCGGTGGTCGGCGCCGGGCCCGCAGGACTGGCGTGCGCGGTCACGGCCGCCGAGCGCGGGCACACGGTGACGCTGTTCGACGCGGCCGGCGAGATAGGCGGACAGCTGAACGTGGCACGCCGGGTGCCGGGCAAGCAGGAGTTCGACGAGACGCTGCGCTACTTCCGCACCCGGCTCGCCGAGGAAGGGATCGAGCTCCGGCTCGGCACCCGGGCCACGTCCGTCGCACTCGACGGCTTCGACGAGGTCGTCCTGGCCACCGGCGTGGAGCCCCGCTCCCCCGCCGTCCCCGGCATCGGGCATCCCAGTGTGGTCAGCTATCTGGACGTCCTGCGCGACGGTGCGCGGGTCGGTGACCGGGTGGCCGTCGTCGGGGCGGGCGGGATCGGTTTCGACGTCGCGGAGTTCCTGACCGACGGCGGTGAGGCGGCGGGTACGGACCCGGAGGTCTTCTTCCGGCAGTGGGGTGTGGACACGGACTACGCGGACCGGGGCGGGCTGCGTACGCCGGAACGTCCGCAGCCGCCGCGCACGGTGCACCTGGTCCAGCGCAAGGCGAGCAAGGTCGGGGCCGGACTCGGGAGGACGACCGGGTGGATCCACCGCACGGAGCTGCGCCGGCGCGGCGTGACGATGATCGCGGGTGCGTCCTACGACCTGATCGACGACGAGGGCCTGCACCTCACCGTGGACGGCGAGCAGCAGGTGCTCCCGGTCGACACCGTGGTGCTGTGCGCGGGTCAGGAACCGCGCCGTGAGCTGTACGAGGAACTGCGCGCCGCGGGGCGTGCCGTGCATCTGATCGGCGGCGCCGATGTGGCCGCCGAGCTGGACGCCAAGCGTGCGATCCGCCAGGGCACGGAGCTCGCCGCGGAGCTGTGATCACCTTGTCCCGGCGTGTTCGAGGATGCGTACCGTGTCACTCCCGCACCCTCACCACCTCTTCCCCGGCCGGACGGGGCCGCCTGCTGTCCCGGCGGGCTCCGGGTGCGGCACGAGCGGCTCCTCGGCGTGTACGGCGGCGCGGGGCCGGCCGCCGGCGACGATCCTGGACCGTGGCCTCGTGACGGCCGGGACCCGGGCGGCAGCGGCCGGGGCGGGGGTCCCCGCCTGCGCGCGGCTGAGCAGTGTCACGCCCCGGGCGGCGGCAGCGGCCCCGATGAACGCGGGGATCAGGCCGAGCGCCCCTCCCTGGAGGCGTTCGCCGAGCAGGACCAGTCCGATCACGGCGGCGGCGACCGGATTGGCGAGGGTGACCACGGCGAGGGGTGCGCCGAGGCCGCCCCGGTAGGCGGTCTGGGAGAGCAGCAGGCCGCCCAGGGCGAAGAAGGAGACGAGCACCGCCACGGTCACCAGCCGCAGGTCCAGCAGCGGGCCCGAGTGGTCGGTCGCGGTGACCGTGAGGGTCTGGGTGAGGGCGGAGGCCACCCCGGACGTGATGCCCGAGGCCGCCGCGTGCCGGAGTCCGGGCCGGGTGCCCGGACGGCTGAGCGCGGCGACGAGCCCCATGGTGACGGCGCCGACTCCCAGGGCCTCGGGAAGGGTCAGCGTGTCGTGCGGCGCGGCGCCGCCCGCGGCCAGGAGCAGCGCGGCGAGGCCGATGAGGGTGAGGAGCGTGCCTCGCCATTCCGTACGGCTGACCCGGCGGCCCGCGGAACGGGCGCCGAGCGGGACGGCGAGGACGAGCGTGAGCGCGCCGAGCGGCTGGACCAGGGTGAGCGGTCCGTACTTCAGCGCGGCGACGTGCAGCAGTGCCCCGCCGGCGTTCAGGCCGACCGCCGACCACCAGGCTCCGCGGCCCAGCAGGCGCAGCGCTCCGGCGGAGGGCCCGGTCCGGCCGGCGAGCCGGGCCTGCGCCACCGCGGCGGCGGCGTAGGCACCGGCGGAGACGAGGGAGAGCGCGACGGCCGTCAGCGTGGCGTTCATCGCCGCACCCCGGGCCGTGCGTAGGCGGGGGACGCACAGCTCCGGACGGGGGCGGCCGCCGGCCACGGCAGGTGCGTGAGGACCGGGGTGCGCGGCAGTCCGAGCGCGGCGTAGACCACGGCGAGCAGGGCGGAGACCACGATCGCGTCGAGCCAGTAGTGGTTGGCGGTGCCCACGACGACGAGCAGGGTGAGCAGCGGGTGCAGCAGCCACAGCAGGCGCCACCGGGAGCGCGTGGCGACGATCAGCCCGACGGCGACCACCAGGGCCCAGCCGACGTGCAGCGAGGGCATGGCCGCGAACTGGTTGGCCATCGAGTCGGTCGCGGGGGTGTCCCCGTACACCGCGGGACCGTAGACCTGCCCGGTGTCGACGAGGCCCGCCGCGTGCAGCATCCGCGGCGGGGCGAGCGGGAAGAGCAGGTGCAGGGCGAGCGCGGCGCCGGTGAGTACGGCCAGGATGCGGCGTGACCAGACGTAGTGGCGCGGGCGGCGCCGGTACAGCCAGACCAGGAACGCCAGCGTGGCCGGGAAGTGCACGGTCGCGTAGTAGGTGTTCGCCGCCTGGACGAGCGTGTGGCTGTGCAGCAGCACACCCTGCACGGCCCCTTCGCCGGGGAGGCCCACGGCCCGTTCGAAGCTCCAGACGTGTCCGGCGTTGTGGAAGGCCTCCTCGACACGGCCGTTCGCGGCCTGCCGGCCGAGCTTGTAGGCGAGGAAGAGTCCGGCTACGAGAAGCAGCTCGCGGACGAGGGGCGGTCGGGCTGAGGTGTCCGGCTCCCGCTCCGCAGGCTCGCTGCGGGTGTGCATCACCCGTGCCCCTTTGCTGACGGTGCGCTGTTACGTCGTCGGCGTGGCCAGTCCACGCCGTATCGATACGCCAGTGTACCGATACGGAGGCGTATCGATACACGCGCGTATCGGTACACTGGCGTATCGAGGACCCCCAGCCGCAGAGCCGCAGAGAGGGAAACAGATGCCGTCGCCCGGTCCGGTACAGGAGCCAGCACCCGCGTCACGCCGGTCGAAGATCACACCGGAGCGCGCGCAGGAGCTCTACACCGCCGTGCTGGACCTGCTCCGGGAGAGCGGCTACGACTCGCTGACCATGGAGGGCGTCGCCTCCCGCACCCGCTGCGGGAAGTCCACGCTCTACCGCCAGTGGGGCTCCAAGCCCGAGCTGGTCGTCGCCGCACTGCACGGCACCCGCAGGAGCCTGTTCTCGGACATCGACACCGGCAGCCTGAGCGGCGACCTGCACGAGGCCGCACGGGCGGTGGACACGGTGTCCGGCCAGGACACCGCACTGATGCACGCCCTCAGCCATGCCGCACTCCAGAATCCCGACCTGCTCCGCGCACTGCGCTCCACCCTGATCGAACCGGCCATCGCCGCGCTCGACGCGATGGTCGAGCGCGCCGTCCGGCGCGGTGAGATCGAGGCCGGCAACCCCGCGGCGGACTACGTCTCCGCCCAGGTGCTCGGCATCATGCGCGCCCGGCCGCTCCTGGAGGGGCGGCACCCGGACGACGCCTTCCTCACACGCTTCATCGAGTGCGCCGTACTCCCGGCACTCGGGCTTCCCGCGTCCCGGCCCGCCCCCCGGGGGAGCGGGTCCTGATGAACGTGGGCCGTCGCCCGAGCGGATGACGACGGCCCGCCCGCGCGCCGGACCGTGGGGACGGGGGCGGCGCGCACCCGGCCGGCCGGCGGTCCCTTCGGGGACCGCCGGCCGTCCGCGTTCCCCGCACCCGCCGAAGCTTGTTTTCGTCCTCTTGACGATATCCCTCGGCGTTCATTATCGTCTCATTGACGAGAAAGAGGGGGTCCCGACATGGCCGACATCACCCGGCGCCTCGGCTGGCGCCATCTGCGCTCCGCGCCCACCGCCCACATCCGCCACCACAAGCGCGGCAGGCTCACCCACGACGGCCCCGGACTGAGCTTCTGGTACCGCTCGCTCTCCGCCGCGCTCTCCGAGGTCCCGGTCGACGACCGGGAGCTGGCGATGGCGTTCCACGCCCGCACCGCCGACTTCCAGGACGTCACCGTGCAGGCCACGGTCACCTACCGGATCAGCGATCCGGCCGAGGCCGCCGCCCGGCTCGACTTCTCGGTGGACCCCGACACCGGGATCTGGCGCGGTGCGCCCCTGGAGCAGATCGCCACTCTGCTGACCGAGACCGCGCAGCAGCACACCCTGGACGTCCTGGCCCGGACCCCGCTCGCCACCGCGCTCGTGGACGGGGTCGCCGCCGTACGGGAGCGGGTCGCCACCGGGCTCGCCGCCGAGCCCCGGCTGCCCGCCACCGGTATCGACGTGGTCGCCGTACGCGTCGTCGCCATCCGCCCCGAGGCGGAGGTCGAGCGCGCTCTGCGCACCCCGGCCAGGGAGCAGATCCAGCAGGAGGCCGACCGCTCGGTGTACGAGCGCCGGGCGGTCGCGGTCGAGCGCGAGCGCACCATCGCCGAGAACGAGCTCGCCAGCAGGATCGAGCTCGCGCGCCGGGAGGAGCAGCTGGTCGACCAGCGCGGCACCAACGCCCGGCGTGAGGCCGAGGAGAAGTCGGCGGCGGACGGAGTGCGCGCGGCTGCCGAAGCCGCCCGCACCGTGCGCCTGGCACGCGCGGAGGCGGAGGCCGCACGTGAGGTCGGGGCGGCCCGCGCCGAGGCGCAGTCGGCCTGGCTGCAGGCGCACGCGGACGTCGACCCGGGGACGCTGCACGCCCTGGCCGCGACGCGGCTGGCCGAGAATCTGCCCCGCATCGACAGCCTCACCCTCTCCCCCGACGTCCTGACGGGTCTGCTCGCCAGGCTCGGCGGACCGGAGCCGGAGGCCCGGGCGTGAGCCTGGCCCCACGGGCCGTGCTGGTGCACCGCAGGACCGAGTACGAGGAGCTCCTGGCGCGGCACGGCACGCACGGCCAGGCCGCGTTCGTGCTCGCCGCACGCGGCCGGTCCGTCGAGGAGGTGGCCGACCGCCACCGGCGCTACGAGCAGGCACTCACCGAGGTGGCCGCCGCCGTGCCGTTGCGGTGGCGCCGGAGCCGGGTGGAGCGGGCGGACCTCGACCGCTTCCTGTTCGGGCCCGAGGACGTGGTCGTCGTGGTCGGGCAGGACGGGCTGGTCGCCAACGTCGCGAAGTACCTGTCCGGGCAGCCGGTGGTGGGCATCGACACCGATCCGGGCCGTAACCCCGGAGTCCTGGTACGCCACCGGGCAGGTGACACCGCGGCGCTGTGCCGGGCCGCCGTGTCGCCCCGCGCACGGGTCGACGCCCTCACGATGACCGAAGCCGTCGCCGACGACACACAGCGGCTGCTCGCCCTCAACGAGATCTACCTGGGGTCCCCCGGCCATCAGACCGCCCGCTACAGCATCGGCCCCGACGGCGCCCCGCCCGCCGCCGAGTCCCAGGCGTCCTCGGGCGTCCTGGTCGGCACCGGTACGGGCTCCACCGGCTGGCTGCGCTCCCTCTGGCGCGAGCGCGGCGGCCCGCTGCGGCTGCCCGCGCCCTCCGACCCACGGCTGGTCTGGTTCGTGCGCGAGGCATGGCCCTCCCCGGCCACCGGGACCTCGATGACCGCGGGCGAACTGGGGCCCGGGGACGGCCTCAGACTGACCGTCGAGTCGGACCGGATGGTGGTGTTCGGGGACGGGATGGAGAGCGACGCACTGGAGCTGACGTGGGGGCAGTCCGTCCGGCTGGGCCTCTCGGACACCGCTCTCCGTCTGGTGACGTGAGCACGGTGTGAGGATGCCGGAGCCCGGGGCACTCCGTATCCGGCATCCGGGAACAGAGCAGCACATGACCACCGGTCCCGCGAACGCCGCGCCCCGCAGCACCCGCCCGTCACGCGCGCGGGCCGCCTTCGGGGCCGGCGCCGTCGTACAGGACGGGGAAGGCAGGATCCTGCTCGGCAGGCACCACGGCGGCACCTGGGAGCTGCCCGGTGGCAAGGCCGGCCCGACGCACGAGTCGGTCGCGGCGGCCGCCGCCCGCGAACCGCGCGAGGAGACGGGACTACGGGTGCCCGTGGACGCCGTGACCGTCTTCGCGATGGTCCACGACGTGGTCGGCGGCATCAACCGGATCAGCACGGCCGCGCCGGTGAGGGTGGAGTCCGCAGTCCCCGCAGTCACCGAACCGCATCTCATCAGCGCGTGGCGGTGGACCGGTCCCGAGGAGCTGCCGAGCCCCCCGTCCGGCCCGTCGGCCCAGATCCTGGCCGCCTGGCGCCCGGATCTCGGCATCGCGCGCCCTGCGGCCCCTCGTCTGCGGATCGCTCCGCCCAGGGGTTCGGCCTAGCCCTATTAATTATTTGCCTAGGGGTCATAGGCAGAGTTAGCGTCGACGTCATGAGAGCCGTGAGCGAGCAGGACATCAGAGCGTCATTCGTCAACTGTTCGAAGGGAGAGGCGAAGCGCCTGCCGCTCCCCCGCGACCTGGAGGAGCGCCAGTGGGACGACCTGGACTTCCTGGGGTGGCGGGACCTGTCGGCTCCGGACCGCAGCTATGTCGTCACCGAGCTGCGGGGCGAACTCATCGGCATCACGCTCCGCTTCCCGTCCCAGCAGCGCGGCTTCCTGCACCGCAGCATGTGTTCGGTCTGCCTGACCACACACCCGGGCGGCGGAGTGTCGCTGATGACCGCCCGGAAGCGGGGACAGGCGGGCCGGGACGGAAATTCCGTGGGGATCTACCTGTGCACGGACCTCGACTGCTCGTTGTACGTGCGGGGCAAGAAGACCCCCGCCCCCGGCGGGCGCTTCGAGGAGTCACTGACCGTGGAACAGCAGATCGAGCGGACCAGGGGCAAGCTCACCGCGTTCCTGGATCTGCTCTCCGCCTGACCCGGCGCGCCGGCGCTCTCCGCACGGCCGGGCGGAGAGCGGCCGCCCCGCCCTGCGACGGGGGCCGAAGCGCCGTACGCCGGCTACACCGGCCGGCGGATCCTGGGCACCACGACGGGCGAGGCGTCACCCGGGGCGCTGAGTATGTCCGCCTCCAGGCCGTAGAGCTCCTTCACCAGCGCCTCGTCCACCGTCCCTGAAGGCTCGCCCCGGGCCACGACCTCTCCGTCCTTCATGGCCACCAGGAGGTCGGCGTAACGGGCCGCGGCCGCCAGGTCGTGCTGCACCATGACGACGGTGCGGCCGGCGGCCGCGACCTCCCGCACCAGTTCCAGGACCTCCACCGCGTGGCCGAGGTCGAGCGCGCTGGTCGGTTCGTCGAGCAGGATGACCGGCGTGTGCTGGGCGAGGACCATCGCGAGCCAGCACCGCTGGCGCTGGCCGCCGGAGAGCCTGTCCAGGCGCTCTCCGGCCAGCTCCGTCGTCCCGGTGGCGTCGAGGGCGTCACGTACGGCGTTCTCGTCCTCCTTGGACCACTGGCGCAGCAGACCCTGCTGGGGGTGGCGGCCGTAGCGGACGAGCCCGGCCACCGTGACGGCCTCGGGTGCGCGCGGCGACTGGGGCAGCAGCGCGACGCGATGGGCGGCCCGGCGCCGGCTGAGCGCCCAGATGTCCTCGCCGCCGACCCGGACGGTGCCCGACTCGGGACGGTGCAGCCGCGCGACGGACCGCAACAGGGTCGACTTCCCGCAGCCGTTGGGGCCGACGATCGCGACGACCTGCCCGGCGGGGACGGTGAGGTCGACGTTCCGGACGACGGGGCGGCCGGGGTAGCCGGCGTGGAGGGCGTTGACTTCGAGGCCGGGGGCGGTCCGGTGGGGTGCGTCGGTCATGGGGATGGTCAGGCCTTTCCGGTGGCACGGTCCGGGCGGAACAGGACCCAGAGCAGGAAGGGGCCGCCGAGGACGCTGGTGACGACGCCGACGGGCAGTTCGACGGGTGCGGCGACACGTCCCAGGGCGTCCGCCGCGGCGATCAGGGCCGCGCCGGTCAGCGCGGAGCCGGTGATCGGGACCCGGGTGGGCCCGGCAAGCCGCTGGGCCAGGATCGGTGCGGCGAGGGCGACGAAGGCGATGGGACCGCCGACGCCGACGGCCGTGCCCGCGAGGGCGACGGCGAGGGCGAGCGCTCCGGCGCGCAGCCGGCGCAGGTCGACGCCGAGCGAGGCCGCCACGTCGTCGTCGAAGCGCAGGAGCTGCAGCCGGTGGCCGACGGCCAGGGCGAGCGGGACGAGGAACAGCAGGACGAGTGCCAGCGGTGTACCGACGCTCCAGTCCCGTCCGTTGAGGCTGCCTACGGCCCAGAGGAAGACTCCGCCCGCCGTGTTGTCGTTCTCGCGGGACATGATCAGGTCGCCCACCGCGCCGATGAACGTGGAGACGCCGATGCCCGTCACGAGGACGCGGTAGCCGGCGCCTCCCGCTCCGCCCGCGCAGAGGACGACGATCGCGGCGGCCACGACGGCACCGATCGGACCGAGCCACCAGTCGCCGACCATGCCGGTGGTGGAGCCCGCCGCGGCGGCGACGACGGCTGCCGTGGCACCGTCGTTGACGCCGACCAGGTCGGGTGTGGCGAGGCGGTTGCCGGCGAGGGTCTGGGTGAGGCAGCCGGCGATGCCGAGCGCGGCGCCGACCATGAGGCCGGCGAAGACGCGGGGCAGCCGGAAGTCCCGCACGATCATGACGGTGCCGGGGTCGCCCGTGCCGAGGAGCCCGGAGACGGTTTCCGACAGGCTCATTCCGGTCGAACTCGCCATCACCGCCAGGGCGATGAGGACGGCGACGGCCGGCAGGAGGAGCGCGGCGGCGAGCGCGCTGCGGCTCGGGAGGAGCCAGGAGAGCGTCCCGGCCCGCAGTACGGTGCTGTCGGGGGGCGTCACGTCGGCGGTGCCGACGCGCGGGGCGGACGGCACGGGGCCCTTCGTCGGTTTCAGGTCGCTCATGCCTCGGCTCCCGCGGTGGACAGGCGGGAGGAGCGGGCGATCCAGATGAGGAGGGGGCCGCCCACGAAGGCGAGCAGCACACTGACCGGTGTCTCCCAGGGCCGGATGACGATCCGGGCGAGGATGTCGGCCACGATCATCACGTCGGCCGCGATCAGCGCGGACAGGACGAGCTGGGCCGTCATGCGCGGACCCGTCAGGGCCCGGGCTGCGTAAGGGGCGAGCAGCCCCAGGAAGGCGATGGGACCGGCCACGGCGACCGCGCAGCCGGCGAGGAGCGACACCGCTCCGGCGACGACCAGCCGGACCCGGCCGGGGTGGTGGCCGAGCGAGCGGGCCCCGTCGTCCCCGAGGCCGAGTGCCGACAGCGGGCGGGCGCAGCCGAGCGCGGTGAGCAGGCCGAGGGCCACGAGCGGCAGCAGGGGCGCCAGGTCGGAGATCTCCACTCCGGCGAGCGAGCCGATCGTCCAGTACCGGTAGGTGTCGAAAGTCGACTGGGTGCCCAGCAGGACGTAGGAGGTGCAGCCGTGGAAGGTGGCGGCCAGTGCGGATCCGGCCAGTACGAGACGCAGCGGTGAGCCGGCGGTACGCCCCGAGCCGGCGAAGAGCAGGACGACCGCGCTCGCGGCCATGCCGCCGACGAGGGCCCACACCAGCATCGCGCCCGGGGAGTCGGCGCCGAAGAAGGTGAGCCCGAGGACAACGGCGAAGGCGGCCCCGGAGTTGACGCCCAGCAGGCCCGTTTCGGCGAGCGGGTTGCGGGTGGCGGCCTGGAGCAGGCAGCCGGCCGCACCCAGGCAGGTGCCCACGAGGAGGGCGGCGAGCGTACGCGGAAGGCGTACGTCCATGACGGCCAGCCGGAGCTGGGCGTCGGCGCGGGCGGCGGGATCGCCGAGGAGGAAGTCCCAGGCGCGTCCCGCGGTGCTTTCACCGGTGCCGATGACGAGGGAGAGCAGCACGAGGGCCACCAGGAACAGCAGAAGTCCCGTGGCGACCCAGAGGGTTGAACGGCCCTGAGCCGGGGGACCTTCGGATGGGCGGGTTCCGGCTGATCGTGGCCGACCCCCTTGCGCTAGCGACATAAGGGTAGCCTAACCTAAAGGCACTCGTCCGGTTCTGGCGGGTCATGGGCTCACCTATGCCCTGAAGTGGCGCTGTATGTACCGCTTCTCTCCGATGCAGGTGTCGGAGGGCGCCTTGCCGGAACAGGATTCACTGAAGTAAACGGAGATCTCAGGCCATGGCGCCGTACTCGTCCCCCTCGTCCCGCGGTATCGCACGTCCCGTCGTGTCTGCAGCCCTGCTGACACTCTGTGCTCTCACTCTCAGCGCTTGCGGATCCTCCGAGGACAAAGCCGAGTCCGCCGACGCGGGCGCCGCGGCGACGACCCAGGTCACGGACGCGGCGGGAACGAAGGTGAAGATCCCGGCGGACCCGGAGCGCGTGGTCGCCCTCAGCGAGATGGACCTGGACGCTGCTCTCGCCCTGGGTGTCGAGCCGGTGGGCCTGACCGCGGGACGCGGCCAGAAGGGCGCCCCGCAGTACCTCGCGGACCAGGCGAAGGGCATCCCGGTGGTGGGCGCCGTGACCGGCCCTGACATCGAGAAGGTCGTCCAGGCGAAGCCGGATGTGATCCTCGCCGGGCAGCTCGCCGACGGGCAGGTGCTCGCGCAGCTCCGGAAGATCGCGCCCACGGTGGTCACCATCGACGGCACCAAGGACTGGAAGAAGGCCCTCCAGCTCACCGGCGCGGCGCTCGGCAGGTCCAACGAGGCCGAGAAGTTCCTCGCCGACTACGCGACCAAGGCCGCGGCCCTCAAGACCGACCTCGGTGCGCAGGCCGGTGCGAGCGTGTCCGTGGCCCGCTACTCCGCCAAGGGCACCGCCGTCATGCAGCAGGGCGTCTTCATCAGTGACGTCCTGAAGGACCTCGGCTTCAAGCGTCCCGGCATCCAGAACGACAAGGGCGAGGGCCACTCGACGCCGCTCAGCGACGAGAACCTGAAGGAGATCGACGGCGACTGGCTGTTCATCGGCTCCCTCGACTCGGGCACCGACGCCGACCTCCTCGGCCGGCTCCAGAAGAAGCCCGCCTACCAGCAGCTCGGCGCCGTGCGTGAGAAGCACGCCACCGTCATCGACGGGACCAAGTGGACCAGCCTGGGTGGTGCGCAGGCAGCCGTCTCGGTGCTCGACGACATCCGGAAGGCCATGGTCAAGTGAGCCTCGATCAGGAATTGGCCGGGCGGACCGCCCTCGTGACGGGAGCGGGCCGCGGCATAGGTGAGGCGGTCGTCCACGCTCTCGCCGGCCGTGGGGCCCGTGTCCTCGCCACCGACCTGGTGGCGGACGGCATCACCGCACTGGAGAAGACGTACGCCGGCCTGGTGACCGCGCGCACGCTCGACGTCACGGACTCCACGGCCGTCGAAGAACTCGTCGCCGAGGCGGAGACCACGATCGGTCCGCTGGACATCGCGGTCAACGTGGCCGGAATCCTGCGCGGTTCGCCGGTCGCGGACCTGTCGGACGAGGAGTGGGCAGCCACGTTCGCCGTCAACACCCACGGCGTGTTCCACGTGTCGCGGTCCGTCTCCCGCCGGATGACCGGACGCGGCTCGGGCAGCATCGTCACCGTGGCCTCCAACGCCGCGGGCATCCCCCGTACGAACATGGCGGCGTACGCCGCGTCCAAGGCCGCGGCCGTGATGTTCACCAAGTGCCTCGGCCTCGAAGTCGCGGGCCGGGGCGTGCGGTGCAACACCGTCTCCCCCGGCTCGACCCTGACCGACATGCAGCGCGGCCTGTGGACGGCGGGCGAGGAGGAAGCCTCCGCGCGCCGCGTCATCGAGGGGGACACGGCGACGTACCGCACGGGCATCCCGCTCGGCCGGATAGCGGACCCCTCCGACATAGCCGACGCCGTCGCCTTCCTGGTGTCCGACCGCGCCCGCCACATCACCATGCACGACCTGTACGTCGACGGCGGAGCCACCCTGCGGGCCTGAACCCCGCCCTGCTCCGCCGTCCTTCGACGTTCGAGCCTTCCCCCACTGGAGACCACCCATGTCTGCATCTCTGCGCGTCCCTGCCGCTCCTCCCCCGCTCGATGCCCCCGGCGCGGCGACCGCTCTGCTGGAGGCCTACCGGCCCGGCACGGACCGCTTCCTCGCCACCCCCCGGCACACCCTGCTGGGCTCCGGCACCGCGTCGCTGGTGCCGCACGACTCGCGGCCCCTGGCCATGCGGGTGCAGGAGGTCCTGGAGGCCGCCCGGCGCGACGGTGCCCCCGCCCCTGTCGTCGTGGGCTCCGTGCCGTTCGCGCCCGACGGTGTGGCGGCCCTGGCCGTCCCGGAGACCGTCCGGTGGGCGACCGCCCTGCGCGCGGACCCGCTCATAGCCCTGCACGGCCCGGCCGTGGAACACGGTGACGAGTGGCGGATACGTGAAGTGCCCGCCGCCCAGGAGTACTCCGAGGCCGTCGCCGCCGCCGTGAAGCGGATGCAGGCCGGGGAGTTCGACAAGGTCGTGCTCGCCCGCACGCTCGAACTGACCTCGGCGCGTGACCTCGATCTGCCGGCCATGCTGAGCCGGCTGGCGCGCCGTGACCCGGACGGTTACACCTTCGCCGTTCCCAGCGGGCCCGGCCGCACGCTCGTGGGTGCGAGCCCCGAACTCCTCGTGGCCAGGCGGGGTGCCCAGCTCGTCGCCAACCCGCTGGCCGGCTCCGCGCCGCGCAGCAGCGATCTGGCGGAGGACGTCCGCAGGGCGGCCGCACTCCTGGACTCCCCGAAGGACCTCCACGAGCACGCGGTCGTGGTCGACGCCATCCGTGAGGCGCTCGCGCCGTTCTGCGTGCGCCTGGACGTGCCCGAACGCCCCACCCTCGTACGGACCGCTGCCATGTGGCACCTGTCGACGACCCTGACCGGGGAACTGCGCGACCCCTCGTCCACCGCCCTGGACCTGGCGTCGGCCCTGCACCCCACTCCGGCGGTCTGCGGCACGCCGACCGATGTGGCCCGGCAGGTCATCGCGGATTCCGAGCCCTTCGACCGCGGCGCGTACACCGGCATGGTCGGCTGGCAGAACGCGGACGGTGACGGCGACTGGGTCGTGACCATCCGCTGTGCCGAGGCCGAGGGACGCACACTGCGGCTGTTCGCCGGCGCGGGCGTGGTGGCGGAGTCCTCCCCCGCCGCCGAGACGGCGGAGACCGGGGCCAAGTTCCGGACCTTCCTGAGCGCCGTGGGAGCCGCCCTGTGACCACCCCTGAGGCACTTGACGCCCCTACCTGGCCGGCTGAGTTCGCCGAGCGTTACCGCGCGGCGGGCCACTGGCGCGGGGAGACGTTCGGCGGGTGGCTGCGCGAGCGCGCCGCCGCCCACCCCGACCGCGTCGCGGTCGTCGACCCGGCCCCCGGACGCCGCGAGTGGACGTACGGAGAGCTGGACGAGCGGGCCTCGCGGCTGGCCGCCGGGTTCACGGCGCGTGGCATCTCGCCCGGTGACCGGGTCGTGGTCCAGCTCCCGAACGTCGCCGAGTTCGTCGAGGTCGTCTTCGCGCTCTTCCGCATCGGCGCACTGCCCGTCTACGCGCTCCCCGCACACCGGGAGACGGAGATCGAGTACTTCTGCTCGTTCACCGAGGCCGTCGCCTACGTGGTCCCGGACCGGCACGCCGGCTTCGACCACCTGGCACTCGCGTCGAAGGTCAAGGAGCGCACCCCGAGCCTGAAGCACGTGTTCGTCGTCGGCTCGCCGGGTGAGCACACCGCCCTGTCCGAGGTACCGTGCGCGCCCACGGGGAGCGCGTACGAGCCGGCACCGCACGATCTGGCGTTCCTCCAGCTGTCGGGCGGCACGACCGGTGTCCCCAAGCTCATCCCGCGTACGCACGACGACTACATCTACTCGCTGCGCGGATCCAACGAGATCTGCGGTGTCGGCGAGGACACCCGCTACCTCGTCGTGCTCCCCGCCGCGCACAACTTCCCGATGAGCTCCCCGGGCTGGCTCGGAACGCTGTACGCCGGGGGCACCGTGGTCCTGTGCCCCGCCCCCGATCCGGCGACGGCGTTCCCCCTCGTGGAACGCGAGCGCGTCACGATGACCGGCATGGTGCCGCCCCTGGCGCTGGTGTGGACGCAGGCCGGCCCCGGCACCGAGCACGACCTGTCCAGCCTCGACCTCGTCCTCGTCGGCGGGGCCAAGTACAGCGAGGCCGCGGCCCGCCAGCTGGAACCCGCGCTGGGATGCCGGCTCATGCAGGTCTTCGGCATGGCCGAGGGACTCGTCAACTACACCCGCCTGGACGACGACCACGAGACCGTGGTCACCACGCAGGGCCTGCCGATCTCCGAGGACGACGAGATCCGCATCGTCGACGACGCGGACGAGGACGTGCCCGAGGGGGGTTTCGGGCACCTGCTGACCCGGGGCCCGTACACGATCCGCGGCTACTGGCGTGCGCCCGAGCACAACAGGAAGGCGTTCACCGAGGACGGCTTCTACCGCACCGGTGACATCGTGCGCCGTACCCCGACGGGCCACCTGGTCGTCGAGGGGCGCGCCAAGGACCAGATCAACCGGGGCGGTGAGAAGATCGCGCCCGAGGAGATCGAGAACATCATCCTCGGCCATCCGTCGGTGCACGACGTGTCCGTCGTGGGGGTGGCCGACGAGTACCTGGGTGAACGCACCCTGGCCTACGTCATCCTGCGCGAGGGGGCCGAGCCGCTGAAGCCGGTCGCGGTCAAACGCCTCGTGCGCGAACGTGGTGTCGCCGCGTACAAGATTCCCGACCTCGTCGAATTCGTCGAGGCGTTCCCGCAGACCGGAATCGGCAAGGTCAGCAAGAAGGGGCTGCGCTCCGACGCGGTTCCCGGCCGCACCGAATCCGCTCAGCACTGAGATCAGCACCGAGTTCCGCCCAGAGCGGCACCGAAAGGTTCCACCCCATGGCTCTTCCCGCCATCGCTCCCTACGCACTGCCGGCCGAGACCGAACTGCCCGCGAACCGCGTGGACTGGACCGTCGACCCCGCACGGGCCGTGCTCCTGGTCCACGACCTGCAGAATCACTTCCTCGGCGCGTTCCCGCCCGGTGAGCAGCCGCTCACCGGCATGCTCGGCAACACCTCCCGTGTCATCGCGGAGTGCCGCCGCCTCGGTGTGCCCGTCGTCTACTCGGTGCAGCGCGGCGGTCAGACCGCCGAGGAGCGCGGTCTCCAGCTCGATTTCTGGGGGCCGGGTGCCGCCGACGACCCCGAGGCGCTGGCGATCCCCGACGCCGTCGCGCCCGTGGAGGGCGACACCGTCCTGACCAAGTGGAAGTACAGCGCGTTCGTACGCACCGAACTGGAGTCCCTGCTGCGGGAGTCCGGCCGCGACCAGTTGGTGATCACCGGTGTGTACGCGCACATCGGGGTGCTCATGAGTGCCTGCGACGCGTGGATGCGTGACATCCAGGCCTTCCTGGTGGCCGACGCCGTGGCGGACTTCTCCCGCGAGGACCACGACATGGCACTGCGCTGGGCCGCTGGCCGCTGCGCGGTGGTCACCTCCACCGACGCTCTTCTGAAGGGGATCTGAACACCGTGGCGCTCACCCTTGAACTGATCCGCCACGATGTCGCCGACGCCCTCGGTGAGGACCCGGCGGACATTCCCCTCGACGAGAACCTCCTGGACTACGGGCTGGACTCGGTACGCATCATGGCGCTGCTGGGGCGCTGGCGCCGGGACCACGGGATCGAGGCGGACTTCGCGGACCTCGCCGAGCAGCCCGTCATCGATGTCTGGGCGCCGCTGCTGGAGGCCTCATGACCGTCCTGCTGACCGGGACCGGAGGGACCGGACCGGCCCCCGGCCCGGAGGCCCGGCCCCTCGTGCTGCCGCTGACCGCGGCCCAGTCGGGCATGTGGTTCGCGCAGTCGCTCGATCCGCTCAGCCCGGCGCAGAACACGGCGGAGTGCCTGGAGATCGACGGGCCGCTCGACCCGGAGCTGTTCGCGGCCGCCCTGCGCCGTGTGACCGCCGAGGCCGACGCCTTGCGTGTGTCGGTCGAGGACTCCCCGGACGGCCCGCGGCAGCACATCCGCCCCTCGGTCCCGCTGCCGCTCACGACCCGCGATCTGCGGGACGCGCCGGACGCCGGCCGGCAGGCCGAGGAATGGATGCGTGCGGACCTGGCCGAGCCCTTCGACCTGGTGGCCGGACCACCGTTCCGGCACGCCCTGTTCCGGGTGGGCGAGGAGCGGTGGCTCTGGTACCAGCGCATCCACCACCTCGTCATGGACGGCTTCGGCTACTCACTCCTCGTACGCCGTACCGCGGAGGTCTACACGGCGCTCGCCCGGGGCGAGGACCCCGGCCCCCGTGCTTTCGGGACACTGGCCGACCTCGTCGCCGAGGACGCCGCCTACCGGTCCTCGGAAGCCTTCACGGCCGATCGCGCGCACTGGACGGAGGCGTTCGCCGACCGCCCGGAGGTGCCCCGGCTCGCGGGCCGCGGGGCCCTGCCCTCCCGGACGTTCCTCCGGCGCACGGCGCACCTGGGTACCGAGGCCACCGAAGGTGTGCGGGAACTGGCCTCCCGCCTCCGGGCCACCTGGCCGGACGTGCTGATCGCCGCTCAGGCCCTCTACACCTCGCGGGCGACGGGCCACCAGGAGGTCGTGCTCGGCCTGCCGATGATGGGCCGCATGGGGTCCGTCTCGCTGCGGGTGCCCGGCATGGTCATGAACGTGCTCCCGCTGAGGCTGGACGTCTCCCCCGGGGCCACCTTCGCCGAACTGGTCCGCCAGGTGGTGCTCGGCATCCGCGAGGTCCGCCGCCACCAGCGCTTCCGCTACGAGGACATCCGCCGTGACCTGCGGCTCCTCGGAGAGAACCGCGGACTGGTCGGTCCCCTCGTCAACGTCATGCCCTTCGACTACGACGTGGACTTCGCGGGCGCCCCGGCGCGCGCCCGGAACCTGTCCGCCGGGCCGGTCGACGACCTGACGGTGAACATCTACGACCGGGCCGACGGCCGTGGTCTGCGCATCGACCACGACGGCAATCCGGCGCTGTACGACGACGAGGCACTGGCCGCGCACCAGGCGCGCTTCCTGCATCTGGTGGAGCGGCTGGTCCAGGCCGATCCGCATGTTCCGACGGCCACGCACGGCATCGCCACGGCAGCCGAACTCGACCTGGTCCTCGGTGCGTTCAACGACACCGCCCGCGAGCTGCCGCCCACGACCCTCATCGGCCCCATCGAGGCGCGCGCCGCGCGCACCCCCGACGCGACCGCTCTGGTGTACGGCGACACCTCGCTCACCTACGAGGAGCTGAACACCCGCGCCAACCGGCTGGCCCGGCATCTGCAGACGCTCGGCGCCAGGCCGGGTGCCGTGGTGGCGGTGTCGGTGCCGCGCTCGGTGGATCTCGTCGTGTCCCTGCTCGCCGTGCTGAAGGCCGGGGCCGCGTATCTGCCGCTCGACCCGGACTACCCCGAGCAGCGGCTGGCGTACATGCTGGGGGACGCGGCGCCGGTGTGCGCGGTGACCGACCGGGCGGGGCGGCTCCCCGAGGACACCGGGACACCGCTGGTCGTCCTGGACGGCCTCGACGTCTCGGAGTACCTCTGGGTGAACCCGTCGCGTCCCCTCACCCCGGCGCACCCGGCGTACGTCATCTACACCTCCGGCTCGACGGGACGTCCCAAGGGCGTCGTCGTCCCGCACGCGGCGATCGACAACCGGCTGCGCTGGATGCAGAGCGCCTACGGACTGACCGCGGACGACCGGGTGCTCCAGAAGACGCCGTCGTCGTTCGACGTGTCCGTGTGGGAGTTCTTCTGGCCGCTGCGCCAGGGCGCGGCGCTGGTGGTCGCCGAACCCGGTGGCCACAAGGACCCGGCCTATCTGGCCCGGCTGATCCGCGAACAGGGCGTCACCACCTGTCACTTCGTGCCGTCGATGCTCCAGGTCTTCCTCGCGGAGGCGGAGGCGGACGCGTGCGGAAGCCTCAAGAGGGTCTTCTGCAGCGGCGAGGCCCTGCCGCGCGAGACGGCCGGTGCGTTCGGACGGGAGCTCCCCGGCGTCGAACTGCACAATCTGTACGGCCCCACGGAGGCGGCCGTCGACGTCACCTTCCACGCGTGCGCGGCGGACGCGGCCGGTCCGGTCCCGATCGGCCGGCCCGTCTGGAACACCCGCCTCCATGTGCTCGACGCCGCGCTGCAGCCCTGCCCGCCGGGGGTTCCCGGCGAGCTCTACCTGGCAGGGCGTCAGCTCGCCGAGGGGTATCTGAACCGTCCGGAGCTGACCGCGTCCCGCTTCGTCGCCGACCCGTTCGGCCGGCCGGGGGAGCGCATGTACCGCACGGGCGACCTGGCGCACTGGACGGCGAAGGGCGAGGTCGTCTACCTCGGCCGCACGGACGACCAGGTCAAGCTCCGCGGGCAGCGCATCGAGCTCGGTGAGATCGAGTCGGCGCTGGCCGCCCGGGACGGGGTGGACGCCGCCTGCGCCCTCGTGCGGGAGGACCGGCCGGGCGACCAGCGGCTGGTCGGTTACATCACCGGGGGCGCCGACCCGGCGGCCGTACGCGCCTCGCTGGCGCGGGAACTGCCGGAGCACATGGTGCCGGCGGCGGTGGTGGCCCTGGACGCCTTCCCGCTGAGCCCCAACGGGAAGCTCGACCGGCGCGCCCTGCCCGCCCCGGTGTTCAGCGGCGGTGCGGGGGCGCGGCGCCCGTCGGACGCGCGGGAGGAAGCGCTGACGCGGCTGTTCGCGCAGGTGCTGGACATCGCCCAGGTGGGTCCGGACGACGCCTTCTTCGATCTGGGCGGCACCTCGTTGCTCGCCGTGCGGCTGGTGGCCCGCGTGCGGGAGGAGTTCGGCGCCGAGCTGACCATCGGCTCGTTGTTCGAGTCCCCGACCCCGGCGGCACTCGCCGCCCGGCTCGGCTCCACGGGGCCCGCTTCCGAGGACGCGCTCGACGTCGTCCTGCGGCTGCGGGGCGGGGACGGGCGCCCACCGCTGTTCGCCATCCATCCGGCCGGGGGGATCGCCTGGTGCTACGCCGGGCTGTCGGCCCGTCTGGGCCCGGAGCAGCCGGTGTACGGCATCCAGGCCCGCGGGCTGGTCGGGGACGAACCGTTGCCGCGCACCCTGCAGGAGGAGGCGGCCGACTACGTCCAGCACATACGCGCGATCCAGGAGCACGGCCCCTACCGGCTGCTGGGCTGGTCCGTCGGCGGGGTACTGGCGCACACCGTGGCCGTACTGCTCCAGGAGGCGGGTGAGGAGGTCGAACTGCTCGCACTGCTCGACTCGTTCCCCGCCGAGCAGTGGCGGGAGCGGCCGGCGCCCGAGGAGGGCGACGCGCTGACCGCGGTGCTGCGGATGGCGGGCTTCGATCGTACGCACGAGCAGGACCGTGAGGACGTGCTGGCGACACTGCGCCGGGCGGGCAGCCCGCTCGCCGGGCTCAGCGACCGTGCCCTGTCGAAGATCGTCGACATCGTGCCGAACCACGCCCGCATGATGCGTGAGCACGACCACCGGCGTTACGAGGGCGACCTGCTCTTCTTCACGGCCGCGGCCCCGCGTGCGGAGGACTGGCTCACCCGTGAGGCGTGGCGGTCACATGTGACCGGGTCCATCGAGAACCACGACCTCGACTGCACCCACCCGCAGTTGATGCAGGACCGCTTCCTCGACGGCATCGCGGCCGTCCTGGCGGCCCGGCTGAAGGAGCTGGACGCGTGAGCGCGGGGAGCGGCCCGTTCGACCCGGGCCCCGAGGACCGCGCCACGCACCTGGTGCTGGAGAACGCCGCCGGCCGGCTGTCCCTCTGGCCGGTCTGGCGGGAGGTTCCGGAAGGCTGGTCCGTCAGGTTCGGCCCGGCTCCGCACGGGGCGTGCACCGCCATGCCGGAACCGGGCCGCGATCGGGACTGAACCGCCGGCCGCCCCTACGGCGTGGGGGCGGCCAGCAGGTCGACGAGACCGTCGGCCAGTTCCGTGCGCCAGCACAGGTAGTCGTGGCCGCCGTTGAACTCCCGGTAGCAGGCGTCGTCGTAGCCCGCCGCCGCCAGGACCTCGCGCAGCCGCCTGGCGGCGGGCAGGGCCACCCATTCCTGTTCGCCGAAGGAGAGCCGGAAGCGGACCGGCAGACGTGGTGTCCGGGCGATCCGCTCGGTGAGCCACTGCGCCTGCGGCCCGTCGGGCCACCAGAAGGAGCCGGACTGGGCGAGGACGTTGCCGAAGCGCCCGGGCGCGGCCAGCGCCGCGTGGGCGGCGGAGAGTCCGCCCAGGCTCTGTCCGGCGACGACCGTGCGGGCGGGGTCGTCCGTGACCGGCAGGCGGGCCGCCGCCCAGGGCAGCAGTTCGTCGGCGAGGAAGCCGGCGAACTCCGGGCGGCAGGTCATCTCCGACCACCTGGTGTCCGCGTCGACGGACTCCGGAAGCAGGGCGACGAGCGGCGGGATGCGGCCGTCCGCGATCAGGTTGTCCAGGAGGTGCGCGAGCCCGAGCTGCGGCTGCCAGTGCTCACCGTCGAGGAGGACGAGCACGGGCAGCTCCGCCGGCCGCTCCGGGGCCTGCGGGGGTTCGTAGAGCCAGACACGGCGGGTGCCGCCTCCCAGCTTCATGGCCGGCACCTCGTGGGCGGCC
>Ga0196960_10000214_pt1 | contig 23412 bp, 27 predicted proteins | sample S3v_5metaG_FD_183187 | JGI IMG/M metagenome (GOLD analysis project Ga0196960, IMG submission 183187) | Soil microbial communities from Anza Borrego desert, Southern California, United States - S3+v_5 | ecosystem: Environmental > Terrestrial > Soil > Desert | place: USA: California | collected...
ATCGTCGGCGCGCCGGGCGAGGCGCGCGCGCTGCGGCGCAAGATCGAGCGCCACCCCGAGTACGGCCTCGACGTCGTCGGCACGGTGCTCCTCTCGCGCGCGTCGCCGCGCCGCCCCGCCGGCGCCGTCCCCGCGCGGGTGCGCCCCGAGGAGGTCCTCGGCCTGGTCAAGGAGCAGCAGCTGCACCGCGTGATCCTCGTCAGCCCGCCGGAGGACGAGGCGGGCGGCGACCGGTACGGCCTGGCCCGCGCGCTCGGCGAGCACGGCGTCCGCGTCGACCTGCTCCCCGCGTGGTTCGAGATGCTCGGCACCCGCCTGGAGCTCCACGAGCTGGAGGGCACGTCGCTGCTGACCGTGCCGTACGTGCGGCTCGGCCGCACGGCGCTCGTCGTCAAGCGCGTCTTCGACGTCTGCGTCGCCTCGCTCTGCCTGCTCGCGATGCTCCCGCTCCTCCTCCTCAGCGCGCTGGCGATCAAGCTCGACTCGCCCGGCCCGGTCCTCTTCCGCCAGGTCCGGATCGGCCGCTGGGGCGAGCCGTTCGAGGTGCTCAAGTTCCGCTCGATGAAGGTCGGCGCGGACGCGGTCAAGGACCAGCTCGCCGACCTCAACCTCCACGGCGGCCGCGGCCCGGCCATGTTCAAGATCCGTCGTGACCCGCGCGTGACGCGCGTCGGCGAGCTGCTGCGCCGTACGTCGCTGGACGAGCTGCCGCAGCTGTGGAACATCGTCCGCGGCGACATGAGCCTCGTCGGCCCGCGCCCGCTGATCGAGCGCGAGGCGCGGCAGGTCGAGGGCTTCTACCGGCGCCGCAGCGAGCTGACGCCCGGGCTCACCGGGCTGTGGCAGGTGAACGGGCGTTCGGAGGTCCCGTTCGAGGCGATGGTCAACCTCGACTACCTCTACGTGACGACGTGGTCGCTGTGGGGCGACCTGAAGATCCTCATCAAGACCGTCCCGGCCGTGCTCGCGCGGCGCGGCGCGTACTGACCGAAGGTTCGACCGGCTTCTACATTCGGGTGTGTGGCTGTCCCCGCACTCGAGCTCCGCGGGCTGACGAAGCGCTACGACGACGGGTACCTCGCCCTCGACGGGTTCGACCTCTCCGTGCCCGACGGCGCCTTCTTCGGCCTGCTCGGCCCCAACGGCGCCGGCAAGACGACGCTGATCTCGGCCGTCACCAACCTCATCCGCGTCACCGGCGGCGAGGCGCTGATCTTCGGCCGCCCGCACGACTCCATGGACGCGCGCAAGCTGATCGGCCTCGCCGAGCAGGACATCAACCTCGACCGCTTCCTCGACGTGGAGGAGACGCTCCTCTACCACGGCGGCTACTACGGCATGTCGCGCGCCGACGCCCGCCGCCGCGCGCACGAGATGATGGACGTGTTCGACCTGCTGGGGAAGGCGAAGGTCCGCGCGCCCAAGCTGTCGGGCGGCATGCGGCGCCGGCTCCTGCTCGCCCGCGCGCTGATGCACCAGCCGCGGATGGTGATCCTCGACGAGCCGACCGCCGGCGTCGACTTCGAGCTGCGGCTGGAGCTGTGGGAGTACATCCGCCGCCTCCATGCCGAGGAGGGCGTGACGATCCTGCTCACCACGCACTACCTCGAGGAGGCCGAGGAGCTGTGCGAGGAGATCGCGCTGATCCGCGGCGGCCGGCTGCTGGCGCGCGACAGCGCCGACGGGCTGCGCGCGGCGTACGACGCGACCACGCTGGCCGACGTCTACGTCAAGGCGATGGCCGACGCGGCCGGGGCCGCCGCATGAGCCGCGGGCTGCAGGCGCTGACCGGCCGCGAGATCGCGCGCGTCCTCAAGCTGTGGACGCAGACGATCGGCGCGCCGGTGATCTCGTCGTTCCTCTTCATCCTCGTCTTCGGCCTCTCGCTCGGCGGGCGGATCAAGCAGATCGAGGGCTTCGACTACGACGTCTTCATCGTGCCTGGCCTGATCACGATGGCGATGGTCCAGGCGGCGTACGCGAACAACTCCGCGTCGGTCTTCCAGGCGAAGTTCGACCGCTACCTCAACGACGTGCTCGCCGCGCCCATGAAGCCGTGGGAAGTCAACCTCGCGCTCTCGCTCGGCGGGGTCGTGCGGGCGCTGCTGATCGGCATCGCGCTGCTCGGCGCGTCGCTGCTGGTGGTCGACGTCCCGATCCGCGAGCCGCTCGTGCTGCTCGTCGCCGTGACGCTCGCGCTGGCGCTGTTCAGCGCGCTGGGCGTCGTGGTCGGGATCTACGCGGAGAGCTGGGACCACACCGCGTTCGTCAACAACATCGTGATCCTCCCGCTCACGTTCCTCGGCGGCGTCTTCTACTCCGTCGACGTGCTGCCGTCGCCGTGGGAGGAGCTCTCGCACGTCAACCCGATCTTCTTCCTCGTGCAGGCCGTCCGGTACGGCTTCCTGGGGACGAGCGACGTGTCGGTCTGGCTCGCGCTGGGCGTCACCGCCGTGCTGGCGGCGGTCTGCATCGCGTGGTCGACGTGGCTCTTCGCCACGGGCCGGAAGATCAAGCCGTAGATGGCCGACGCGCCCGCCGCACCGGCCCCGGGCACCGGGACGCCCGGCCTCGCCCGCGTCCCGGCGGTCGCGCTCGTCGCGGGCGGGATCACGTCGACGCAGCTCGGCGCGGCGATGGCGGGAACGCTCTTCGACGAGCTCGACGCGGCGTCCGTCGCGGTGCTGCGGCTCGGGTTCGCGGCGATCGTGCTCTTCGCCGTCTTCCGGCCGAAGATCCGCGGGCGCCCGCGCGAGGACCTGCTGCTCGCGGGCGCATTCGGGCTGACGCTCGGCGCGATGAACCTGACGTTCTACGAGTCGATCGAGCGGATCCCGCTCGGCATCGCGGTGACGATCGAGTTCGCCGGGCCGCTCGCGGTCGCGGTCCTCGGCTCGCGGCGCCGGCTCGACTTCGTGTGGGTCGCGCTCGCGGCCGCGGGCATCCTCGTCCTCGCGGATCCAGGCGGCGGCTCGCTGGACACGTGGGGCCTCGTGCTGGCAGGCATGGCGGGCGTCGGCTGGTTCACCTACATCCTGCTCTCCGAGCGGACCGGCCAGCGGTTCTCCGGCGCCGAGGCCGTCGCGCTGGCGATGGTCGTCGCGGCGCTCGTGCCGCTCGGGCCGGGCGTCGCGGAGGGGGCGGGGTTCCTCCTCGAGCCGGAGTTCCTGGCGATCGGCCTCGGCGTCGCGGTGATGTCGAGCGCGATCCCGTACACGCTGGAGACCGAGGCGCTGCGGCGGATGCCCAAGAACGTCTTCGGGGTGCTGATGAGCCTCGAGCCGGGGGTCGCGGCGCTCGCCGGCTTCCTCGTGCTGGGGCAGGAGCTGGGGGTGCGCGAGCTGGTCGCGATCGCCCTCGTCGTGACCGCGTCGGCGGGCGCGACGCTGGTCGCCGGGCGCGGGGCGTCGTTCCCCGAGCCCGAGTAGCGCGTAGGCTCCCGCGACCGCATGTTCCCGCTGAACCTCCCGAACGTCCTCACGCTCGCGCGCATCCTGCTCGTGCCGGTGCTCGTCGTCGCGCTGCTCGACGAGACGAACAACGGCGACATCCTCGCCGCGGTGGTCTTCGCGATCGCCTCGGTGACGGACTTCGTCGACGGCTGGCTCGCCCGCTCGCGCGGCGCGATCACGTCGTTCGGCAAGCTCATGGATCCGATCGCGGACAAGCTGCTCGTGATCGGCGCGCTCGTGTCGCTCGTCTCGCTCGGCCGGCTCGCGGCCTGGATCGCGATGGTGATCATCGCGCGCGAGCTGGCGGTGACGATCGCGCGCGCCCAGGCGCCCGAGGTGATCGCCGCGGCGAACCTCGGCAAGGCCAAGACCGTGCTCCAGATCGCGGCGATCTTCTTCCTCATCCTGCTCGACCCCTCCCCGGTGTGGGTCGACGCGCTGATGTACCTCGCGGTTGCGGTGACGGTGATCTCCGGCGCGACGTTCTTCCTCGACCTGAAGCGGCGGGAGACTCGTGAAGGGTTGCGCGGCAGTTCGTGAAACCCGCTAGGCCACGGGGTTTCCGTCTGGTAGAACTCCCCGTCGTGGCTCCTGGTGTCGACTGCAACGAGACCGCAACGCACGCGGACTAAAGATCCAGCGGACAGTTGTCCGATGGCCTGGGTGGAGACAGAGATCCACTTGTAGGGCGGGTCCGGAGACCCGAACAGTCTGGGGGGACTACGTGAGCACGGAGAAGCCGCTTCTGGCGGATGAAGCATCGATCGTGGAGCTCGACGAGCTGCGCCCGCTGATCGCCGAAGGGCAGGAGAAGGGCGTCCTGACGTTCGAGCAGATCGCGACCGCGCTCGAGGAGGTCGAGGTCACCAAGGAGCAGGTCACCGAGCTGCACGGGTGGCTCGACGACCAGGGCATCGAGATCGTCGGCGCGGACGGCCGCCGCGCGACGTCGGAGGCCGCGAAGATCGAGGCCGCTGCCGAGGCGCGCCGCCGCGGGGCCGGCGAGGACGGGCCGAAGAAGCCGGCCGTCGACCTGACGGTCGAGCCGTCGCTGGACTCGCTGCGCCTGTACCTGCGCTCGATCGGCAAGGTGCCGCTGCTGACCGCCGCCGAGGAGGTGTCGCTCGCCAAGCGCATCGAGCGCGGCGACATGGACGCCAAGCAGCACATGGTCGAGGCGAACCTGCGGCTGGTGGTCTCGATCGCCAAGTCGTACCTGGGGCGCGGGCTGACGTTCCTGGACCTGATCCAGGAGGGGTCGCTGGGCCTGATCCGCGCGGTGGAGAAGTTCGACTACCGGCGCGGCTACAAGTTCTCGACGTACGCGACGTGGTGGATCCGCCAGGCCGTGACGCGCGCCATCGCCGACAAGGGGCGGACGATCCGCATCCCGGTGCACATGGTCGAGAAGCTGAACAAGGTGGTGCACGTCGAGCGCCAGCTCGTGCAGTCGCTCGGGCGCGAGCCGTCGCCGGACGAGATCGCCACCGAGCTGGAGTGCACGACCCGCGAGGTGCGCGACATCCTGCGCATGTCGCAGCAGCCGGTCTCGCTCGAGAAGCCGATCGGCGAGGAGGAGGAGTCCGAGCTGGGCGACTTCGTCGAGGACGAGACGACGGTCTCGCCGTTCGAGCAGGCGTCCGAGGCGCTGCGGCGCGACAACGTCCGCAAGGCCCTGGCCGCGCTCCCCACCCGCGAGCGCGAGGTGATCGAGATGCGCTTCGGCCTCACCGGCGGCCGGCCGCGCACCCTCGAGGAGGTCGGCCGGGCGTTCAACGTCACGCGCGAGCGAATCCGCCAGATCGAGAACCACACCCTCAAGAAGCTCGAGTCGCTCCCGGAGGCGCAGCGCCTCCGCGACGCCGTCTGACCCGCGGGTCGCGCGCTTCGCAACGACTCTGCAACGGGCCCGTCGCGCGACTGTGCGGCGGGCCCGTTGGCGTCCGGACACGAACGTATGTTCGTTGGCATGACGACGACGACTGCGATGCGGCTCTCCCCGCGCGAGCAAGGGGACGTTGGTGAGTTCTCGGCGATGCTCTGGCTCGCCGAGCAGGGCGCGAAGATCTACCTGCCGTTGGGCCACAGCCCCGACGTGGACCTCATCGCCGACTTCGGCGACCGTCTGGTGCGGGTGCAGGTGAAGACGTGCACGTACTTCCGCGGCGAGCGGTGGTGCGTGATGATCGCGACCCGCGGAGGGAACCAGAGCTGGTCCGGGGTGGTGAAGCGGTTCGATCCGTCGAGGGTCGACGCGCTGTTCGTCCTGGCGGGCGATGGGCGGCGGTGGTACATCCCCGCCGACCGGGTCGAGGGAACGTCGGGCATCCTCCTCGGCGGGCCCAAGTACGCGGCCTTCGAGGTGGACCAGGGTGCGCCGATTTCGGGGGTTCACGCTGGCCCTCGCTAAACTGCCTGCTCGCCTCGGCGGGATTCCGGAGCGGTCAAACGGGTGCGGCTGTAAACCGCATGGCTCTGCCTTCGCAGGTTCGAATCCTGCTCCCGCCACTGAGACGTTCGAGAGGGTCGCGAAAGCGGCCCTCTCGCCGTTCTGCGGCATGATGCGCGCCGCGATGATCGTGGTGTTGATGGCAGCGGCCGGCGCCGCCGGGGTCGTGTCCCGCTACGGGCTGTCGACGTGGATCGGCAGCGCGCCGTGGGCGATCGTCGGCATCAACGTGCTCGGCTCGTTCCTGCTCGGCCTCCTCGCCGGCCTCGGCGCGAGCGACGACGTCCGCACCGTCCTCGGCGTCGGCTTCCTCGGCGGCTTCACGACGTTCTCGACGTTCTCGCTCGACGTCTGGTCCGATCTCGAGGCCGGCCGCACGGGCCGCGCGCTCGCCGTCGTCGGCCTCTCCGTCGTCCTCGGCGTCGCCGCCGCGGGCGTCGGCTGGGCCGCCGGACGCGCCTAGCCCATCTCGCGCGCGCGGACCCGCTACTCTTCCCGTCCCCGCCCTCTTAGCTCAGTTGGTAGAGCACTTCCATGGTAAGGAAGGGGTCTCCGGTTCGAGTCCGGAAGAGGGCTTCCATCGGAGCACCTGCATATCGCAGGTTTTCGCCACCGTCGATCGTCGTTCTGATCGGCGCTCTCGCCGCTACTGGGCAGCTTCTGGGCACAGCGCCCTGCCCAGCGGTGCCCAGCACGACCCCTTCCTGACAACACATGGGGGGTGGTTCGGGCCGTCGCGCGACTCAGCAGCAGACCGTTCTTCGCTCTGCTCCTGGATGCCTCGCACGCCCTTCGACGACCTCGACGACGGCCACGTCCTGACCCCTCAGGACATCGCCGAGCGACTGCGCGTCGATCCGCGTTCGGTGCGTCGTGCGATTGCTCGCGGCGACCTCGCCGCGAGCAACACGTGCGGCCTCCGGGTGCTCGCGTGCGACGCGGCTGCCTGGTGGCGCGCGAAGTCGGTCAAGGCGACGCCGGGCGCGACCGCCGACTCCCCTCCTGTGGCGGTCGCGCCCGTCAAGCCTGCGCGCCGGTCGACGAAGCGCTTCGCGCGGTCGACCGGTGATCGGCTGCCGTTGCCCCCGCGGGCGGTGCAGTCCTGATGGCCGCGACCAGCGAGCTGCCGCCCGGCATCAAGCCACGGCGGTGGACCCGTGTCGACGGCACGGTCACCGAGACCTACACGGTCCGTTTCAAGGACGAGACCGGCAAGCAGCGGCGGCGCACGTTCGACACCGTCGATGACGCGCTGGACTTCCACGCGCAGCGGCGTAGCGCGAAGCGCTGGCGTCCGCACGAGCTGCGCCAGGAACAGCTCGGCAAGCAGACGCTGGCCGAGTTCTTCGCGACGTGGTGGACGCGGTACGGGATCGTCGAGCTGGAGCGGTCGACGCTCTCGACGTACCGCAGCGTGTGGGAGGCGCACGCCGAGCCTCGGCTCGGCCACCTGCCCCTGGGCGCGATCGATCCGGAGGTCGTCGTGACCTTCCGGGGCGAGCTCATCGAAGCCGGCGTCGGCAAGCACTCGATCGTCAAGACCATGTCGCTGCTCCAACGCGTGTTCGGGGACGCGGTGGAGACGGGAGCGGCGCTCTACAACCCGTTCAAGAGCGTTCGCAAGCCAACGCCGGAACCACCGCGCGCGGTGCGGCCGTTCACCCCGCTGCAGGTGGAGATGCTCGTCGCCGACATCTCCGCCCGCGGGTACGCGCAGAGCGCCGCGTTGGTGCGGCTGATGGCGTACACGGGTCTGCGGCCGCAGGAGGCGCTCGCGCTGCGGTGGTACGCGTTCGGCGGAACCACGCTGCACGTCGAGGACGCCAACGCCGACGGCGAGCTCAAGCCGCTCAAGAACCGGCGCAAGGCGCGCAAGCGCGGACGGAGCATCGACCTCATCGCCCCCGTGCGCGAAGACCTCGACGCGTGGTTCGACGTCTGCGGCGCACCCGGGATGGGCGAGCTGATCTTCCCGCACGAGACGTACGGCGGCCCGTGGCTCTCCGAGCACTACCGCACGTGGCGCCGGCGGGTCTACGTACCCTCGGCGGAGAACGTCGAGCTGCACACGAAGAAGCCGTACAACTGCCGCCACACCTGGGCGTCGCTGCGGATCGCCGAGAAGCGTCTGTCGGTCGCGGAGATCGCCGAGGAGATCGGCGACAAGACCTCCACGGTCCTCGACACGTACACGCACGTCATCCGCGAGTGGCGCGGGCGACGGGCGATCGACATCGAGAAGGAGGTGCGCCGTGCGCGGGTCAAGGTCGGCTAGTTCGAACCGACGGCCAGAACTGGCGGAGACGGGGCGTCGTGCGCGACACTGGGGAGCGATGGAGTTCTCGGTCACTCTCGACGGCGAGCCGGACGCCTCCGGGACGCTGCCTGCGGAGGACGCCGCGCGCATCCTCGCCCTGTTGGTCGAGGCGGGCATCTACCTCATGGCGGCGCTGGTCGGCCCGCGTGTGGTGACGACCGGCCCGACCCTGGGCCTGTCGGCGGTCGAGGCTCAGCGGCTCGTCCTCACCGCGTCGTCTGCGGCGGCGCCCGCGGTCGAGGCGTTGCTCCATGCTCGCGACGAACGCGTCGATCCCGCGGTGGCCCGCGCGGTACTCGATGTGGCCGAGGGCATCGGCGTCGGTCAGCGCTACACGGCGATCACCTTCGCGACGCAAACGGACCAGGTGCGGATCGACGCCGCAGCCTTACGCGATCTGCGACGGCTCGCCTTGACGGCGGGGGAGCGGTCCGCGCCGGCGGTGTTGCCGGCAACGCTCGACCCAGATACCTTCCACCGCGAGCTGAGCATCGCCGAGCTCGCTGAGCGCCAGGGGGTCGGGCCACTCGACGATCCGTCCGTCCTCTTCGACGTCGAGGCCAGCGACGAAGAGCGGGACGCGTTCATGGCCGCGATCGCCGAACTCGACTAGGTGCGCCCGACAGACGTCCCCGCGGGTCCGCTCGCGATGGACACCGACGCCTTCTCGTTCCTCCACCAGGAGAAGGGTCGGCACGAGGAGTTCCGCTCGCTCGTCGCAGGCCGACTCGTGGTGCTGCCGTTCCCGGTGGTGGGTGAGCTCCGGGTCGGGGCGATCCGAGGGAAGCTCGGCGCGCGCCGGGTCGCCGCGCTCGAGGCGGCGATCGCTCGGTGCGTCGAGGTGTCGGCGGACGCTCGCGTCGTTCGCGAGTGGGCGCCGCTGCGGGCAAGGCTCTTCAACCAGCTCGCGGGTGAAGGGATCAACGACCTGTGGATCGCGGCGACGTGTCTCGCGCACCGACTTCCGCTCGTGACGTCGAACCTCCGAGACTTCGGAACGATCCAGCGCGTCGAGCCCCGGCTGGTGCTCGTTCACCCCGACCTCTAGCCGCGCCGTCCGAGGGTTCTCATGTCGCCTTCAGGCGTGCGTCGCCGCTCGCCACCGTGCGAGATGTTCGTTCAGCGGTGTCTTCCCCTTGGCGCGGCCACCTCGGACCGCCACGCCACTGGCGACCTTCGTTGCCAACTCGCCCAGGTCTGCGGCGTGCCTCGGCGCCCATCCGTGCGCGGCGGCCCACGCTCGGATCTGGTCCCCGTCGAGTGTCTCGCCGCCGTGACGCAAGGCCTTGAGGTAGTCGACGGCCTTCGGCTTGTCAGATGGGTGCGTGATCCCGCTGCTGAGGTTAATGAGCGCGGTCAATTCGCTAAGAGCCTCGTTGATGAGCGGACTCAGCTCTTGCGGGGCAGTGATGGTCTGACCCGTCCGCGGATCGATGAGCGCGAAGCTCCTCCGCCACACGGACAGGTCGGTCTCCGCCCACGGGATCGCGCAGATGGCTGCGGGACGCATGTCCTCGACCTTGCCGATGACGTCGTCAGCAGCCCACGGCACGAAGACCGGCCCCCGGTAGCTGAACGGTGGCTTGCTCAGTAGCAGGACTTCAAGTGTCACCCCCGCCCGGACGGGCATCTGACGATCTCGGTTGAGGGCGCATGCCGCCCCGTCGCCTAGAGAGCGGCTCAGCGCGTCGATAGTCCGAACGGCCGGGACCGCGACGGCGGCCTGACTGTGCCCGTGATCGATGGCGAACTGCAGCAGCCACCGAACGCCTTCGCGTTCCGCGTCGGCGTTGGGGCCGTGCTCGTCGATCAGGAACCGCTGCGTTTCCACGGTCCTAATCTTGCCGTCCCGCCCGGCGGAAGCTGCGAGGTCAAAGCGCGGGGAGAGCCGCCGGGCTCGCACGGCGTTCGCTGACCTCCACGTAGTCGGCGACGATGGCGTCGAGCTCTGCCTTGCTGGTGAGGCCGCGTTCGATGAGGAAGGAGCGGCCGCGCTGGCCGGGGGCGGGGCAGTCGGTGAGGCGGACGACGCCGTTGATGCGCTGGCCGTAGATGACGCGCTCGCCCGACCCGATGGTGAAGCACGCGAGCTCCTTGCGCTCGCCGATCGTCGGGTTGCCGGCGGGCGCCGGCGCGGTCTGGCTCCACCGGGCGGTCGAGCCGTGACCCTCGACGTCGGTCTCGTCGTGGCGGGCGGCGTCGCCGCGCTCGGTTGCCATCGCGGTCTGGATGTCGCGCAGCTCGCGCGCCCGGTCGGCGGCGGGTGTGGGCTTCACGCCGAGGAGGCGCTTGATCTCGGTGCTGGCCTGGTCGGCGGTGCGCGGGAGGGTGAAGGTCTGGCCGGTGCGCTGGGCGAGGGCCTTGAGGTAGCGCATCTGCTTGGGGGTGGGCTCTGCGGGCATGTTCGGCGTCCTCCAGGTGGTCGGGATCGAGGTCGCCAGGCGTTTCGGCCCAGGGGATGCGAACGCACGCGACACGTTCGGTCCGCAGGACTCGGCGTCAGCCGACGCGTCAGCGCGAACGTGGTGTGGCGGATTGCACTCCTCCTGGGCCAGCCTTCAGGCGTTCCTCGTGTTCCCGGTCCGCCTGGTGGACCCCGTGACCTGCAGGGCCCACCCCGGAGCGGTTCGTCCCTCAAGCCGTTGCCGGCACCGCGTCGTCAGCCGCCGCGTCCGTGCTCTGGACGGCGTCCTCGATTCTGCGTGCGAGCCGGTCGATCAGGCCTGCCGCGCGCTCGATCGTCGCCAGCTCGGTGCTCTCCGACCACGACGCCAGGTACGGGATTGAGTAGCCCGCGGTGTCGAGCCCCAGCGACCCGCAGACGGTGTAGGCGACCGACTCGACGACGAGCTCCTCTTCCGCGTAGGTGAGCGCACCGTCGTCCTCATCGGGCTCTGCGCGCAGCAGCGCGTGCGCGAGCTCGTGCACGAGCGTCTTGACCTGCCCGTTGACGCTGCGCCCGGCCGCGATCGTGATCTGCTTCGTCTCGAGGTCGTACGTGCCGCCCTTGCTGCCGGGCAGCTCGGAGAGCGTCACGGACGAGCCGATGTCGCCGGCCAGCTGCACGAGCTGCGGCCACACGTCGGCGAGCTCGTCGCCCTCGATCTGGACGAGCGGCGGATCCAGCGGCACCGGCTCGACGGGTGCGGGGAGCGGGTCGACCTGCGAGCGGTCGAAGACCGGCCCGAGCTTGAACCGCGTCGGCGGCTTGTCGTCCGGCACCGCGCCGGCGGCCTTCCACTCGGCGATCGCACGCTTGGACGGCGGCATCGGCATCCAGATGCGGATCGCCTGTTCGCCCTTGCGGACCGCGTAGCCCAGGTTCAGCCACGCGCGGAACCCGGCGACCCGCGTCGCCTCGGGGCACTGCATCGCGATGAGGAGCTGGTTGCGCAGCGTGTAGGTGTGGAAGTGGCGCCGGACGGCCAGCCACCGTTGCCAGCCCTCAGTGCTCTTGAGCTGCTCGACGGCTTCCTGGCTCTTCTGGCGGTCGGCCTCGCGGCGCGCGGCGCGCTCGTCCTCGGACAGCTTCGTGCGCGGCATCGCGCACCTCCCTGGGGTCTGGGCTCCGCCGGTTGCGGAGCCGTCCCCGCCCTCCCGCGCGCCGAAGGCGTGCCACCATCGGCGGGAGTCGGCTGCGCGCCGGCGTCGCCCAAGCGCCTTCGCCTCAGAACGCAACGAGCCGGCACATGGCCGGCTCGTCACTCGGTTCTAGGAGGAGAGAGAACGAGAGGTTCTCCACACTTCCTCGACTGCCGCTAGAGATCCTTGAGCAGCACCTCCTCATCGGGCACTTCGTCGATCAGCCCGGCGAGGAGGAGCGACTGCACGTGGAACATCACGGTCCCCAGCGGCCGACCGACCTCGGCCGCGATCTCGGGGCCGGTCAGGTCGCGGTCGTCGAGCGCAGCGAGGACCGCCGCGCGAACGTGGCCGCCCGGCGTGCTGTCAGGGCCGGGCGCCGGAACGCCCGCCCGCAGCGTGTACCTCACTCGCCCGAGAGCTCGACGGTCCGGATCGCGGCGTGGCTCAACGCCACGAACCCGCCGCCCTCCCGGACGACGCCGAAGCTCTCCAGGTTGCCGATCAGCTCTCGCACGACGTCGTTGGTCGCGAAGGCGAGCTTGGTGAGGTCGTCGAGGTGGACCGGGGCGGGGTACTCGCCGAGGATGATCTGGAACAAGTCCCGCTCACCAAGCGGGATGCGGGCCCGCTCGTCAGCGGGCTCAGGGGTACGCTCGTCGCGCATGGAAGGTCCTTTCTTCCGTGCCGGCCCCCGGCCGTGTCCGCGGCGCGGGGGCACCTAGTTGTCAGGAAGGGCCCCGTAGGGACGAGCGCGAGAAGTTCGCCCCCACCCGCGCGCACTTGGCGCGCGGGCGCTCGGGGCTTCTGACGTCAGCCGGCCTGCGCGAGCGGCTCCTCCTCGACCGCGGTGACGTCGTCCGTCTGCTCGGCGTCCGTCGGCTGGTCTGGCTCGGTCAGGGCGAGGAGCCGGTCGGCGATGCCGTGCGGCACGACGTTGAACCCGTGCTCGCCGCGGAGCTTCATGATCGCCTCCCTGCGCTCGCCGTGGGTCATCGATGCGGCCCGCTCGGCGAGGTTGACGAGCAGTTCGTCGCGCTGGCGCTGGAGGCGCTCGGCCTCCTCGCGCTCGGCGGCGCGCTTGTCGCGCGCCTCGCGGATCGGCGTGGTGACCTTCTCGGGGAGGACGTCGATGATCAGCTCGTCGAGCAGGTCGCCGGCGGTGCCGGTCCACGGCAGCCCGGCGCCGCCGTAGGTGGAGAACGTCAGCTCGTGGAAGCTGCGCGAGGACTGCGCGACCGCGGTCTCGTCGGCGTGGCGGGCCATCGCGATCAGCGCCAGCGATCGGCCGGCGATCTCGCCTGCGGTCTTCGCGCCTGCCAGGTACTCGCGCGCCTTGGCCGCCGCCTCGCGCGGACCGAGGTACGCGCGCTTGGTCTGCGTTCGGCTCGTCGTCTGGGTGACCCAGCCCGGGAACCCGTACCGGGCGCCGCGCGTGGCGAGCTTCTCGAGCCCGCTGACGAGGTCGACGGCGGTGAGGATCTTCAGCACGCGCGCGTCGACCTTGACCTTGGACAGGTGCTTGACGAGCGCGATGCCCAGCTCGTCGTTGCGCGACGCGGCCTCCGCGCGGGCGGCGAGCTCCGCCGCCCGCGCCTGGCGCCGCTGCTCCTTGAGCGCCTCCTCGTCCACGGCCGCCGGCGGCACGGGCCCCGTGCCCGCGGCCGGTCCGTCGCCGCCGTCCGGCGTCTCGTCCTCGTCCGACTCGTCGGGCTGCAGCACCGCCCGCGCGTTCTCGAGGTGCTTGGCGATCGTGTCCGTCGCGAGCTGGTCGGCGACCTCCTGGCCGACGATCAGGTAGTCGTGGCCGGTGGACGTCGGGTGGACCGCGCCGAGCGCGACGGCCTGCTCGACCAGCTCGGGGTGCAGCTGGAGCGTCACGTTCGCGTCCGGCGCAACGCAACGCAGCTCGGCCAGCTCCGCGAGAGAGGCACGCGCCTCGTCACTGACGGTGAACCGGCTGAGCGGGTACACGACGCTCGCGGCGTAGACCCCGTCCGGGAGGTCGGCTGCCTGCTCGTCGTTGCTGCCGATCAGGACCGCGATCGGGTCGTCGACGACCTCGCTCCAGGTCGTCGGCTCGTCCCAGTGGTTCACGGGCTTGTCGCTGACGCGCTTGAACGCCAGCGTCGGCAGCTCGGCGTGGATGTGGGCGAGCTTGGACAGCGTCTCGATGGCGCCGAGCGGGATCGTCTTGTCGACGATCTTCGACCACAGCTCCTCGGGGAGGTCGAGGATCCGCAGGCGCTCGCGCACGACCCGCTCGCTGACGCCCGGGACGCGGGTCGCGATCTCGCGCGGCGTGAGCTTGCGGTCGCGCAGGCGCTGGAAGGCGTGCGCCTCCTGCACCGGGTTCAGCGGCACCGACCCGAGGTTCTCGGCGATCGCGTCGTCCAGCCCGTCCGTGCGCTCATCGGGCACGCGGACGAGCGCGGGGATCTCCATGAGCCCGACCTGCGCCGCCGCCCGCGTGCGGCGCTCGCCTGCGGTCAGCGGGAAGTCGCCGTCCTCGTCGGCCGGGCGGACCAGGATCGGCTGCAGCACGCCGAGCTTCTCGATCGACTTTGCGAGCTGGTCGATCGCCGCCTTCTCGGCGTCGTCGCGCGGGTTGAACCCGTCGACGATCTTGATCTTCGACAGCGGCAGCATCATCAGCTTGCCGCCCGCCGGCACGCTCGCCGACTCCCTCCCCTGCACCTCGACCTGCTTCTCGGCAGTAGCCATGAGGCAACTCCTCATCACGTCGGGGGCCCGCCCCGTCGGCGGGCCCTTCCCGACCCATCCGCACGACGAAGTCGTGCCACCGTCGGGAGGGAGGGCATTGCCGGCGGGCTGCGTTCGCGCCTCCCTTCAGCGAGCGGCGCGTGGTGCTCTCGGGCCTCTGTTACGACGAATCCCGCTGCTCCTCGTGTGATTCGATACAGCTACTTGCCCCACTGACTTGGGAGGAAAAGGTCATGGCTAAGAAGACGAGCAACGACGCTCCAGGGATGCGAGGAAATCGCGCGAGGACCAGCGACGGGACGTTGCGGGAGAAGCGCGGGGACACCCACATGGGGACGATCGAGAAGGAGTACGGGCTCGACCTCGGTGTGCGCAGCGACATGCGGTGGGACACGTACAAGGAGCAGCACGGCGTCGAATCGATCAACGACCTCGTCCACGGGAAGGGCTCGGGGAAGCACCGGTAACCACAGACGAGAAGCAACGTGGCGAGACAGCGGCGCCGACGCGCTTGGATCATTCGCTGGGAATGGGAGGGCGACCGATCGGTGGTCGAGCAACCGGTCGCGGCGGTTCTGTCCGCACGCATTGGTCATCAACGGGTGGCCCAGATCGTCGAGGCACTCTACGCCGCCCGCGCGTATACACCGGACGAGATGCTGGAGGCGTTCCGTCAGGGTGGACACAATCCATACCCGGCGCGGTACGGCACGGCGGAGATCGACGACCCCAGCGGCAACGGCAGACGTCTGCGAGCGAAATGGACTGGCCAGATCTACTGCGGTCATAACCCATGGCTTCATGCTCGGCGTGCCAGCGTGTGGACCGGAGACGACGGCGGCATCGAGTGGAAGGACGACCCGGCGCCGGGTGCCTCCTGAATCCGATTGCGTGAGTCAATCAGCTTCTGCGCACTCGGGAGTCGCGAGCGCGATGAAGGCGAACTCGCCGTTGACTAGCGGCACCTCGTGCGGCGCCTTCCGCGCCCAGGCGAAGAGCTGATCCCAGCTCAGCTGTCCCGCCCACATCGCGTCGATGCGCTGGGCGGGCGTCATGGACCAGAGCTGCCTCCGGCCCTCGGCGCGCGCGGCGGCTGCCGCGCGCGCTGTCGTGGTGGGCTCCACAGCGATCAGAACGGGATGTCGTCGCCCTCGGGCGTGGCCGGGGCCTCACCGGGCTGAGCCTCGCCGTCCTTGCGCGGGGTGCGGAGGTAGTCGATCGTCCGGGCGACGATCACCACGCGCTCGTGGTACGTGTCGTTGTCGTCGCGCCACTCGCGCTGCTCGAGGCGGCCCGCGACGGCGACCTCGCGGCCCTCCTTGAGCCACTTGGCCGCGGAGTCGGCCTGCTTGCCCCAGACCTCGACGGTGAAGAAGTCGGCGTTCTTCTTGGAGCCCTTAGGTCGCGGGACCGCGAGCCGCATGGTGGTGACCGGGCCGTTGGCAGTCTGGGTGACGGGCTCGGCGTCCTTGGTGAGCCGGCCGATCTGCTGGGTGGTGTTCATGAGGGCCTCCTGGTGGAGTGGGTTGGCTGTTGAGCCCGTCGCTGCCGGCGACCGGCGCGCGGAGCCGAGCCCTCAAGGCGAAGGGGAGTCGCCGTCAGGCGACCGAAGCGCCAGCCGGCGTCGGCGAACCTGCGAGGGCGACATGCCAAGCCGCTCCTGGAGGACCGACCTGAACGGGGACCGCGGATGCGGGCTCATGCCGACCTAGTCGCACGACGACCCACCGACCCCCGTCTCGGTGCGCGCTGCGACCGCCGCTCGCGGGCCTAGGCTTGGCAGCCGATGGAGCTGTCTCGACGCAGCCGCCAGAAGTTCGCGGACCTCTGCGCAGCGCACGGCACGGTGCGGAAGATCGAGGACGTGTACGTCGCACACGACTTCCTGTTGCCGGCGCAGTTCGAGGTGCCGCCGAGCGGCCAGCGCCGTGCGATCTGCGCTGCGGCAGAGGAGGGCGCGGATCTCTCAAACTCGGCGGTGCAGCAGCGCCTGCTGCGCGTCTACCTCGACGCGATCGACGACTTCGGACGTAAGGCGTCAGGGGGCTTCGCGCCGCTGGGCGAGGAGGAGGACCCGCTATGGGACGAGGCTCGGACGTTGGTGCGAACGCTGCGTCGGGACGGTGCTCCCATCGACGACAACGGGGAGCTCGTCCTGGGTGCGACGCCCTCGGTCTTGCCGATCGAGCGCTTCGACCGGCTGAGCGAGCCTCGGGTGCTGCTTGATCATCTCGCTCGGATCGAGGCCGGGATCGACAGCGACCCGGCCGGCGCGATCGGCAGCGCCAAGGAGCTCGTCGAGAGCGTGTGCAAGTTCATCCTCGACGACTACGGCGTCACCTACAAGAAGGCCGCGACGCTGCCCGACCTCTACGGCGCTGTTGCGACCGAACTCGGGCTCGCGCGTGAGTCGGTGCCGGAGAGCGCGAAGGGCAGTCAGGCAGCCCAGAAAATCTTGCAGAACCTCATGACGGCCGTGCAGCAGCTCGCCGAGCTGCGCAACGAGCTCGGCCGCGGGCACGGCCGCACGAAGCTCAGTCCGGCATACGCCTGGCACGCTCGCCTGTCGGCGAACGCCGCGCGTACCGTCGTCGAGTTCTTGCTCGAGACGTGGCACGCCCGTCGCTCGGCGGATGGCGCGGCCGCTACAACCTGACCGGAAGCGCCTCAGAGAGCAGCGCGAACGGCGGGGGCGATCCGGTCGCCGAGGAGCGCGATCGACGTGTCGACGCTCTCGCGCGGAAGCCCACCCCAGTCGGCCTGGCCGAAGAAGCGGTCGATGCCGCCGAGCACGTGGTGAGCCTCGAGAATCTTGGCGATGATCTCGTCGACCGAGCCGATCATGAGCGCCTGGCCGGGCTGGGTGCCGGCGAGGAACGCGGCCTGACTGACGTCGAAGCCGCGGCCGCCCCGGGTCTTCGGCCGCAGGTACTCGTGGTAGTCGAGGTGCCGAGCGTCGGCGCCTGCAGGCCAAGGCGGACAGCGATGTGCGCACTCGTCAACTTGAAGGGGGGTGCCTGCGCGCTCGCGCGACTTCAGTGATAGAAATCCGCAAAGCAGCTCGTTGAAACACGCGTGTGCAGCTTGCGGGAGCTGAATGTCGCGACTAGACGCAGTCGATCTTGAGCAGGAGTACGTCGCCCACCGCGGAGCGGTGATGGCGATGCTGCGCACGGAGTTCGGCGGCTTACGCGACCAGCACGACGAGCTCTACCACGAGGCTTGGGCCGAGCTGCTGGAGCTACGGGCGCGTGGGCAGGAGCTGACCAGCGTCAAGGGGCTTCTGAAGACGATCGCGTGGCGGCGCGCTCGCGACTCCCTCCGGAAGATGCGGCCGGACGCCATCGACCCGATGAGCGCCACCATCCAGCTCGAGCCCGACTCGGCGCCGCTGCCGGAGGACCACGCCCAGGTGCGCATCGACGCTGCGGTGCTCCGCCAGATCATCGATCGGCTGGAGCCGCGGCAGGCCGCCGCGTTGAAGCTGCGATTCGACTGGGGCCTGAGTGGCCCGGAGATCCAGGAGCAGCTCAAGATCAGTCGCAAGGCGCTGGAGAAGCTCGTCACCGCTGCGTACAAGGCGGTGGCCGAGGAGGCCGGTCTGGACGCGCAGGGCGAACGCCGTTGGACGCGCCGCCAACGGAGCCTGCTCGTCGCGTGCGAGATGGGCCTGGCGACCGAGCAGCAGCGTGAGCAGGCGCAGCGGATGATCGACGAGGACCCGGCGTGCCGAGCGCTCCTGCGCGAGATGCGCAGCACCGTCAACGACGTCGCCGCCGCGCTGCCCGTCCCCGTCCTCGCCACCGACGAACGCGCGCAGCAGGCGCTCGCGCCGGTCATCGACCGCACGAGCGACGCGTGGGCGAGCGTCAAGCATGCGGCGTCGAACCTGCTCGGACGAGGCCCCGGCTCCGCCACCGCGGTCGAGCAGACCGCCGGCGCGGGCGGAGCCCTCCTCGGCGGCGGCGTCGCCACGAAGGCGGTCATGGCGTGCCTCGCCGCTGGCGGAGCCGCCGTCTGCCTTCAGACCGGAACGCTCCCCGGCCTTGGCGGAGGCTCGCCTCCGGCTGAGGCGGAGGCGCCGCCGCGCATGGCGGTACCGAAGCCGGAGCGGACCGCAAGGGCGCCGGTCCAGCAGGTCACGACGACGGCGAAGGCGGAGGAGCCCAAGCCGCAGTCAAAGCCGAAGGCGAAGAAGCGCGAGGAGCCGAAGCGGACCTCGACGGCGCCGACGAGCTCGCCGAAGGCGACGCCGGAGCCGTCACCGGTCCCGGAGGGGACCACGGAGTTCGGGCCAGGCGCGGTCGGCAGCAGCGCCGCGCCGCAGGCGCCAGCACAAGCACCCACAGATGGAGGGGGGGAGTTCGGCCCGTGACGCGACCTAGGGAGAAGACGCTCGATCCGGAGGCCCACATGCCGCGACCGCACTTCTCGTTCCGCACTCTGCTCCTCGTTCTGCTCACGACTGCGCTCGTACCGCTGCTCCCGCGGCCCGAAGCCGCGTTCGCTGGCGGCTACGACGTCTTCGCGTGCGATCCGAACCAGGGCGGCGGCGGGAGCCCGAGCTGGGCGCTGAGTGCCGACGGCGGGCACACCGCGTACTTCGCGTGCCCCGCGACGCAGGACGAGCACGGCATCATCGTTCGGAGCGTCTGGGACAACTCGACGTCGGGATTCCTCCAGGGTGCGTACGCCGTCTTCGATGCTCCGGCGGGCAACGTCGTCGAGAGCCTGAGCGCGTCGATCCGGCTGCAACGTCCGAGCTGCGACTGGAGCGTCGGCGTCGTGGCGAGCGGCTACGACCTCGGCGGCACCGGGATCTACCACCTGAGCGGCGGCTACTGCGGCGCCGATGCGATCTGGTGGACGCGCTACGACCTGGGCATCAACGCTCCACGCGTGCGGATCGAGGCGCGCTGCGCCGCAGGCTCGTGCGCACGAGGGCAGACGTACTCGGGCGGTCCCGGCGTCGCGCAGGCGCAGCTCAAGGACGTCCGGGTCCGCGTCCGTGACGACGTGCCGCCAACTGTCACGAACGGCCGCGGGACCCTCTGGAACGGCGGGTGGGTCAGTGGTGTCGCCGGCATCGGCTTCGATGCGAGCGACAGCGCGGGGATCCGCGAGACGCTCGTCAAGATCGACGGTAACGTCGTCGAGCGCAGCCTCAACGGGTGCAACCACCTGCTGCGGGCGCCGTGTCCGAACGTCGGCCTGTCCGCGTCGGTCCAGACGGCTGGGATCAAGCCGGACGGCGCGCACAAGCTGACGCTGGAAGCGGTCGACGCCGGCGGCAACCCAGCGACCGCGGAACGCTGGATCTACGTCGACAACACGCCGCCTGCCCAGCCGACGAGCCTCGCGGTGGCCGGCGGCGAGGGCTGGCGTGCGGAGAACGATTTCGACCTGACCTGGACGAACCCGGAGGAGCCTGGTGTGGCTCCCGTCGCAGGCGTCGTGTACGAGCTGTGTCCGGCCGAGACGCAGGCAGCGCCGCCCGGGGCCGGCTCGGCGGAGACCAGCAGCAAGTGCGTCCGCGGCAACAAGGCCGGTGCCGACATCGAGAAGCTGGAGGACCTGAAGCTGCCCGAGGCGGGCGAGTACGTCCTGCGGGTGTGGCTGCAGGATGCCGCTGGCAATCACGATCCACGGACCGCCGCGCCGCCGCTCCGGCTGCGACTCGACGAGCTGGCGCCTGAAGTCGCGTTCGAGCCGCTCGACCCGGCTGACCCGACGCTGCTCAAGGTTCGTTCGGCCGACCGGGGCTCCGGCATCGCGCAGGCGCAGATCGAGATCAAGGCCCGCGCGAGCGCGACGTGGATGCCGCTCCCGACGGCGATCGAGGACGGCCGGCTCACGACCCGGCTTGGCGACGAGTGGATGAAGGACGGGGCCTACGACCTGCGTGTCCGGGCCGTCGACCACGCGGCCAACGAGCGGACGAGCGACACGCGCACCGACGGCGCGAAGGCCGAGGTGACCATGCCGATTCGGATCAAGACGCGACTGCGCGTCGGCGTAAAGCGGCCGCGCTCGAAGAAGGTGCGGTACCGCGGCAAGCATCGCGTCCGGTACGGCCGGCCGGTGCGGATGGTGGGCCGGCTCACGACCCCCGACAAGAACCCGGTCGCGGACACCGAGGTGCTGGTGTACTCCCAGGCGCGCCGAGATGGCGCACCGCAGGAGTTGCTCGCGACGCTGAAGACGTCTCGCAAGGGCGGCTTCTCGTTCCGCGTGCCGAAGGGCGTCAGCCGGACGATCCGCGTCCGGTACGGCGGGACGGCGAACGTCCGGAGCGCCACGCGCGACGTCGCGCTGCTCGTGCGCGCGCGGAGCACCGTGCGGCCGTCCCGCAAGCGCTTCGTCAACGGCGAGACGATGAAGCTCCGCGGCCGGCTCCGGGGCGGCGGCATCCCACCCGAGGGGAAGCTGGTGGAGCTCCAGGTCATGCTCCGCGGGCGGTACCGGACGTTCGCGACGACGCGTGCCGACCAGAAGGGGCGGTGGTCCTACGACTACCGCTTCGACGGCACGCGCGGCCGGCTGACGTACCGCTTCCGCGTGCGCGTCCCGCGCGAGGCGACGTACCCCTACGAGACCGGCACCTCGCGGGTGGTCAAGGTCAAGGTCCGAGGCCTGTAGATGGCCTGCGAGCGATACAACTCCGCCCCGGCGGGGTTAGGGAACGGCAGAGGCTCCTGGGAGGGGTACAGATGATCCGACGGCTGGCAGACCGACTCACCTACGCGAACGTCGTGGCGACGCTCGCGCTCTTCATCGCGCTCGGCGGAACGTCGTACGCCGCGGTGCAGCTCTCGCGCAACAGCGTTGGGCATCAGCACATCAAGGCGGGCGCCGTGCGGTCGTCGGAGGTCAAGAACCGCTCGCTCCAGCTCAGCGACCTGAGCCCGCGGGCGCGGGCCGCTCTTGCCGGCAGAACGGGTCCGGCAGGCCCGGCAGGCCCGGCTGGCCCTGCAGGAGCGCCAGCGGCGAAGTACTTCGCCGCCGTGGCGGCGAACGGGTCGATCGTGCGAGGCAACGCCAACAGCGGCGGCAGCGTCGAGGGCGTCGGCACCTTCGTCGTCGGCTTCCCCGAGCGCGTCAGCGCCTGCGTCTACACGGCGACGATCGGAACGACCGACGGCACAGCGCTCGGCGCCGGCCGGGCGACGGTGCGCGAGCTCGATGGTCGCGTCGGGATCCAGACCTTCGACCCGGCGGGGAACCCGGCGGACCTGCCGTTCCACCTTGTCGTCGCCTGCTGATCTCTATGTGTCGTAGACAGGCGAATGCTCAGGTGGATCGATCCGTCGTGTCCCGGCGAGGGTGGCTCCGCGTAGGCGAACGAAAGGGCTGAAAACCGTCACCGGGTACTTGGCATCGATGCGCGACAGCGCGTTGACGACCTGGTGGAACAGAACACTGAGGCGGCGCGGGTCCGTTGCGTCGAGTCGCTTGAGGAGCTCGACGAGCGGCGTGGACAAGTCGATGTGAGCCGCCACGGAGTTCCGGCGATCGCGAACCCACGCCACCTCGGTCATCGGGAGCTGGGCATGCTCGACCTTCAGGTCTGCTGCCTCCACGTAGGCGTCGGGAAGCAGCTCAACGAGCGGCGCGAAGCGATGGCTCTGAGCTCGCCCCTGAGGCACGTCGAAGATGAGCTCGATGGCGTTCGCGGTCTCGATGATGGCTCCCGCGGCGACAGCACGGTGGAGCCACCGGCTAGTGGACACCGCGGTGCTCGCGGTGGCGTACATCTCCCAGCCATCGATGGCATCGCTTACCTGTCGCAGACGCTCACCGATCGCCGTGCCTTGAATCGGGGTGGTGGTGTTGGCGACGGTCTCGCCGAAGGAGCCAGTGGCGATCGAGACGCCAGCAGCCGGCGGGTGGGCGAACGCTGCGGTGAGCGCGGCTGATACGTCGTCCGAGAGGTCGGGCGACGTAAACGGTCTCGAGCCCGCGGCCGCCGCCAGCTGGTCGAAGATCACGCGCATGTCGTCGCAGAGGACACCCACCAGTGGACGGTCGATCTCAGCGAAGAGGGCGTTCGCGCCCGCCCAAGCGTCGGCATCCTCAGTCGGCCCAATCGGCTGCCGATGTGCGCCGATGCGATCACGCAGTGGGCGGTAGGGGCCCCAATCGCGATCGGCTAGCGCGTTGAGCTCGCTCCTAAGAGGTGCGAGCTCCTTCGAGCGCCCGGTCGCCTTGGCGATCTGGTTGCGCGTGGGCCGGCTGATCTCGATGAAGGCGGCCGTGGCGACAAACACGCCTCGCGCCATGAGCCGCTTCGCGAATGGGTCGGGGAGCGCGTCGGCGAGTGCTGCTGCGGCGCATGCCTGCGCGAGAGCAAATCGCGCCTTCTCGACTCCGTCGATCACCACGTTCGGGACCGTACCCGCGTCGTAGGACGCTGCGGGCCCCCCGGCTCGACGAAGATCTGGGGAGGGGTGATCGCGGCGTCACGCGACCTGGAAGGCGAATGGGCTTCCAGGTTGACAACGAGTTCGACATCGAGGACGAGTCGCTGGTCGCGGTGGACGGGCCGACCGTGGCGCGCGAAGAGCGTCCGACCGGGCCGCGCCGGCCGGACGCGCGGCTGGTTCCGATCGCGGCGGTAATCGCGGCCGTCATCGCTGCGCCGGCCGTCGCGCGGATCGAGACCGGGCCTGAGGGCAGCTCAGCACCGGCCGCCCTGACGGCCGCGCCTCGGGCTGTCGCGCCGACCATCGTCGCGGCGCCGCGACGCACAGATCGCGTCGCATCTGGGAGCGCTGCTCGTCGCGCGGAGCGGCGGAGCGTCGGCACGAGCCGCCGGCAGCGCGAGCAGACGACGGTCCGTCGGCCCGCGACGCCCCCGGCAGCAGCACCAGCACCAGCACCTGCGCCGC
>Ga0196960_10000215_pt1 | contig 23378 bp, 17 predicted proteins | sample S3v_5metaG_FD_183187 | JGI IMG/M metagenome (GOLD analysis project Ga0196960, IMG submission 183187) | Soil microbial communities from Anza Borrego desert, Southern California, United States - S3+v_5 | ecosystem: Environmental > Terrestrial > Soil > Desert | place: USA: California | collected...
GAGCCCGCAGCCGCCGGCCCAGCCCGCCCCACCCGTACCCGAGACACCACCCGCCACCGAGCCGGCTCCGTCACCGTCACCGTCACCGAGTCCCACAACGGCACCGAGTCCGGCCCCGAAGCCGCCGTCTCCGGGGCCGGCTCCCGGATCCGCCCCACCGGAGCGCATGCCGGTGACCGTCCCGGAGGAGCCCGCGTCCCCCGCGCCGGCCGTCTACCGGGTGAGCGAGCTGCCGTACTCCGTCGCTGGTGATCACACCGGCCCCGAGATCCTGCTCGGCCGGAGCAGCGGCGTCTTCTGGCAGCGTCAGGGGCTGTCGGTCGCCTCCACGAGGTACGCCCACGGCGTGACCGCTCCCTCCCGCTCGTCGGTCACCGTGCAGCTCAACCGGACGTGCACGCGTTACGACGCGATGGCCGGGGTCGACGACCTGACCGCGGGGCTCGGCGCCGTGCGTTTCTCCGTGTACGACGGTGAGGGGGTGCGGCTGTGGCGGTCCCCCGTGCTGCGGGGCGGTGAACCCGCCGTACCGGTGAGCGTCGGCATCGAGGGCCGGCGGTCGATCCGGCTCGTCGTGGAGCCGTCGGGACCGCTGAGCGGAGTCACGCTGGCCGACTGGGCCGAAGCGCGCATCAGCTGTCGCTGAGCCCCCGCGGCCGTCCCGGTCCGTCGCGCATCAGCTGCCACCGTCCCCGTCGGCCGCGCATCAGCTGCCGCCGAGTTCCTCCGCGATCCCGGTCAGGAGGCCGAGGAGCTCATCCGGTGTCAGGCCCTTTCCCAGGGCGCTCTCCTCCTCGTACCGCCCGGGATCCAGTTCTTCGCGCAGCCGCTCCCTCGCCGCCGCCTCGGCCTCCTCCACCGCCGAGCGGGGGCCGTCCACCCGTCAGGCCCCGGCCGCCGCCGCGAGGTTCCGGGCGGACACCGCGAACAGGTCCGGCCTCACCAGGATGCCCGCCGCCGACTCCGCCAGGTGGTGCGGTGAAGCCTTCCGCGCATCCGGCGGTCACGGCCAGGCGCAGCGCCCCGAGCACCTCGCGCAGCCCTTCGGATGGCCCGCCCGATGGTTCCTCCCCCTGCCTGCCGGAGGCCGCGAGCCCCACAACCTGCCGAAAGCGGCGGTCCCCACACCCACCGGAAACCGCAGGCCCTACGCCCGCAGGGTGCGGCGGACTCTACGCCTGCAAGGTGCGGCGGGCCGGGGCGACGCCGCCCGCGACCGCCCGTTGCCGCGGGGCGGCCGTCCCGGTCCAGCAGGTGCCCCGGCGCGTGACCAGGCGCCGCAGCCAGAGTTCCGTGGACGCCAGCTCGGCCAGCCCGTCCAGGGGGAGGGGCTCGCCCTCGGAGGCCGCGCGCAGCGCTTTGCGTACGACACGTGCCTCGACCAGGCCCGCGTCGGCGAGCAGCGGGGCGTCGAAGAGGGAGATCAGCTCCGGGAGTGCGGTACGCAGGCCGATACGTCCGGCCGCGGTCGAAGTGGCCTGCGACGGGGCGCCCCAGCCGGGCGGCAGGTCGTGGATGCCGGCGCCCGCGAGGACCCTGCGCAGGACCGCGGCCCGGGCGCCCGGCTGCACCCGCAGCGACTCCGGGAGGGCACGGGCGGCCCGCACGACCTGGTTGTCGAGGTAGGGAGCGTGCAGCCGCTGGCTGCGGATCTCCGCGGCCTGCTCCAGGATCCGCTGGTCGGCCGCGTGCCGGGCCAGCGCCGCCCGCGCCCTGGCCTCCCCCGGACGCTGGACCGACGCGGGCCGGACCGCCGCCTCCTGGAGACGAACCGATACTTCCGCGAGTGCCTCCCCGGTGAGCCAGCGGGCGGCGGGGCCGGGCCGGGACCAGGCGAGGGAGGCGAGCGACGCGTCGGCCGGGGTGTCGAGGCCGGGAGCGTCCCGGTTCGCTTCGGGCAGCAGGGACGCCGCCGTTTCGAGCCCGGTGCGGTACGACGTACGGGCCAGCCGGCGGGCGGCCCGGTAGACGGCCAGGGGGACGAACAGGGAATGCGTGGAGGGCCCTTCGGCCCTGGCGAGCGCGGCGACGGGCCGCAGGAGGTGGCGTCTGCGCCGGTCCATGAGGAGGTCGGCCAGCCGCGCGGGGTGCGCGTCCAGGACCTGACGGGCGCCGTGGCCGACGAAGTGGTCGGCGCTGCCCGCGGCCAGCCGCCGGCGGTGGCGCTCGGCGACGACGAGGGAGGGGGCGGGCTCGTCGGTGAGCGGGCCGCTCTCCAGCGACGCGTACGGCAGGGCCTCCTCGCCCGCCGCCACGACCACATGGTGCAGGCGGGGGTTGGCCGCGATGACCCGGGCGCGCTCCAGCTCGTCCTCGTGGCCTTGCGCGGAGAGGTCGTTGAACGTGACGGCGAGGAGCCGTTCGCCCGCACCCGTGCCATGGCCGAGCACGGTGCCCGGCAGTCCGGGCAGTCCCGCCGCCAGCAGGGCGAGCGTGGCGGAGGCACTGCCGCCGGACAGGTCCGAACCGATGCCGGGGACGGGCGCCCCCCGGGCGGCGCGGCGTTCGGCGGGCCCCATGCCGGGGACGGGGCCGGGGTCGGGCGGGAGGGTTTCCGGGGCGTGGCGCGGGGCCGTGAGCCGGGCGCGTACGGCTTCGACGAGCGCGTCCCGCACCCCTTCGACCGCACTCACCGGATCGGTCTCGGCTGCCGCCACGGCGAGCGAGGCCACCGCCTCGTAGCCGGTGATCTCGCGTGAGCCCTCCCGGAGGATCAGCGCGTGCCCGGGCGGGATCCGCTTCACCCCGGCGTACGGTGTGCCGTCGCCCAGCGCCTCCGGGGTCTCGGGGCAGGCCAGCAGCGCGGCGAGGTGCCCGATGTCCAGCTGTGCCTCGATGAGGTCGGCGAGCGGCAGGGCGGCGGTGGCGTACGCGGTGCCGTTGGCCCAGGGCGTGTGGAAGACGGGGCGGGCTCCGGCGAGGTCCCCGGCGACGGTGATGCGGCGGCCGATCTGTACGACGGCCGTGTAGCTGCCGGGCCAGGCGGTGAGGTGGCGCAGCGCTCCGCCGCGGGCGGCCAGCAGCCCGAGGCGCAGCTGTTCGTCGGTGGCCCCGCAGCAGCCGAGGACGGCGAGGCGGGTGGTGGGCGCCCCGTCACGGGTCGCGACCGTGATGACGCGGATCTCGTCGGGGCGCCAGTCGCCCACGGCCCAGAGCGGGTCCGGGTCCCCCCACAGGAGCTGGGAGCCCACCGGATGGACGGTGCGCCCCTCCCCGTGGGGACCGACCGCGCCCACGGTGCCGAAGCTCGCGGCGATACTGCTCCACCCCACCAACCAACGCATCGCCGCCTCCACAGGCTGTGGACGAACCGGCGTACCAGGACACGGGAACGCCGTTGCGGGACATGCTGCCACGACAACGGCACCCGGGAGGGGGTACGGGCGGCGCACACCGGCTGTGCATGCGCCCCTGGCAAAGGCCTGACCACCGCTCCGTGGACTCCCCGGCAACGGAAGTGGGCCGTGCGGGAGTTGAGGCGTCCGCCCCCGGTGGCTGCCCCCGCCCCGGCGTGGCACCGGTACAGGCGTGATCCGGCCATGGTCGCGGGGCTTCACGGCGCTCTGTCCGACCGGCGCTATCCGGCCATTTTCCGATCGCGGTGGAACCGCGCGTTTCGCTCCCGGCGGCACGCCGGGGCCACCTTCGCGCGCCCGCCCCCGGACCACGGGCGACTCCCCCGCAGGGCCGCCGCAGCACCCCGGGCACCCGGCCCCGGGGCGATGACGTGCGGGCCGGCGCATCCCCCCGGTGCGCCGGTCCGCGCGTCCGCTTTTCCGGAACCCCACCCGTACGGCGCACAGTCCGGGAGGTGTTCGCCACCTCCCGGACCGGTTCGCCGCCCGCGGGGATTGGGGCGGCGGTGTCCCCCAGCCCACCGAGTCCAGTTCGGCGGGCCGACCCACGCAGGAACCATCGAAGCGCTTGCGTTCGGAGCGGGCCAGAGCGCACGGCCGGGCGCACGGCCACACGTCAGGAGCACGGTGCCCGCGTCCCGCGCCGCACGGACAACATTCCCGCCATACGGAGGTCTGCCCCTTAACGGTGGGGATGCGGCGAACTACGCTGGGTGTACCGATGTTCTCAGCAGGGCGGCATATTCCACGGGGCTCGGCCAAATGCGTGTGCGGCCGGAGTGCCCGGGACCGTCCCTGGGGAGAACACGGTACGAATGCCGCGCGCCCGACGGTGACGCGGCGGCCGTCTGTGTGTCGAGGGGTGGCGCATGTCCAGGGAGCAACGCGGGCCGAACGAGAAGCTCGGCACGGTTCTCGCCCTCGCGGGAATCAGCAACGCCGGGCTCGCCCGGCGGGTCAACGACCTCGGAGCGCAGCGCGGTCTGACACTTCGTTACGACAAGACGTCGGTGGCCCGCTGGGTCGCCAAGGGCATGGTGCCGCAGGGCGCGGCGCCCCATCTCATCGCAGCGGCGATAGGGGCCAAACTCGGCCGTCCCGTCCCGCTGCACGAGATCGGGCTCGCCGACGCCGATCCGGCGCCGGAGGTCGGTCTGGCCTTCCCCCGTGACGTGGGCGAGGCGGTGCGGTCGGCGACCGATCTGTACCGGCTGGATCTGGCGGGCCGCCGGGGCGGCGGCGGGATCTGGCAGTCACTGGCGGGTTCCTTCGCGGTGAGCGCCTATGCGACCCCCGCGTCCCGGTGGCTCATAACGCCTGCGGATCCGTCGGTCGCGCGGGACCCGGCAGCCGCCCAGGCCGCGATACTCGGTCCCGAGGGCGCGCCCCGGGCGCACGGCGGGGTGCCCGTCCAGCCGGGCCCGGAGTCCGCCGCCGACGGGCTGCTGCTGCGGGTCGGCCACAACGACGTGGCCAAGCTGCGCGAGGCCGCCCAGGACGCGCGCCGGTGGGACTCCAAGTACGGCGGCGGCGACTGGCGTTCCTCCATGGTCCCGGAGTGCTTACGGGTCGATGCCGCGCCGCTCCTGCTGGGCTCCTACAGCGACGAGGTGGGCAGGGCCCTCTTCGGAGCCTCCGCCGAACTGACCAGGCTCGCCGGGTGGATGGCCTTCGACACCGGCCAGCAGGAGGCGGCCCAGCGCTACTACATCCAGGCGCTGCGCCTGGCCCGTGCCGCCGCCGATGTGCCGCTGGGCGGATACGTCCTGGCGTCGATGTCCCTTCAGGCGACCTACCGGGGCTTCGCCGACGAGGGCGTGGACCTCGCGCAGGCGGCGGTCGAACGCAATCGCGGGCTCGCCACCGCACGGACCATGAGCTTCTTCCGGCTCGTCGAAGCGCGCGCCCACGCCAAGGCCGGAGACGCACCTGCCGCGGGCGCCGCGCTCCGGGCCGCCGAGAGCTGGCTGGAGCGCTCCCGGACCGGCGACTCCGACCCGGCGTGGCTCGGCTTCTACTCGTACGACAGGTTCGCCGCCGACGCCGCCGAGTGCTACCGCGACCTCAAGGCGCCCCGGCAGGTGCGGCGCTTCACCGAGCAGGCCCTGTCGAAACCCACCGACGAGTTCGTCCGCTCCCACGGGCTGCGGCTCGTCGTGTCCGCGGTCGCCGAGCTGGAATCGGGCAACCTCGACGCGGCCTGCGCGGCGGGGACACGGGCGGTGGAGGTGGCGGGACGCATCTCCTCGGCGCGCACCACCGAGTACGTGCGCGACCTGCTGCACCGCCTGGAGCCGTACGGGGACGAGCCCCGCGTGGCCGAGCTACGGGAACGGGCCCGCCCGCTTCTCGTGGCCCCGGCGTAGGAGGCCACCGGTACACCCCGGTTTCGCCGGTTCCGGGACGGAACGTCCCGCCGCGCACACGCCGTCCCTGGTTTGAGCCCGTTGTCAGTGGGTCAGTGCACTATCGGGGTGGGAGGTGGCGTGATGATGACGCACGCGGCGTACGACTGCGACGTGCTGGTGATCGGTGGCGGGATCGTCGGTCTGTCGACCGCGTACGCGATCACGCGCACCGCGCCGGGCACCCGGGTCACGGTGCTGGAGAAGGAGTGGGGCCCCGCCCGGCATCAGACCGGGCGCAACAGCGGGGTGATCCACAGCGGCATCTACTACCCACCGGGTTCGCTCAAGGCGCGCTACGCGGTGCGGGGCGCCGCCGAGCTGGTGGACTTCTGCGCGGAGCACGGGATCGCCCACGCGGTGACGGGCAAGCTGATCGTCGCGACCCACAGCGGCGAGCTGCCCCGGCTGCACGCCCTGGTGCAGCGCGGCCGGGCGCACGGGCTGCCGGTCCGGGAGCTCGGCCCCGCCCAGATCGCGGAGTACGAGCCGCAGGTGCGCGGTCTCGCGGCGATCCGGGTCGGCACGACGGGGGTGTGCGACTTCACCGCGGTGGCCGTCCGCCTCGCCACCGAGATGAGCGCCTCGGGCGGACGGATCCGCTACGGCGCGGAGGTCGTCGCCGTCGACCGGCGTCCCTGGGGTGTCGCGGTGCGCACGTCCGACGGCCAGGTGATCAGGTCCCGGGTGCTGGTCAACTGCGCGGGGCTGCACAGCGACCGGGTGGCACGGCTCGCGGGCGACGACCCGGGGGCGCGCATCGTGCCGTTCCGCGGGGAGTACTACGAGCTGGCCAGGCCGGAGCTGGTGCGCGGGCTGGTCTATCCGGTGCCGGACCCCGCGTTCCCCTTCCTCGGGGTGCATCTGACCCGGGGCGTCGACGGCACGGTCCACGTCGGGCCGAACGCCGTGCCCGCACTGGCCCGCGAGGGGTACGGCAGGGCGGTCGTCCGCCCGCGCGAGCTGGCCGCCACCCTGGCCTGGCCCGGCTCCTGGCGGATCGCCCGGCGCCACTGGCGGTACGGGGCGGGCGAGGTGCACCGGTCCCTGTCGAAGAGCGCGTTCACCCGGGCCGTCCAGCGGCTGCTGCCGGAGGTGACGGAAGCCGATCTGCGGCCTTCTCCGGCGGGGGTCAGGGCCCAGGCGGTCCTGCGGGACGGCACGCTGGTCGACGACTTCCTGATCCGGGACGCCCCGCACACCGTGCATGTGCTGAACGCCCCGTCCCCGGCGGCCACCGCGTCCCTGCCCATCGGGAGGGAGGTGGCGCGACGGGCCCTGCTGCGGGCTCGCGCGACGGGGTGGACGCCTCCCGCCGTAGAATCGGGGCATTGTGTCTGAGCCTGTGAACCCCACCCCGAAGACGTCCGGCCCCGCCCCCGCCGAGGACGCGGACGCGGCAGCGCGACGCGCCGCCTCCTTCGAGCGTCAGCGCAGGCTGCGCCAGGAGCCCCGCTTCCCCGGTGGCCCGGCCGCCGACCCGGCGGGCTCGCACCACGAGCGGCGGATCCGCAGCTTCCAGCCGCGCCGCAGCCGGGTGACCGCCGGCCAGGAGGACGCCCTCCAGCGTCTGTGGCCCGAGTGGGGCTTGGACATCGACGGCCTCACCACCCTCGATCTCCCCACTCTCTTCGACGGTCTCCCGGTGGTCCTGGAGATCGGCTTCGGGATGGGCGAGGCGACGGCGCAGATGGCGGCCGACGACCCGGGCACCGGGATTCTGGCCGTCGACGTGCACACCCCTGGGCAGGGCAATCTGCTGGGCCTCGCGGACCGGGCGGGCCTGTCCAACGTCCGTGTCGCCAACGGTGACGCGATCATCCTGCTCCGCGAGATGCTGGAGCCGGCCGCTCTGGACGGTCTCCGGGTGTACTTCCCCGACCCGTGGCCCAAGAAGCGGCACCACAAGCGGCGGTTGATCCAGCCTGACTTCCTCGATCTGGTGGCGCAGCGGCTGAAGCCCGGCGCGCTCGTCCACTGCGCCACGGACTGGGAGCCGTACGCCGAGCAGATGCTGGAAGTCCTCACGGCGCACCCCCTGTACGAGAACACCCGGGCGGACGGCGGTTATGCGCCCCGGCCCGCGTTCCGCCCGCTGACCCGCTTCGAGGGCCAGGGGCTGGACAAGGGCCACGTCGTGCACGACGTGCTGTTCACCCGTCGCTGATCAGCCATCGCCCGGCGCCCCGCCCCCCGCGGCGTGGCCAGGTGTCAGTCGTCCTCGTTAGGGTCGTCGGGTGTCCCAGGGGTCCGTGCAGCATCAGCAGCCGGCCGTCCCGGTTCTCGCAGAGCAGCAGCTCGACGAGTTCCTGGGCGCCGTCCCGGAGCGAGGCCAGTGGCGTTACCGGCCCCGTCGCGTCGGCATGGTCTGGCGCAGCAAGGCGTTCCGTGCCGGTGCGGTGATCACGGTGCTCGCGCTCTGCGGACTGGTGATCCTGGCCCTGGTGCGCGAGCAGACGGGCACCGAGGGCTTCCTGGTCGGACTGGGGCTGGCCGTGCTGCCCGTGCCGCTGCTGATGGCGGCGTTCCGCTGGCTCGACCGGGTCGAGCCGGGCCCGTGGCGGAACCTGCTGTTCGCGTTCTCCTGGGGTGCGTGTGCCGCCGCGCTCGTGGCGATCATCGCCAACACCTTCGCCACCCGCTGGATAGCGACGGCCACCGCGGACCCGTCGAGCGCCGACACCCTCGGAGCCACGGTCGTCGCCCCGGTCGTCGAGGAGATCGCGAAGGCCACCGCGGTCCTGCTGATCTTCCTCTTCCGCAGACGGCAGTTCGGCGGGATCGTCGACGGCATCGTGGTCGCCGGCTTCACCGCGACCGGCTTCGCCTTCACCGAGAACATCCTCTACCTGGGCAATGCCTTCGGTGAGGACCAGGAGCTCGGGACCACGGGCTTCGCCTCCGTGACGGCGGGGACGTTCTTCGTCCGTGTGGTGATGTCGCCCTTCGCCCACCCCTTGTTCACGGTGCTCTCCGGCATCGGCTTCGGCATCGCCGCGCTCGGTGGCCCGCGTCACCGGGTGCGCCGGATCGTCCTGCCCCTGCTCGGACTCGTCCTCGCCATGGGTATGCACGCCCTGTGGAACGGCTCCTCGTCCTTCGGCCCGTACGGCTTCTACCTGGTGTACGGCGCGTTCATGATGCCGTCCTTCGGCCTGGTGACCTGGCTGGCGGTCTGGTCACGCCAGAGGGAGCTGCGCACGCTCTCCACCGAGCTCCCGGTGTACGCGGCGGCGGGCTGGCTGGCCCCCGCCGAACCGCTCGCACTGGCCTCGATGCGGGCACGGGGCATGGCCCGTGACATGGCCAGGCACTGGAACAGCCACCCGGACCGTGCCCGCGGCAGGGCCGCCGCGCGCACCGTCGCGGAGTACGAGTCCTTCGCGACCTCTCTGGCCGTACTGCGCCGCAGAGCGCGCCACGACGGAGCGGGCCCGGACTTCGCCCTGCGCGAGCAGGAGTTGCTGCACCACCTCTGGCACCGCCGGGACATCGCGGGCCCGGCCCTGGCGTACGCGGCCCACGCGACGGGCCGGCTGCGCGCCCACCGGCCACCGGTGCCGCCGTTCCCCCGCCAGTACCCCCACGGCGGCCCGCCTCCTCAGCAGCTCCCCGCACCGCACCGGCATTACGGGGGCTACAACCCGTACATGGAGGACGGCGGGCGCCGCACGCCCCCGGTGAGTGACAGCTCTCGAACAGACCGACGGCCCTGACGCCGGGGGGTGCGTCAGGGCCGCCGGGGTCCGGTACGCCGGAGGCCGGCGCGTCGGGCTACCGGTGCGTCGGGCTACCGGCGTAAGGGCCTGTCGCCCTGGAGCAGACCGGACACGTCGGTCCAGGACTCGCCCGTGCACACCGGACCGGAACGGTCAGATCGTCAGGCCCTTACCGCGCAGCCAGCTCATCGGGTCGATGCCCGTGCCGTCCGCGGTGTGGATCTCCAGGTGCAGGTGCGCACCGGTCACATTGCCGGTCGCTCCCACACGGCCGATGGTCTGGCCGGTGGTGACCCTCTGACCGGCGGTCACGTCCATCGAGGACTGGTGGCAGTACCAGACCTCGGTGCCGTCGTCGAGCTCCAGGACCGTGCGGTAGCCGTAGGCGCCGGAGTAACCGGCCGACTTCACCGTGCCGCTGTGCACGGCCTTGACCGGGGTGCCGGTCGGGGCCGCGAAGTCCAGCCCGGTGTGGTGGCCCGAGGACCACATCGATCCGGCCTGACCGTAGGTCGAGCTGATGTAGTAGGAGGAGGTCGGGACGGCGTAGCTGGCGGCGAGCTCGGCGAGCCGCTCGGCCTCCGCCTTCTTCTCCGCCGCTTCCTCCGCCGCCTTCTTCTTCGCCGCGGCCGCGGCCTCGGCCTTGCTCTGCTGCTTCGCCGCCTGGGCCACGGCGGCCTCGACCGCCGCCTTCTCCTCCGCGGCCCTGGCCTCGGCCTCGGCTCCCGCCTGCTGCTGCTCGGCCTGCTGGAGGATGCGGGCGCGCAGCGCCTCGCCGGCGTCGGTGGTGCCCTGCTCGGCCTCGGCGGCGGTGATGCCCGCGGTGGTGAGCGGGGAGGACACGACAGCCGTCTCGTGGTCCGAGTCGGAGTCGCCGGACATGAACGCACCCACGCCGGGAAGGGACTTGGCGTCGGGGAGATTGTCCGCGATGGAATCGGGAAGAGAAATGGAGACCGGCGGCTTGCTCTGCGCGGTGGCCATGCCACCCGCGCCGACGGCCGCGATGACGCCGACGCCGAGGACGGTGGAGCTACGAGCGAGACCGCGCTGCTTGGCTACGCGGTGCCTGCCGCGTACGGGACGGATGGACTCCTCGGTGGGGTTCCATTCCTCCCACGTCCTGTCCTCATCACCGAAGCTTCCGGTCCTGAAGGATGACGGTGCCTCGGGGGCAGGCTGGTTGGACGCCACGTGGGCGCACTCCTTTCCTTCCTTCTCGCCTACCGGGTTAGCTGACGGGTTCGGAGCAGGAAGGTCTCCTACGGGCCCCTTCGTCTCTCGCGAGACACAGGTGTCCGATTCACCCCATGTAGGTGGTTCCCCGGTTCCCTTGCGGAATTCGGCGCTGCGCACGGTGTCGCCTCTTGCGACGACAGGTACAACCGCGCTGCGTTATCGAACGTTAATAGACACCGGGGCCCGATTCCAAGCCGTTCCCATAGATCACCTACGATCTCGGCCTGGACTTTCCCGGCTCAAACGGGTGCAAACGGGCGACTTGAGCGACCCTCATCCGGCCACCAATTTCTGACGATGTGTCAATTGTTATGCGAGCGCGGTCTTTCGACTACCGACGGTCGCGACCACTCATTCACTGTCCCGCCGCACGATCTTCACCGTCGTACGCCGTTCCTGCTGTCCCCGCGCGGGACGGCCGACCGCGAGGAGCGCCAGGTCGTCCGTCGACCGGCCACCGGTGTGCAGCCGTACGTCATCGGTGAGCGCGGACAGCAGCTCCTCGGGCCCCGGGAAGAGCCGGCCCCGCAACCGGGCCGCCGGGTCGTAGAAGACACCTTTCGCGTTCCGCGCCTCGGAGAGCCCGTCGGTGAAGGCCAGGAACATCGCCCCGGCCGGCAGCGACCACTCGTCCGACCGGTCCGGCCACGCGTCCAGCCCCATCCCGAGCGGCAGCGCGGGCACGGTCGGCGCCAGTACGTCCAGCGCCCCGTCCGCGTGCAGCACGAGCGGCTCGGGATGACCGCGGTTGACGACCCGCAGCGTGTCCGAACCGGCCGGGAGTTCCGCGAGCACGGCGGTGACGAACCCCTCCATGGAGTCGAGCCCGCCCCGCCGCGAGCCCTCACGGGCCAGTGCCCGCTCCAGGCGCTGGACCACGCCCTCAAGTGACAGCTCCTGCTCGGCGGCCTCCCGGAACGCCCCGATCACGACGGCCACCGCCGCCACGGCGTCCAGTCCCTTGCCCCGTACGTCCCCGACGACCAGGCGCACTCCGAACGGCGTGTCCGCGACGGCGAACAGGTCGCCGCCCACGAACTCGTCCGCCTGGGCCGCCTCGTACCGCGCCGCGACCAGTAGCCCGCCGATCCGGTCCTCGGGCGTCGGGAGCACCGCGCGCATCGCGGTCTCCGCGATCACCCGGGCCGAGGCCAGCTGCTCGTTCCCACGGCGTACGACGCGGTTGATGACGAGGGAGAGCGCGGCGACGGTGATCAGGGTGAGCAGATCGGTGACCGGCACGACCTGGGCGAGAACGCCGTCCGAGATCCGGATGGCGAGCACGACGAGGACCGCCGCCGCTCCGGCACGGACGGTGCCGGCCGGCGAGAAGAACGGGGCGGCGATCAGCGGGGCGGCGGCGAAGAGGGGGACGGCGGAGACCTCGGCCGGCGTCCCGAGGTCGGTGGCCACCCCGGCGCAGATCATCAGAGCGGGCAGAGCGCGCACGAACCGCCGGGAACGGACGTTCCCGGCGGCACCCCCTGGCCGTCCGTCCCGCTTCCCCACCTGTGCACTCCTGCCCGGTCCACCCACGGCTGCGGACGGTACCGCGCTCCGCCCGGGCCGGCCGGAGCCGCGCCGGGCGGCGCCACGTCATCGGCCGAAGGGAGGAGCGCGTCGGAGCCCCGCCCCGGTGGTCGGCCGGAGAGCCGGTGCTGCGCGTGGATCGTCAGTGCATCCCGTACGAAGACGGCAATTCCGTCTCCGTAGCGATCGTAGTTCCTCCGGGAGCGGAGACCGGCGATGCACGCCCCCCGGGCCGGTCACCTGCGCACGCGTGTCCGTGTGCCGTCCCTCCCGGCCGCGGCTGCCGGGTGCGGCCGGGAGGGACGGCACACGACAGAGGCCCGGATCCTTGGAAGGATCCGGGCCTCTGTCTTCAGTAGCGGGGACAGGATTTGAACCTGCGACCTCTGGGTTATGAGCCCAGCGAGCTACCGAGCTGCTCCACCCCGCGTCGTTGTGATGGCAACTCTACGCCATCCGGGAGGGTGCTCCGACCATGTACGGCCGCCGCTCCCTCATCCCCTCACCCCCGGGGCCCTTCCGGAACCGGAGTGGTCCTTCAACACAGGGTGCAGAGAACGGAGTTGATGTCCGGGGGTGCGCGCAGAACTGTATCCGCACCCCGACCGGGCCGGGGGCGTGGTGCTGCGCGATTGCGGGGCTTCGGGAGCGGCGGGACGCTGGAGGAGCAAGCCTTCGGTGTTCGGTCCCGTCTGTGCGGCATCCAGGGGTGCCGGCGTCGGCCCAGCAGCCTCACCCGATCCGGTGGTGCCAGGGGAGGCCGGGCGCACACGCGCGAGGAGAGGACCATGGACGGCACCCTGCTCGAGACGATGAGAACCGCTCTGCGCGGCCCGGTCATCGGTCCCGAGGACCAGGAGTACGGGCAGGCCCGCGCGGTCTACAACGCCATGATCGACAAAAGGCCCTCGGCCGTGGTCAGGTGCCGCGACACGGCCGACGTCATGGCGGCCGTCGGCTTCGTCCGCGAGCACGGCCTGGACGTGGCCGTACGGGGCGGCGGGCACAGCGGTCCCGGCCTCGGCCTCTCCGACGACGCGGTCACGCTCGACCTCTCACCCATGCGCGGCGTGCGGGTGGATCCCGCCACCCAGACCGCCCAGGCCGACGGCGGCGCGACGCTGGGCGACCTCGACCACGCCACCCACGCGTTCGGCCTCGCCACCCCGACGGGGATCATGTCCACGACCGGCATCGGCGGGCTCGCCCTCGGCGGCGGACACGGCTACCTCACCCGCAAGTACGGCCTTTCCGCGGACAACCTGATCTCCGCGGACGTGGTCCTCGCCGACGGCACCTTCGTCTCCGCGAACCCGAGTGAGCACGCCGACCTGTTCTGGGCACTGCGCGGCGGCGGCGGGAACTTCGGCATCGTCACGACGTTCGACTTCGAGCTGCACCCCGTGGACACCGTGGGCGCCGCCATCACCGTCTGGCCCCAGGAACTCCTCCCCGACGTCATGCGCTGGTACCGCGACTTCCTGCCGCAGGCACCGGACGACCTGTACGGCTTCTTCGCCTCGCTGACCGTCCCGCCCGGCCCGCCCTTCCCCGAGGAGATCCACGGACAGAAGATGTGCGGCGTCGTCTGGTCCTCGACGGCGGACCCGGAGTCGCTCGGCGAGACCCTCGCCGTGGTGAACGAACCGGGGCCGCCCGCCTTCCACTTCACCGCACCCATGCCCTATCCGGCCCTGCAGTCCATGTTCGACGCACTGATGCCGGCCGGCCTCCAGTGGTACTGGCGCGGAGACTTCTTCGACCGGATCACGGACGAGGCCGTCGACGTGCACGCCTCCTTCGCGAAGAAGCTCCCCACCGGCCTGTCGACCATGCACCTGTACCCGGTCGACGGAGCTGCCTCCCGGGTCGGTCCCGACGACACCGCCTGGGCCTACCGTGACGCCGTCTGGTCCGGCGTCATCGCCGGCATCGACCCCGATCCGGCCCACGCCGCCGCACTGCGGGAGTGGGCCGTCGGCTACTGGGAGGCGCTGCACCCGCACTCCATGGGCGGCGGCTACGTGAACTTCCTGGGCACCGGCGAGTCCCAGGACCGGGTCCGGGCCACCTACCGGGGCCACTACGACCGGCTCTCGGAGGTCAAGGGGACCTACGACCCGCACAACCTCTTCCACGCAAACCAGAACATCGAACCCGCACCGCCGCACTGAGCATCACGCCAGGGGCGCAATTCCGGGGGGAAGCCGTGCTGGGAGGGTTACAGTCTGCATGCACCGCACGATGATCCGGCCGCCCCCGGAGCGGCGCGGCACCGGCAGCGGCACCTCGTCGCCCTGCCGGTCGGGACCAGTCCGGCATCCACCGCAGCGGCTCGGTCACGGGGCTCTCACCGCACACCTACGTACAGGACACCTGAGATGACCGACATGCCTGCCCGCACGACCCAGCGCCACCCCGGCAACGCGTCCGCGAGCTCCGACGCCGACACGGGCATCGCGGCCCCGCTGCCCACGCCGCAGTACGCGGGCCTGTTCGTCGAACCCGACCTGCCGCCGGTCACCGACGAACCCGAATGACCGGGCACGTCCCGCGGCCGGTCCCGGATGACCTGACGCGTGCTCCGACCGGCCCCGGGTGACCGGCCCGGCCGCACGGTCGTTGGGAGACCATGTGCATCCGTATCGGCGTGATCGTCCTCGCAGTGGCCCTGCTGATCGCCGCGTTCCTCTCGAACATCCCGTCCCGGGAAGAGACCGAGACGGCCTGCCGACGGGCCCTCGACAACACGTCGACGTGGACCAACCGGCCGGACGTCTGCCAGGAGGTGCCCGCACAGACCTACCGGGCGTTCCTCATGATGTACGACCTGCGGGAGGAGGGCCTGGACTGACGGTCCACGCCCCGGAGCCGGCCGGCCCGGGAACCGTGCCGACTCACGGGCAGCGCCCCCGACAGCCCTGCTGTTCCTTCCGCCCGCCCTGCTGAGCAGCACTTCCTGGAAGCCCGCGACGGGCCTGAACCGGCCCGCTCCGGCGGTCGGTGCCCGTACGGCGACCAGTTCCCGAGCAGAGCCCTGGAACGCCGAAGCGCCCCGACCGGTCGTACCGGTCGGGGCGCTGCTGACGGTCGTACGGGTCCGCTCCCGGCGGACGTCAGGCTTCGGCCGTGACCTTGTCGGCCGAGGCGGATCCCGTCCTGCCGCCTCCGGCGGCGGGACGGACGAGCCCGGGGATGAAGGCGGCGACGGCGGCGGCGACGAGTGCGACTCCGCAGCCGATCATCAGGCCGACACGGAAACCGTCCTCGGAGGCGAGCGAGAACCCGCCGAGGCTGATGGTCATCTGCGCCAGCACGACACCGATGACGGCCGAACCGATGGTCGTACCCAGCGAGCGCATCAGGGTGTTGAAGCCGTTGGCCGCGGCGGTCTCCGAGAGCGGTACCGAACTCATGATCAGGGCGGGCATCGCTCCGTAGGCGAGGCCGACGCCGCTGTTGATGACGATGCCGACGATCATCAGGCCCCAGGCGGAGCCCATGAGGAAGAGGGAGATGCCGTAGCCCAGGGAGATCACGAGCGCACCGAGGACGAGGGCGATCTTGGGGCCGCGCGCATTGATCAGCTTCCCGCCGAGCGGGGAGACGATCATCATCATCACGCCGCCGGGAGCCATCCAGAGGCCTGCGGCCAGCATCGACTGTCCCAGGCCGTAACCCGTGGCCTCGGGGAACTGCAACAGCTGCGGCGCGATCAGCATGAAGGAGTACATGCCGACGCCGACCAGGATCGACGAGACGTTGGTCAGCAGCACGCGCGGGCGGGCGGTGGTGCGCAGGTCGACCAGCGGGTCACGGGTACGCAGCTCGTAGACCCCCCAGGCGCCGAGGGACACGACCGCCACGGCGAACAGGCCGAGCGTGGTGCCCGAACCCCAGCCCCAGTCGGCGCCCTTGGAGATCGCCAGCAGGAGGGAGACCAGTCCGATGGCGAGTCCGATCGCGCCGGGTGCGTCGAAGCGCTGTCCCTTCGCGCCGGCCGGGACGTCCGGGACGAAGCGCCAGATGAGTACGGCGACCATCAGGGCGAGGACCGCGGAACCCCAGAACAGCACGCGCCAGCTGGTGTATTCGGCGACCGCGGCGGAAATCGGCAGACCGAGGGCGCCGCCGATGCCCATGGAGGCACTGACGAGGGCGATCGAACCGCTGAGCTTCTCGGCGGGCACCACGTCACGCAGCAGCGCGATACCCAGCGGCACCATGCCCATGCCCATGCCCTGGAGGCCCCGGCCGACGATCATCGGGACCACGGAGGAGGCCAGCGCACACACCACCGAGCCGGTGATGAGCGGGACCGCACAGGCCAGCAGCATCCGGCGCTTGCCGAGAAGGTCCCCGAGCCGGCCGGTGACCGGCACGCACACACCGGCGACCAGGAGGGTGACGGTGACCACCCAGGCCGCGTTCGAGGACGAGGTGTCCAGAATCCGCGGCAGCTCGGCGATGAGCGGAGTCACCAGTGTCTGCATCACCGCCGCGACGGTGCCGGCGAGTGCCAGCGTCGTGATCACGCCGCCTGCGCGGGCTGTGGGCTGGGGGGCGTCCATGTCCGGGGTCCTCGGCTATCTGTCGGTGGAAGATTTGGCATCGTACACGTATATTGCATTATGCACATCGTATGGTCCATGCACTTCCTCGTGAACATACGATGAGGTCAGCACGCACGACGACACACCGGCCTCGCCGGGCAGGAAGCAGGAGGTGCCCGCGCATGAACAGGGCAACGCGAGAGGTCGAGTACGAGCAGATGCTGCTCAGCCGGCACGGCCTGCTGAACCAAAGAAAGGGACGCCGCAGGGACGGCCTCCTGGAGCGCAGCGCGTACGTCCTGCTCAGCCGCATCCGCGTTCAGGGCCCGATGTCCGTCGGCGAGCTCAGCGAAGCCTTCGACCTCGACGTCTCCACCCTCAACCGGCAGACCGCCGCGGTCATGCGCGCCGGATTCGTGGAGCGCATCCCCGATCCGGACGGGGGCATGGCCCGCAAGTTCCGCATCACCGAAGAGGGCGCGAAGACCCTCGACGCGGAACGCGAGGGCATGGTGAGCTCCTTGGAGCGGGTCATGGCCGACTGGCCCGACGAGGACATCTCCGCCTTCGCCGACTACCTGCGGCGCTTCAACTCCGACATCGAACGCCTCGGCGGCCGCCCCTGGCCACGGCCCTGAGCCCCACCGCGCGCACCGGACGGAGGGCGGCTCGCGCACGGGGGCACCGACCGCGCCGGAAGCCGGCCCGAACGGTCTGAATGGTCAAGAAGACGCTTGCCTCACGGCACGGTGACGACGCCATGCGGCTGGCCGTCCGGTTCGGCGGCGGCCTGCCCGGCCACGCCGGGTCCCGGGCCGATGAGATGCCGCGCATCCCGCAACGGATGAGACCGGTAAGAGTCTGTCACCAGGCAGTCGCCGACGCTCAGCCGTTCGTAGACTGCGTGGAAGACCAGAGGCTGGCCGAGCTTGCGTCGGTCCCGTGGCCATCACTCGGGAAGGACGTTCCATGGCAGGTCGTACGGGGGATCACCAGCAGGGCGGCGCCCGTGGCGGGACGCCACCAGTCATACCGGCGACCGGTCAGACACCTGCCCCTGTCCCTCCCTCCGCCCCGGTACCGCCGCTTCCCGTGGTCCCGCCCGACAGCCGCCTGCGACGCGCGGGCCGCCGCTACCGCGCCCTGTCCACCGCCAACAGACTGTCCCTGTGGACAGGGGTCATCGCTGCGTTCGCCTTCGCTGTGCCGACCACCGTTTCCGCATGGCAGGCGCTCTTCCCCGACGACCCCGCCACGCTGCTGGTCGCTCCGAACGACCAGAGCTGCCTGACACGTTGGTACGTCGCGGACACCGACGCCGAGCTTCGCTCCGGCGTGAACGGCGCTGCTTCTCCTGAACAGCTGACGGCCTGGCGACAGGAGGGCCGGATCGCCCACGCGGGGACGCTTGAGGCAGCGGTCAGCGTGCACGGTAACGCCGGTGCGTCCGTCGAGATCCGCGACATCTCCGTCACAGTCACGCGCAGGGAGGAACTCGCGCCCGGCACGGTGACCGGCCCTCCCGGCTGCGGAGCCGGCCCTGATGAGCCCGCGTACCTGGCGGTCGACCTGGACACGCTGCCGCTGAACCGCCCTGTCCCCGCCGCGTACCTGCTGCGCAGCCCGCAGCAGAAGGCAGCACGCCGGATGGAGGAGGATATGGGCACAACCGTCAGCTTGCCCCACACCGTCGCATCGGGCGACTTCTACTCCTTCTTCCTGATCGGGCACACCCAGCGTTACGACACCGACTGGCGGGCCACCGTCACCTGGTGGGACGGCAAGGAGATGCACAGCCGCACCGTCTCGGACCCCGGCGGCAAGGAACTCCGGGTGGTTCCGACCGGAGACGACCCGACGTGACCCTCCGGACGGATCAGCGAACCGACTTCGTCACTGGACCCACTCCGATGCACTGGAAGAACCGCTCACCGCTGATCCGTGGACCCGACGGCAACCTCATCACTTCTTCACCCCTGTCACCCCCGCGGCCGTCGTCGAGAGGTACGTGCACCCTCCGCTCACGTACACGCCCGGGAACGACTCAGCGCCCTGCCCGGCTTAGCCGGGCGGAGCGCTGAGCAGCAGGCCAGAGGATGTTCTCCTCGTCCTGCGGTCGGTAGGCCGTGTGGGACTCGAACCCACAACCAACGGATTAAAAGTCCGCTGCTCTGACCAATTGAGCTAACGGCCCGTGATGGATCACCCCCGAGCATAGCTCCCCCGGGCCCGGCAGCCGATCGGGTATCGGGTGCCGGGCCCTGTCGTGCCCGGATCGGGCGGGTCAGGCCGTGGTTTCGTCCTTGGTTGTGTGCTTGTGAACCGGTGTATCCGGTTTCAGGAACCAGTGGCGGGCGGACACCAGCCACCAGACGGCGGCGAAGCCCAGCACCACCAGGACGGCCAGGGGCGCGTAGTTGAAGCTCTCCCAGGTGACCGGGGACACCTGGGGCAGCATGAAGAGCACCGTGATCACCCCCACCCAGGAAACCGCGACGATGCCGATGGGCCGGGACCACCGGCCCAGGTGCCAGGGACCCCGGACGAAGTCGTCGCCCCGCAGCAGTCTGAGCAGGGTGGGGATGACGTAGGCGATGTAGAGCCCGATGACCGCGATGGACGTCACAGCGGCGTAGGCGGTGACGTTGATCAGGTACGGGAGACCGAGGGCCAGGGCGCCGAGAGCGGCCAGCCAGACCGCCGCGACAGGCGTACGGGTGCGTGGGCTGACCGTGTGCCAGACGCGGGAGAAGGGCAGTGCCCCGTCGCGCGAGAACGCGTAGATCATGCGGCTGTTGGCGGTCACCGAGGCCATCCCGCAGAACAGCTGGGCGCCGATCACGACGAGCAGCAGGAGCTTGCCCGTGGTGGCACCCAGCGCGTCCAGGAGGATCTGGGCGGGCGGGGCACCGGTCGGGGAGTTCAGGGCGCCGTCGTACGACTGGATGGCGAAGGTGAAGCCCAGCAGGAGCACGAAGCCGGCGATCCAGGACGTCCAGATGGACTGCACGATGCCGCGCGGCCCCGCCACGGCCGCGTCGTGGGTCTCCTCCGTCATGTGGGCGGAGGCGTCGTACCCGGTGAAGGTGTACTGCGCCATCAGCAGCCCGATCATCACGACGTAGAAGCCGCTGCCCCAGCCGGTGTTGTTGACGAACTCGGTGAAGACGTACGACGCCGACCGGTGCGAGTCCGGCACGAAGGTGAGCGCGCCCACGATGACGGCGACCCCGACCACGTGCCACCACACGCTGACGTTGTTGAGGACGGCGACGATGCCGACGCCGAAGGTGTTCAGCAGGCCGTGCAGGATCAGGATCGCCGCGAAGAGCAGGATCGTGCGGCCGGGAGTGACCTCGAACCCGAACTGGAGGTTCAGGTACGCCCCGAGGAAGGACGCCGCCCCGAAGTCGATGCCTGCGGTGACAGCGACCTGGCCCAGCACGTTGAACCAGCCGGCGAACCAGGCCCACGCCGCGGCCGAGCGCGGCGGGGCGAGGCGGTGGGCCCAGAAGTACAGGCCGGCCGACGTCGGGTACGCCGAACAGATCTCGGCCATCGCCAGGCCGACGAACAGCGTCATCAGCCCGACGCCGACCCAGCCCCAGGTGATGACGGCGGGGCCGCCGGTGTTCATGCCGAACAGATACAGCGTCAGACAGCCGGAGAGCACCGAGATGATCGTGAACGAGACGGCGTAGTTGGAGAAGGCCGACATCCGGCGGGCGAGGACCTGTGTGTAGCCGAGTTCGGCCAGACGTTCCTCGTCGGAGGTGGGCGCGGGTGAGTTCTGGAGGGTATCGGGCGGTGGCTCTGCCGCCACGGCTTCGTCGTTCGTCATGCCCCCAGCGATGCCCTCGCACGGAGGCCGGAAACGCCGCAGGGCCCGTACGCCACCGAGGTGTCGTACGGGCCCTGCGGGTCAGTCAGCTGTCAGCCGGACTCAGCCGTTGCGCTTCCAGCGCGGCTTGTCGTCGCGGCGGCCGAAGGTACCGGTGCCGGTACCCGTGCCGGTGCCGCCGCGGTGGTCGTCACGACGCCCGGTCGGGCGGTCGCCGCCGCCGGAGCGGAAGCCGCCCGAGGGACGGTCGTCACGACGGTCACGGTTGAACGGGCGGTCGCTGCCGCCGGAGCGGAAGCCGCCCGAGGGGCGGTCGTCGCGGCGGTCACGGTTGAACGCGGGACGGTCGTTGTCACGGCGCTCGAAGGAACGGCCGCCGCGGTCGTCCCGGCGGTCACCGCCACCGGAGCGGAAGCCGCCCGAGGGGCGGTCGTCGCGACGGTCGCGGTTGAACGCGGGACGGTCGTTGTCACGGCGCTCGAAGGAACGGCCACCACGGTCGTCCCGGCGGTCACCGCCACCGGAGCGGAAGCCGCCCGAGGGACGGTCGTTGCTGCCGCGGAAGGACGGACGGTCGTTGCTGCCGCGGTAGCCGGAGCCACCGGAGGGGCGGCCACTGCGCTCACCGACACGGTCGTTGCCACCGCGGTAACCCCCGCGGTCGCCACCACGGTCGTCGCGCGGTCATCACGGCGGTTGAAGTTGCCCCGGTCGTCACGGCGGTCGTCACGCGCGGCCGGCTGCTCGGGGACGGACACGGCTGCGACGAGCGCGGCCTCGGCCTCGGCGGTGACCTCGGCCACCGCCGCCTCCGGGTCGTCGCCCCGCTCGCGGGCGGCACGGGCGACCAGACGGTCGGCCTCCTCGCGCAGCTCGACGGCACGGCGCTGGACGCGCTCCAGCTGCTTGGTGAGGTCGGCGGCCTCGCGCTCGGCCTGCTTGGCGGCGTTGTTCGCGGAGTCGGCCTGGACCTCGGTCAGCGAACGGGCACCGGTGATCTCGGCGACCTCGGGCTCGAAGACGCCCGCGCCCTGCACGATGTGGCGCGAGGCGTCGACGCCCGCGTCCTCCATCAGGCGGAAGATCTGGCGGCGCTGGTGCGGGAGCGCCAGCGACACGACGACACCGGACTTGCCGGCGCGGGCGGTGCGGCCCGAGCGGTGCAGGTAGTCCTTGTGGTCGCCGGCCGGGTCCACGTTGAGGACGAGGTCGATGCCGTCGACGTGGATGCCGCGGGCGGCGACGTCGGTGGCGACGAGGGCGTTGACGTAGCCCTTCTTGAAGTCCTCGAGCACCCGGGTGCGGGCGCCCTGCGTCATGCCGCCGTGCAGCGCGTCGGCCTTCACGCCGGACTCGATGAGCTGCTCGGCGATGCGGTCGGCGCCCAGCTGGGTGCGGACGAAGATGATCGTGCGGCCCTTGCGGGCGGCGATCGCGGCCGTGACGGGCGCCTTGTCCTTGGGCTTCACGACGAGGACGTGGTGCGACATGGTCGAGACGTTGCCCTGGGCGCTGTCGACCTCGTGGGTGACCGGGTTGCTCAGGTAACGCTTGACGAGGGTGCCGATCTCGTTCTCCATCGTGGCGGAGAAGAGCATGCGCTGGCCGCCACCGGGGATCTGGTCGAGCAGCTCGGTGACCTCGGGCAGGAAGCCCAGGTCCGACATCTGGTCGGCCTCGTCGAGGACCGCGACCTGGACGTTCTCCAGGGAGCAGGCGCCACGGTTGATGATGTCGCGCAGCCGGCCCGGGGTGGCGACGAGGACGTCGACACCACGCTCCAGCGCGTAGATCTGGTTGCCCATCGACGTACCGCCGCAGACGACCTTCATCTTCAGGCCGAGCACGTCGCCGTACGGCTGGAGGGCGTCCGCGACCTGCATCGCGAGCTCACGCGTCGGCGTGAGGATGATCGCGCGGGGCTTCTTCTTCTCGGTGTGACCACCGGCCAGCGCGGCCAGGGTGGGCAGACCGAAGGAGAGGGTCTTGCCGGAGCCGGTACGGCCACGGCCCAGGATGTCCTTGCCGGCCAGGGCGTCCGGGATGGTCGCGGCCTGGATCGGGAAGGGGGCGGTCACACCGTTCTGCGCGAGCTTGCGGACGATGCCCTCGGGCAGTCCGAGCGAGGCGAACGTGATGCTCGGCCCGGTGTCCTCGGCGGCCTCTTCGGAGCCATCCGCAGCAGGAGCGTCGGCCGTAGGAGCGTCCACGGCGGTCTCCGCGGCCGGGGTCCCGTCGGCTGCCGCAGGGGCCTGGGCCACTACGGCCTCGGCGGCCTCCACGACCTCGATGGTGTCGACGTCGTTGTTCTCGGACATGACGGTGTGGTCAGAACTGGAAATTGACATGCGAAATGCGAAACCTTCCGGAGTCTCGGCACGCGCCCGTAACTCCGTGTTTTCGCAATTTCGACCGCCTCAATGCGGTCCAGCCACGGCAAGGGAGAGTACGCGCCACACGGCGCTCTTCTGTGTCGGCGCCGGGCATAGGATCAAACGATCTACTACCATACGCACCCTCCCCCCATTCGTGCAAACCGGGTCGCCCCGAACCCGGCTCACACCGGCGCGACCTGCGGTGATGCCCGAGGAGTGGGCCGCGTCACACCCCTCCCAGGCGCCCCCGTCGCATCCGTGCGGGACTGCGCGGCCGGCGAGGCCGAGGGCTGCTCCGGCGGCGGCGAGGGTTCCGGCTCCGGCGAGGGCGGAGGTGGAGGTGGAGGCGGGGGCGGGGGC
>Ga0196960_10000216_pt1 | contig 23372 bp, 17 predicted proteins | sample S3v_5metaG_FD_183187 | JGI IMG/M metagenome (GOLD analysis project Ga0196960, IMG submission 183187) | Soil microbial communities from Anza Borrego desert, Southern California, United States - S3+v_5 | ecosystem: Environmental > Terrestrial > Soil > Desert | place: USA: California | collected...
CGCACCGCTGCCGGAGCGGCCCCCGGGGTCCGCGGCGCCCGGGGTGATGCCGGGGGCCGGGACCGGGTCGCCGGCGAGCACTGCGGCGTAGCCGTCGGCGGCGCCGATCGCTGCGCCCGCCCAGTCGTTCTGCCGGAGAGCCGGCTCGACCGCCGTGTTCGCCACGTCCTGGAGCTGGGCGTCGGTGAGGCGTGAGCCCTGGTCGACGGAGTACGCGTACTGCCGGTCGTGCGTGGCCACGGCCAGCAGCACGTCCTCCTGCCCCAGCCCGTTGCGGTTCGCGGTCTCGTCGGTCCAGGTCCGGGCGTCCCGGCCGGAGAAGTCACGGACGTACACCACGAACAGCTGCACCTGCCGTTCCTCGAACAAGCGGTCGAGGGCGGCTTCCACCTGGGACTCGCGGCCGCCGAGCGCTCCCACCCGGTCGGTGATCTGCCCGTCGCGGGACAGGGGCACGGGATCCTCGGCCCGGGCGCCCGGGCCCCCTGCCAGAGCGATCCAGCACACAGCCGTCAGGGCGGCGAGGAGAACCCTGCCGGGTATCGAAGGCCGGGACTTCCCGGTACGGCTCGCAGGCGGCATCACATTTGGGAGGCTATGTCCGCCTCCTGTCGTCCGCGACCCGGCACGTGCCGCCCGGCCGGCCGCATGTCCGCACCGGACCGGCCGCATGTCCGCACCGGACCGGCCGGAGGGGCTCATGGGTGCCGACGTCCACCGCGACAGCCTCGAAAAGATCTTCCCGAGGCTCGGCGGGACCGGTACCACCGCCGCGATCGTCACACTGCTCGGCTGGCCGCCGACGGGCCGGTGCCGGGGCCGCACGGGTGACTTCCGGGGTCCCACCGGCCGCGTCCGCCTCCGCCCGCGCGTACAGGTGTGTTCAGTGGATCAGCGAATCAGTCTGATCAACTGCAAATGCCACCAGAACGCATCATCCGGTCCCTTCCGGTACGGGGTGGGCCGGGCCGGCCCCGGAGGTATCAGCCATGGCCCATGTCGGCGTCCCACGCGGGGCGGCCCGAAAGCGCCGCTCGGTCGCGCTCCTGGCGACAGGTGTGCTCACCCTCCCGGTCCTGGCGGGCTGCACCTCGGACAGCGAGGGCCCCACCTCGGTGGCCGTCCCGCAGGACATCGCCCCGGCCTCCCGGGACCGGGTGGCCGAAGGCTCCACCCTCACCTGGGCGATCGACGCGGTCCCCGCCACCCTCAACACCTTCCAGGCCGACGCCGACCACGCGACCACACGGATCACCGGCGCCCTGCTGCCCTCCCTCTTCCCCATGGACGAGCGGGGAGAGCCCAGGCTGAACCCCGACTACCTGGAGTCGGCGGAGGTCATCGAGCAGGAGCCCAAGCAGGTCGTCCTCTACAAGCTCAACCAGCAGGCCGTGTGGAGCGACGGCCGGGAGATCGGCGCCCCCGACTTCGTCGCGCAGTGGCGCGCGCTGAGCGGCAGGGACTCGGCCTTCTGGACCGCGCGCAACGCGGGATACGAGCGCATCGAGAAGATCGAACGCGGCAAGGACGATCTGCAGGTCCGGGTCACGTTCGCCAAGCCGTACGCCGACTGGCGCTCGCTCTTCTCGCCGCTGTACCCGAAGGAGGTGACCGGTTCGCCCGGCACCTTCAACGACGGCGCCAGGACCACCCTCAAGAACACCGCCGGTCCGTTCCGGCTGCGCGGCGTGGACAGGAGCAAGGGGACGGTCGTACTCGACCGCAACCCGCGCTGGTGGGGCAACGAGGCCAAGCTCGAATCCCTGGTCTTCCGTGCCGTCCGGCCCGAGGACCGGGCCGACGCGCTGACAGGGGGGACGGTGGACGTCGCCGACATCGACCCGGCGACGGCGGACAGCATCGCCCTCGCGGCCCGCGACCGCGGTGGCGACGGAGCGCCGCCCGCCCACGGCCCGGGAGCCGGCCTCACCCCGGCCGCCGCTCTGCGGTCCTGGGCACTGGCCCACGGTTCCGACGAGGAGGCCGCCGAGACGGCGCGGGCCGCCCGCGAGAAGAACCGGCGGGCCATCGCCGTGTACGCCGCCGAGCAGAAGTCGCTGCGCGGTTTCACCGTGCGCAAGTCCCTGGAGCCCGCTTATACGCAGCTCGCGCTGAACGGTGAGACCGGGCCGCTCTCCGACGACCGGGTGCGGCGGGCGGTCGCCCGCACCCTGGACCGCCAGGAGCTCGCCGACACCGTGCTGAAGCCGCTCGGGCTGCCCGCGAAGCCGCCCGGCAGCCACCTCGCCCTGGCCGGGCAGCCCGCGTACAAGGACGGCAGCGGCGCGCTCGGCGAGCAGGACACCAAGGAGGCGCAGGCGCTGCTGGCCGATGCGGGATGGACCCCGGGCGGGGCCGTGCGCAGGACCGAGGACACCAAGGCGGGCAGCGAGGCCGAGAAGAAGGCCGGGAAACCGGGCGGGAAGGAATCGCCGGCCGGGGAGGAGGCAGGGAAGCCGGGCGGGAAGGGGTCGCCGGCCGGGGAGGAGGCCGAGTCGGACAAGGACGGCGAGGCCTCGCGCGAGGAGGGGATGTACATCGTCGGCGACGGGAAGCCCGGCGACCACCCCGCCGACGACACCGGGGCCGCCGCCCGGGACGAGCAGCCCGGCGGTGCCGCGGGCGCCTACGCTCCCGCGGGGACCGCGGCCCCCGTCGCGGTCAAGGACCGGCTCGGCAAGGGCGGCAAGCCGCTGACCCTCCGCTTCGTGCTCCCCTCGGGCCCCGGATCGCAGGCACTGCGCACGGTCGGGAAGAAGATCGTCGAGATGCTGGACACGGTCGGTATCAGCGCGCAGATCACCAAGGTCGACGACGAGAGCTACTTCAAGGACCACATCGCCTCCGGCGACTACGACCTGGCGTTGTACTCCTGGCCCGCCACCGCCTACCCGGCGACCGACGGCCGCCCCATCTTCGCCAAGCCGGAGCCCGCCACCGACGGCTCGCTGCTCGTCGAGCAGAACTACACCCGGGTCGGCTCGGACCACATCGACCAGCTCTTCGACCGTGCGGTCGCCGAGCTCGACGCCGACGCGGCGAGGGACCTGCTGAAGCAGGCCGACGCACGGATCTGGGCCGCCGCGGGATCGATTCCGCTGTATCAGAGGCCGCAGCTGGTCGCCGTCGACAAGAAGCTGGCGAACATCGGTGCCTTCGGCTTCGCCGCACCTCGCTACGAGGACATCGGATTCACCGGGCGTCAAGCGGCAGGTCCCCCCGCGAACCGGAAGAAGTAGCAGGTCAGAGCCACATCCCACAGCTCGGGTGCAGCTCGGCTCCCTTGCCCGCCGGAGCTCCGGGCGGGCAAGGCGGTGTCCGCCCGGACCCGGGCCGCCCGTCCTTCTGCGCCCCGTGCCGCCCGGCCGCCCGCCGGCTGGACGAGGACGTAATACCGGCTGAATACCGGCTGAATTGTGGCTGCGGTCCTGCCGTGTGCAACGGGCCGGGAAGCCCCGGACCCATCGGGCCCGTACCATTGGACTAGCCGTGGCGTGCCGCCCGGCGGGCGTACGAGGACTCGAAGACCGACTGAGACGCCTGATCCCACGATCCGAGAGAAGCGCAAGCCACCCATGCCCACGCGCCACGACATCCGTAACGTAGCCATTGTCGCCCACGTCGACCACGGCAAGACCACGCTGGTCGACGCCATGCTCAAGCAGGCGGGCGCCTTCGCCGCGCACGCCGCCGAGAACCTCGACGAACGCATGATGGACTCGAACGACCTGGAGCGTGAGAAGGGCATCACGATCCTCGCCAAGAACACGGCGGTGAAGTATCACCCCAAGGACGGCGGGGACCCCATCACGATCAACATCATCGACACCCCCGGCCACGCCGACTTCGGCGGCGAGGTCGAGCGCGGTCTGTCGATGGTGGACGCGGTCGTCCTGCTGGTCGACGCCTCCGAGGGTCCGCTGCCCCAGACCCGCTTCGTCCTGCGCAAGGCCCTGACCGCCAAGCTGCCGGTCATCCTCTGCATCAACAAGACGGACCGGCCGGACTCCCGGATCTCCGAGGTCATCGACGAGACCTACGACCTCTTCCTGGACCTGGACGCCGACGAGGACCAGATCGAGTTCCCGATCGTCTACGCCTGTGCCCGTGACGGCGTCGCCTCGCTGACCAAGCCGGAGGACGGCACCGTCCCCGCGGACAGCGACAGCCTGGAGCCCTTCTTCAGCACCATCCTCTCCACCGTCCCCGCGCCGGAGTACGACGAGGACGCCCCGCTGCAGGCCCACGTCACCAACCTGGACGCCGACAACTTCCTCGGCCGTATCGCGCTGTGCCGCGTCGAGCAGGGTGAGCTCCGCAAGGGGCAGACGGTCGCCTGGATCAAGCGTGACGGCACGATCTCCAACGTGCGCATCACCGAGCTCCTGATGACCGAGGCGCTCACCCGCAAGCCGGCCGAGAAGGCGGGTCCGGGCGACATCTGCGCCGTGGCCGGTTTCCCGGACATCATGATCGGTGAGACCCTCGCCGACCCCGAGAACCCGATCGCGCTCCCGCTGATCACGGTCGACGAGCCGGCCATCTCCATGACCATCGGCACGAACACCTCGCCGCTCGTCGGCAAGGGCGGCAAGGGCCACAAGGTCACCGCCCGGCAGGTGAAGGACCGCCTGGACCGCGAGCTCATCGGTAACGTCTCGCTCCGCGTCCTGGACACCGAGCGCCCCGACGCCTGGGAGGTCCAGGGCCGTGGTGAGCTCGCGCTCGCCATCCTGGTCGAGCAGATGCGCCGCGAGGGCTTCGAGCTGACGGTCGGAAAGCCGGAGGTCGTCACCAAGCAGATCGACGGCAAGACGCACGAGCCGATCGAGCGCATGACCATCGACTCCCCCGAGGAGCACCTCGGCGCCATCACGCAGCTGATGGCGACCCGCAAGGGCCGCATGGAGACGATGACGAACCACGGCTCGGGCTGGGTCCGCATGGAGTGGATCGTGCCCTCCCGCGGCCTCATCGGCTTCCGCACGGAGTTCCTGACGCAGACCCGCGGCACGGGTATCGCGCACTCCCTCTTCGAGGGCCACGAGCCGTGGTTCGGCGAGCTGCGCACCCGTCACAACGGCTCGCTGGTCGCCGACCGGTCGGGCACGGTGACGCCGTTCGCGATGGTCAACCTCCAGGAGCGCGGTGTCATCTTCACCGAGGCCGGCACGGAGGTCTACGAGGGCATGATCATCGGCGAGAACTCGCGCGCCGACGACATGGACGTGAACATCACCAAGGAGAAGAAGCTCACCAACATGCGTGCGGCTTCCGCGGACACCACCGAGAACGTGGTGCCCGCCCGCAAGCTCTCCCTGGAGCAGTCGCTGGAGTTCTGCCGCGAGGACGAGTGCATCGAGGTGACCCCGGAGACGGTCCGCATCCGCAAGGTCGTCCTGGACGCGAAGCAGCGTGGCCGCACGGCCTCGCGCGCGAAGAACGGCTGACGGCCGACCTGACCGGGTCCGTCGGCCGCGGCCGACGGACCGCCGGCGCGAGCCGTTGACATGAGGCCCGGGCCCCCGCAGACGCTGTGGGGGCCCGGGCCTTTCGTCAACCCGTTTTTCTGACCGACGTGTCCGGATATCGTGCGTCGCTCTCCGGAACATGTGTTAACGGTCCGTTTCGGGGGTGTCTGTCTGGGATCACTTTGTCCGGATTTCGGGCAACCATGGCTTCTGGATGTTGTCAAACCGAGACCCTTTAAGTGTGGTTTACAGCCCGGTGTTACTTAATAGTTGGCTCCATTGAGCTCGGGTCAATGGGTCGACGCACTGTGGGGAGTGCGGACTCACGAGCACACTCGGGGCACTGCACAACGATCGCCGTCAGGGGTGTCGGTGGATCTCTCCAGTGCCCCTCTTGTAGTCAAAAGTGGACTCATGAGGAGGAAACCCATGCGTGGTGCCAAGAGCGCCAAGTGGGTCGCGGGAGCGGCAATCATCGCCCTGGCCGCGACTGCCTGCGGCGGCGGAGACAGTGACAGTGACTCGGCCTCGAAGGAGAAGGGCAAGCCCGAGGGCTATGTGTCCATCGACGTCGGTGAGCCGCAGAAGCCGCTGATCCCTGCAGACACCAACGAGTCGCTCGGCAGCTACGTCATCCAGTCGGTCTTCACCCAGCTGCTCGACTTCGACTCGGACGGCAAGATCGTCTACACGAACGCCGAGTCCGTGAAGACGACCGACTCCAAGACGTGGACCGTCAAGCTCAAGTCCGGCTGGAAGTTCCACGACGGCACCCCCGTCACGTCCGAGTCGTACATCAAGGCGTGGAACTGGTACGCCAACGTCAAGAACGCCCAGCAGAACGCGTTCTGGTTCGAGGACATCAAGGGCTACGCGGACGTCCACCCCGAGAAGGGTGACCCCAAGGCCACGGAGATGTCCGGTCTGAAGGCGGTCGACGACACCACCTTCACGATCGAGCTCACCAAGCCCGTGCCGTACTACGAGTACAAGCTCGGCTACACCACCTTCGCCCCGCTGCCCGAGGTGTTCTACAAGGACACCAAGGCGTTCGGCCAGGCCCCGGTCGGCAACGGTCCCTACATCTTCGAGAAGTGGGACCACAAGAAGCTCATCCAGGTCAAGGCCAACCCTGACTACCAGGGCCCGAACAAGGCCAAGAACAAGGGTGTCCTCTTCAAGAACTACGCGACCGTCGAGGCCGCGTACCAGGACCTCCTCTCCGGCAACCTGGACATGATCCGCCAGGTCGGCCCGAAGGACCTCCCGAAGTACAAGGCGGACCTCGGCGACCGCGCGATCGACGAGCCGTACGCCGCGATCCAGTCGCTCGTCCCGACCTTCTACTCGAAGACCTTCAAGGACATCGACCCGAAGGTCCTGCAGGGTCTGTCGATGGGCATCGACCGCGACACGATCACCAAGACCGTGCTCAACAACACCCGCAAGCCCGCCACCAGCTTCACGCCTCCGGGCGTCGCCGGCAACCAGGACCTGGGCACCGACGTGTTCACGTTCGACCCGGCCAAGGCGAAGCAGCTCGTCACCGAGGGCGGCGGCGTTCCGGGCAACAAGATCTGGATCCAGTACAACGCCGACGGCGGTCACAAGGAGTGGGTGACCGCGGTCTGCGAGTCCATCCGCAACTCGACCGGGGTCGACTGCGTCCCGGACGCCAAGCCGGACTTCCAGACCGACCTGGAAGCGCGTGACAACGACCAGGTGAAGTCGATGTACCGCGGTGGCTGGGTGGCCGACTACCCGCTGAACGTCAACTTCATGCGGGAGCTCTACGGCACGACCGCCGAGGCCAACAACGGCCGGTTCTCCGACAAGGAGGTCGACGCGGCCTTCAAGAAGGGCGACAACGCCAAGACCCTGGACGAGTCGATCAAGGCTTACCAGGAGGCCGAGAAGCTCGTCCTGTCGAAGATGCCCGCCATCCCGCTGTGGGAGTACAAGACCAACGGTGGCTACTCCAAGGCTGTCGACAACGTGACGATCGACTTCCACGGTGACTACAACATCACCGAAGTCACCGTCAACAAGTAACACACGCCTGAGGGCCCCCACCCGGCCATCAGCCGCCCACACCAGGCAGTAGGTCCCGGGGGGCCGCTCTCCGCATCCGGAGGGCGGCCCCTGGGCTGCTTTATCCCTATCGGAGGCAAACATGGGGCGTTACGTCGCGCGGCGACTGCTCCAGATGATCCCGGTCTTCCTCGGGTCAACCTTGCTGGTCTTCTCCATGATGTACGCGCTGCCCGGAGACCCCGTGCGCGCGCTCGCCGGGGAGCAGACGGTGGACCCCACGCAGATCGCGGCCATGAAGAAGGAGCTCGGGCTCGATCTGCCGCTCTGGCATCAGTACTGGAACTACCTCGTGAACCTCTTCCAAGGTGACTTCGGCACGCAGATCGCCAGCGGCCGGCCGGTCGCGGACATCATCTCGGAAGCGTTCCCGATCACGGTCCGGCTGGCCCTGTTTGCCTTCATCTTCACGGTCGTCGTCGGTATCTCCATGGGCATCTTCGCGGGTCTGAAGGCCGACACCCTTCGCGACCGCGGTCTGCTCGTCCTGACGCTCCTGCTCATCTCGGTCCCCTCGTTCGTCCTGGGCTTCCTCGGCCAGTACTTCTTCGCCTTCCAGCTCGGCTGGGTCGAGCCCAACGTGAGTCTCGAAGCGACCTCCGACGAGCTGATCCTGCCCGCTGTCGTGCTCGGGTCCCTGTCACTCGCCTACGTGGCGCGGCTGACCCGCACCTCGGTCGCGGAGAACCTGCGCTCCGACTACATGCGCACCGCTGTGGCCAAGGGGCTGCCGCGCCGTCGCATCGTCGGCGTCCATCTGATGCGCAACTCGATGATCCCCGTGGTCACCTTCCTCGGGACCGACCTCGGTGCGCTGCTCGGCGGCGCCGTCGTCACCGAGGGCATCTTCAATGTCAAGGGCGTCGGTTACAACGTCTTCGACGCGCTCCGGCACCGTGAAGGCGCCACGGTCGTCGGCATCGTGACGCTGATCGTCGTCGTCTATCTCGTCGCCAGCCTGGTCGTCGACCTGCTCTACGCGGTCCTGGACCCGAGGATCCGTTATGCCTGAGACGCTCAAGGAAACCACTCCGGACCCGACCGTCGACGGGACGGCCGTGCAGGCCGCCCCCGCCGCCAAGGTGGGCAAGCCCCGCAGCCTGTGGTCGGACGCCTGGCACGATCTGCGGCGCAGCCCGCTGTTCGTCGTCTCGGCCGTGCTGATCTTCTTCCTGCTGGTGATGGCGATAGCACCGGGTCTGTTCACCGGCGCCGACCCGCGCTACGCGGACCTGGCCAACCACTACCTGCAGAAGCCCAAGTGGGGGAACTTCTTCCAGGAGGACTGGTTCGGCTACGACATCCAGGGCCGCTCGATCTACGCGCGTGTCGTCTACGGCGCCCGTGCCTCGATCATGGTCGCCGTCATCGTCACCGCCCTGGTCACGATCCTGGGCACCGTGGTCGGCATGCTCGCCGGCTACTTCGGCGGCTGGATCGACACGCTCCTGTCCCGGGTCACCGACATCTTCTTCGGCGTGCCCTTCATCCTCGGCGCGATGGTCGTCCTGACCTCGTTCGAGGAGCGCAAGATCTGGGTCGTCATCCTGGCGCTGGCCTTCCTCGGCTGGACCCAGATCGCCCGTGTCGCACGCGGCTCGGTGCTGACGATCAAGCAGGCCGACTACGTGATGGCGGCCAAGGCGCTCGGCGCCTCGACCAGCCGCATCCTGCTCCGGCACATCCTGCCCAACGCGATCGCCCCGGTGATCGTCGTCGCGACCATCGCGCTCGGCGGCTACATCTCGGCCGAGGCCACCCTGTCCTTCCTGGGCATCGGCCTCGCCGAACCGACCGTGTCGTGGGGTGTCGACATCTCCTCCGGCCAGGAGCAGCTGCGTAACGCCGCGTTCGTGCTGATCATCCCGTCGGTCATGGTGTCGATCACCGTTCTGGCGTTCATCATGCTCGGCGATGCGGTACGCAACGCCCTCGACCCCAAGCTGCGCTGAGGGAGGCGTACATGACCATCATCGACAAGACGGCGGATGTTCCTGCTCCGCGTGGTTCGAACGACTCGGGCAGCCCGCTGCTCGAAGTCCGCGATCTGCACGTGGAGTTCCACACCCGCGACGGCGTCGCCAAGGCCGTCAACGGAGTCAACTACAGCGTCAGCGCCGGCGAGACCCTCGCCGTGCTCGGCGAGTCCGGCTCCGGGAAGTCCGTGACCGCTCAGGCGATCATGGGCATCCTGGACATGCCCCCGGGCCGCATCCCCAAGGGCGAGATCTTCTTCCGCGGCCAGGACATGCTCAAGATGTCGGGCGAGGAGCGCCGGCAGATCCGCGGCCAGAAGATCGCCATGATCTTCCAGGACGCGCTGTCCTCGCTCAACCCGGTGCTCTCGGTGGGCTATCAGCTCGGCGAGATGTTCCGCGTGCACCAGGGCCTCTCCAAGAAGGAGGCCAAGGCCAAGGCCATCGCGCTGATGGACCGTGTGCGCATCCCGGCGGCGAAGGAGCGGGTCAACGACTACCCGCACCAGTTCTCCGGCGGTATGCGCCAGCGCATCATGATCGCCATGGCACTCGCCCTGGAGCCCGACCTGATCATCGCGGACGAGCCCACCACGGCGCTCGACGTGACGGTCCAGGCGCAGGTCATGGACCTGCTCGCGGAGCTCCAGCGCGACTTCAACATGGGCCTGATCCTGATCACGCACGACCTGGGTGTCGTCGCCGACGTCGCCGACAAGATCGCCGTGATGTACGCGGGCCGGATCGTCGAGACCGCACCGGTCCACGAGATCTACAAGCGCCCCGCGCACCCGTACACCAAGGGCCTGCTGGAGTCGATCCCGCGCCTGGACCAGAAGGGCCAGGAGCTCTACGCGATCAAGGGCCTGCCGCCCAACCTGCTGAACGTGCCGTCCGGCTGCGCCTTCAACCCGCGCTGCACGCGGGCCCGGGACATCTGCCGTACGGACATCCCGCCCCTGTTCCCGGTGACCGAGCAGGACGGTACCGAGCTGGCCGGACGCGGCAGCGCCTGCCACTTCTGGAAGGAGACGATCCATGGCTGAGCTCGGCAAGGAGTCCGTGGACGCCACCCCGAACGTCACCGAAGTGGCGACGGTCAACGCGGCGACCGAGACGGAGGCCGTGGCCGCCCTGGACGCGCCGGTGTCGCAGGGCGAGCCGATCCTCCAGGTGCGCAACCTGGTCAAGCACTTCCCGCTGACCCAGGGCATCCTGTTCAAGAAGCAGGTCGGCGCGGTCAAGGCCGTGGACGGGATCTCCTTCGACCTCTACCAGGGTGAGACGCTCGGTATCGTGGGCGAGTCCGGCTGTGGCAAGTCCACGGTCGCCAAGCTCCTGATGACGCTGGAGCGGGCCACCGCCGGTGAGGTCTTCTACAAGGGCCAGGACATCACCAAGCTGTCCGGCCGCGCGCTGAAGGCCGTGCGCCGCAACATCCAGATGGTGTTCCAGGACCCGTACACCTCGCTGAACCCGCGCATGACGGTCGGCGACATCATCGGGGAGACCTTCGAGATCCACCCCGAGGCCGCCCCGAAGGGCGAGCGGCGCCGCAAGGTGCAGGACCTCCTGGACGTCGTCGGGCTGAACCCGGAGTACATCAACCGCTATCCGCACCAGTTCTCCGGCGGCCAGCGCCAGCGCATCGGGATCGCCCGGGGCCTCGCGCTCAACCCCGAGATCATCATCTGCGACGAGCCGGTCTCCGCGCTCGACGTGTCGGTGCAGGCGCAGGTCATCAACCTGATGGAGAAGCTCCAGGACGAGTTCGACCTCTCCTACCTCTTCATCGCGCACGACCTGTCGATCGTCCGGCACATCTCGGACCGGGTCGGTGTCATGTACCTCGGCAAGATGGCCGAGATCGGTACGGACACGCAGATCTACGACCACCCGACGCACCCCTACACCCAGGCGCTGCTGTCGGCGGTCCCCGTCCCGGACCCCGATGCCCGTGACGGCCGCGAGCGGATCATCCTCTCCGGCGACGTCCCGTCGCCGGCGAACCCGCCCTCGGGCTGCCGCTTCCGTACGCGGTGCTGGAAGGCACAGGACAAGTGCGCCACCGAGGTGCCGCTGCTGGCGATCCCCGAGCGCTTCAAGGCCTCGGACACGCCGGCGGCGCACGAGTCGGCGTGCCACTTCGCCGAGGAGAAGGACGTCGTCCACGCGGTGTAGCGCACCCCGGACCGACGAGGACGCCCGGCCCCCCGAGGGGCCGGGCGTTTTCACGTCCCCGCAGCCCCGTACGGCGGACAAGGACATGCGACGAAGTGCCATATGAGGTGATATGAGGCATTGAGCCACTCAACCCCAGGAGGCACTCCATGCGCGGAGCCACACAGGCCAGGTGGGCCGCATGTGCCGTCGCCGCCGCGCTGGCGGCCACGGCCTGCGGCGGCGGGGGCGACAACGGCGGCAGCGGGGCCGACGGGATCGTGAGCTCGTCCTGGGGCGACCCGCAGAACCCGCTGGAACCCGCGAACACCAACGAGGTGCAGGGAGGCAAGGTCCTCGACATGCTCTTCCGGGGCCTCGTGCGGTACGACCCGGAGACCGGCGAGGCCGAGAACGAGATCGCCGAGAAGATCGAGTCGGAGGACTCGCAGAACTTCACCGTCACGATCAAGGACAACTGGACCTTCAGCAACGGCGAGAAGGTCACCGCGCAGTCGTTCGTGGACGCCTGGAACTACGGCGCAGCCCTGAAGAACAACCAGAAGAACGCCTACTTCTTCCAGTACATCGACGGTTACGACAAGGTGCACCCGGAGTCCGGGAAGGCGACGGCGGACACGCTCTCCGGTCTCAAGGTGGTCAACGGCACGACCTTCACGGTCAGGCTGTCGCAGAAGTTCTCGCTCTGGCCCGACACCCTCGGCTACTCGGCCTTCGTGCCGCTGCCGAAGGTCTTCCACACCGACCACGAGGCCTGGCTCTCCAAGCCGGTCGGCAACGGCCCGTACACCATCGACCAGTACGCCAAGGGCTCGTCGATGAACCTGCGCCGGTGGGACGGCTACCCCGGTGCGGACAAGGCACAGAACGGCGGCATCGACCTCAAGGTCTACACCGACAACAACACCGCCTACACCGACCTGACGGCGGGCAACCTCGACCTGGTCGACGACGTGCCCGCCTCGCAGCTCAAGAACGTCGAGGCGGACCTGGGCGACCGGTACATCAACACCCCCGCCGGCATCATCCAGACGCTCGCCTTCCCCTTCTACGAGAAGGCCTGGAACACCCCGGACGCGGTCAAGGTCCGCCGGGGCCTGTCCATGGCGATCAACCGTGAGCAGATCACCGGCCAGATCTTCCGGAAGACCCGCACCCCGGCCTCCGACTGGACCTCGCCGGTCCTCGGCGAGGAGGGCGGCTTCAAGAAGGGCCTGTGCGGCCCCGCGTGCGAGTACGACAAGGCGGAGGCCAAGAAGCTGATCGAGGAGGGCGGCGGCATCCCCGGCGGCCGGCTCACGATCTCGTACAACGCCGACACCGGCTCCCACAAGGAGTGGGTCGACGCGGTCTGCAACAGCATCAACAACGTCATGGGCGACAACAAGGCGTGTGTCGGCGGCCCCGTCGGCACCTTCGCCGACTTCCGCAGCCAGGTCTCCACCCAGAAGCTGACCGGTGCCTGGCGTGCGGGCTGGCAGATGGACTACCCCCTCATCCAGAACTTCCTCCAGCCGCTCTACTACACCAACGCCCCGTCCAACGACGGCAAGTGGAGCAACCAGAAATTCGACGACCTGATCGACAAGGCCAACGCGGAGAGCGACAAGGCCAAGGCCGTCACCACCTTCCAGGACGCGGAGAAGGTCCTCGTCGAGCAGATGCCCGTCATCCCGCTCTGGTACCAGAACGGCAGCGCGGGCTACTCGGACAGGGTCGAGGACGTCTCGCTGAACCCCTTCAGCGTCCCGGTCTACGACCGGATCAAGGTCAAGTGACCCCCTGAGGCCGGGTGGCCGGTGCGGTACACCGCACCGGCCACCCGGCCTCCCGGTCCTTCCGCCCCGACCCCCGGAGCCCCTCATGGGACGTTATGTGATCCGGCGGCTGCTGCAGATGATCCCCGTGTTCCTCGGCACCACGCTGCTGATCTTCCTCATGGTGAACGTGATGGGAGATCCCGTCGCGGGCCTCTGCGGCGACCGCCGGTGCGACCCCGCGACCGCCGCCCGGCTGCGCACCGAGTTCGGCCTCGACAAGCCGGTCTGGCAGCAATACCTGACCTACATGGGCAACATCTTCACCGGTGACTTCGGCACGGCCTTCAACGGGCAGAAGGTCACGGAGCTGATGGCCACCGCCTTCCCCATCACCATCCGGCTCACCATCGTCGCGATCGTGTTCGAGATCGTCATCGGCATCAGCCTCGGCGTCGTCACCGGACTGCGCCGCGGGCGGCCCGTCGACACCGTGGTGCTGATCCTGACCCTCGTCGTCATCGCCGTACCGACGTTCGTCACCGGGCTGCTGCTCCAGCTCCTGCTGGGCGTGGAGTGGGGCGTCATCAAGCCGTCCGTCTCCTCCGAGGCCCCCGTCGACGAGCTCATCGTCCCCGGGCTCGTCCTGGCCTCCGTCTCCCTGGCCTACGTCACCCGGCTCACCCGGACCTCGATCGCCGAGAACGCCCGCGCCGACTACGTCCGTACGGCGGTGGCCAAGGGCCTCCCCAGGCGCCGTGTGGTCGTGCGGCACCTGCTGCGCAACTCCCTCATCCCCGTCGTCACCTTCATCGGTACGGATGTGGGGGCCCTGATGGGAGGGGCGATCGTCACCGAGCGCATCTTCAACATCCACGGCGTCGGCTACCAGCTCTACCAGGGCATCCTGCGCCAGAACTCGCAGACCGTCGTCGGGTTCGTCACCGTCCTGGTCCTCGTCTTCCTGGCGGCGAACCTGATCGTCGACCTCCTGTACGCCGTACTCGACCCGAGGATCCGCTATGCCTGAGCAGAAGCCGTGGGACGACGCGACGGGCGGCGGAGCGATCTCGGGGGCCGGCGCGGGCGGAGCGATGGACCTCGCGATGGACGAGGGCACCACGCTGGAGAAGACGCCCGGCGGTCCGGAGGGCACCGGGCCCACGGGCAGGCCACGCAGCCTGTGGTCCGACGCCTGGCGCGATCTGCGCCGCAATCCGGTCTTCATCGTCTCCGGGCTGCTCATCCTGTTCCTGGTGGTCATCTCGGTCTGGCCGTCCCTGATCGCCACCCAGGACCCGCTCGACTGCGATCTGGCCAGGGCCCAGGAGGGCTCCCGGCCCGGGCACCCCTTCGGTTTCGACGGCCAGGGCTGCGACGTCTACACCCGTACCGTCCACGGCGCACGGACCTCGGTGACCGTCGGTGTCCTCTCCACCCTCGGGGTCTCGCTGCTGGGCGGCGTGCTGGGCGGCCTCGCCGGCTTCTTCGGCGGGGCGTGGGACGCCGTGCTCTCCCGCATCACGGACATCTTCTTCGGCATCCCGGTGGTCCTCGGCGGACTGGTCTTCCTGTCCGTCGTCACCAGCTCCACCGTCTGGCCCGTGATCGGCTTCATCGTCCTGCTGGGCTGGCCCCAGATCGCCCGCATCGCGCGCGGGTCCGTCATCACCGCCAAACAGAACGACTACGTCCAGGCGGCCCGGGCGCTGGGTGCCTCGAACTCCCGGATGCTGCTGCGCCACATCACCCCCAACGCCATCGCCCCGGTGATCGTCGTCGCCACCATCGCCCTGGGGACGTACATCTCGCTGGAGGCGACCCTCTCGTACCTCGGGGTCGGCCTGAAACCGCCGGCCGTCTCCTGGGGCATCGACATCTCCGCCGCCTCCCAGTACGTCCGTAACGCGCCGCACATGCTGCTCTGGCCCGCCGGGGCCCTGGCCGTCACCGTGCTCGCCTTCATCATGCTCGGCGACGCGGTCCGCGACGCCCTCGACCCCAAGCTGCGCTGAGGAGTCCGCTGCCATGTTGCTCGAAGTGCGCGATCTGCACGTGGAGTTCCACACCCGGGACGGCGTGGCCAAGGCCGTCAACGGGGTCGACTACTCGGTGGCGGAGGGCGAGACGCTCGCGGTCCTCGGCGAGTCCGGCTCGGGCAAGTCCGTCACCGCCCAGGCGATCATGGGCATCCTCGACATGCCGCCCGGGCGGATCAGCGGGGGAGAGATCCTCTTCCAGGGCCACGACCTGCTGAAGCTCGGGGCCGACGCCCGTCGCAGGATCCGCGGCCAGGAGATGGCCATGATCTTCCAGGACGCGCTGTCCTCGCTGAACCCGGTGCTCAGCGTGGGGGACCAGCTCGGCGAGATGTTCGTCGTGCACCGCGGGATGTCCCGCGGCGACGCCAGGGCCAAGGCCGTCGAGCTGATGGACCGGGTACGCATCCCGGCCGCGCGCGAGCGGGCCGGCGACTTCCCGCACCAGTTCTCCGGCGGCATGCGCCAGCGCATCATGATCGCCATGGCGCTGGCCCTGGAGCCCGACCTCATCATCGCCGACGAACCGACCACGGCCCTGGACGTGACCGTCCAGGCCCAGGTGATGGAGCTGCTCGCGGAACTGCGGCGCGAGCTCAACATGGGGCTCATCCTCATCACCCACGACCTCGGCGTGGTGGCCGACGTCGCCGACAGGATCGCCGTGATGTACGCGGGCCGGATCGTCGAGACGTCACCCGTCCACGACCTCTACCGCGCGCCCGCCCACCCGTACACCAAGGGCCTGCTGAAATCGATCCCGCGCCTGGACCAGAAGGGCCAGGAGCTCTACGCGGTCAAGGGCCTGCCGCCCAACCTGCTGCACATCCCGCCCGGCTGCGCCTTCCACCCGCGCTGCCCCATGGCGCAGGCCGTCTGCCGCACGGACGTGCCGCCGCTCCACACCGTGTCCGAGGAGCGCCGGAGCGCCTGCCACTTCTGGAAGGAGACGCTCGATGCACGCTGAGGGCGACCCCATCCTGGAGGTGCGCGGCCTGGTCAAGCACTACCCCCTGACCCGGGGCGTGCTGTTCAAGAAGCAGATCGGCGCGGTCAAGGCCGTCGACGGCGTGGACTTCGAGCTGGCCGCGGGCGAGACGCTGGGCATCGTGGGGGAGTCCGGCTGCGGCAAGTCGACCGTGGCGAAGCTGCTGGTGCACCTGGAGCCGCCGACCGGAGGCGTGATCCGCTACAAGGGCGAGGACGTCACCAAGCTGTCCGGGCGCGCGCTGAAGGCCGTGCGCCGCAACATCCAGATGGTGTTCCAGGACCCGTACACCTCGCTGAACCCGCGCATGACGGTCGGCGACATCGTCGGGGAGCCGTACGAGATCCACCCCGAGGTGGCGCCCAAGGGGAGCCGCCGGCAGAAGGTGCAGGACCTCCTGGACGTCGTCGGGCTGAACCCGGAGTACATCAACCGTTATCCGCACCAGTTCTCCGGCGGCCAGCGCCAGCGCATCGGGATCGCCCGGGGCCTCGCGCTCAACCCCGAGATCATCGTCGCCGACGAACCGGTCTCCGCGCTCGACGTGTCGGTCCAGGCCCAGGTCGTCAACCTGCTGGACCGGCTGCAGACCGAGTTCGACCTGAGCTTCCTGTTCATCGCGCACGACCTGTCGGTCGTCCGGCACATCTCCGACCGGGTCGGCGTCATGTACCTGGGGCGGATCGTCGAGATCGGCACGGACGAGGAGATCTACGACCACCCCACGCACCCGTACACCCAGGCGCTGCTGTCGGCCGTCCCGGTGCCCGACCCGAGGGCCCGGGAACACCGGGAGCGGATCATCCTGCACGGCGACGTGCCGTCCCCGGCGAACATCCCGTCCGGCTGCCGTTTCCGCACCCGCTGCTGGAAGGCGCAGGAGCGGTGCGAGCGGGAGGTGCCGCTGCTGGCGGTGCCGGCGGTCCTCCGGGACTCGGACTCACCGGCCCGGCACGACTCGGCGTGCCACTTCGCCGAGGAGAAGCACGTGGTGCCGGCGGAAGACCTGCGGGAGGCGCCCGGAGGGACAAAGACGGATGAGTGAGCATCAGGTTCGTTAACACAGAGGCAACTCGACCGTTGTCACACCGATATACGGACCTCCCACCATGGAGAGCGTACGGCCGTGCGGGTGCCGTGGGCCGGCCGGGGCGTTCATCACGTCGTCCCGGCCGGTCACCCGTCCCCTCCTCGCCCACAGGACCCCTTGTCCATCGGCGGACCGCGGTGGAGTATCGCCGGTGTGATACTCACACGGGGAGCCAGGATCACCGGAGCGGTGCTGTGCGCCGTGCTCGCGGCCCTTGTCACGGGCTGGATCGTGAGAGATCTGCGGGCTGCGGGCGATCCGTCCGCCCTGCTGCGTTACTGGGCCGGATACACGGACGGGTGGCCGGAGGAGCTGCCCGCCACCCTGCAGGCCGACCCGGTGCTGCTCGTCGTCCACGTCCTCGCCCTGTTCGCCGCGCTGCGCTCCCCGGTCGCCGCGTCGACGCTGGTCGTCACCGGACTGGTCACGCTCGCCCTTCGTCTGCCGGGCATCTGGACCATCGGCTCGACCGTGATGGACGGACGGTTCAGCGACGAGCTGCGCACCCGCGCCCTCATCGGCACCTTCGTCGCCCTGGCGGCCGCTCTCGCACTCGTCGTCGCCGGAGCCGCCGGCCGCAGGCAGTCCGAGGACCCGTACGAACCGCGGCCGGCCCGCCCCGGCCGCGGGGCCGGGATCACGGCCTTCCTGGTGCTCGGCACCTCCGGGGCCGTCATGATCGCCTGGGAGATCCGCCAGATCTTCCGGCTGCCCGACGGGCTCTACCCGGACTGGTTCATCGGCGGGGAGGCCCTCACGCTCGGGCTGACCGCCGCCCCGCCCGGCTGGAGCAGCGTGGTGCTCGGGGTGCTCTGCCTGGTGGTGGCGTGGACCGCCCTCTTCCGTGCCGTCCACGCACGTCCGCTCGGCATGATCGCCGCGGGCTTCCTGCTGGTCTCCGGTAGCTGCCAGATCGCCCGGAACCTCGACAACGGGTGGCTGGAACACTTCGGCGAGGCACCGGCCGAGCAACAGCTCAGCATGCTCACCTCGTTCCTCTTCGCCCTCGCCGGGGCGGCGGCGCTGCTCGTCCTGGCGCCCAGGGGGCCCGGGGACACCGCCGGACAGGGCGGGGGCCCCGGCGGCTACGGCTACCCGCAGCCCGGGGCGCAGAGCTACGGCTATCCGCAGTCCGGAGTGCTGGGCCACGGCTATCCGCAGTCCGGGGCGCCGGGTCACGGCCACCCGCAGGGCCCCACGCCGGGCTACGGCCCTCCGCAGCCCGGCTACGGCCCTCCGCAGAGCCGGGGCGGCGCCGGCAGCCCGCCGCCGCCCTCGTCCCCGCCGCCCGGCTGGTGACAGCCCCTACCCCCGGGAGAGTCCCAGGGACCGCCTGAGGAAGTCCACCTGGAGCAGCAGCAGGTTCTCGGCGACCTGCTCCTGCGGCGTCATGTGCGTCACCCCGCTCAGCGGCAGCACCTCGTGCGGGCGCCCGGCGGACAGCAGCGCGGACGACAGCCGCAGAGCGTGGGCGACCACCACGTTGTCGTCGGCCAGGCCGTGGACGATCATCATCGGCCGCACCTCGTCGGCCGGTTCGGAGAGACCCTCGTCGGTCACCAGGGAGTTGCGGGCGTAGACCGCGGGCTGCTCCGCGGGATCGCCGAGGTAGCGCTCGGTGTAGTGGGTGTCGTACAGCCGCCAGTCCGCCACCGGTGCTCCGACGACCGCCGCGTGGAAGACGTCGGGGCGGCGCAGCACCGCGAGCGCCGAGAGATAACCCCCGTACGACCAGCCCCGCACGGCCACCTTCGACAGGTCCAGCGGGAAGCGCCCGGCCAGGGCGTGCAGCGCCTCGACCTGGTCGTCGAGGGTGAGGGTGAGATCGTCCCGCACCGCCTTCTCCCAGCCGGGCGAACGGCCCGGCGCGCCCCGGCCGTCCGCGACGATCACGGCGAAACCGTGGTCCGCGAACCACTGGGACGTGAGGTGCGGATTGTGGGCGGCCACCACCCGGCGGCCGTGCGGGCCACCGTAGGGGTCCATCAGGACCGGGAGCGGACCGTCCGATTCCTCGTAGCCCGTGGGGAGCAGCACGGCGCACGGAATCCGCCGTGCGCCCCCCTCGGTCAGACGCACCCTCGCGGCCAGGACCGGCTCCTGGGCGAGATTCGCCACGGTGGCGATCCGCTTGCCGTCCCGCAGCACCCGCACGGCCGTCCCGGGGCGCTCCGGGGACGCCGACACCAGCACCGTCACACCGCCCGCGCGCACCGCGGAGTGCACCCCGGCGCCCTCGCTGACGCGCTCCACGCCCAGCTCGTTGACCCGGTACACATGGCTCTGGCCGGTCTCCGGATCCACCGCGTCCTCGCCCGCGGTCGCCTGCACCAGGATGTCCGACTCCCCGATGTCCAGCACCGCCTGGAGGTGCAGCCGGCCACCGGTCAGCGGACGGTCGCCGACCGAGAGCACCCGCGCGCCCCCTTCGTCGGCGATCCGGACGAGCCGCCCGTCCGGTGCCCAGGCGGGCGCCCCGGCGAAGAGATCGAGCCAGACGGCGTCCTCGTCGACATGCACCGTGCGGGTCGCGCCGGTCTGCGTGTCGACGGCCAGATACAGCTGGCTGCGCTGGTCACGCGCCTGCACCAGAAGCAGCGGGGCGCCGTGCGAGGACCAGTGCACCCGCGCGACGTAGGGAAAGCGGGAGCGGTCCCAGACGATCTCGGTGCGTGTCCCGTCCAGGCCCGCCAGAAAGAGCCCCACCTCGGCGTTGGCCGTCCCCGCCGCCGGATAGCCCACCTCGGCGGGCTTGCTCCCGGGGTGCGCCGGATCGGCGATCCACCACCGCTGCACGGCGCTGTCGTCGACCCGGGCGACCAGCAGGCGGTCCGAGTCCGGCGACCACCAGAAGCCGCGGTAGCGGCTCATCTCCTCGGCCGCGACGAACTCCGCGAGGCCGTACGAGACGTGTTCGCCCTCCGGCTCGGCGACCGGCCGGTCGCCGTCCCCCTCCGCCCCCACGACGCGCAGCGCCCCCCGGGTGACGTAGGCGACGTACCGGCCGTCGGGGGAGGGGCGCGGGTCGATCACCGGGCCCGGCACCGGCAGGGCGCGCGCCGTGCCCGCCCTCAACTCGGCGACGTACGCCTTGCCGGAGAGCGCGAAGGCCGCCAACTCGGCCGCGTCGTCCACCGCGTAGCCCACGATGCCCGCCGAGCCCTCCCTGACCCGCTCGCGCCGTGCCCTCTCCTGGGGCGACAGCTTCTCCGTCGAACCGCCCAGCAGGGAACCGGGGTCGGCGGCGATCCGCTCCTCGCCCGTCGTGGTGTCCAGCACCAGGAGCCGGTTCGTGCGGTCGGTGCCGGAGGAGGAGCGGAGGAAGAGCACCCGCGTCCCATCCGGTGAGACGGTGAAGGCCCGAGGTGCGCCGAGAGTGAACCTCTGGGTCCGGGCGTGCTGGCGGGGGAAAGACAGCTTCTGCGAGGTCATGGCCCCGAACCTAGCCCGCGGCGGCCGGTCCGTGCGCCCCTCGTGCTGCTGTGCCCCGATCAATGCGTTGGCACGGATAGTTATGATCCGTAGCGCTCGGTGGGTATGAACCTGCTGGCTCCATGTGTGCTGCCTGTCCCGACCGTACTGATGGAGGTGAACCGCCGTGGCACTCTCGATTTCGGCGGTGGTGCTGCTGGCGATCGTCGTCTTCCTGCTGATCCGGAAATCCGGACTGAAGGGCGGACACGCGGTGGTCTGCATGTTGCTCGGGTTCTACCTCGCGAGCTCGTCGATCGGACCGACGATCTCGGAGGTGACGTCGAACGTGGCAGGCATGATCGGGGGGATCAAGTTCTGACGGGGCGGTGCCGCGCCCCTGGCACCGTGGGGCGTTCGGCCCGTGGGGCCGCCTGCTCGTAGGGTGGCCCCATGAAGGATGTTCCCGCCCGCCGTCTGCTCCTGGTGCACGCGCACCCCGACGACGAGTCGATCAACAACGGCGCCACCATGGCCAGGTACGCGGCGGAAGGCGCCCACGTGGCCCTGGTGACGTGCACCCTCGGCGAGGAGGGCGAGGTCATCCCACCGGACCTCGCACATCTCGCCGCGGACCGGGACGGCGGCCTGGGGGACCACCGCATCGGCGAACTCGCCGCCGCGATGCGGGAACTCGGGGTCACCGACCACCGGTTCCTCGGCGGCCCCGGCCGGTTCCGCGACTCCGGGATGATGGGCACCGAGCAGAATCACCGGCCCGGTGCCTTCTGGGCCGCCGGCCTCGACGAGGCGGCCGGCCACCTCGTGGGAGTGATCCGCTCGTTGCGTCCCCAGGTCCTGGTCACGTACGACCCCGACGGCGGTTACGGCCACCCCGACCACATCCAGGCGCACCGCGTCGCGATGCGCGCGGCGGACCTGGCCGCCGATCCCGCGTACGACGCCGGAGCCGGGGCCCCGCACACCATCGCCAAGATCTACTGGAACCGGGTGCCCCGCTCCGTGGCCGAGGAGGCCTTCGCGCGACTGCGGGAGACCGCCCCCGACGCCTTCGGTGGCATCGCCGCGGTCGACGACGTACCCGGTGTCGTGGACGACGCGAGGATCACGGCGGAGATCGACGGTTCGGCGTACGCCGCGGCGAAGACCGCCGCGATGCGCGCGCACGCCACCCAGATCGCTGTGGAGGGCCCGTTCTTCGCTCTTTCGAACGACCTGGGGCAGCCCGTCTTCACCACCGAGTACTACGAGTTGGTGCGTGGCGTCCCGGGCGGTGACGGCGGTCCGCGGGAGCGAGACCTCTTCGCCGGCGTGCCGGACGCCGCCCCGGCAGCGGGAGCGCGGACATGAGCAGCAGGCAGAGGCCGCGCGCCTCGTCGCAGTCACCGCGCACCAACGCCCCGCCGAGGGAACCCGCCCCCACCGGTCTCGCCGCACCCCTCGACCCCGCGCGGATCCCCCTGTACGTGGGCCTCGCGGTGCTGGGCGCGGCCGTCGGGCTCGCGGGCGCCCTCCTCCAGGCGGCGCTGTTCCCGGGCGGGCTGCTGCTCGCGCTCGCCGCGTCGGCGGGGGTGTTCTACGGGGGCCGGGTGCTGACCGGGACCCAGCTCGGCGCGCTGGCACCGGCGGTGGGCTGGTTCATCGCCGTCCTCGTCCTCCTCGGCGGCCGGCCGGAGGGCGACTATGTGTTCGGTCAGGAGATCGGCCTGGCGCTCTTCATGCTCGGAGGGATGGCCGTCGCTGTGATGTGTGCCACGATGGCGCGGCTGCCGCAGCCGGCCGACGACGCCGGTCGGACCGGCTCGTGATGTGGTATCTCCGCTCCCGGACTGCTCCTGAGCGCGGGGGTGGGTGCATCCTTGTTTCCGCCGGGCGCGGCGAGTCCTGCGGCGGCGGCCAGTATGGTGGTGCGCGCGCCGAGCCGTCCCCTGGCCTGCGGCATGGGGGAAGTACGGGCGGCGGAGCCAATCGGGAGAACCTGCTTTGAGTCGTGAAACTGACAGTTCGTCCTCCGGGCCCCAGGGGCGCGGCGGAGCCGCGTACCCGTCGGGTACGCCGCCGTACGGATCACGCCAGTATCCGTCGCCGCACCCGTCTCAGGACGGGCCGGAGGGGACTCCGGAGCCTGCGGGTCCGCCTCAGCCCGAGGAACCCAGAACAGAGACGACGCTGACGACGCGTATCCGGATCAACATCCCGGGCTCGCGGCCGATTCCGCCTGTCGTCATGCGTACGCCGATGAGTGACACGGACCCGTCCGGCGGCCGTCCGGACACCGAGCGCACCGGCAGCACCCCGAGGCCCGGCGCACCCGCGCCGTCGTCCGGCGGGGCGCCCGGAGCCGGTC
>Ga0196960_10000217_pt1 | contig 23269 bp, 22 predicted proteins | sample S3v_5metaG_FD_183187 | JGI IMG/M metagenome (GOLD analysis project Ga0196960, IMG submission 183187) | Soil microbial communities from Anza Borrego desert, Southern California, United States - S3+v_5 | ecosystem: Environmental > Terrestrial > Soil > Desert | place: USA: California | collected...
GAGGTTCATCTCGATCAGCGTGTTGCGCGCGTACTGGTACTCGTGCGTGCCCTCCTCCAGCGTCTGGAGGCGGTCGAAGAACAGCTTGGACATGGCGCGGGCATCCTGCGGAGCCACCTTGCCGGCGTCCTCGATCCACGGAAGCGCAGCCGTGTCGGCAACCGTACCCGCCTCGTCACGCCGCGTCGCCGCCGTGCCGATCGCCTCAGTGGTTCGCACTGACATGGCCGTCATGGTGTCGCCCTCCCAGGAAAACTGTGCAGTGAGGGGCGGATGCCCCGCCATCCGGAAGTAATGCCACCGAATTCCGAAAATTCTCGTGGGGATCCGGAATGGATCCGGGTGGAGCCCATTCGATGTAACGGTCCGTGATCGAAAGGGTGGTTCCCGTTACTCTTTCTTGCTGAAGTGTGAGTCACGCCTCATTCAGGGCACCTGTTGTCTTCCGGAAGCGGAGGAGGGGCTCATGAGCGGCACCGGTACAGCAGGCGGACCGACCGTCACCACCAGGATCCCGGCACGGCTGGACCGGCTGCCCTGGTCGCGTTGGCACTGGATGATCGTCATCGGCCTGGGCACGGTCTGGATCCTCGACGGACTCGAAGTCACGGTCGTCGGCAACATCGCCAGCCGGCTGTCCGAGGACGGCAGCGGCCTGGCCATCACCGACGCCCAGGTCACCGGCATCGCCGCCGCACTCTACGTCGCGGGCGCGTGCTCCGGTGCCCTGGTCTTCGGGTGGCTCACCGACCGCTACGGCCGCAAGAAGCTCTTCCTGATCACCCTCGCCGTCTACCTGGCGGCCACCGCGCTCACCGCCGTCTCCTTCTCCTCGTGGTGGTTCTTCCTCTTCCGCTTCCTGACGGGCTTCGGGATCGGCGGGGAGTACGCGGCGATCAACTCGGCCATCGACGAGCTGATCCCCAGCAAGTACAGGGGCCGTGTCGACCTCATCATCAACGGCAGCTTCTGGCTCGGGGCCGTGGCGGGCTCCCTGCTCTCCGTCCTGGCGCTGAACACCGACATCTTCCCCAAGGACATCGGCTGGCGCCTCACCTTCGCGCTGGGCGTGGTCCTCGGGCTCGTCATCCTGCTGGTGCGTCGCCATGTGCCGGAGAGCCCGCGCTGGATGTTCATCCACGGGCGTGACAAGGAGGCGGAGCGACTGGTCGACGGGGTGGAGCAGGAGGTGGAGGCGGAGACCGGGAGGAGCCTGCCTCCGGCCGAGCCCGCCATCACCGTGCAGCAGCGCAAGGGCATCGGCTTCGGACTGATCGCCCGGACCGTCTTCCGCTCGTATCCCAAACGGGCCGTCCTCGGCCTCGCCCTCTTCATCGGGCAGGCCTTCCTCTACAACGCCATCACCTTCGGCTTCGGCTCGATCCTCGTGAAGTTCTTCGACGTCCCCAGCGGCGTCACCGGTTACTACTTCGCCGTGATCGCCTTCTGCAACTTCCTGGGGCCGCTCCTCCTCGGCCGTCTCTTCGACACGGTCGGGCGCAGGCCGATGATCTCGAGTACGTACATTCTTTCCGGCCTGCTCCTCTTCGGTACCGCGTGGCTCTTCGACGCCGGGGCCCTGACCGCCGTCACCATGACCGGCTGCTGGTGCCTGGTCCTCTTCGTGGCCTCCGCCGGCGCCAGCTCGGCGTATCTGACGGTGAGCGAGATCTTCCCGATGGAGACCCGGGCGATGGCGATCGCGTTCTTCTACGCGGTGGGAACCGCGGCGGGAGGCATCACCGGCCCGCTGGTCTTCGCGGACCTGACCGCGAGCGGGGTGGTCGGCGACACCGTCCTGGCGTTCTGCATCGGAGCCGCCCTCATGGTCGCCGCAGGCCTGGTCGCCTTCTTCTTCGCGGTGGCGGCCGAACAGAAGTCCCTCGAGGACATCGCGACCCCTCTCTCGGCCACCGGGGGCGCGGGGCGGTAGCAGAACGGAGCAACACCCGACTCGTGGCAGACTTGACCGGGGCATCCGGCCCGTGCGCGCCTGCCCTCGCCGGCCCCGGCCGGATCACTCCCCACCGAAGCCCGGCAGCGGCATGAGTGACGAGTGACAGAGGAACGGCAATGACGGTGACAGAGGACAGCCAGGAGTTCGCTCCGGGCATCGACGGGTTCGGTCCCGGTATCGACCCGGAGCGGCTGGCCGTCTGCCTGAGCGTGCTCGACGAGCTGGACTCCATCGAGGTCGACCACCCGGACGCCATCGCCGTACGCCGGGCCACCGCCGGTATCTACCGAACGGTGAAACAGCGCCGCCGCCAGGAGCGCCGCGCCGCCAAGACCGCGCACGACAAGGCCGTCACCGAGGCCACGGCGACCGGCTCCGCCGAGCGCATCGACGACGAGACACAGGGCGTCCTCCCGTCCTCCTCGGCCACCGCCGAGATCGCGGGCATACTCCAGCGCCCCAGGTCCTGCTACATCTGCAAGACCCGGTACGTCGAGGTGGACGCCTTCTACCACCAGCTCTGCCAGCCGTGCGCCAAGGACAACCGCAGCCGGCGCGACGCGCGCACCGACCTCGGCGGACGCCGTGCACTGCTCACCGGCGGACGCGCAAAGATCGGCATGTACATCGCGCTGCGGCTGCTGCGTGACGGTGCCCACACCACCATCACCACCCGCTTCCCCAACGACGCCATCCGCCGCTTCAAGGCCATGCCGGACAGTGACGAGTGGATCCACCGCCTGAAGATCGTCGGCATCGACCTGCGTGACCCCGCCCAGGTCGTCGCGCTCGCCGACTCCGTCGCCGCCGAGGGACCGCTGGACATCCTGATCAACAACGCCGCGCAGACCGTCCGCCGCTCACCGCAGGCCTACAGCGAGCTGCTCTCGGCCGAGTCGGCCCCGCTGCCTTCGGGCGAGCTCCCCGCCGCCGAGGTGATCGGCACCTTCGGCAGCGGCACCGTCGACCGTGTCGCCGCACTGCCGGCCGCCCGCAAGGAGGGGCAGGGCCTGAGCGCGCAGGACGTCACGGACCTCGCCCTGGTGACAGGGTCCGCCTCGCCGGCCCGCATCGCCGCGGGCACCGCGATCGACGCCGGGGGCCTGGTCCCCGACCTGCACGACACGAACAGCTGGATCCAGACCGTCGAGGAGGTCGAACCGATCGAGCTCCTCGAAGTCCAGCTCTGCAATTCCACGGCGCCCTTCATCCTGATCAGCCGCCTCCGCCCGGCGATGGCACGGACCGAGGCGAAGCGCGCCTACGTGGTGAACGTCTCGGCGATGGAGGGGGTGTTCGGCCGTGGCTACAAGGGTGCGGGACACCCTCACACCAACATGGCCAAGGCCGCGCTGAACATGCTGACCCGCACCAGCGCCCAGGAGATGTTCGAGAAGGACCGCATCCTCATGACGGCCGTGGACACCGGCTGGATCACGGACGAGCGGCCGCACCCCGACAAGATGCGCCTCGCGGAGGAGGGCTTCCACGCCCCGCTCGACCTCGTAGACGGGGCCGCCCGGGTCTACGACCCGATCGTGCGCGGTGAGCGGGGCGAGGAACTGTACGGCTGCTTCCTGAAGGATTACGCGCCTGCGGGCTGGTGACCCCCGGGCCTGTAGCGGCCTCCGGCTTCTCGCGCACCCCTCCAGACCCTCCCGCCACCTGCGGTGACACGCGGCACGGCGGCCTCGTGGACCACGGGGACGCTACCGTTCTGCTGGCTGAAAGTGATCCAGGACACACGTTCTGTCGAGCGGGATGGTGCTCATTTGGTTAGTCTGGGCTCAACGGACGCCACCAAGGGATCCACGAAACTTCCTCGGCCGTCCTGGGACAGGTCTGTAAGCAGTCCGCCGTCCCACCCCGTACCGGCGCCACCGCGACCGAACTGTTTCTGCCCCTGCCCCGCAGGGGGTGGCCGACACGGTTCTCACAGCCGCAGCGCCGCCACCGCCCCGGGGTGTCGCGACACGAAGGAGTCCGCGGTGACACCTGAAATGACGAAGACCGAGACGCATCCGGCCGAACTGGCCGGGGACCGGGCCCGACGGCCCGAGAAGCTCCGGAACATCGAGGTCTGGGCCCGGTCGGCACCGATCAGGCTGGCCGGCTACGAGGACGATCTGGCCGAGCCGCACATCCTGCCCGGCATCGACTGACCGGTACCTGTGCGAACAGTGCCCCGGCTCCTGCCCCCGTCCGCCGGACGGGGGCAGGAGCCTTTCCGGTGCCCTGATGGTGGACGCGCCCAACTGGGGCCAGGACTGGTCCGGCACGATGAAGAACAACGCCGCCGCGGTGTTCGCCTCGGACCCCGAGCGCAACACGGTGTTCTCGATCCACATGTACGGGGTCTACGACACGGCCGTGGAGGTGCGGAGCTACCTGGGCGCCTTCGCCGACGCAGGCCTGCCTGTGGTCGTCGGTGAGTTCGGCGACAACCACAGCGACGGAAACCCGGACGAGGACGCGATCATGGCCACGGCGCAGTCGCTGCGACTGGGATATCTAGGCTGGTCCTGGAGCGGCAACGGCAGCGGTGTCGAGTACCTCGACGTGGTCACCGGCTTCGACCCGGGCTCACTGACCAGCTGGGGCGACCGCCTCTTCAACGGGAACAACGGCATTGCCCGGACGGCCCGCGAGGCGACCGTCTACGCGGGCGGCGGCACCGGTTCCGGCACGGCGCCGAACGGCTACCCCTACTGCACTCAGGGGAGCTCGACCGACCCGGACGGTGACGGCTGGGGCTGGGAGAACAGCCGTTCCTGCGTCGTGCCGGGCGGCCGGGCCGACTGACCCCTCCGTGTGCAGGCCGTCCCGCCCCGGTCCTGCCCCGGGCGGGACGGTCCTGCGCCGGCGGATCGCGCTCCGCGCGGAGCTCCTGCCGTGCCCGCGCACAGGCTGCCGTCCCTCCCTCGTCACCCGTCCCCCTGTTTCAGGCCCGGCTCGTCCGGCCGGAGCGGAACGGGCCGTGCGACCGGCTTCATGAAATCCCGTACGTAGGTACGGTCCCACCAGCGTCCGGTGGTCCTCAGCTCCTGCCAGTCCGTGTAGCGGTAGTGGAAGACCCTGGCCCGGATGTGAGCGGGCGGGCTCTCGGGGAACGGGTTGTGGCCCAGGAGGCGCAGGGTGTCACGGTCGTTGCGCAGCAGTCGCTCGACCAACGGCCCGAACCAGGGGCGCGCATACGCGGGGGAGAGCGCCGCGAACCACATCATCCAGTCCAGCCGCAGGTGGTACGGGGCGAACTGGCGAGGCAGCCTGCGCGGATCACCGGGCTTGCCCCGGAAGCCGTACTCGCGCCAGTGGGTCCCCTCGTGGATCACCGGATCCTCCGTACCCTCGACCACCACCTCCAGCCGCATCCTGCTGATGCTCCCGAAAGCGCCGTAGGTGTTGACCAGGTGCAGCGGGTCGAAAGACCGGTTCATCACCTGGCGGCGCGAGAGGAGATTGCGCGCCGGACGGCAGCTGAGCGCCAGGACGAGAGCGGTGACGGCGAGGACCACCACCTCGTACCAGAGCGGTGAACCCGGTTGTGAGGGCGGTGGGCCGGCGATCGGCGACCAGTCGACCGCGGCGAGGGCGAGCACGACGGTCAGCCAGTTCAGCCAGGCGAAGTTCCCCGACAGCACCAGCCACAGCTGGGTGACCACCATCAGCCCGGCCGCGACGCTCGCCACCGGCTGCGGGGTGAACAGCAGGAACGGCACCACGAGCTGGGTGACGTGGTTGGCGGCGGCCTCCACCCGGTGCGCCGGCTTCGGGAGCCGGTGGAAGAACCAGCTCAGTGGACCCGGCATCGGCTGGGTCTCGTGGTGGAAGTCCAGACAGGTCAGCCGCCGCCAGCACTCGTCGCCCCTGACCTTGATGAGGCCGGCGCCGAACTCCACCCGGAAGAGCAGCCAGCGCAGCAGCCACAGCACCAGCACCGGGGCCGCCGTGCCGGAGTTCCCGAGGAACACGGCGAGGAAGCCCGTCTCCAGCAGGAGCGACTCCCAGCCGAAGCCGTACCAGACCTGGCCGACCTGGACGATCGACAGGTACAGCACCCATGGCACCGCCCACAGGGCCATCGCCGCCCCCAGGGGGACGTATGTGTCCAGGCCGGCCAGGAGGGCGAGCGACACCGCCGCGCCCGTCCATGCGACCACGGCGAAGAAGCGGTCGGAGTAGTGCAGCCGGAACAGACCGGGCGCGGCCCGCCACGAGGTGCGGCGCAGGAGGCCGGGCACGGGCAGCATGCCCCGTGAGCCGATCAGAGCCCGGAACTGGAGCGCGGCGGTGACGAACGCGACCAGGTAGACGACGGCGAGCGCCCGCTGGAAGATCAGCCTGCTCAGCCAGTAACCGTCCGCGGTGAACCATTCCATCGGTTCCAGTATCCGGCGTGCCCCGCCCGTCAGGCGGCCGACACGGCCCGGCGCAGCGCGGTGGTGAGCCGCCGGGCGTACCACCGCTGGGCCATCGGGACGAGAGGACCGGCCAGCCGGGTGTACCAGGAGGCGGGCCGGGAGAACGCCGTGACGGTGAACCACACGGTTCCGTCGTCCGTCAGCTCGACCGTGAAGCTCTCCTCCCCGCGTTCCGGATGCCCCGGCCGGGTTCCGTACGCGAAGCCGGTGCGGTCCTTCCCGTACGCGGTCCAGACGACCTCGCAGGGGGCGGTGATGCGGAGCGGACCGATGCCGGCCGACACCTCGACGGTGACTCCGGCGGCCGCCCGTACGGCGGAGGCGTCCACCCCGGCTCCGGTGGCGCGGTGCACGTGCCACTCGGTGACGGCTGTGCCCGCGGCCTCGAAGGCCGGCCGGCCCCTGCCGACCACGGCTCGGTGGTGCAGGTGGTTGTAGCCGTCCGGGAGCGGTCCGAGCCGGGTGGCCCCGACCTCGGGGTACGTCAGGGTGCTCATGCGGGCCTGCCTTCCGGGTGGGTGAGGTCCTGGAGCCTGCGCCGGGCGAACAGGGCGCAGAGTGCGAAGCCCAGCGCGTTGCCGAGCCCGTGTGTGGCCGTCATCCAGGCGAGGGTGGGGTGCGGCAGCCCGGTGGCCTCGCCGAGCGCCCAGCTCAGCGCGAGCACCATGGTCACCGCGAGCACGCCGGCCGACACGGTGAGCAGGCCGCGGGTGAGGCGGTCCCGGCCGGCGGCGGGGGTGGTGCGCCAGGTCAGCAGGGCGATGCTCCACATCCCGGCGGTGAGCACGACTGCCCCGGCGAACTCGGTCCAGTCCCCGGCGAAGTAGCCGATGAGGACGAGCAGAGTGCCGAGCGGCACGCTCAGGGCGGCGAACCGGCCTGCCGCGCTGTCGCCGGCCCGGCAGACGAGCCCGGCGACGAGGGCGGCGGCGAAACCGGCGAAGTGGAAGTGGGGCACGGTCAGCGCCAGGATGCCGAGCCCGAAGCCGAACAGTTCGTGGCCGGCGCGCTCGGCGACGAGGGCGAGCGCGGCGACCGACGGGGCGACCAGTGCGGTGAGCAGGGCGGCCTCCGCCGGGCATGCGCTGCGCGTGCGGGCGAGGCGCCGGGGCGCATGCGTGGCGAGAAGCAGTGCCCCCAATGCGTAGCAGAGGGCGAGCGCCGTGGCGCCACCGCCACGCGGCAGCCAGAGGGACACGGCGCCGGGCACCGCGAAGAGCGGCCAGAGGCGCCGTATCCGGTCGAGCGCGGGATCGCCGACGAGCCCCAGGCCCAACGGGACGATCACCAGCATGCCCAGCATCACGATCAGTCCGACCAGTACGGACATTGCGCCATCCCCCATCCGGACACCTACACCGGCAGCTCGAATTGAACGTGTTCATCTTTGCGGACCCGAGCATACGAGCTTTCTTGAACGTGTTCAATAAAGTGAGGGCGGTCGAAAAATCGGACAAATGGTGGCAGAGTGGCGCGCATGGATGATCGGGTAGCGGGTGCCCTGTCACTCCCGGATGACTGGCCCGCCCACCCGGACCTCAGCCTCGCCCTGAACCGAATGGGCAGCTTCGACTGGGATCTGGACAGCGGCCTCATGCACATGGACGAACCCGCCCTCGATGTGTTCGACCTGCGTGCCGAGGAGTACGACGGCCACCCGGCGGCACTCTCGCAGCGTGTCCCCGCCGACGAGGCGATCCGGCTCGACGACATGGTCTCGCAGGCCCTGAAGAGCGGCCGGAACAACTACGGCGCGTACTTCCGCAGGGCGCAGCGGGACGGCACGCTGTGCTGGACCCATACTCAGGGGTTCATCCGCCGCGACGGCACCGGACGGCCCCGCCGGATCATCGGAATCATCCGTGACGCCACCCAGGAACTGGCCGAGGCCACCGCACGCCGGACCGTCGACGAGGAACGGCGGCGCCGCACCAGCCTGGTCGAAGGAACCACGGCGGCCCTGGCCCACGCCCGGACGGTGAAGGACGTCACCGATGTGCTGAAGAGTTCCCAGGGGCTGGCCGACCTCGGCGCCACCAGTCTCGTCGTGGGGCTGCTCGAGTCCGGGCGCATCCATCTGGTGGCGGACGGCCCTGAAGGGGCGCACGTGCAGGGCACCCGCTACACCCGGACCGACGAGCCCTACCCGATGAGCGAGGTGATCCGCACGCTCACGCCGCGTTTCATCGAGACCCCCGAGGACTTCGCGGCTTCGTACCCCCTCCTGTGGCCCCGCATCAGCGGCCTCGGCATCACCGCCGCCGTCTACATGCCCCTCATCGCCCAGGCCCGCCCCATCGGTGCACTCGGACTTCTCTACGGCGACAAGGCGGGTTTCGCCGGCGACGAGCGGAACCTGCTGGTGGCTCTCGGCAGTTCGATCGCCCAGAGCCTCCAGCGGGCCATGCTCTACGAGCAGGAGCACGATCTCGCCGAAGGGCTCCAGCAGGCGATGCTGCCGCGCCGGATCCCCGGGGTGCCCGGGGCGCAGCTCGCCGTCCGCTACCGCTCGGCACGGCTCGGCAGGGACATCGGCGGCGACTGGTACGACATCATCCCGCTGCCCGGCGGCCGGGTCGGCGCCGTCATCGGTGACGTCCAGGGGCACGACACGCATGCGGCGGCCGTCATGGGGCAGCTCCGGATCGTGCTGCGTGCCTACGCGGCGGAAGGGCACAACCCGGCCACGGTCATGGCACGGGCCTCCGTCTTCCTGCACGAACTCGACACCGACCGCTTCGCGACCTGCACCTATGCCGAGGCCGACCTGACCACCGGAGTGGTGCAGCTGGTCAGGGCCGGGCATGTCGACCCGGCCCTGCGGGAGGCCGGCGGGAGCTGCCACAGACTGCCGGTGGACGGCGGGCTGCCGCTGGGGCTCTCCGCGGAATTCGGGCAGCTCGAATACCCGGTCAGCACCGTCGACCTGGACCCGGGCCAGACGCTGGTCCTCTACACCGACGGAATGGTGGAGCTGCCCGGCACCGACCTCGACGAAGGCATGCGCCTGCTCACCGCGACGGTGAGCGACGGCCCGAAGGACCTCCAGAAGCTGGCCGACCGGCTCTGCGAGGTCGTCGACGAGCGCGGCGGCGAGGACGACATGGCGGTGCTGCTCCTGCGTCGTGACGCGGCTCACGCCCCTCGTCCGGGCGGCCGGCTCCAGCAGCACGTCGCGCAGAACGACCCGGAGGCGCTGACGTCCGCCCGCCACATGATCCGGGCAGCCGTGCGTGCCTGGGGGGTGAAGGGCCGGGCGGACGAGGTCGAGCTCGCGGCCGACGAGCTGATCACCAACGCGCTGATGCACACCGACGGCGGCGCCATCGTCACCATCCGGGTGCTCACCGGACCCGGACGCCGCCTCCGGGTCGACGTGGAGGACCGCTCCAGCGCGCTTCCGCGCCGCAGGGACGCGGGGGAGTCCGGAGTCTCGGGCCGCGGGCTCATGCTCGTCGACCGGCTGGCCGACATCTGGGGAGTGGAGTCCCGGGGCAGCGGAAAGTGCGTGTGGTGCGAATTCGGCATCGCGGAGCGCGGGCAGCGCCGTCACGGTGACATCGCGAGGCTGTAACGTTACGTAACCTTTCCATGCTTGACCGTGACCGACGCTGCGGGATTGACTGCGATCCCCTCGTTCCACCGCCGAAGACGCGAGGCCCCGTTGCGTACCGAGCTCCTGGCACCGCTTGATCTGGCTTTCTGGCACCTCGAAACCGATGCCCATCCGATGCACCTCGGCGCACTCGCCGTCTTCGACCCGGTGGCCGGAGTGGCTCCGCAGGATCTGCTGGAGCTGCTCGGGGCCCGGGCGGCCGCCATTCCCCGGTTGCGCATGCGGGTGCGTGACGTCCTGCTGCCCGTCGGCGGCGCGGCCTGGTTCCACGACAAGGACTTCGACGTGCAGCGGCACGTCGGACGGATCGTGCTGCCCGAGGGCGACTTCATGACGGAGGCGACCCGGCTCGCCGGCGAACTCATGGAGCGGCCGCTCGGACGGGGCCTGCCCCCCTGGCAGATGTTCCTCCTCGACAGCGCGGGAGACGGGCCGTTCGCCGTACTCGTGAAGCTGCACCACGCGCTCGCCGACGGGATGCGGGCCGTCGCCATCGGCGCCGGCATCTTCGACCAGATCGCCTCCGCCGGTGCCGCCCGCGGCGCGGTGCGCCGGGCCCCCGTTCCGCCCCGTTCCTGGCTGCCCGGCGCGTACGAGGCGGCGGGCATGGCGATGGACCGGCTCGGGGACGTCGGCCGGGCGCTCGGGGTGGGAGCCTCCGTCGTGCGTGCCAGCCGCCTCGACCTGCGCGCCACGACAGCTCTGACCGCACGCTCCAGCGGCACGCGCAGGCTGGCCACCGCCGAGCTCGACGCCGGAACGGTGCAGCGGATCCGGCGCACCGGGGGCGGTACGGCCAACGACGTCCTGCTCGCCGTGGTCGCCGGTGCGCTGCGCCGCTGGATGCTCGGACGTGGGGAGCCGCTTCCCGGCGCCGACCCGCGTGCCCTGGTTCCGGTGTCCCGGCGGCGGCCCGGCGGGGCGGCCGCCGGCAACAGGCTCTCCGCCTACCTGCTGGGGCTGCCCGTCAACGAACCCGACCCCGGGGAACGGTTGCATCTCGTACGCACGGGGATGGACCGCAACAAGGCGGCCGGGCCGCTGCGCGGCGCGGGCGCCGTCGCCGTACTGGCCGACCAGCTGCCCGCGCTGGCTCACCGGTTCGGAGCGCCCCTGGCGGGGAACGCGGCCCGGATGCTCTTCGACATCCTGGTCACCAGCGTGCCCCTGCCCCACTCGGCGCTCTCGCTCGGCGGCTGCCCGCTGCGCGCCGCCTACCCCATGGCGCCGCTGGCCCGCGGACAGTCACTGGCCGTGGCACTGTCCACGTACGGCGGGCGGGTACAGGTCGGACTGGTCGCCGACGGGAAGGCGCTGCCCGATCTGGACCGGCTGGCCTCCGCCCTCCACGACGAGCTGTACGACCTGCACGCACTCGTGCCCACGGTGCCTGCCCCGGCGTGAAGGCCGATATCCCGCACCCTGTTGACGTAACCGAATGATCCGATGAATAGTCCTGGACGGACCATCAGGAACCATCGGCGGGGGTGGCAAGGGCATGCGGCGCGTCAGGCTCGGACACAGCGCGGTCGAGATCACGGAACTCGCTTTCGGAGCGGCGGCCATCGGCAATCTCTTCACCGAGGTCGATCCCGCTCAGGCCGCCGCCGCCGTCGACACGGCGTGGGACGTCGGCATCCGCTACTTCGACACCGCACCGCACTACGGCCTCGGGCTCTCCGAACGCCGCCTCGGTGAGGCCCTGCGGGACCGGCCCCGGGACGCGTACGCGGTCTCCACCAAGGCGGGCCGCCTGCTCGACCCGCTGACCTCCGCCGAGACGGCGGCGCACCACGGTCTCTCCGACGGATTCGCCGTACCGCACACCCACCGGCGCCGGTGGGACTTCAGCGCCGACGGCATCCGCCGCAGCATCGAGGACAGCCTCGGACGCCTCGGTCTCGACCGGGTCGACATCGTCTATCTGCACGACCCCGACGACCACGGGGAGGCGGCCTTCCGCGAGGGCTACCCGGCGCTGGAGAAGCTGCGCTCCGAGGGCATGGTCGGTGCCATCGGCGCGGGCATGAACCAGACCGCGATGCTCACCCGCTTCCTGCGCGAGACCGATGTCGACGCCGTCCTCTGCGCCGGCCGCTTCACGCTCCTCGACCACAGCGCCCTCGACACGCTGCTGCCGGAGGCCGCCGCCCGGGGCCGCAGCGTGGTCGTCGGAGGTGTGTTCAACTCCGGGCTGCTCGCCGACCCCCGTCCCGGCGCGACGTACGACTACGCGGCGGCCCCCGCGCCCCTCCTGGAACGGGCCGTGCGCATGCGGGCCGTCGCCGAGGAACACGGTGTCCCGCTGCGCGCCGCAGCCCTGCACCATCCGCTGGACCACCCGGCCGTCGCCGGGGTCCTGGTCGGTGCCCGCTCCCCGGACGAGGTGAGGGACGCCGCGGCGCAGCTCCGCACGCCGGTCCCGGACGCGCTCTGGGACGCCCTGCGCGCAGAAGGGCTGCTGTGACATGGCGGCGCTGCCGGTCATCGACGCCCACCACCATGTGTGGGACCTCGCTGTCCGCGACCAGGAGTGGATCACCGGGGAGGAACTCGCCCCCATCCGCCGCACCTTCACCCTCGCCGATCTGGAGCCCGAGGCCCGCGCCGCCGGCGTGACCGCCACCGTCCTCGTCCAGACGGTCACCGTCGCCGAGGAGACGCCCGAACTCCTCGCGCTCGCCGGTGACGGCGCGCTCGTCGCCGGCGTCGTCGGCTGGACCGACCTCACCGCACCGGACATCACCGACACCCTCGCCGCCCTCCGCGCCCTGCCCGGCGGCGGCCGGCTCGTCGGGATCCGCCACCAGGTGCAGGGCGAGGACGACCCGGGGTGGCTGCTGCGCCCCGACGTGCTGCGCGGGCTACGGGCCGTCGCCGCCGCCGGCCTCGTCTACGACCTGATCGTGCGGCCCCACCAGCTGCCCGCCGCCGCCCGCGCCGCCGCGCTGCTGCCGGAGCTCACCTTCGTACTCGACCACGCGGGCAAGCCGCCGGTGGCGCGGCGCGGCACCCGGCCCTGGGCCGACGGCCTGCGGGCGCTCGCCACCCTGCCCAACACGGTCTGCAAACTCTCCGGCCTGGTCACCGAGGCGGACCCGGCGTCCTGGACCGTCGAGGACCTGCGCCCCTACGCGGACACCGTGATCGAGGCCTTCGGTCCCGGCCGGCTGATGTTCGGCTCCGACTGGCCGGTGTGCCGGCTCGCCGCCGGATACACCGAGGTCCTGGGCGCGGCACGCGAGCTGACCGGCCGGCTGGGGGAGGACGAGCAGCGCTCCGTCTTCGCGGAGACCGCGCAGCGGGTCTACGGGCTGCGGGTGCCCGCCGTCTGAACGCGTGCCGCGCGTCCGGCGGGTCTTCGCGGCAGGCCGGCCCAAGGCCGGGAGGAAGAGCGGCGTGCGCGCCTGCTCCGTCTGCGGCGGCACCGTGCCGGAGGTGCCGTTCAGCCCGGTGGCTGTTCCGTCTGCTCGAGCAGCGATGGCGCGTATGTCCTCAGCCACGCGGTGAAGCCGTGAAACACTCACGCCGCCACGCTGCTGAAGGACCTAAACTCCGGCCTCATGCTGCGTGTGCTCGCCGTCGACGACGAAGAACCCGCGCTGGAGGAACTCCTCTACCTCCTGCGCGCCGATCCCCGCATCCGGAGTGCCGAGGGTGCCACGGGTGCCACCGAGGCGCTGCGCCGCATCGGAGGTGCCGTCGACGCCGGGCCTGAGGACCCCTCTGCGATCGACGTCGTCTTCCTCGACATCCATATGGCGGGCCTGTCCGGACTCGATGTCGCCCAGCTCCTGGCCGGGTTCGCCGCGCCGCCGCTCATCGTCTTCGTCACCGCCCACGAAGGTTTTGCCGTACACGCCTTCGACCTCAAGGCCGTCGACTACGTCCTCAAACCCGTCCGCCGCGAGCGCCTGGCCGAGGCCGTCCGCCGTGTCGCCGACCTGACCGGTGAACGCTCCGCGCCCGTCCACGACGCGTCCGCCGACCAGGTCGCGGTGGAACTGGGCGGAGTCATCCGCTTCGTGCCCGTCGACGACATCGCGTACGCCGAGGCACAGGGCGACTACGCCCGGCTGCACACCGCTGCCGGCAGCCATCTCGTACGGATACCACTGACCACCCTGGAGGAACGCTGGCGCTCCCGGGGGTTCGTACGCATCCACCGCCGCCACCTCGTGGCGCTGAACCGGATCGACGAACTCCGGCTCGACGCCGGCAGCATGAGCGTACGCATCGGGGAGGCGGAGCTCGCGGTCAGCCGACGCCACACCCGCGCCCTCCGCGATCTCCTGATGCGGCAGACCGGCCGCTGACCTGGCCCTACCGGACGGATGCCTCTTCCCAGCCGAGCCCTGCGCCGCCTACACTCCGGGCCCATGTCCGCAGAGAGCACGCCCCGGCGCGAAGTGGTCACGGGGGAGCCCCGACGGGTGCGTCCGCTGCCCCGTTACCGTGCGCAGTCGGAGATCGACGAGCAGACCGCCCTCGGCGGCGCCTACGTCCGCTCACTGATGCGCAGCCAGCTCCGTGCCGGGCTCACCGCCTTCGCCGTGCTCGCGCTCGTCGCCGGAACCCTGCCCCTCGTCTTCGAGGCGCTCCACAGCAACGCCCTGGTGTGGGCGGTCCTCGGGTTCACCACCTACCCGCCGCTCACCCTGGCCGCCTGGTGGTACGTGCGCAGGGCCGAACGCAACGAGCACGACTTCGCCAGACTCGTGGAAGGCCGCCCCGCACCGTGAGCACACCCGGCCACCCGGCGGCGGTGGCGGCGGTCGCCCTCGTCGTCCTGGCCACCGTCCTCGTCGGCGGATTCGGGCTGCGCATCTCCCGTACCACCTCCGACTTCTACGTCGCGTCGCGCACCGTGCGTCCGAGGCTCAACGCCGCCGCCATCAGCGGGGAGTACCTGTCCGCAGCCTCCTTCCTCGGTATCGCGGGCCTGGTCCTGGTGCACGGCCCCGACATGCTCTGGTACCCGGTGGGCTACACCGCCGGATACCTCGTGCTGCTGGTCTTCGTCGCCGCCCCGCTGCGCCGCTCGGGTGCCTACACCCTTCCGGACTTCGCCGAAGGACGGCTCGAATCACAACAGGTGCGCCGACTCGTCAGCGTGTTCGTGGTGGGTGCCGGGTGGGTCTACCTCGTGCCGCAGCTCCAGGGCGCCGGTCTCACCCTGAAGATCCTCACCGGAGCGCCCGGCTGGCTCGGCGACGTCCTCGTTGCCTCCGTCGTGGTGGTCGCCGTCGCGGCGGGCGGCATGCGCTCGATCACCTTCGTGCAGGTGTTCCAGTACTGGCTGAAGCTCACCGCACTGCTGGTGCCCGCCGTCTTCCTGGTGCTGGCCTGGCAGGGCGACGGGCGCCCCCGCGTCAGCTTCGAGGAACAGATATCCGTCTTCCGCGCCGACCATCCGCTCTACGCGACGTACGGACTGATCGTGGCGACCTTCCTCGGCACCATGGGCCTGCCCCATGTGGTGGTCCGCTTCTACACCAGCCCCAACGGCCGCGACGCCCGCCGCACCACCGTCGCCGTCCTGGCCCTCGTCGGGCTGTTCTACCTGCTGCCCCCGGTGTACGGAGCCCTGGGCCGGCTGTACGCCCCCGAGCTCATGCACGGCGGTGACGCCGACGCCGCCGTGCTGCTGCTGCCCGCCCGGGTGATCGGCGGCCTCGGCGGTGATCTGCTCGGCGCTCTCCTCGCGGGCGGCGCGTTCGCCGCGTTCCTGTCCACGGCGTCCGGACTCACCATGGCCGTCGCCGGAGTGATCACCCAGGACGTCCTGCCCTCACGGGGCGTACGGCACTTCCGGCTGGCCACCGTACTGGCCATCGCCGTGCCACTGGCCGGCTCGCTGGTGATCAGCCGGGTGCCGGTGGCCGACGCGGTGGGGATGGCCTTCGCCGTCTCCGCGTCGTCCTTCTGCCCGCTGCTCGTCCTCGGCATCTGGTGGCGGAGGCTCACGCCACCGGGCGCGATCGCCGGGCTGCTGCTGGGCGGCGGCTCCGCGCTGCTGTCCGTGGCCATCACCGTCAGCGGGGCGGTGCGTCCGCCGGGCTGGCCGCACGCCCTGCTCGCCTGGCCCGCCGTCTGGTCGGTACCGGTCGGCTTCCTCGCGATGATCCTGGTCTCCCTCGCCACTCCGGGACGGGTACCGCCGGGCACCAACGCGGCCATGACCCGCTTCCACCTGCCGGAAGCGCTGACCTCGGGGCGCGGACGGTGACCGGGGCGGGGATCGCCGTCATCGCCGTGCTCGTCCTGCTGCTGTTCGGCACGGGCTTCCTCCTGGGCCGGACCGCCCGCCCCGTACGCACCAGCGATGTGGGCACCCCCGTCGAGCACGCCACCTTCGAGACCCTGCACACGGCCTCCCTCGCCGCGCCCCCGCTGCGCACGGGACTCACGGAGGAAAGCGCGCGCAGGTCGGCACGCGGGCTGCGCTCGCTCCTGGGGACCGACGCCCTGTGCCTCACGGACCGTGACCGGGTGCTGGTGTGGGACGGCGAGGGCGACCACCACGGCAAGGACGTGATGGACCACGTCGGGGGCCTCCTCGCCAGTGGGAGGGACACCGCCTTCCATAGCGACTGCGGCGACCTCGACTGCCCGTTGCGCTGGGCCGTCGCCGTCCCGCTGACGGTCGACCACCGGGTGCTCGGCACCCTCGTCGCCTACGCTCCCCGGGAATCGGCCGTGCTGGCCAGAGCGGCGGGGGAGGTGGCCCGCTGGGTCTGCGTGCAGCTGGAACTCGCGGAGCTCGACCGGTCCCGTACGCAGCTCATCGAGGCCGAGATCAAGGCCTTGCGTGCCCAGATCTCGCCGCACTTCATCTTCAACTCGCTGGCCGCCATCGCCTCGTTCGTCAGGACGGACCCCGAACGGGCGCGTGAACTCCTTCTGGAATTCGCCGACTTCACCCGCTACTCGTTCCGCCGGCACGGGGAGTTCACGACCCTGGCCGACGAACTCCACTCCATCGACCAGTATCTCGCGCTGGTGCGGGCGCGCTTCGGCGAACGGCTCTCGGTGACCCTCCAGGTCGCCCCGGAGGTGCTTCCGGTCTCGCTTCCGTTCCTCTGTCTCCAGCCCCTGGTCGAGAACGCGGTCAAACACGGCCTGGAGGGTGCTGCGGGCCTTCCCCGCCCTCAGGGTCCCGTCCGGACGGGCGGCACCCCGATCCGCATCACGATCAGCGCTCTGGACGCGGGCGCCGAGGCGGAGGTCGTCATCGAGGACGACGGGGCCGGGATGGAACCGGAACGTCTCCGGCAGATCCTGCGCGGCGAGGGTGGCGCCTCCACCGGCATCGGCCTGCTCAACGTGGACGAACGGCTCCGCCAGGTGTACGGGGACGGCTACGGGCTCGTCATCGAGACGGGAGTCGGAGCGGGCATGAAGATCACCCTGAGGCTGCCCAAGTACCGTGCGGGTGTACACGGTTCGTGATCCGCCCGTCGCTCAGTACAGGTGGACGGCCAGATGGCCCAGCGGCAGCCCCAGCTGCCAGGCCGGCGTCCACACCTGCGTCCCGCTCTCCTCCTCGTCCTCCGGCTCCCACGGCGGCGGGCCGATCGCGTCGAGATCCGCGGCCAGCAGTTCGGTCTCCTCCAGCCACCGCCAAGCGGCCTGCGCCAGCGCGAGGTCGGGGCCCGGGAGTCCTGCGGGAGCGGTCGGCCGCGCCAGCGCCTCCAGCCGGGCGCAGACCCAGCGTCGCCAGGCGGCCCCGTAGGCGGTGAGCAGCCGCAGCTCGTCCACCCGCGCCACGGGGAGCTCTTCGGCGACCGCGCCGTCGGAGAGGAAGATCGTCAGGGCGAGCGCGTCGCGTCCCGCCCGGTACTCCAGGGTCGTCGGCTCCATCAGGTCGCCGGTCACCAGTACCTCGTCGGCGATGTACTCGGAGTACATCCAGGCCATCGGGACCAGCAGCCCGCCCCCGCCGGATCCTTCGTGATGTTCGGGACGCATCCCGTCTCGCCTCTTTCGTCGTCTCGGCACCGGGCTACACGCAGCATTGAACCGGGGGCACGTGCCTCGCGTGGGCAGAAGGGCAGGATCCGTCGGGAGATACGAGGTGCGATGACCGCCGGCCCGGGCGACACCCCGCATGTACGGCAACTGCTGGGCGCCTATGTGCTCGATGCCCTGGAAGCGGACGAGAGCGGAACGGTCGCCCGGCATCTCCAGCGGTGCGGAGGGTGCGCCGCGGCCTATGTGGAGGCCGTGGACGCCGTCTCCCTGCTCGCGCTGCTCAATGTGGACGACCTGCTGGAATAACCGGGCAGATTGCTCCTCAGCAGCCGAAGGGCGTAGTACGACCGGGACTTGACGGTCCCCGCCGGTATGCCGAGGGCCTGCGCGGTCTCGCTCACGCTGAGCCCCCGGAAGTAGATCTGCACGAGCACCGCACGGTGCTCGGGGCTGAGCGTGCTCACGGCCTCGCGCACATCGAGGGCGTGGACCGCCGAGGCCGCGGTGTCGCCCTGGGCGGGAGCGCTCACCAGAACCGCGTCGCTGACCTCCGTCGGCCGGGCCTGACGGGCCCTGCGGGCGTCGATGGCCAGCCGCCGGGCGACGGTGAACAGCCAGGGGCGCATCGAGTCGTAAGGAGCGTCGAACGCCTCCGGGTGCTGCCAGGCGCGCACCAGCGTCTCCTGCAACAGGTCCTCCGCCCGCTGCCGGTCGCCGAACGTCAGTCCCAGCAGGAAGTGGAACAGCGCGGGCCCGTGCTCCCGCTGCAGCTCCGCGAGGGCCCGCTCATCGGTCGTCGCCGTGGTCATCGTGAACGTCCTTTCCCCAAGAGGCCCCTGACGCCTCGCTCCCGCCTGGCGTATACGAACGCATCGGGGCACGGAGGAACAGGCGGTACGCCGGGATGTGCGCCGAGCGGTCGCACGGAGCGGCGAGTGGTGCGGTGAACGGTCGGCAGACGGGGATACGGCCGATTCAGGTACTTGGGGGCTTTTGTTCTTGACTGACCAGTATGAATATATGTGTAGTCGGATGGCCGAAATCATCCGAACCGGGAGTCGTGCAGATGACGAAGCGCATCCGAGGGGGCGCGGCTGTCGCCGTCGCCGGTCTCCTCGCCACCGCAACAGCCTGTACCGGACAGCCGTCCTCGCCTCCCGGGTTCGCCGGGCGGCACCTCCCCGCCGAGCGGGGGGCGAACGGGGCGGGGGCCGGGGGAGCGGAGGGCGCGCGCACCTTCACGCTGCTGGCCTCGGGCGACATCCTGCCGCACTCCTCGGTCATCGACCGGGCCGCCGCCGACGCGGGCAGCAGCGGTTACGACTTCCGCCCCATGCTCAAGGGAGCCGCCCCGGCGGTCTCAGGGGCGGATCTGGCCATCTGCCACATGGAGACGGTGTACGGCCAGGACGGCGGCCCCTATACCGGCTATCCGTCCTTCAAATCGCCGCCCGAGGTGGCGCCCGCGCTCCGCGCCACCGGTTTCGACTCCTGTTCCACCGCCTCCAACCACACCCTGGACGACGGCGCCCAGGGGATCGGGCGCACCCTCGACGCCCTGGACCGTGCGGGCATCGCCCACGCGGGGTCCGCACGCTCGGCCGAGGAGGCCTCCCGCCCCACCCTGCTCAGGGCGGGCAAGGGGAAGAACGCGGCAAAGGTCGCCCATCTCGCGTACACCTACGGCACCAACGGCATCCCCCTGCCCGCCGGGCAGCCCTGGGCGGTCGACCTGATCGACGAGGAGCGGATCGTCGCGGACGCCAGGGCGGCCCGCGAGGCGGGCGCCGACGTGGTCGTCGTCTCCCTGCACTGGGGCACCGAGTGGCAGGACGCCCCCGATGAGGTCCAGCTCGGGCTCGGCCGCGAACTCACGGCCTCCCGAACCGGCGGACGCCCCGACATCGACCTGATCCTCGGCACCCACGCCCATGTCCCGCAGGCGTACGAGAAGGTCAACGGCACCTGGATCGTGTACGGCATGGGGGACCAGGTCGCCGGGGCCATGATCAACCACGAGGGGGCCCGGGACCCGCGCGCCAACGAGAGCTCGATGGGCCGCTTCACCTTCGAGCCGCCCGCGAAACCGGGGCAGCGGTGGGCCGTCAGGAAAGCCGAGTTCATTCCCCAGTGGTTCGACGCCCAGGCGGGGCGCGTCGTCGGCCTGGATCTCGGGGCGCCCTCCCCGGCCGGAGAGGACGGCGGCCGTCTGCGGGAGATCCGTGACCGCATCCACGGCGCCGTTCTCAGCCGTGGTGCGGCCGAGGACGGCCTCGTCGTCGGGAAGTGACGCCCGGCACCCGCCGGGGCGCCGCGGCACGACGGCCGCCCCGCGCGTGGGCGCCGCGGCGCGAGGGCTGCTCGCGGGGCGTCACGGTACGACGGTGACCGGCCAGCGCCCGGCCTTCACGAGCCGGACCGCCACCGAGCCGATGAAGCGATGCCCGGCGGACTCCGAAGCGCCCACGACCACGGCGTCCGCCTTCAGCTCGTCGGCCGCCGCCACGAGCCCGTTGTACGGGTCGCCGGGGAAGGTGTGGAATTCCCAGCGGACCTTCCATATGCCCTTCAGCTGCTCGGCCGCGGTCCTGATCTCGTTCACCAGCCCCTCGGCGACCTCCCCGGTCGTGTCGGCGGCCGGGGCCCCCAGTGCGGTGCCGGCCGACATCACCGGCTGGACGTAGACGAGGGCGAGCAACGCGTTCTGCCGACGGGCGAGGCCCGCGGCGTACGCGGCAGCCCGCATCGAGGACCCGGAGCCGTCGATGCCCGCGACGATCACCTTGGGGCCGTCCGTGCCGCGTTCGAAGCGGTGGTGTTGCTGATCGGTCACGGCCCTGAGGTTAGCCGCTCCCGCCGACCGCCCACCGGGTCCCTCCGGAGGCCCGGAACCTCTCCCGCCGGATACCGCGGAGGCACTCCATCCATCGGGTGCAAAACACCGCATACCCGGTGTCGGCGGCAGGAACGGGCGTAACTCCGTGCGAGCAGTTGGTCATGAAGCATGATCAGTTTCCAGCGGAACGTCGCACCGTGCTGCGCCTCGCCCTCGCACTGGGGGCCGCCACCGCGGTGCACGTGATCTCAGCCGATCCGACCAGGACACCCGCACGCCCCGGCGGTGCGCCGCCGCCCCCGGCCGCCGGGTCTCCGGTCCGGGCCCAAGCGGGCCCCGGCGCCTACCGGCTGCGCCCCATGACCTCGGCCGCGCCGCCCCGCTTCCTGCCCGCAGCACCACCCGTCCGCACCCGGCCGTTCGAGAAGCTGCCCGAGCTGGGGAGCGACGCCCTGGTGCTCACCTTCGACGACGGCCCCGACCCGCGGTACACCCCGGACATCCTGTCCACGCTGCGAAGATATGACGTCCGTGCGATGTTCTTCGTCTGCGGGGAGATGGCGGTGGAGAATCGCGACCTGCTCCGGGAGATGGCCGACGACGGGCATGTGGTCGGCAACCACTCCTGGTCGCACCCCCTGATCCCGAAGCTCTCCCGAGGGGCGATCCGGGACGAGCTCGGCAGCACCAGCGAGGTGGTCGAGAAGACCCTGGGTGCCCCGCCCCTCTGGTACCGCGCCCCGTACGGCGCCTGGAACCGCAACTCCTTCGAGATCGGCGCCGCGATGGGCATGGAACCGATGGCCTGGACCGTCGACACGCTGGACTGGACCACGCCGGGCACCGACACCATCGTCCGCCGGGTCCACAAGGGCGCGGCGCCCGGCGTCGTGGTGCTGTCGCACGACGCGGGCGGAAACCGGTCCCAGAGCGTGGCGGCCCTGCGCCGGTACCTGCCCGCGCTCATCGGGAGGGGCTACCGCCCGACCGTCCCGCACCGCAGCTGACGAGGACGGCACGCCCTTCCGCCCCGGCTATCGCGTCTCGATCAGCCGGGCGAAGACCACCACGTTCCCGTCGTAACCGTCGGCCTTCGAATAGGCCCCGCCGCAGGTGATGACCCGGAGTTCGGCGTGCCCGGTGTCGCCGTACACCCGTGCTCCGGGGAAGTCGTTCTTGGAGAAGACCTCGACGCCGTAGATCTCGAACACCGCGACCCGGCCGTCGTAACGGGACACCTCGACCCGCCGGCCCTTGTCGAGAGAGCCCAGGCCGTAGAAGACCGCAGGACCGGCGAGGTTGTCGACATGGCCGACCATCACGGCGGTCCCGCGCTGACCGGGGGCGATGCCGTTCTGGTACCAGCCGGCGAGATTCGGGTCCTGGGCGGGCGGTGCCTCGATCCAGCCGGCCGGGTCCAGGTTCACATCGACGACGGGTGCGTCGACCTGGATCGACGGGATCCGGATGCGCTCGGCGGGGGCGTACGCGAGCGGCTGCACGGGCTCGCCTTCGACCGGCGCGGACACCGCGGTGTCCCGGGGGCCGGCCACCGAGGCCGCGGCAGCGGGCTGTGGCGGCCCGGGGGCCGTCTCCACGCCGTTGCGCATCAGAGCGAGACCGCTCAGCATCACCAGGGCGATCGCGCCCCATGGCGTGCGTCTGCTCCGCTCGGCGCTCCACCGGTCCCGGCCCATGGCTCTCCCTTCGTCGCGACACCGCCACGCTAGGCGCGGGTCCGTGCCGAGGCGATCAGGGAAGAGCGAACGGGTGGCGGCCGGCCGGGCCCCGGCGGCGACGTCTTCTTTTCGGAGTAATCAGCGGATAAAAATTCTGACGGACCGTGACCTGGGGCTCCGTCAGATTCAGGGCTTTGCCCACGGCGTGTCGGCTCACCGGGGTGGAGTAGTGCCGAAGTGCAGCACATGCGGTATCTGGTGAGGGTTCGTCATGGGATGCGTATGTGTCGACTGATCCTGGAGGACAAGACTCCGGGGCGCTTCCCGCTGGAGGTTCGAAAATGCGTGCTTCACGCGTTCTCGCGGTGACCGCGACCGCATTCGCGACAGTCGGGCTCGCTGCCCCGCTGGCCGCCGCCGGCGGCGGGCCGGGCAGCAACCCGAACAACTTTCCGACCAACGTCACCGTCAACCCGTCCTCGGTGCACCAGGGCGCCACGATGCAGATCAGCGCAGAGGGCTGCGGCCGTTCCGGCGGCAAGGTGTGGTCGAACGCGTTTCCGACGGTGAACCTCTCGCCGGGCCGGGTCGGCTACGCCACGGCGCGTATCCGGGACAACGCGACGCCCGGCCGGTACAGCCTGTCCGTGAAGTGCAACGACAGCAACAACAACTTCGGCGGCGGCAACGGTGGTGACGGCGGCCAGGGCGGCAACGAGGGCCGGGGCGGCAACGGCGGTGAGCACGGTCAGGGCGGCAACGGCGGTCAGGGCGGCAACGGGGGCG
>Ga0196960_10000218_pt1 | contig 23165 bp, 26 predicted proteins | sample S3v_5metaG_FD_183187 | JGI IMG/M metagenome (GOLD analysis project Ga0196960, IMG submission 183187) | Soil microbial communities from Anza Borrego desert, Southern California, United States - S3+v_5 | ecosystem: Environmental > Terrestrial > Soil > Desert | place: USA: California | collected...
CTGGAGCCGTCCGTACCCGCCCAGGGCACGGCGGTGTCGGGCCGGCGGGCCGCGGCGTCCTCACCCGGCCCGTCCCCGGTCGTCGCGGCCGCCGCTCCCGGCGGCCTCGTGGACCGTCCCGGGCCGGGTCCCGAGGCGTATGTTCCGGGCCGACCGGCCCTGCCGGGGCAGCGCAGCGCCCCGTAGGGTGGGGCTCATGAACGACCGCATGGTGTGGATCGACTGCGAGATGACCGGGCTCTCGCTGACGGACGACGCACTCATCGAGGTGGCCGCGCTGGTCACCGACTCGGAACTGAACGTGCTCGGTGAAGGGGTGGACATCGTGATCCGCCCGCCGGACGCGGCCCTGGAGACCATGCCCGAGGTGGTGCGGCAGATGCACACCGCCTCGGGCCTGCTCGACGAGCTGGCCGGGGGCACGACCCTGGCCGACGCGGAGGAGCGGGTCATGGCGTACATCCGCGAGCACGTGAAGGAGCCGGGCAGGGCCCCGCTGTGCGGGAACTCGGTCGGCACCGACCGGGGCTTCCTGGCGCGTGACATGCCGGCTCTGGAGGGTTACCTCCACTACCGGATCGTCGATGTGTCCTCGGTCAAGGAGCTGGCGCGCCGCTGGTACCCGAGGGCGTACTTCAACAGTCCGGACAAGAACGGCAACCACCGGGCACTGGCCGACATCCGCGACTCCATCACGGAGCTGCGCTACTACCGGGACGCGGTCTTCGTGCCGCAGCCCGGCCCGGACTCGGCCCGCGCCAAGGAGATCGCGGCGCGCCACACGCCGGCCGCCGGACAGTAGACGCACCACCCCACTGGTCACGGGCCCTCCGGGGCCCGTGGGGCCTTCCTCGCATACGCGGGCGCGAGCACCCCCTCGGACCCTGTACACTTTTTCTCGGCCGGTCAGTGAAGGACCGGACGACATGGTGGGTATAGCTCAGATGGTAGAGCACCTGGTTGTGGTCCAGGATGTCGCGGGTTCAAGTCCCGTTACTCACCCTTGAAGAGGAAGCCCCTGACCTGCGGAAACGCAGGTCAGGGGCTTTTTCGTCCCCCAGGCCGGCCACACCACGGCCGCACACGGCCGGATTTCCGACCTGACGTGCGCCCCATGGCAACGATCAGGAAGCGGGCCGGCAGGACGCGAAGGCAGGGCGGTGGGTCCGTCGGCCGGCCTCGCCGGAGTCCACAGCCGATCGGCACGGTCTGCTGTGGTGCACCGTGCAGGCGGCGATCGACGCCGATCCCCCGCTGCGCACCAAGAACCGCTGCGCGCACACCCGTCTTCCGCGTGTCGACGAGGGGACGTCCGGGGAGAGGGTCTTCCTGGAACAGCAGGAGTACCGGTTCCTCCGCAGGCACCTCCCTGACGCCGCAGCGCGAGACCTCGCCGACTGAAGCTTCACCGCACCCCGTCGATCACGTAGTCGATGCGACCGGCAGCTTCGAGAGCCTTGTCGTACGAGTCCTCGCGGGTCTCGCCCACGGCATGCACATAGCCGATGTACTGACTGTTGGACTCGATCTCGGAGCTGACGTCGTCGCCGAGCGCGACATACAGCCCCGCGCCCTGGCACCCGTCGGAGGCGACGGCCGCTTCCAGTCCGCGCGCCTCGCGCAGTACACCGGTGGCGGGAGCGGTGAGGTACAGCTCGGTCACGGCACCGGTGATGTCCGGAACAGGCATCCCACCGCCGATGATTCCGGAGATGAGCAGGGCGGCCGGTGGTGCGGCCATGACGTGGGACATGGCGTGCTGGACGCCGGCACCGACCAGGCGCGGGTTGAGCTCCACCAGTCGCGGACCGTCGGTGGTCAGGATGAATTCGAGGTGAAAGGCGCCGAAGTCGTAGTCCAGCGCCCGCAGAGTGGTGGCGACATAGGCATCGGCCTCGGGAAAGGGACATTCGGTGGAGAAACGCACAGCGAGTTCCACGAAATGCGGTGGTGCCGACATCACGCGATCGGAATAGCCGATGATCTTTACACCGCTCTCGTCAACGAAACCTTCCGCGCTGAGGAGCGGCCCCTCCAGGACCTCCTCGAACAGCAATCGGCGCTGCGGCTGGACCCGGCGACCGTAGGCACGGCCCAGATGCCGGGCTGCCAGTTCACGGACCGCCTGTTCGTCCCGCACCAGTGCGACATCCCAACTGGCGGCCCCGTCCACTGGTTTGACGACACAGGGATAGCCGATCGGAGAGTTCAGGTCCTCGTCCAGAGCGGACTTCACGCCCCAGCGGATGTCGGGCACTCCGGCTTCTGCCAGGGCTGCCCGGGCTGTCGCCTTGTCCCGGGCGATACCGGCTCCCAGAGGATCGGGGCCGCGGAGCTGGAGTTTGGCAGCCACCTCCGCTGCGATGCGCACAAAACTGTCCACCGAGTTGTAGACAGAGGTGATCTCACCATGGAGGGATTTGAGGACGTGCACGATGGTCGCGGCGTCCTGAGTATTGGTGATCAACCAGGCATCGACCACGTCGTCGTACTGGGATCCGTAGCTCTCGCGTTCCGAGACCACTACTGCTGTCAGATACCCCAGGCGCCGGGCTGCTTCCAGCTGGGCACGGCACGGTGCCTGCACCGCTCTGCCCGCGCGCGTGGTTCCCCGGCCTCCGCCGGGAAGGGTGTGCATTTCAATGGAGACGATCCAGTTTTGGCTCACTGCCGTGCTTCCCTTGCAGAATCGAAATTCACATCGGCCGTTCGAGAAGAGGAGAAGTGACCCGCTCAGCGGCGGCGCCCATCTCCTCGGCCATGGAGTGCCAGCGGGCCGTGTTGTGGGCGGCGGCCCGGCGAACTGTGTCATCGGCGAGCGCGCGACCGGTGCTGACCGCCCACAGCAGGGACACCTCGGCGCCCCGGCGAATCTTCGGCAGCAGCGTTCCGATCCCGAGATGAAGCCGGCGGGCCCCCGTGCGATACGCAGCCTCCATCGGCCGGTAGTAGAGCAATTCGAAATACTCGGCCGCCGCGGCAGGAATGCGGTGATCGAATCCGTAGGCTCGCGAACTGACCTCGTACGGAGTCTCGTAGGTCAGGGTGCAGCCGACCATCCGCCCTTCGCGATGGCAGGCGTGGACCGTCCCGGCGTCGCCAGTCGTTTCCGCCTGCTCCCGCATCAACCGGCTGATCAAATCTGCTGCCGCAGGCTCGCCGTGATGCGCCTGGTGCGAGGCGATCAACGGGCTGATCGCGGACCAGCTCTCGGAGAAAGGCGTCTGTGTGACCGTGTAGTCGGCTGCCGCAAACGCCTCACGGTCCCTGCGGATCTGACGGCGCATGTTCCCTGAGCCACTGGGATACTTGGTGGCAAAAACTGATCTGTTGGCGCATAGAGATGCCCGCGAAGGAAAGGTCTTCGGACATGGATGACATCGTTCTCATGGCGGACCCCCGAGTGGTCGGCATACCCGCACACGATTGCGGCGAGCCTCTGGTGGACGCACGCGAGAGCGGTGGCCTGTTCGTCGATGAGCGCAAGGCCGACCCGGCCGGCTGTTACGCGCAGTTGCGCGAGGGTGTGTTGCAGCGGCTGCTCCACGCTCAAGAACTGCTGCCTCCGGGGCTCCGCCTCATGTTCGTGGAGGGGTATCGCCCGCTGTCCCTTCAGCGCCATTACTTCGAGGAATACCTCGATGACCTGCGCGCCCAGAGCCCGGGACTGCCGGAGGCCGAGCTGTATGACGCGGCAAGCCGTTACGTCTCGCCGCCGGACGTCGCCCCGCACAGCGCTGGAGCAGCGGTGGACCTCACCCTCGCCGACGCGAATGGCGTCGAACTCGACCTGGGCACCCGGATGAACGCCAACCCGGAAGAGAGCGAAGGCGCCTGTTATACCCATGCGCCGAACATCACCCCGCAGGCCCGCGGATACCGCGCCGTCCTCGGCACCGCGCTGGCGGCCGCCGGCCTTGTCAACTACCCCACGGAATGGTGGCACTGGTCCTATGGTGACCGTTACTGGGCATGGTCCACCGGAGCATCCAGCGCCCACTACGGCCCTGCTCCGATGCCTGGCGAAAGCTTGACTCCGACACGAGAAGTTGAGTGAGCCCTGGTCAGGTCGCTTGGAGCGGTTCGAAGCGAACAGCCAGGTCAAGGCGGTTGGTGGGTGTCTGAGAAGCCCCGTTCAGGGCAGGGCTCCTGTGGCGCGGTGCAGGAGGAGCATGATCGTGGCCAGGCCGGTCGTGGGCGTCCGTCCGATGCCCACGCAGCCCACACCACTCGACCAGTCCGCCTGACCACCCGTGCCGCCGGACCGTTCTTAATTCCGGATCAGGTGATGTCCCCGACGGTCTTCCGGCCGGGCACCGAGGCGTGGCAGGCCCTCGCCTCCACCTACCGGACCGCTCACGACATCGCTCTGAAGGTCGGGTACGCCGACCTGGCGGCCAGGTGCGAGCGGGGGCCCGCCTGCAAGGGGGTGAGAACATATGCCGACCACCACCCCCCAGCCACCGGCGTCCAGGACGCCCCCGGACCGGCCGCACCACTTCCTGCCCACAGGCGGGCATCATGCGGCCAGAAGCGCCTCTGCTCCGGCCCTCCGCCCACCCCTCACCGGGGCCGGGCAGGGAGTGGTTCCGTGCGTCCGGGGTGCGCCTCTACGATCACCGCATGATTCGTGCAGCGGTGTTCGACGTGGGCGAGTGCTTGGTGGACGAGACGCGGGAGTACGGCACGTGGGCCGACTGGTTGGGCGTACCCCGCCATACGTTCGCCGCGATGTTCGGCGCGGTCATTGCCCAGGGGCGTGACTACCGGGACGTATTCCAGGAGTTCCGGCCCGGGTTCGATCTGTACGGCGAGCGCGAGGCACGTGCGGCTGCAGGACAGCCGGAGCACTTCGGCGAGGAGGACCTGTACCCCGAAGTGCGCGACTCCCTGAAGGCGCTGCGGGCAGACGGGCTCTGGCTCGGCATCGCCGGAAATCAGACGGTGCGCGCTGGGGGGATCCTTCGGAAGCTGTTCACCGAGGACGTCGATCTGATCGGCACTTCGGACGACTGGGGCGCCAGCAAACCGGACCCCGCCTTCTTCCACAGGGTCGCCGAGGTCGTCCCGGCCGAGCCCGAGGAAATCGTGTATGTGGGTGACCGCGTCGACAACGACCTGCGGCCTGCCGTCGCGGCCGGTATGCACACCGCTCTCGTACACCGAGGACCATGGGCAACGATCCAGTGGAACACCCAGGAGGCGCGGGAGCTCCCGACCTTCCGGATCGAGAGCCTCCTCGAGCTGTCGCCGCTGATCGCCCGCTTCAACGGGCAAGGGCGCTGATGGTCGTTGCCCATCCGTACAGCCGCTCATCGAGGGCGCGCACGCAGGGCTCGTGCTGGTGTGGGGCCAGGGCTCGGCGGACGTCGCGGACACGGTCCATGCCCGTGGCGTACCACGTACGTTCGAGCTGATCGAGGGCACGGACTGCGTAGTCGCACGCAGCGTCGGGCACTCCGGCCGCAGCCTCGACAGCGGCCAGGTCTCCGAGGATCACCGACCGCTGCTTTTCCTCGGTGGCGGAAAGGTCCTCAAGCGCGGCGGTCAGGGTGGCCCGCGCCTGCGGCAGACGGCCGGCGCGCAGCTCTGTGTTTCCGCGGAATGCGGCCAGGCGTACGGGACTGAACCACTCGAGCCACTCCGGGACGGGATGCGGACAGTCCGCGGCCAGGAGGTCCTCGGCGTGTCCGATGAGGTGCAGGCCGGTGCGGTAGTTCCCGGCGCGGGTTTCACATTCGGCCTCGACTGCGTCCAGCGCCACCTACGTCATGTACACGATGTCCTGCCGGACCTGCTGGGCTGACAGGACTCAGTGCTCCACCGCCATCCAGCTCGACCCCTGGCGGAAGGTACGCCGATGATCTGTGTGGACTGCGATCAGACCATCACCGGGCCATCAGCCCTGGCCGGGCCCGGCGAATCCATGTCCGGCGCCCGCTCACCTGCCTACGCCCACCCGCCCCGTAGCCCGCAGTGCCGACCGAAGGTGCCCGCCAAGAGGATCCTTCGGCAAGCGATGAACTCCGAAGCGAGCGAGATGAATCCGAAGTACTGAGCTCCCTGCCCGGGGACGACGGCGGCGAGAGCCCTGAAACCTCGGTGACCAGGTGCGAGCGGGGCCCTCCTGCAAGGGGGTGGGGGCATATGCCGCCCACCACCCCCCAGACACCGGCGTCCAGGACGCCCCCGGACCGGCCGCACCACTTCCTGCCCACAGGCGGGCATCACGCGGCCAGAAGCGCCTCTGCTCCGGCAGTGACACCCGCCACACGGGCCCGCGTGACACATGACGGGCCTCGCACCGGGCACCCGGCTGTACAGGCCCTGCCGCGCTGTCCCCCGACGCGGCAGGGTCTCTTCGCGTTCACCCGGCGGCCCGGCCGGAGCAATGTCGGCCGGGGCCGTTGCGCGCCGAAAATCCGCAGCTGTGTGGAAGACGTGAGGAAGATTCATGCATACGTCCGGGCCTCAAGGGCACCCGCAGTGCAGCCCCGAACGAACGGCTGACCGAACGAGCCCGGCAGGAAGCCACGAAGACGCACGGCAGGTGACACACATGGCGACAACCGAGAACACCAAGAGCGATCACGGCGGCAACAGCCGGGTCGATGTCTCCACGGCGATGCGAAACGCAGCCGAACAGCTTGCCGCCCTCCTCCAGCGCGAGCCCGACTCGGTGTCCTCGCTGAATGCGACGGACGACGGCTGGACGGCGGATGTGGAAGTCGTCGAGATCGAGAAGATCCCGGACACCATGAGCGTCATGGCCTCTTATCGCGTGAGGCTCGACGGCCAGGGCCAACTCGTGGGCTACGAACGAATTCGGCGGTACTCGCGAGGTCAGGTCGACCGCTGAGCCGATCCGGGCGCCGAGTACCCGTACCCGTGAAAACAACTCATTGGAAGGAAGACCGACCATGAGTCTCGTACAGCAGAGCAACGCCTCCAACAGTGGGGGCGGATCCGGAAATCTCTACGACGTTCTTGAGCTCATTCTCGACAGGGGGCTCGTCATCGACGCCTTCGTTCGTGTCTCGCTCGTCGGAATCGAGATCCTCAAGATCGACGTACGTGTCGTCGTGGCCAGCGTGGACACCTATCTGCGCTTCGCCGAGGCGTGCAACCGGCTGGACCTGGAATCGGGCCGCAAGGCTCCGGCCCAGCTCACCGACATCGTCGGGGACACCGTGGAGAGCGGTGCCAAAGGAAAGTCGAAAGGCGCGCTGACCGGCGCGGTCGAAGCCTTCACGGAATCCCTCCAGGGCGGCCGTGACGACTCCGACGACAAGGAGAAGGAGAAGCGGCCGGCTCGCAAGACCTCCGCTTCGAGCAGCAGCCGCCGTACGGCCCAGCGGGAGGAGTAACCCATGCCGACCTACATCTACGCCATCACCGCGGCCGACCACCCGCTGCGGCTGGACGGCCTGTCCGGAGTCGGGGAGCCGGCGTCCGACCTGCGCACCGTCAAGACGGCCGAGCTGGGCGCGGTGGTCAGTGACACCCCGGCCGAACTGCGGGCGAAGCGGCGCGACCTCGTCGCCCACCAGAGCGTGCTGGAGCGGCTGATGGCCGACGGCGCGGCGCTGCCGATGCGCTTCGGCCTGGTGGGCCCGGACGACGACCAGGTGCGTGCCGCACTCGAACAGGGCAAGGACAGTTACACGACCCGCCTTTCCGAGCTGGACGGCCGTCTCGAGTACAACGTGAAGGTCTCCCGCGAGGAGGAGAGCCTGCTGCGGGAAATCCTCACGGAATCGCAGGAGGCCCGTCGGCTCAGCGAGTACACCCGGCAGAATCCGGGGGCGCAGGACCAGAAGATGGCCCTCGGTGAGCTCGTCTCGCGCGAGATCCAGGCCAGGCAGGAAGCAGTGGGTAAGGAAGTGGCGGCCACTCTGGCGGGCGCCGCGGAACGGGTCTCCGAAGGAGAGCCCACGAAGACCCATTTCCTGAATGTGTCCTATCTCGTTCGGCGGGACCAGGCGTCCGCCTTTTCCCAGGCGGTCCACGAGGAGGCCGAGCGCAGGGGCGACGACTACACGTTCGCGCTGAACGGCCCGCTCCCGCCCTACAGCTTCGTCTGACGTACAGCCCTCGCAGATGACGGGAGGTACCCGCGCATGGGCCTCATTTCCCAGCTGCTCACCCTTCCGCTCGCCCCGGTACGCGGCACGGTCTGGGTTCTCGACCAGGTGGTCCAGGCCGCCGAACGCGAACACTACGATCCCGGCCCTGTACGCACGCAATTGGCCGAGCTGGAACGTGAACTGCTGAGCGGAGACATCGACGAGGAAGAATTCGACCGGCGTGAGGACGAACTGCTCGACTGGCTCACCGAATGTGAGACCTATCAGAGGCGTCTGAACGACCATTCCTGAACCTGGGAGATTGAGGTGCTCGACAGATGACCGTAAACGCGAAGATAGGTGCGGCCCTCGTGGGCGGATACCTGCTGGGACGCACGAAGAAAGCCAAGCTGGCGATCGGCTTCGGAATGTTCCTGGCAGGCAAGAAGCTGAGCCTGGATCCGAAGCAGCTCAGCAGGATGCTGGCCGAATCGCCGCTCCTCGGCACGGTCAACGACCAGGTCCGCAAGGAGCTGGTGGGCGCCACCAAGACGGCCGCCACCAACGCCCTCACGCAGCGGGCGACCGGTCTCGCCGACTCCCTGCGCAAGCGCACCCTCGAACTCGAGGATCCCTCCGGCGCGAAGGCGCGGGACGAGGAGGACGAGGACGAGGACCTCGACGTGCGGGACGACGACTCCGAGAAGGCTGACGACTCCGAGGACACGGACGGCTCCGAGGACGGGGCCGCCGAGGAGAAGCCGGCCCCGCGCCGCAAGGCGGCGGCCAAGAAGCCGGCCAAGTCCGCGGGCGGTGCCGCGTCCGGAGCCCGGCGCAGCGCGTCGGGCAGCGCCCGGAAGAAGGCCGCCCCGGCCCGCAAGGCCGCCTCCGGGGCCCGTAGGACGGCGTCGTCGAACACGCGCAAGGACCGGGGTGGCAGCAATGGCTGACACGGCTTTCAGCAAGCTCAAGGACGACGTGGCCAACAACCCCGCCACCGACCGTCTCAAGGACGAGCTGCAGAACTACGTCAGGGCCCGGGCGCTGCACACGGTCACCAGCCTGGGCCAGAGGCTCGGCGAGGGGGTCGGCAGACTCGCGGACGGCAAGGACGCACCCGGCGGCGCGGTGAAAAGCCTCGCCAAGGGCGGCAAAGCTCTCAGCGAGGGCAAGTCCCCGGCCCAGGCGGCCGTCAGCGCGGGCGCCTCCCATCTGAAGGACGCCGTCAAGGACAAGGTCAAGGGTTTGTTCGGCAAGGGACGCAAGGGCGGCGGAGGCAAGTCGAAGAGCGTCACGATCTCCGAGGACATCGACGTCGGCGTGCCGGTGCGCGAGGCGTACGACCAGTGGACGCAGTTCCAGGAGTTCAGCACCTTCGCCAAGGGCGTCGTGAGTGTCGAGAAGGCCGACGACACCAGCAGCAACTGGAAGGTGAAGGTCGCCAAGTCCACGCGCAGCTGGAAGGCGAACGTCACCGAGCAGATCCCTGACGAGCGGATCACCTGGACCACCGAGGGCGCCAAGGGGACGGTCAAGGGCGTGGTGACCTTCCACGCGCTCACCGACGACCTGACACGGGTCCTGCTCGTCCTCGAGTACTTCCCCAAGGGGCTGTTCGAGAAGACCGGCAACATCTGGCGCGCCCAGGGCCGCAGGGCCCGCCTCGACCTGAAGCTCTACCGCAAGTTCATCATGATGCGCGGCGAGGCGACCGACGGCTGGCGTGGTGAGATCCGCGACGGCGAGGTCGTCATGGACCACGACGAGGCGGTCGAGCAGGAGGAAGCACGCGCCGAGGAGGAGAACGGCTCAGAGGCGTCCGGGGCGTCCGGCACGGAGGAGTCCGAGCGCGACGACGAGACGGACTCCGGGCACGCCGATGAGGCCGACGGCGAGTTCGCCGACGAGGACGAGGAACCCGCCGCGGAGTACGACGACGAGGACGAGGAACTCTCCCCGGACGACGAGGACCCGGACGACGAGGCGACCGAGGACGAAGTCCCGGAGGACGAAGCGGCCGAGGACGAGGACGGGGCCGAGGAGGACCAGGAGGAGGAAGCTCCCGCCGACGAGCCCCGCGACGAGGACACCTACGAGGACGAGGACGCGGAGGAGGAGCCCCTCGACGACGAGGAGCCCCTCGACGACGAGGAAGAGGAAGAGGAGCCGGCCCCCCGCTCCCGCCGTCGTACCGCTTCCGCACGCAGCTGACATGCTCCGCCACAGCACGGATGGGACTGATCCGAAGTGACTGATTCACTGGCCGGCCGTATGGGCGCCTCCTCGGCGGCGTCCCCGTACGGCCAGCAGCAGTCCTCCGCGAATCTGGCCGACATCCTCGAACGGGTCCTGGACAAGGGCGTCGTGATCGCGGGTGACATCCAGATCAATCTGCTCGACATCGAACTCCTGACGATCAAGCTGCGGTTGCTGGTCGCTTCCGTGGACAAGGCCAAGGAGATGGGTATCGACTGGTGGGAGCACGACCCCTCGCTCTCCTCCCGGGCCCGTCCCGGGTCGAGGACGGAGGTGCCCGGCACGCCCCGGGACGGGGCGGCCGTGGACCAGGTGGAAGCGGAGAACGCACGGCTGCGGGCAGAGATCGCCGAGCTGCGGGCCGCCGTGGGGCTGCCCGCCGCTTCGGCCGCCGGGGCCGGCCAGGACGCGCTTCCCGGGCGGGCCGAGGCGCAGGACGTGGAAGGTGAGGAGTCGAAGTGACTGCGGAAGTGGACCCGGTGACGGAATCGGCGATGTCCTACGTCTACGCCGTCAGCCGCGCCGGGACCCCTCTCGACGAGGCACTCGCGGGCCGGCCCGGCCTGGAGGGAGGCCCACTGCGGGCGGTCCGTGCCGGGGAGCTCATGGCCCTGGTCTCGTCCGTCCCCTCCGCGCTGTACGGAACCGAGGGCATGAAGGCGCAGATGGAGGATCTCGGCCGGCTCGAAGTGCTGGCGCGCACCCATCACGCGGTGGTGGAAGCGGCCTACGAGCACGCGGCCGTCCTGCCCATGCGCCTGGCGACGGTCTACCTCGACGACGAACGCGTCCGGGGAATGCTCGGTGAACGGGAGCCGGAGTTCACCGCTCTGCTCGACCGCCTCAACGATCATGTCGAGCTGGGCGTGAAGGTCTACGCCGATCCGCGCGAGGCGGTCACGGTGAGCAGCGGGGGCCCCGAGACGGACACGGCGGCGAGCCCCGGGCGGGCGTATCTGCAGAGACGCCGTGCGCAGCAGCAGAACCACCGCCGGACGTATCGGGCGGCGGGTGCGGTGGCCTCCGAGGTGACCGCCCGGGTGGCCGGCATCGCCGCGGCGCACGTCACGCACCGCCCCCAGCAGGGGGACCTGGCCCAGGCGGCGGGCGAGAACATCGTCAATGACGCCTACCTGGTGCACGGCTCCCAGGCGGACGCGTTCCGCGCGGCGCTCGCCGGGCTCGCCGACGACACCCCGGGCGTGCGGGTCGAGATCACGGGCCCCTGGGCGCCGTACTCCTTCGCGACACCGCCCGCGCCGGGCGGCGGTGGGACGCGATGAACGACGAACTGAGCACGGCCATGCCCGGCGCGGGTTTCGCCGAACCCCGCGCCGGGCTTTCCGCCGCGCCCGGCGGCTCCCCCGACGACTCCATCGAGTCGCTGGCCGGACGCCAGGTGGCGCTCATCGACCTGCTGGACCGCCTGCTGAACGGCGGAGCGGTGCTCACGGGGGACCTGGTGCTCTCCGTCGCGGACGTCGACCTGGTGCACATCAATCTGCGCGCGGTGATCCGGTCGATCACATCGGAGGAACCGGCGCCGTGGTGAGGGCCGTACACATGTCCCCACACGGCAACGGCGAATGAACGAGGAGCAGTCCATGGTCGAGGAAACCGGGGAAGCACAGGCGCGTGCACAGGGGGCGAACCTCCAGGAGGTCGCACAGGCGGCGGCACGCGCCTTCGATCTCGTGCCGGCGGGCCCCGACGAGCCGGGCACCCGCGGCGGACTCGCCCAGCGCCTGGAGACCGACCCCGACACGGTGGAACGCGACCTCATCAAACTGGTGCTGACGATCGTGGAACTGCTGCGCCAACTCATGGAGCGCACCGCCCTGCACCGGGTCGACGTGGGAGATCTGCGCGAGGAACAGGAAGAACGCATCGGGATGACGCTGATGATCCTCCAGGACCGGATGTCGGAGCTCTGCGAGCGCTACGACCTCACGATGGAGGACCTCAACCTGGACCTGGGCCCGCTGGGTTCGCTGCTTCCAAGGGATTCCGGCTGAATCCCGGCACTCCGTTTCGAGCCGCTCCGAGGGGTAACACGCACACCATGACTGCAGAGAGCGAAGAAACCAAGAAGAATGTGAACGGTTCTGCGGCGAAGGCCGGTACGGGTACCCGGACGGCCGCCGACAAGGGGCGTCAGACCGCTGCGGTGGCCGGAGACCAGGCCAAGTCCGGCTCGGCGGTCGCAGCCTCGAAGGCGAAGTCATCGGCGCAGGACGCCAAGTCCACCGCCAAGTCCACCGTCAAGGACGTCGCCGGGTCGGCGGAGAGCGGTGTGCGGTCGGCCGGTACGGCGACGAAGCGGGCCGCCGTCGCCGGCTGGGACACCGGTCGGCAGACCGTCATGGACACGGCGGGCAAGGTGACGTCGACCGCGACGACCGCGTGGACCGCCGTCAAGCACCGCAAGGCCATAGCGGTGGGCGCCGCCGCCGGGCTCGGTGGCCTCGTCGGTGGCGCGTTCGCCCTCGGACGCCAGACGGCGAAGACCCACATGGGCCCGCTCACCCGCCTCACCGGCGGCCGGCTCTGAACGGTCCGTTGCAGACACCTGACCCCCGGAGGGCCGACAGACGCTGTCGGCCCTCCTCCGTGTCGTGCGGGTGCACGACGCACAGCCCGTTACGGACCACCGGGCAGCCCGCACACACCGGAGACCAGGGCCCCTGATCGTGGATGCTCCGGGTACAGGCCCCGCACCTCCCCAGCACGCTCGGCCCCGGTCCCGGGAGAACAGGTCAGGGGCTGATCGCACGTCGGTCATTCCTCGCCCCCGGCAGGCGGCTCAGCCGGTTCCGGGAACAGCACGCCGTGCAGCTCCGGCAGGCCAGACCACGTCCACCGCCAGCCCTGCCCGGCGGGCCTGCTCCACGGTGTCGGCCGTGCCGCCGCCCTTGCCCGACGGAGGCGTACCGTCCCACACGGCGACGAGGCGGTCCGCGCGGCGCAGCAGCTCAGCGTTCGCCGCTTCGTAGGCAGCGCGGTTCGCAGTCGTATGCGGCATGGTCACGACGTCTTCTGCCGCCTCGACCAGGTGATCGAAGACGGCGGCGTGCTCCGCCTTCACCTTCGCGGCGCGGTAGTCCTGGGAAGGGACCACGGCGATCAAGCGGCCCCCGATGGCCATGACCTCCTCCGCGAAAAGACTGTCCGCCCCGGCGGCGACGCACGAAACCCCGGTCAGGTCGTCGCTGTACCCGGCGAGCAGCTCACGCAGAGCAGCCCGCACCAGCGGCACGCTCTCCTCGGTCAGGTCCATGTGCCCGGTCACGGCGAGTGTCGTCATCTGCCCCTCGTCATTTCGACAGCAGGTCGCGGATACCGCCCGGCGCTCCCGCACCGGGCGCGAAGGTGCACGGTGACGCCGTGGGCGCCTGCGCGCCTCAGGACGACTCGCGCACCACCAGCTCCGTCGGCAGCACGATCCTGGGGCGCTCCTGCGGGGCGTCGCCCGAGGAGCGGTGGGCGATCTCTTCGAGCAGGACGCGGGTCATCGTGCGGCCCATCTCCTCGATCGGCTGGCGCACGCTCGTCAGGGGCGGGTCCATGTGGCGGGCCACCGCGGAGTCGTCGAAGCCGATCAGGGCCACGTCGTCCGGGATGCGGCGGCCCGACTCTCGCAGGACGTGGCGGGCGCCCGCCGCCATCACGTCGGAGGCCGCGAAGACCGCGTCCACGTCGGGGCGGCGCTCCAACAGTTCCCGCATCGCGCGGGCGCCGCCCTCCTCGCTGAAGTCGGCGGGGGCGATCAGCCGCTCGTCGGGGTCGAGACCCGCCGCGGCGATGGCCTTGCGGTAGCCGTCGAGGCGGCGCTGGGCGCCGTAGACGTCCAGGCGGCCGGTGATCGTGGCGATGGAGCGGCGGCCTCGCGATATCAGGTGGTCCACGGCCGCGCGGGCGCCCTCGAAGTTGTCGGAGTCGACGGAGGGCAGTGTCTCCGCCGCGTGCCTGCGGCCGCTGATCACGGCGGGCATGCCGAGTTGTTCGAGGAGGTCCGGGAGGGGGTCGTCGGCGTGGACGGAGACCAGCAGGACCCCGTCGACCCGGTGCGCGGTCAGGTACTGGGCCAGCCGGCGGCGCTCGCGGTCGTTGCCCGCGAGCGTCAGGAGCAGCTGCATCTCGGTGTCGGCGAGGGCCGCCCCGACACCCCGCACGATGTCGGAGAAGTACGGTTCGGCGAAGAACCGGGTCTCGGACTCGGGCACGACGAGAGCGATGGCGTCCGTGCGGTTGCCCGCGAGTGCGCGCGCCGCGCGGTTGGGTACGTATCCCAGCTCGGCGACGGCCGCCTCGACGGCCTCCCGGGTCTGTTCGCTGACCCGCGGTGAGCCGTTGATGACGCGTGAGGCCGTGCCCCGCCCCACTCCGGCCCGGGCCGCTACCTCTTCGAGCGTGGGCCGCCCGCCACTCCGTACTCGCGCTGCCGCCATGGCTGCCTCCCGTTCGCGGTCAATTTCTCACAGCGGGTTGGCCAAACCAAGTCCCGCCGTACGATCCCTTGACACTTGTCCGGACCCAGCGGTCCTCTGCAGCGCCACAACTCTTGGGAGCGCTCCCAAGCCTACGGGGTCCCGATGACGAACAGGTAAGGCGGGCAAGCAGAAGCGGGACCCGGCGGTGTGCCGGGTCCCGCTGTTCGTGCTGGTGGGGGTCAGACGGTGCCGCCCGGGGGCAGCGCGTTGCGGCGGATCACGTCGGAGTACCAGTAGGCGCTCGCCTTGGGGATGCGGCGCTGGGAGGCGTAGTCGACGTAGACCGCACCGAAGCGCTTCGAATAGCCGTACGCCCATTCGAAGTTGTCCATCAGCGACCAGAGGAAGTAGCCGCGGACGTCCGCACCGTCGGCGATGGCCCGCTGCACCGCGTCGAGGTGGCCGTGCAGATACGCGACGCGCTCGGGGTCCTGGACCTTGCCCTCGGGCGAGACGTAGTCGTCGAACGCGGCGCCGTTCTCGGTGACCATCAGCGGGAGGCCCGGGTGGTCGCGGGTCACGTCCATGAGCAGGCTGTGGAGCCCGTTGGGGTCGATCGACCAGTCCATCGCGGTGCGCTCCTTCCCCTCGGCGAGGTGGAAGGCGACGTGCTCGGAACCGGGCCAGGGGGAATGGGCGCTGGCGCCGTGGGCGTCGCTGCGCGCGTAGTCGGCCCCGTCCACCGGGGTGGAGACCAGGGTCGGCGTGTAGTAGTTGATGCCGAGGGCGTCCACGGGGCGGGAGATGGTGGCGAGGTCGCCGTCCTGGACCAGCTTCGACCAGTCCACCAGGTGCGAGGTGTCGGTGATCAGGTCCTCGGGGTACTCCCCGCGCAGCATCGGGCCGGTGAAGACGCGGTTGCCGACCGCGTCGATGCGGCGGGCGGCGTCCGCGTCGGCCTCGCTGCCGGTGAGCGGGCGGACCTGGTGGAGGTTGAGGGTGACCGAGGTCTGCGCAGCAGCGGGGAGTTGGGCGCGCAGAACCTCGATCGCCCGGCCATGGGCGAGGTTGAGGTGGTGGGCCGCCTGCAGCGCGGCTGCGGGCTCGGTGCGGCCGGGGGCGTGCACACCGGAGCCGTAACCGAGGTAGGCCGAGCACCACGGCTCGTTGAGGGTGGTCCACAGGCCGACACGGTCGCCGAGGGCGCCGGAGACGATGGCGGCGTAGTCGGCGAACCGGTCGGCGGTCACGCGCTCGGGCCAGCCGCCCGCGTCCTCGAGCTCCTGGGGGAGGTCCCAGTGGTAGAGGGTGGCGACGGGCATGATGCCGGCGTCCAGCAGTTCGTCGACGAGCTTGCGGTAGAAGTCCAGACCGCGCTCGACGGCCGGGCCCCGGCCGGTGGGCTGGACCCGCGACCAGGAGACCGAGAAGCGGTACGCCTTCAGCCCCAGCTGCTTCATGAGCGCGACGTCGTCGCGGTAGCGGTGGTAGTGGTCGGCGGCGATGTCGCCGGTGTCGCCGTTGCGGACCTTGCCGGGTGTACGGCTGAAGGTGTCCCAGATGGACGGGGTGCGGCCGCCTTCGGCGGCGGCGCCCTCGACCTGGTAGGAGGCGGTCGCCGCGCCCCAGATGAAGCCCGTGGGGAACTGGGTCTCGGGCGCCTGCTTCGGGGTGGTGTCAGGTCGTACGGCAGTCATGCGGGAGCGCTCCCATGGGTGGAGGGACAGGGACGGGAAGTGCGGGGCCCCGGCCCCGTACGGCCTGCGGTCAGGTACAGGCCGTACGGAAGGGGGGACCTGTGCCGGACCGGGAGGCGGGCCGGGGAACAGCGGGGCCGGGATCGGACCGGGGAACAGCGGTGGGCCGGTGTCAGCCCTTGACGGCGCCGGACATGATGCCCCCGACGATCTGCTTGCCGAAGATCACGAAGACGACGAGCAGCGGCAGGGTGCTGATCAGTGCGCCCGCCATCACGATGCTCTGGTCGGGCACGTAGGACGCGCTGAGCTGGCCGAGGGCCACCTGGAGCGTGGGGTTCTCCTGGCTCAGCGCGAGGTAGGGCCAGAAGAAGTCGTTCCAGGTCTGGACGAAGGTGAGCATACCGAGCACCATCATGGCCGGTCGGGCGACCGGAAGCACGATGCTTCGCACGATGCGCAGGTTGTTCGCCCCGTCCATCCGGCCCGCCTCGATGAGTTCGTACGGCAGCGCCTCCAGGAGGTACTGACGCATGAAGAACACACCGAAGGCGCTCACCAGCGTCGGGAAGATCACCGACTCGAGCTGACCGCTCCAGCCGATGTCCGACATCATCATGAACAGCGGTACGACGCTGAGCTGCGGCGGGATGGTCAGCGTGGCGATGACCGCCGTCATCAGCACGTTCCGGCCCTTGAAGCGCATCTTGGCGAAGGCGTAACCGGCCAGGGTGCAGAAGAACAGGGTGGCCGCGGTGATGCAGCTCGACACGATGAACGTGTTGAGGATGGCCTTGCCGAGGTGGGCCTGTTCCCAGGCCGCCTCCAGGTTGTTGAACAGGTTGCCGCCCGGCAGGAACGGCGGCGGCGTGTCCAGCACCTCGTCCTGGGTACGGGACGCGGTGACGAGCGTCCAGTACAGCGGGAACAGCGAGCCGATGCCGACGACGACGAGAGCGAAGTAGGCGAAGGGGCCGGCGTGGTGCTGGCGGCCGGCTCCGGGCTTGAAGCGGCGGCGGCGCGCGGGCTCGTCACGGACCGGCGCCTTGGAGACGCGGTGGGGGTCCGGAGCGGTGATGGGGCTGGTCGTGGTCATGGATATCGCTCCCCGTCAGGCCGCGGTCTTGCGCATGAAGCGCCCGATGAGCCAGTTGATCGCGGCAATGAGCAGCAGCAGGACGAGCATGGCCCAGGCGACTGCGGCGGCCGGACCGAGGTGCCCGAGGTTCCAGCCGTAGTTGTAGAGGTAGATGCTGAGCGTCTCGTACTGGTTCTCGGTGCCGCCCTGCGCTCCGTTGGCGCCTCCCTCCAGGAGGAGGGGCTCACCGAACAACTGCATGGAGCCGATGGTCGACACGACGATCGTGAAGAGGATCGTCGGCCGCAGCGAGGGAATGGTCACGTTGCGGAACTGCTGCCAGCGCGAGGCACCGTCCAGTGAGGCGGCCTCGTACAGATCGGACGGTACGGCCTGCATCGCGGCCAGGTAGATCAGGGTGTTGTAGCCCGTCCAGCGCCAGATCACGATGACGGCGATGGCGATGTTGGACGTCCAGTGGCCGTTGACCCAGTTCGTCTCGCCGGCGCCGAAGAAGCCGAGGACCCAGTTCAGCAGCCCGCCGTCGGCCCGGAACACCAGGGCGAAGACCAGGGCTGCGGAGGCCACCGAGGTGGCGTACGGGGTGAGGATCACGGTGCGCCAGAAGGTACTGGCCCGCAGCTTGTAGTTCAGCAGGTGGGCGAGGCCCAGCGCGATCGCCAGCTGCGGGACGGTCGAGATGACACCGATGACGAAGGTGTTGGTGACGGAGGTCCAGAATTCCGAGTCCTGGAGGATGGTGCTGAAGTTCTCCCAGCCGACCCACTCCATCTGGTCGAGACCGGTCATCTCCACCCGGTGCAGGGCGATCCAGCCGGTGTAGATGAGCGGGTAGAGCCCGAAGGCGCCGAAGATGAGGAAGAAGGGCGCGATGTAGGCGTACGGCGATGCCTTGTCGTCGAAACGCCACAGCCGGCTGCGCCATGCCTGACGGCCGGGAGTCATGGGCTTCGGAGCCCGGCGGCTGGGCCGGGATCCGGGTACGCCCCTGGTGGGGGTGGTGGTTGCCACAGGTGGGAGTCCTTCCCTGGGGTGTGCCGACACCGCAGGGGCAGGCCGGACCTCCGGTCAGGTCCGGCAGAGGTGTCGGAAGCCGTGCACGAGGCCGGCTCCGGAGAGCCGGCACCGGTGCGGGCCGGCCGGGACGTGTGGATGGTGTCCCGGCCCGCCCGCACCGGCGAGGGTCAGCCGATCACCTTGTCGAGCGCCTTGGTGGCGGCCTCCCAGGCGTCGTCCGGGCTGGTGCCCCGCTGCTCCATGTTGTTGATCTGGGTGGAGATGGTGTCCTTGATGACGCCGTCCTTCGGGCCGAGCACGGCCGCGGGGATGACCTGCGCCTCTTCGGCGTAGATCTCACCGATCGGGGCGTTGTTGAAGTACTCCAGCTTGGCGGTCTTCACGTCGGGGAGCTCGTAGGCGCCCTTGTTCGACGGGAAGAGACCGGCGGCCTTGAACACGGCGGCCTGCTGCTCGGGCGCGGTCAGCCACTTGACGAGCTCGGTGGCCTCCTTGACGTGCTTGCCCTTCGCGGGCACGGCGAGGAACGAACCGCCCCAGTTGGCCGCGGTCTTGCCCGGGGTGAGGGCGATGTCCCACTTGCCCTTGTACGCGTCACCGGAGTCCGTGGCGATCCGCGCGGCCATCCACGCGGGGCAGGCCACGGAGGCGATGCTGCCCTTGCGCAGGGCCACTCCCCACTCGTCGGTGAACTGGGCCAGACCCTGGCTCAGGCCCTTGTCGACCGCCTGGGTGGCCAGGTTCCAGCCCTCCTTGACGCCGGCGCTCTCCTTGTAGATCGCCTTGCCGTCCTTGGAGTAGTACTGCTCCTCGTTCGAACCGACCACGCCGTTGTACATGGCGCTGGCGGAGTCCATGAAGAAGGTGTCCTTGGGGGCCTTCTTCTTGTACTCCTCGCCGAGCGCGAGGTAGTCCTCCCAGCCGCCGGCGAGCTTCGCGGCGACCTCGGTGCGGTCGGTCGGCAGACCGGCCTTCTCGAAGAGGTCACGGCGGTAACAGATCGACATGGGGCCGATGTCGGTGCCGGCGCCGATGACCTTGCCGTCGTCGGTGGTCGCCTGCAGCGCCTTCCAGTTCACCCACTGATCGGTGTCGACCACCTTGGAGAGGTCGGCGAAGGCGTCCGCCTTGGTGTCGACGAGCTCCTTCACACGGCCGACCTCGACGCCGTGCACGTCGGCCAGACCGCTGCCCGTGTTGAGCTGCTGGAGGAACTTGGGGTAGTAGACCTTCTCGTCGGCCGAGGTGTTCGCCTTGACCGTGATGTTCGGGTGGAGCTCGTGGTACTTCTCGAAGAGCCCCGCCTCCTTGTAGCCGAACTGACCGAAGTCGGCCAGGGTCAGGGTGATGTTCCCGTTCGCGTCGGCGCCTTCGGAATCCGACTCGGAATCGCCGCAGCCGGTCAACAGCAGGGCGGCGGCGGTGAGGCCCGTGGTGGCCATGACGGCGGTTCTGCGGCTTCGACCTGCGACGGTGCGGGTGATGCGCATTCCACTACTCCTTGTTCCAGGGTGGGACTGGCGTTCGATCTGCTCGGCATACGCACTGTTGGGTGCGGGTGCCAGGGGTACGGAGAGGACATGGGCGGTGCCGTCCCCGTACGAGCGAAAAACCTCGTTCGAAATGGGAGCGCTCCCATGCGCTGATGCCGGAAGGTTGCTGCCTCAAGGGGGTGGGTGTCAAGAGTTGAAGACGCTTCCGTTGCCCGAGCGTGTCCTGCAAGTCACGGGAACGTGTCCGGCACAGGGCTTGCGTTTACTCCGACACCCTGCATGAGTGGCGTGCGGATACCCGAATTCCCGCAGGTCATCGGGGTGTTGGGCGACTTTTCGCCCGTCCGGCCCCCGGAAGGAGCGGCACCGGATGCGGTTTCCGCGCCATGTTCGTGAGGGTGCCGGTCACTTCCTCAACTCGGAGGTGCCCGCCGGAAAATGAACGGGGCGGGGCCCCATGGGGGCGTGGAGGGGGGTCACGAGGCGTTTTCGCGTTCTTTCCCCGAACTCCACCGCGCGGCAGGGAGGTTCCGCTTCTCCCCGTACGGAGGCGGGCACGGCCGGCCCCTCCGCCCGTCGCGGCGGGTGCCGAGGGGGTGGCCGAAGAGGCGCCGGACGCCGTGGCACAGGCGGTGGGCCGGTGGCCCCGCCTACGTGAAGGTGCCGGGGGGCGGCGCGGGGGAAGGCCTGGCGCCCTCATCGGTGACGACGGCGGCGCCGCCCGTGAAGTCGGCGAGCACGCGGCCGTGCTCGACGCGGCCGGGGTGGGGGTCGCTCGCGACCCGCCGGGTCAGTTCGGCGACCGCGACCGGCAGGTCGGAGGCGACCAGGACCGCGTTGCCGAAGCGGCGGCCGCGCCAGACGGCCGGATCGGCGGCCAGGGCCAGCTCGGGGAAGAGGGAGGCGGCCGTGGCGATCTGGCCGCGCAGGTGCGCGAGCGGCGGACCGTCGGCGAGGTTGGCGGCGTACTGGCCGCCGGGCTTCAGCACCCGGCGCACCTCGGCGAGGAATTCGGCGGAGGTGAGGTGCGCGGGGGTGCGGGCCCCGCCGAAGACGTCGGCGATGACGAGGTCCGCCCAGCCGTCCTGGATCTTCCCCAGTCCGGCGCGGGCGTCCACCGAGCGGACCCGTATCCGGGCCTGCGGGTCCAGCGGCAGCTCCCGGCGGACCAGTTGGACGAGCGGCGCGTCGATCTCCACGACCTGCTGGGTGGAGCGGGGCCGGGTCGCGGCGACGTACCGGGCGAGCGTGAAGGCCCCGCCGCCGAGGTGCACCGCCTGGAGGGGCCTGCCGGGCGGCGCGGCGAGGTCGATGACATGGCCGAGCCTGCGCTGGTACGCGAACGAGAGGTACGCCGGGTCGTCCAGGTCCACGTGGGACTGCGGGGCGCCGTCCAGCAGCAGCGTCCAGGCGCGCGGGCGTTCGCGGTCGGGCACGAGCTCGGCGAGGCCGCCGTCCACCGTCGCGGAGACGGGTGCCTGCTGACGCTCCGGCCGCTTCCGGTCGCCCGCGCCCCGGACCGCTCCACGACGTGCCACGCGCGCTCGTCCTCGCTCACCGGTTCGGGCCGGCACCTGGGAGGGACCGGCGACGGCGGGAACTCCGCCCACCTGCCCATTATGGCCTCAGCGGCAGTTGTCGGCCGCCTCGATGATCCGGGCCGCCTGGTCGAGGGCGGCCCGGAGCACGGCCGGGTCGGTGACAGGGGCCTCCGCCACGGGCGGCAGGAGCCAGCCCCCTCCGACGACGGGCGGCTCGGCGGGGATGCGCAGCCCCCGGCCGTCCGTCCGCGTACAGGCGCTGCCGGGCACGTCCCACGCCTCCGCCGTGCCGGGTGGCACCAGGAAGCCGAGGACGGCGCAGGCCCCGTCGTGCAGGACCGGGCCGACGGGGTCGTTCTCCGCTCCCCTGCGCAGGATGTCCACGGCCTCCAGGCCCTGACGCGCCGGGACGGTCACCAGATCGCACGGTGTGGTTTCCGGGCCCATGTGAGGCAAGGGAACCCCTCCTCTCGTCTCGACGAGACGGCGCCGCGCCCCGCCTCCGCATGGACCAACGCGCCGACGGCGTCAAGGGCTACGGCGGCACGCCGCCGCAAAGGGTGGCATTTCATGGCGGATCGGGGGCGAGATGCCCGGTTTATCAGCAAACGCTGTGTGTACGGCCCGTCACAGCAGGTACGTTCTTGCTCCGCCGGGACACCGGAAGCAGGAACCCGGCTGCTGCGCCAGAGAGGGCCCCGCCATGGTGTCGACACGGGCAGTTCCCAACCTCGTCTTCCGTCGGCTGCGCGGACAGCGCTCCGCCGGAGAGTTCGCGGCCGCGGTCCGCAGGGCCGCGCGCGAGATCGGTGAACAGGTCGCGTGCGACGCCCGGTACATCGGACGTGTGGAGTCGGGCGAGATCCGCTGCCCCAACTACGCGTACGAACGAGTGTTCCTGCACATGTTCCCCGGGGCGAGCCTCGCGGACCTGGGCTTCTCGGCCCGCGAGAGCGTGCGCGGCCGGGGGGCCCGCACGACGTCCCTGCCCCTGCCCACCACACCCCCCACGCTCGACAGCGACATCCACGAGGAGAGCGACGTGCTGCGTCGCGTGTTCATGACCAGCGGTTCCACCACGGTGGCGGCCGCGTCCCTGGGGCTCGGCGGCCGTTCCGCCGCCGCCGGCCCCCTCGCCGTACCCGCGCAACGCCGGGTGGGTGAGGCCGAGGTGAGCGCCGTGGAGAAGGCGGTGCGCCGGATCCGGCTGCTGGACGACCGGCACGGCGCGGACGGCCTGTACCGGCAGGCCTCCCAGCCGCTCCGGGCCGCCTACGCCCTGCTCGATGCGGGGACCACCACGCGGCGCAGCACGGCGGACCGGCTGCACGCCGGCGCCGGTGAGCTGGCGATCTCCGTGGGCTGGCTGGCCCACGACTCGGGGCGCTTCGACGACGCGCGCTCCCATTACGCGGAGGCGCTCGCGACGGCACGGCTGGCGGGGGACGCCGGCCTGGAGGCGCACGCGTTCTGCAACGCGTCGTTCCTGGCCCGGGACATGGGCCGGGCCCGCGAGGCGGTCCGCGCCGCGGAGGCCGGGCAGCGGGCGGCCCGGCCGCTCGGCTC
>Ga0196960_10000219_pt1 | contig 23122 bp, 21 predicted proteins | sample S3v_5metaG_FD_183187 | JGI IMG/M metagenome (GOLD analysis project Ga0196960, IMG submission 183187) | Soil microbial communities from Anza Borrego desert, Southern California, United States - S3+v_5 | ecosystem: Environmental > Terrestrial > Soil > Desert | place: USA: California | collected...
GCCGGCAGCCGGTCGCGGGGTCACCGTCAGGGGCCGAAGCGGCATGCCGGGCCGGTATGTCCTGGGCCCGGTCATGAGGCCGAGGAGACGACGCACGGGACCTGGGGCCGGGGCCCTGACGTCAGGGACGACCGGTCAGGTAGCCGCCCATGGCGGTGAAGTACTCCGTCGCGGGCATTTCCCGGCCGTCCTCGGTGCGTACGCGTGTGATGGCCAGGCCGTGGTTGCGGCCGGTACGGGCGTCGGCCCCGGCGACGATCACCACACCGTCGCCCTCGCGGTAGAAGACACGGCCGGGCGTTCCGCCGTAGCGGCCCTGGGAGACCACTGCGGCGAGGACCTCGATGCGCTTGCCCTTGTGGAAGGTGAAGGCACTGGGGTACGGATCGGACTGGGCGCGGACCAGGCGTTCGAGGTCCTCCGCGGGCCAGGTCCAGTCGATGCGGATGTCCTCGGCCGACCGCTTGTGGAAGAAGGTCGCCTGGGAGCGGTCCTGCCGGGTGAACTCCGTCTTCCCCGCAGAGATGAGGTCGAGGGCGCCGATGGTGACGGGGCCTATGAGGTCGACGGTCTTGTGGAAGAGATCGGTGGCGGTGTCCGTCGGGCCGACCGGAACCGCCTCCTGCCGGACGATGTCGCCGGCGTCGAGCTCGTCGTTCATCATGTGGGCGGTGACGCCCACTTCGGACTCCCCGTTGATCAGGGCCCAGATCAACGGGGAGAAGCCGGCGTACTTCGGCAGCAGCGAGTCGTGGACGTTCAGAGTGCCGTGGCGAGGGAGCCCGAAGATGCGTGGGGGGATCCACGTCCGCCAGTTGTTGGCCACGATGATGTCTGGGGAGGCCTCCTCGAGGGCGCCGAACAACTCGTCGTCGTCCGGCCGGTTGCGGATCAGAACCGGTACGCCGCGAGCTTCGGCGAGATCGGCGACGGAGTCGCTCCAGATCTTCTCGTACGCGTGCTCGCTCCTGGGATGCGTCACGACCAGCACCACGTCGTGCTCGGAATCCAGGAGGGCTTGCAGGGTGCGGTGCCCCCAGGTCTGGTACCCGAACATGACGACCCGCATGGGTTCCTCCTTGGCGCAGGGACTGATGGCGGTTCAGTTAAGCAAGGCTTACCTTAGTCTGCAACCAGGCTTTGTTGTGGACCAGTTGACGGGTGAAGGTGCGCGGTCTCCTGTCTCGCCCTATCGACAGCTCAAGCAGATGAGCTTAGGCTCACCTAAATTCAACGGGCCGCACCGTCGGCGTGCCCGGCCCTTCGTTTCCCCGCGCCTCCGGGCGGCTTCCCCGCACGATGGGAGTGACATGTCACAGGTTCGGCCTGGCGACGCACCAACGGTCCTCGACCTCATAGGCATCGGTTTCGGACCGTCCAACGTGGCCATGGCGATCGCACTGAGCGAGCACGGTACCGGCGCCGGCGCGCAGGAACCGGTCACCGCTCACTTCTTCGAACGGCAGCCGCACTTCGGCTGGCACCGCGGGATGCTGATCGATGACGCGACCATGCAGGTTTCCTTCCTCAAGGACCTGGTGACGCTCCGGAACCCGGCCAGTGAGTTCAGCTTCCTCTGCTACCTGAAGAGCAGGGGCCGGCTGGTCGACTTCATCAACCACAAGAATCTCTTTCCCCTCCGGGCCGAATTCCACGACTACTTCGAGTGGGCGGCGGCCAAGGTCGGCAGCATGGTCTCCTACGGCCAGGAGGTCGTGGGCGTCACGCCTGTCGTGTCCGACGGAGTCGTGGAGTGTCTGGACGTGACGGTCCGCTCGGGGGAGGGGCTCGTGGTCCACCGGGCGCGCAACGTCGTCATCGGGACCGGGCTGCGGCCGCTCATGCCCGAAGGCGTACAACGCGGTGACCGCGTCTGGCACAACTCCGAACTGCTGACGAAGGCCGACGGGCTGGAGGGCACCTCTCCCTCGCGGTTCGTCGTCGTGGGTGCCGGACAGAGCGCCGCCGAGAACGTCGCCTACCTGCACCGGCGCTTTCCCCGGGCCGAAGTGTGCGCGGTCTTCTCCCGCTACGGCTACAGTCCCGCCGACGACAGCAGCTTCGCCAACCGGATCTTCGATCCCGGAGCGGTCGACGAGTACTTCGCCGCACCCGCAAGCGTCAAGCGCAGGCTGATGGACTACCACGGCAACACCAACTACTCCGTGGTGGACATCGACCTGATCGACGACCTGTACCGCCGGATGTACCAGGAGAAGGTCCTCGGCACCGAGCGGCTGCGCTTCCTCAACGTGTCCAGGCTCGCCGCCGTCGAGGAGAAGCCGGACGTGGTCCACGCCACGGTGAAGTCACTCGTCACGGGTGAGGAGACCCTCCTGGACGCCGACGTCGTGGTGTTCGCCACCGGTTACAGCCCTGTCGACCCCCTCGGCCTGCTCGGCGACATGGCGGACCACTGCCTCCGCGACGAAGAGGGGCGGGTCCGTGTCGAGCGCGACTACCGCATCATGACCGGCCCCGACCTGCGCTGCGGCATCTACCTGCAGGGCGGCACGGAGCACACGCACGGCATCACGTCGGCCCTGCTGTCCAACACGGCGATCAGGGTCGGCGAGATCCTGGACTCACTGCTCGACCGGGGCGTCAAGGCTGCCTCCGACGAGGCCCGGCTGGTCGGGGAGGGGATCGGGAGCACCGCTGGTCGGACCGCGCACGGCTGCGACGGCGCAGGCACCCCGTACCAGGGTGCAGGCGTGTCTTCGTGATCGGACGGCTGCGCCACCGGCCGCCGACGCCCGTGCGCGGCGGAGTCCGGCGGAGGTGCGGCAGGGGCTGTCCGCCGCGCCGGACGCCGATCCGCGTCCCACCGGGCCGGGCTCATCGTGCGGACGGTCCGGGCGCCCCGGACGCTGCTCGTGGCCGGCGAAGCGGCCCGGTGGGCGGGCCACGTCCACCGGCTGTGTGACGGCCGGTCCTGTCTCTGCCCCGTCCCGTACAAGAGCTGTGAGTGAACCGGCCCTGCCGGCTCGCCGGTTCAGGCGGCTGCCTCGTCGCCGGTACTGATGGCGGTGCCGATGCGGGGACGGACGGCGAACCGGGCCTCTCCGGAGACGGCACCGGCTTCCAGGAGGCGCCGGACAGCGGGGTCGCGGGTGGCAGCCGACATCGTCACGCCCAGTTCCTCGCACTGGCGGTGGGCACGCAGGACCGCACTGACCGTGGCCGGTGCGGCCGCCCGGTCACCGATGATCACGTGCACCGGCGCAGGCTGGTGGAGACGCACGAACGCCGTGATCCCGGCGGCCAGTTCGGCTCGTCCGCCGATCCCCGGATCCTCCAGCACGGTGAGGACCAGGACACCACGGTCAAGTCTGTGGGACAGCATCACGACCTCCGCTTCCGGGCCTGCCGGGAGGCCCTGGTGCACTGGGTCTTCCCGCCTCCGCCATTTCTCATACAACGCGCTCACGCACCGTCCGGGGGACCGGGGTCCGTCACCGGCGCCGGGCGGATCGTCGGCGGCGATTGCCCGACCGCCCGGACGGCCCGGAATCATGGTGCCGGGCGCCGCACCAGGAACACGGCCCCTGTGACACGACCGAGAGGACCCCGTGGCCGACCCCAAGAGGTACATCATCGAGTCATTGGACACCGGGCTGCGCCTGATGCGCCTCTTCCTCACCCATGACACCCTGTCGGTCACCGACGCAGCCAGGGAACTGGGAGTGGCCCGCTCCACCGCGCACCGGGTGCTCAGCACCCTCGAGTCGCGCGGCTTCGCCACCCGGGACACCTCGGGCCGTGGTTACTCCGCAGGGCCCGAACTGGTCACGCTGGGCCGCCCCGCAGGCTACGACCCCGGGACCAAGGCCCGTCTGCGGGTGGTGCTGGACGCGGCGGCCGCCGCCACAGGGGAGACGATCAGTACCGCCGCCCTGATCGGCGACCAGGTGATCATCACGGACGGGAGGGAGTCGCCGCACCCCGTGCGTGCCGTCCTGGAGTGCGGCCGCGCCCACCCCGCGCACGCCACCTCGGCGGGCAAGGTGCTGCTCGCCCAGCTGACCACCGAACAGGTCCGCGCTCTCTACCCGGAGGAACGGCTGCCCGGTGTCACCAGCCGCACAGTGACCTCCCGTACCGCCCTGCTCTCCGAGCTGGCCGGGGTCCGCTCCCTCGGCCGCGCCGAAAGCCGCAGCGAGTCGGTGAGGGGAATGAACGCTGTCGCCGTGCCCCTCGCCGGCAACAGCTGGCGCGACCGGCTGGCCCTGATGGCGTCCATGCCGGCGGACCGGGGCGGGGAATCCGAACTCGCCCGGCACGCCGCGGCGTTGCGGACGGCCGCGGGACTACTGCCGCCGTCCTCCTGACCTGGGCACGGCCGGTCAGCCGGAGCCTTCCGGCGCAACGGTCCCACCCATGGCCGACAGCGTGTACCGGCACCTGTCGGCAGGAGCGACCACTCCGGCCGACTGCCGCCCTCGCTTGCGCAAGAATCCGAAAGAAATTGCAGATGTCCTTGACGGTGGCACTGACGGAGCGGCAGGCTCCGGACCGTTGCTCTGCGGCAGCCCGGCATGCGGCTGACTTCAAGGGCACGGTCCTGCCCTGTCACCGAAGGAGCCCTACATGCAGCGCCGGTTCCGCCTGAGCGGTGGGACGGCGTCGGCAGGCTGTCGCCCTCGGCCGCGGCGCGGAGTGATCCGCCGCATCGAACGCACACACCCCTCGACCGAGAGGCTCCGACACCCTCATGCGCAATCAGACCGATGTTCTCGTACTGGGCGGCGCCGGCGTGGACACCATCGTCCATGTTCCTGAACTGCCGCTCCCCTTCGCCGACAGCTACATGATCCGGCCGGGCATCGAGACCCGGGCGGGGCAGAGCGGGGACTTCGTCGCGCTCGGGCTGCAGGCCCTCGGTCTGCGCACACACCACCTCGACATGATCGGTGACGACCACGAGGGGGACCTGGTCCGCGCCCTCCACCGTGACCGGGGCATCCCGCTCACCGAGGCGCCCCTGCCGGGCGGCACGAAGCGCGCGGTCAACCTCGTCGGTCCGGACGGGCGCCGGCTGTCCCTGTACGACGCCGCACGCGCGCACGACTCGGACCGCTTCGAGGAGTCGACGGTCCGCGGGCTCGTCGCAGTCACCCGCCATGCGCACGTCGTCATCACACAGCCGTGTGCCTTCACGCTGCCGGTGCTCCGTGAGGCAGGGGTGACCATCTCCACCGATCTGCACAACTGGGACGGCGTCGACCCCTACCACGAAGCGTTCGCTCTCCAGGCGGATGTGGTGTTCCTGTCCACCACCGCCCTGACCGACACCGAGCGCACCATGCGTGAGATCGCCGGGCGGGGGAGGGCTCGTGTCGTCGTCGCGACCGCGGGCGCCGCCGGGGCGTACCTGCTGCACGAGGGTGAGCTGACGCACATGCCCGCGGTCGCCCCGCCCGGCGCGGTGGTGGACTCCAACGGCGCCGGCGACGCCTTCGCCTCCGGTTTCCTCCTGGGCCTGCTGAACGGCGAAGACCCCCGCCGCTGTTCGCTGTTCGGCACGGTGGCCGGTGCCTACGCCTGCACCGTGCCCTCGACGCGCACCGATGCCATCGGCCGGGAGGAGCTTCTCGTCCGGGTCGCCGAGGTGGAGCGGGGACGCGTGGTGGACCGCGATCTGCGGTCGTCCTGACCGTCGCCAAGGGTGCGTCGGGCCGGCACCCCCGGGGCGCAGTGGCCTGCCGACCGCCGCGCCCCGGGCCCGTGCGCCGCCCCGGCCGGACGCCCCGTCGTGTGTGTCACCGGACGCCTGTGCACCAGCCGGCGGTACCGCGCACCCGCACCTCGTACACGGCGCCCGGTGGGCGCCGTGTACGCCGTCCCCCGGTGGACCGGCCCCAGGACCGGTGACGGAGGATACGTAGATCCTCTTCCGGATCCCAGACACCTGGAGTACGTGTGGCCGTCCACGCCCTTTCCCTGTTCTTCGGCCGCGGGCGCATGGGGGCCGCGGCGGCGACAGGCCTTGCCTGCGCCCTTGCGGCAGGCGCACTGGCAGGCTGCGCCGGTGCGGGTGGAGCGTCCGGGGATGCCGGGACCCAGCAGCGGAAGGAAACCGCCGAAGTGCTCCTGCCCGCGGCCGGTACGGAATTCGACTACCAGATCGGCGGGGGCTACGCGCCGCCGGAGGGTGTGCGGGCGGTGTCCCGCGACCGCGATGACGAACCGGTCCCCGGCCTGTACAACGTCTGCTACGTCAACGCCTTCCAGACGCAGCCCGGCACACTGAAGTGGTGGCAGGGCACCCACCCCGGGCTCCTGCTGCGTGACGGCGACGGGGAGCTGATCATCGACGAGGGCTGGGACGAAGTGCTTCTGGACACCTCGACGGCGGCCCACCGCGCCGAACTCGCAGAGATCGTCGGGGGATGGATCGACGGCTGCGCCGAGAGCGGATTCCAGGCGGTGGAGCCGGACAACCTCGACTCCTTCGAACGCTCGCAGGGCAAGCTGACGAAAGAGCACAATGCCGCCCTCGCCAAGACATTGGCCGCGCGGGCGCACAGCGGCGGCCTCGCCATCGGGCAGAAGAACACCACCGATCTGCTCGACCGGCACGCCGCGATCGGCTTCGACTTCGCGGTGACGGAGGAATGCGCACAGTTCGACGAATGCGATGCGTACGCCGACGCGTACGACGGCCGTGTCTTCGCGGTGGAGTACGAGGGCGAGGGCGATGTCGGCTTCAAGGAGAGCTGCTCCACCTGGGGCGACAGGGTCTCCCTCGTTCTGCGAGACCTCGAGGTGCTCCCCGCCGGAGAGAAGGGGCATGTCTTCCGGACCTGCTGAGCACGGACGGGAAGGGGAACGGCCGGGAAGGGGGTACGGGCGGCGGGGCGGGCACTGCGCGGCGGCGTGAACGTGGGCGTGTCCGCGATCCGGCTCCTCCACCTCGTGCAGGCGCTGCCCGGCCGGCTCAGAAGTCCACCGGCTCGCGGATGAGCGGGCAGGTCATGCAGTGCCCGCCGCCCCGGCCGCGGCCCAGCTCCGCACCGACGATCGTGATCACCTCGATTCCCGCGGCGCGCAGCAGATCGTTGGTCTGGGTGTTGCGGTCGTAGGTGAAGACGACCCCCGGTTCGAGAGCGACGGCGTTGTTGCCGCTGTCCCACTGCTGGCGCTCGGAGGCGTACACGTCGCCGCCCGTCTCGATCACCCGCAGGGCGGGCAGCCCCAGGCTCCGGGCCACGACGTCGGTGAACGGGCGCGATCCCTCGTCGACGACCTCCACACCGGGTGACCTGTCGCTCGGACGGAGGGAGAAGGTGTGGACCGCTTCCATGATCTTCGGATAGAGGGTGACGATGTCACGGTCGGCGAAGGTGAAGACGGTGTCCAGGTGCATGGCCGACCTGAGCTTCGGCATGGCGGCCACCACGACGTGCTCGGCGGCCCCCTGGCTGAACAGGGACGCGGCGACCTGGGTGATGGCCTGACGGGAGGTGCGTTCGCTCATTCCCATGAGTACGACGCCGTTGCCGACCGGCATGATGTCTCCGCCCTCGAAGGTGGCCTGGCCCCAGTTGATCTCGGGATCCCCCCACCAGACCTTGGTTCCGGAGAAGTCGGGATGGAAGCGGTAGACCGCCTTCATCAGCAGCGTCTCGTCGTGGCGCGCGGGCCAGTACAGAGGATTGAGGGTCACCCCTCCGTACAGCCAGCAGGTGGTGTCACGGGTGTAGAGCGTGTTCGGCAGCGGCGGCATCAGATATTCACGCGCCCCGGTCGACTCGCGGGCGAGGGCGAGGCAGCTGGAACGGTATTCGTCGGGCAGGTCCGCGGTGGCCATGCCGCCGATCAGATACTCGGCCAGACCATGTGGTTCCAGTGACTCCAGAAAGGCGCGTGCGGGGTCGACGAGACCCAGGCCGACCTCGTTGGCGGTGATCTTGCGGTCGAGCAGCCACGCCGTGGCCGCGGGATCCGTGAGCGTGGCGGCCAGCAGGTCGTGCAGTTCGACCACCTCGACGCCGGCCTGCTGGAGCCGGCCGACGAATTCGGCGTGGTCACGCTGCGCGTTGTCCACCCACATCACGTCGTCGAAGAGCAGATCATCGGTGTTGCTCGGGGTGAGCCGGCGGTGGGCGAGGCCGGGGGAGCAGACCAGCACCTTGCGCAGCTTGCCGACCTCGGAGTGGACGCCGTGCGCGGGGGGAGCGTCCACAGCGGGTGCGTTCGTCATAAGGGCTGCCTTTCTGTCGGGGCCGGGGTGCCCGCTCGTGGAGGGGCAGGGCGGGCGGGGGGGGGGGGGCCGGGGCCCTAGAGACTGATCCAGCCCGATGCCAGGGCGCTCACGCCGAGGACCGCCCCGACGACCGATACCGCGCAGATGACGAGCTCCGCCGGGGAGAAGAGCCGGCGGCCCTGCTCCCTGCGGGCCATCGCGAACAGGATCGTGGCGGGGGCGTAGACGATGAAGGAGACCAGGACGAATTTCAGCCCGGCCGCGAACAGGAGGAACGCGGTGTAGACGACCGCCACGACGCTCACGACGAGGTCGCGCGTGCGGCCCTGCCCCTCGGTCAGCCCGTCCGGACGAATCATGATCTTGACAGCGAACGCCGCGGCGAGGAAGAACGGGATCAGGGACAGCGAGCTGGTCAGATCGAGGGCGAAATTGAACGCGTCGTCCGAGAACAGGGTGATGACCAGGACGAGCTGAGACAGCAGGGTCGTCATCAGCAGCGCCGACACGGGCACGTCCGCGGAGTTGGAGCGGCGCAGGAAACGCGGCATGTCGTCGTCCCCGGCGGCCACGAACAGGACTTCCGCGGCCATCAGGGTCCAGGCCAGATAGGCGCCGAGCACGGACACGATCAGCCCCACGCTCACGAAGACCTGGCCCCACGTCCCGACCGCCTCCTCCAGGACCGCTGCCATGGAGGGCTGGCGGAGGCCGGCGATCTCGGCCATCGGCATGATGCCGTACGACACGATGGTGACCGACGCGAAGACCGCGAAGACGCTGAGGAATCCCAGAACGGTGGCTTTCCCGATGTCCTCACGGCGCTTCGCATGGCGCGAGTAGACGCTGGCGCCCTCCACCCCGAGGAAGACGAACACGGTGGCCAGCATGGTGCCGCGTACCTGGTTGAACAGGGAGCCCGCGTAGTCCGCACCGCCGAGGTTGCCGGTGAAGACCTTCGCGTCGAAGAAGAACAGGGCCAGGACGACGAAGACGAGGATCGGGACCACCTTGGCCACGGTGACGACCCTGTTGATGGCCGCCGCCTCTTTCACTCCCCGGCGGATGAGGAAGTAGAAGGCCCACAGGCCGGCCGTGGACACGGCGGCGGCCAGTACGGTGTCGCCGTGTCCACGGCCGGCCAGACGGCACCGATCGTCGATGTGATCAGCACCCAGTACGTCACGTTGCCGACACAGGCGCTCGCCCAGTAGCCGAAGGCGGAGAAGAAGCCGAGGTACTCGCCGAACCCGGCCTTGGCGTAGGCGTAGACACCGGCGTCGAGGTCGGGCCTGCGCACGGCCAGCGTCTGGAACACGAAGGCGAGCATCAGCATGCCCGTACCGGCGATCGCCCAGGCGATCAGCGCCCCGGTCACACCCGTCTCCTGGGCGAAGCGTGACGGCAGGGAGAAGACCCCCGCGCCCACCATGGAGCCGACCACCATCGTGGTGAGGGTGAGCAGCGTCATCCTGACGGCGGTGGCAGGTCCTTCGGGGACATCGGTCCCGGTTCGGGAGCTGGTCATGAAGTCCCCTCATGCGGTGCAGACACGAGGGGACTTTAGCGGCAAAATGCACCTGATGCCCGATAAGTGGTGATGTCGGCCGTGGGGCGCGGCCGGGCCGGGCGTTGCTGCTTCCTGCGGCGGAAGGTCAGCCGGTGGCAGCGGAGGGCCGGGTGGAGGGCTGCGCTGCGTCCCCACCGTGCCCGGCCGCGCGGCGCCAGGCCGATTCGCGTAGCAGCCGGAGGCCGTTGAGACCCACGATGACTGTCGAGCCCTCGTGCCCCAGGACGCCCAGCGGCAGCGGCAGATGGCCGACGAGATCCCAGATCACCAGGCCGGAGATGAACACGCCGGCGACGACCAGGTTCTGCACGACCAGCCGACGGGTCGCCCGGGACAGAGCCACCACCGTGGGCACGGCGGCCAGTTCGTCACGGATGATGACGGCGTCCGCCGTCTCCAGCGCGAGATCGGACCCTGCCCGCCCCATCGCGATCCCGATGTGGGCGGCGGCCAGCGCGGGCGCGTCGTTGACACCGTCGCCCACGACCAGGACCCTGCGTCCGGCCTTCTCCTGTTCGCGGACGGCGGCCACCTTGTCCTGGGGGAGGAGCCCCGCCCGGACGTCGGTGATGCCCGCCTCGGTGGCCAGACGGGCAGCGGCACGCGGGTTGTCACCGGTCAGCAGCACGGGGGTGCCACCGGTCAGACGGGCCAGCGAGGCAACGGTCGCCGCGGCGTCGTGGCGCATGCGGTCGGCGATCCCGATGACTCCGACCGGCAGGCCGTCGCGCATGACGAGCACCGCGGTGCGCCCCGTCTCCTCCAGGCCGGCGACCGCCGCGCCGGCCGCCCGGGTTCCCGCGGATGCGGTGATGCCGCGCAGGAGCCGGGCGGGGGCGCCGACCGCGATTGGGCGGCCGTCGACGACGGCGGTGACCCCGGTGCCCGGGGAGGAGACGAAATCCGTGGCCGGGGGCAGGGGCAGGCGTCGTTCCTGGGCGGCGGTCACGACGGCGCGGGCCAGCGGGTGCTCGCTGGGGTGCTCGGCGGCGGCGGTCAGGGCCAGCAGCGTGTCCTCGGTCAGTCCTGCTCCGGCCAGGGGGTGGACACCGGTGACGCGCGGAGTGCCCTCCGTGAGGGTGCCGGTCTTGTCCAGCGCCACGGCGTCCGCCTGTCCGAGGCGCTCCATGACGACGGCGGACTTGATGAGGACGCCGTGGCGTCCCGCGTTGGCCATGGCGGAGAGCAGGGGCGGCATGGTCGCCAGGACCACTGCGCACGGGGAGGCCACGATCATGAACGTCATGGCACGCAACAAGCTGCCCGTCACGTCGTCGCCGAGAGCGAGGGGGAGGAGGAAGACGGCGAGAGTGGCGGCCACCATGCCGAGTGAGTAACGCTGCTCGACCTTTTCGATGAACAACTGGGTGGGGGCCTTGGTCCGGGAGGCCTCCTCGGTCATCGCGACGATCCGGGCGATGACCGACTCGGAGGCGTCCCGCTCGACGACCACCCTCAGCGTGCCCGTACCGTTCAGTGTTCCGGCGAAAACCTCGTCCCCGGGGCCCTTCGTCGCGGGCAGTGGTTCGCCGGTGATGGTGGCCTGATCGACCTCGCTCGCACCGTCGAGGACCCGGCCGTCGGCGCCGATACGCTCACCGGGCCGGATCCGGATGACATCACCGGCCAGCAGTTCCTCGGTGGCGACGTTCTCCTCGGCGCCGCCGGCGGTGATCCGGGAGGCGGTGGCCGGGGCCAGGTCGAGGAGGCTGCGGACCGCGTCCTGGGTGCGCGCGGTGGCCAGTGCCTCCAGCGCACCGGAGGTCGCGAAGATGACGATCAGCAGCGCTCCGTCCCTCACCTGCCCGATCGAGGCCGCACCGAGCGCCGCCACGATCATCAGCAGGTCCACGTCCAGGACCTTCCCCCGGAGCTCCCGCAGTCCCGACAGGGCCGGCTCCCAGCCTCCCGCGGCGTAGACGAGCGCGTACAGGGGACCCCATGTCCAGGCCGGCGCACCGGCCAGATCCATCGGAAGCGCGAGCAGGAACAGCACCAGGGACGCACCCGCCCAGCGGGCCTCGGCCAGCGCGAGGACGCGCGTGCGGCGGCGGGGGACGCCGGTGGCGGGGACGGTGCGCGAGGGGCGCGGGAGCACAGCAGCGGGCATGACGGAAGGACCCCTCACGGGTGGTGGAACGACGACGCCCTCACCGTACAGGAATATATGAACAGGTCTTCATGTGTCATCCGTAGAATGGGCGCCATGGGTCACGGACGCGACGAGCAGACCACCGCCACCACCCGCGAGCGCCTGGACGCCGTGGGGGCAGCAGGTGTCGCCGCGACCCTCCAGGCGCTGGCCACACCCTCCCGGCTGCGGATCCTGGCGCGCCTCCAGGAGGGCCCGTGCGCGGTCGGTGATCTCGCCGAAGCGGTGGAGATGGAGCCTTCCGCCTGCTCCCACCAACTGCGTCTGCTGCGCAACCTCGGTCTGGTGGCAGGCGAGCGGCAGGGGCGCTCCATCGTCTACGCCCTGTACGACCATCATGTCGCCGAACTCCTCGATCAGGCCCTCTATCACGTCGAGCACCTGCGTCTCGGCCTCCGTGACACGCCCGCCGAGATCGCCGCAGCCGCCTCGGGGCGCTGAGCGCGCGACGACGCGGGGAATCCCGGCGCGGCCGTCGCGTTGAACCATGCGTGAGCTCTTCCATCGCATCGACCCGCTTCTCCTTCCTCGACCGTTCCCGCATCCGCGAGGGGGACGACGGCCCGCAGGCGCTGCGGGACACCATCACCCTGGCCGGCACGGCCGAAGCCCTCGGCTACCACCGTTTCTGGGTGTCCGAGCACCACGGCGTGCCCGGTGTGGCCGGTTCGGCGCCGACCGTGCTGGCCGCCGCCGTCGCGGCCGCGACCTCCACCATCAGGGTGGGGACCGGCGGCGTGATGCTCCCGAACCATCAGCCCCTCGTCGTGGCCGAGCAGTTCGGTGTGCTCGCCTCGCTCTTCCCCGGCAGGATCGACATGGGCCTGGGACGCTCGGTCGGCTTCACCGACGGGATCCGCAGGGCCCTCGGCCGGGACAAGGAGGACGCCGACGCGTTCGCCGGGCAGCTCGCTGAACTCCTCGGATGGCTGGACGGCACCCAGCAGGCCCACCCCCAGGTCCACGCCAGGCCCGCCGAGGGGCTGCGGATCCCCCCGTACGTCCTGGCGACCGGCGAGGGCGCCGGCATCGCGGCGGCGGCCGGTCTGCCGCTCGTCGTGGGCGATCTGCGTGGCCGCGACAAACTGATACGGGCGGTCGAGGTCTACCGCAGCGCATTTCGTCCCTCCGCATGGGGCCAGGAGCCCTATGTGATCGTGGCGGGCACCGTCGCGGTCGCCGGCACCGCGGAGGAAGCGCGGCGGCTGCTGGTCCCCGAAGCCTGGTCCATGGCGTACTCACGCACCCATGGATCCTTCCCGCCGCTGGCGCCGGCCGAGCGGGTCGAGGCATCGGCCATGACCGAGAAGGAACGCGGCCTGTTCGAGAGCGGACTGCGTGGACACCTGGCGGGCACCGAGGAGACGGTGAAGGCCGGACTCCGGCGGGTGATCGAGGAGACCGGCGCCGATGAGGTGCTGGTCACCACGAGCACGTACGACCGTGAGGCGCTCGTGGACTCCATGCGGCGGCTCGCGCGGATCGCGGGCCTGGGCGCGGACTGAGTGTCAGCCATCGCCGGGATGACCGAACAGGAGGTCGTACCCCGGGGGCAGCTGCAGGAGAAGCCGCTGGAGCAGTTCCTCGCCCGAGGCGTCGGCCACCACGCTGAGTACCGCGCTGGTGTCCCATGCCGCAGTCCGCTCGTTCGCACCTTCGATCCAGACCGAGACCGCGCGCACGAACCGTTCGGAGCTGAGGGGTTCGGCCGCCTGCAGAGGGTTCAGGAGGATGAGTGCGAACGTCTCAGGCAACCGTGCGGCCAGCTCGTTGCGCTCCTCGCCGACCAGATGTGCCCCGAGCAACGCCAGTACCACGCGGGATGCGCGCTCCGCCTCCAGGGCCGAAGGATAGGCGCCGCGTTCCTGGACGGCTTCGAGGAAGGCCTGCCATCTCATGTACGTCACCGGTTCCCCTTCACGGAGCGCGAGCGAAGAGCGGGGCGGGGGAGGGGAGGCCCGTACCCCGCTCTCCGCGCATCTGTCGCATTCACCTCATTTCCGGTACTAACATGCCGTCCCGGTGAGGGCAAGCGGGGCCTCGGCGAGGAGCGCCCGGAGCCGCATCACGCGGCCTACTCCATGGGGTAGATGTCTCCGCTCGCCATGCCGCTGAACTGCACACTCCGGGATTCGAGCCGGTGTGCCTCGTCCTGGAGGCGCCGGCGTTCGGCAGGGTCGGTGGCCTGCTCGGCGGCTCTTGTGAGATCCTCGGCCCGGCCGCGCATCTGCCGGAGGCGGCTCCGGACATCTTCTGACTCGCTCATGATCACTCCCTGGCACTGGGCGGAGCAGACCCTTCCACCGAACCAGGCACCCGGGGGCGCGCGCATCTCAGCGGGGGCGCCGGAAGCGCGGAGTGACCGTGCGGGCGGTGGCTACTCGAAACGGGACGGATCGCCGGCTCCCCGGCGTACGACCTCCAGCTCGCCACCGGAGAAGTCGATGACGGTGGTGGGCTCGGTGCCGCAGTCGCCCGAGTCGAGCACGACGTCCACGACGTGGTCGAGGCGCTCCTTGATCTCCCAGCCCTGCGTCAGGGGCTCCTCCTCGTCCGGCAGGAGCAGCGTGCTGGACAGCAGCGGCTCACCGAGCTCGGCCAGAAGCGCCTGCGTGACGGTGTGATCCGGGATGCGGACACCGACGGTCTTCTTCTTGGGGTGCAGCAGCTGCCGCGGCACCTCTCTGGTCGCGGGAAGGATGAAGGTGTAACTTCCGGGCGTAGCCGCCTTGATGGCGCGGAAGACGTCGTTGTCGACCTGGACGAACTGGCCGAGCTGCGCGAAGTTCTGGCACACCAGGGTGAAGTGGTGGCGGTCGTCGAGGTTCCGGATCGACCGGATGCGGTCGATCCCGTCGCGGCTGCCCAGCTGGCATCCCAAGGCGTAACAGGAATCGGTCGGATAGGCGACGAGGGCGCCGGACCGGATGCTCTCGGCCACGTTGGTGATGGTGCGGCGCTGGGGGTTCTCGGGGTGCACATCGAAGTACTTGGCCATTCGGCGAGTCTACGGCCTCGGGGGATCCGCGTTCCGCCTGCGGCGGGCACGGACAGCTCCTGGTCCCCTCTCCTGCCGCAGGGCCGGTGAGAGCGGGGGAGGCGTACGTCCTGGAACAGCGCTGAGGCTGGGGCCGCCGAGCCCGCCCGGCAACAGCAACGCGCCCTTGGAGCCCTCCGGCGGAGGGCTCCAAGGGCGCGGTCGTTCTGCCGGCTGTCAGGCGCCGGACGCCTCCAGCATGGCCGTGCGCTCGACCACCTTGATGCGCTCACGGCCCTGCTCGGCGCCGAGCGCCTGCTCGTGGGCGTCCAGGCGGTGCCAGCCTTCCTTGGTGGTGTACCGGACGCCGCGCTGCTCCAGGAAGTCGACGATCGCGTCGGCTCCGGGCTGTGCGGGGGCGGGCAGCCGTCCGGCGGCGTGGTCCTCCAGCAGGCAGGCCACGGTCTCGTTGGCGTCGCCCTTGGTGTGCCCGATCAACCCGATCGGACCACGCTTGATCCAGCCCGTGACGTACACCGAAGGCATCGGCTCGTCACCGGTCAGGACGCGTCCGGCCGCGTGCGGGACGGTGCCGGAGACCACGTCGAAGGGCAGCTTGGGGAGCTCCTCCGAGTAGTAGCCGACCGCGCGGTAGACGCTCTGCACGTCCCAGTCCGTGTGACGGCCCGTGCCCTTCACGTTGCCCGTGCCGTCCAGCTCCGTGCGCTCGGTGCGCAGAGCCACGACGCGGCCGTCCTCCCCGACGACCTCCACCGGGGACTCGAAGAAGTGGAGGAACAGCTTGTGGGGGCGGTCGCCCACGTCCCGGATCGCCCAGTTCTCCAGCGTGGAAGCGACCATGTTGGCCTGCTTGTTCTCCCGCCGGGTGGCGATCGAGCCTTCGTCGTAATCGATGTCCTCGGGGTTCACGATGACCTCGATGTTCGGCGAGTGGTCCAGCTCGCGAAGCTCCATCGGGCTGAACTTCGCCTGGGCCGGACCGCGTCGGCCGAAGACGTGCACCTCCAGCGCCTTGTTCGCCTTGAGCCCGTCGTAGACATTCGCGGGGATCTCGGTCGGGAGCAGCTCGTCCGCCGTCTTGGCGAGGATGCGTGCGACGTCCAGGGCCACATTGCCCACCCCGAGCACAGCGACCTTCTCGGCCTCCAGCGGCCAGGTGCGCGGAACCTCGGGGTGCCCGTCGTACCAGGCGACGAACTCGGCGGCGCCGTACGAACCCTCCAGCTCGATCCCGGGTATGTCGAGGGCGCGGTCGGCGTCGGCGCCGGTGGAGAAGATCACGGCGTCGTAGAAGGACCGCAGGTCGTCCAGGCCGATGTCGTCGGGGTAGTCGACGTTGCCGAACAGCCGCAGCTGCGGCTTGTCCAGGACCTGGTGCAGCGCCTTGACGATGCCCTTGATCCGCGGGTGGTCCGGAGCCACTCCGTACCGGATCAGGCCGAAGGGAGCGGGCATGCGCTCGAACAGGTCGATCGATACGCCCGGCTCCTGGGCGGCCTCGGATTTGAGAAGCGCGTCCGCTGCGTAGATTCCGGCGGGACCGGCTCCGACGATGGCGACGCGGACGGGGCGTGTCATGGAGTGTTGTTCCTTAGGGCGGACGAGCACGGGCAGAGTGCAGCGGGTAAGGCTTGGCTTACTCCGCTGCCCCCACGGTACGGCCTATGACCGGAGAGGCCTGGAGTGGGGCGAGAGGATATTTCGGAAATAAACGAACGTTTATGTATAAAAAGGCTCGGTTTCTGTGAGGGGAACCCCGCCCGGCCGTCTCACGGCGGTCCAGGGAATGAGACAGGAAGGCGTGGGCAGGCTGTACGCCGGTGCCTCTGCGTGCTCCCGGACCGTGCCGGAGCCATGATGGGCACGCGGCAGCAGCACTCCGACGAGAGGACAGATGTCATGCCGATCGAGGGCGAGTACGAGCCGAGCCCGACGACGTGGGTCCGTGAGCAGGTCGAGCTCATCGAGAGTTCCGGCGGGACACAGGGGACCACCCTGCGCGGCATGCCCGTCATTCTTCTGACGACGCGCGGAGCCAGGAGCGGAAAGCTCCGCAAGACCCCGCTCATGCGGGTCGAGCACGAGGGTGAGTACGCCGTGGTCGCCTCCCTCGGCGGCGCTCCCAAGCACCCCGTCTGGTACTACAACGTGCGGGCCGACCCCCATGTGGAGCTGCGGGACGGGACCGTCCGGCAGGACATGGTCGCCCGCGAGGTCACGGGGGAGGAGAAAGCCCTCTGGTGGGCCCGGGCGGTCGAGGCGTTCCCCGACTACGCGGACTACCAGACCAAGACGGACCGGGAGATCCCGGTCTTCGTCCTCTCCCCGGCCGGAAAGGGCTGAGACCGGCCAGGGGCGGGCGGGGTCCGGGGGCGCGGCCTGCCCCGCTCGGCGCCGCCACCACCGCAGTCGGCCCGGTCGGACAGACCGGGCCGGCGCAGGCTCCCGGGGGCGCCGCGCGCGCCTGTTCCCGGCCGGAGGAGCCGGCCCCGACGGGCTGTGCCGCTACCGGTGCGGACCGCCGACCGCGCCGGGGACCCGGTCGGGGCTCCGGCGGCCGGTACCCGGTGACGGCGGGTCACGATCGCCTCCGGAGCCTCCCACGCGCCCGGCGCCCGGAGACGTAGCGCAGCAGTTCCGCCCCCGTCACGGTCGCCGTCCCCGCCCCCGTCGCCGTCGTGGAGAGGCGATCTTCTGCCGATGGGGGGCTCCACCGCCTCGTTCATGCCGGGGCTTCCGCAGGCCGCTCGGGTGCCCAGCCGGGAGCGTTGCCGTGCAGCGCGCCGTAGTACGGATCACCGGGTCCGATCTCGCCCGCGCGTACGGTGCCCCCCGTGAAGGCTGCCTTGTACAGAGCGGTGACCAGCTCGAGGCTCTTGCGGCCGTCCGCTCCGCTGCTCCGCGGCCTGCGTCCGGCGCGCAGATCCTCCAGCAGGCCTTTGAGCTGCGCCTCGTGCGAGCTGGGTACATCCGGCCCGAAGTTCCGCCAGGCGTCCGCCTCTTCGGAGGTGACTCCGGGCGCCGGTGTGATCCGCCAGTCCGCATTGCGATGCCCGTACAGATGGGTGAGTTCGACCGTCGCGCGTTCGCAGTCGATCCGGATCCGGCTGACCTCGTCCGGGCTGAGCACGCTGTTCACGACGGTGGCCATCGCGCCGTTCTCGAAGCGGATGAGCGCGGTGGAGATGTCCTCCGTCTCCACGTCGTGCACCAGACGCCCCGCCATCGCGCGGATCTCCGCCCACGGCCCCAGCAGATCGAGCAGCAGGTCCATCTGGTGGATGCCGTGCCCCATCGCGGGCCCGCCGCCTTCGCTGCTCCAGCTGCCGCGCCAGGGGGCGGAGTAGTACTCCTCGTCCCGGTACCAGGTGGTCTGGCAGTGGGCCACCAGCGGCCGGCCCATCGCCCGGTCGGCGAGCAGTTTGCGGACATGCCGGGAGCCCGAGCCGAAGCGGTGCTGGAACACGATCGCCGCGTACGGTCCGTTCTGCTGAGGCCGCTCCTGCGCCTCGATGGTGTCGAAGTCCTCCAGTGACGGGCAGGGGGGCTTCTCGCACCACACCCACGCCCCGGCGCGCAGCGCGGCCACGGACTGGTCGCGGTGGAACCGGGGCGGGGTGGCGAGGGTGACCAGATCGGGACGCTGTTCGGCGAGCATCCGGTGGAGATCGGTGTACGGACGGGTGATGCCCGCGTCGGCGCAGAACGCCTCGGCCGACGCCGCGTCGACATCGACGGCGGCGACGATCTCCAACGGCTGCCCGGCGGCAAGCGCGGTCAGCGCGGGCAGATGGCTGCCACGCGCGATCGCACCCGTACCGACGATCGCGACCCGTACCGGCTCGCAGTGCGAAGGATGGCTGGTCGTGGCAAACACCCCTTCAGGCGGAGATATGTGCACTCACCGGACAGCAAGCGCTTTCTCCCCGGGAAACCTAGGCTCCGGGTGCGAGACAGGTCAAGGGGTCCGGGCCACGTCTGTGTCAGGCCTTCAGCAACCGCGGGAGCCACGCGAGCTGAGCCGCGTGCTGGAACGGGCCACCGCCCTCGTGGTCGTTGAAGTCGTACACCTCGATCTCCTTGTCGGCGTGCGCGTACGCGTTGAACGCGGCGAACACCGTGGAAGGCGGGCAGGTGAGGTCCTCCATGGCCACGGAGAACAGGGCCGGTGCCCGGCCCCGGGCGGCGAAGTGGACCCCGTCGAAGTAGGCGAGTGTCCTGTGGGTCTGTTCGGCCCTGCCGCGGTGCGTCTTGAGGTAGTCGCCGATCTCGCGATACGGCTTGCGGTCGGTCACCCGGGCCGCCCGGGGGAAGTCGCAGAGGAACGGCACGTCCGGTGCGACGGCCGCCAGGTCGGGGACCAGCCCGGCGACCGCGAGGGCGAGGCCGCCGCCCTGGCTCGCGCCGAGCACGGCGGTGCGGGCGGTGTCGGCCAGCGGGTGCGAGCGGGCCGCTTCCACCGCGCGTACCGCGTCCGTGATCACCCTGCGGAAGTAGTACGTGGCAGGGTCCTCGATGCCCCGGGTCATGAATCCGGGCACCGAGGGACCTGAGCCCACGGGGTCGGCGGTGTCACCCGGCGCCCAGACACCGCCCTGGCCCCGGGTGTCCATCACGAAGTGGGCCATGCCGGCCGACGCCCAGAGCAGGTGCTCGTGGGGCAGGCTCCGTCCCCCGCCGTAGCCGATGAACTCCACGACCACCGGCAGAGGTTCGGTGGTTCCGGCCGGTATCACGAACCAGCCCTTGACGGGGTGGCCGCCGAAGCCGGTGAACGTCACGTCGTACACGTCGACCGTGACGAGGCCGAGGTCGGCGCACAGTTCGAAGCGGGCGTCCAGTTCGTGGGCTCCGGCCTCGTCGAGCGTGCCCGACCAGAACGCGTCGAAGTCCTCGGGCTCCACCGACCGGCTGCGGTAGGCGTGCAGTTCATCGAGAGGAAGATCGAACAGGGCCATGCGGAACCGCCTCATGTCGCAAGATGAATGAATGGTCACACCATAAGGCGGTCAGCTCGAACATCAACAGGTTCTCGGATTGCGGGAAAACGCGTTGCCCGTCGGACCGGCTGCTGCGAGGCTGCCGGCATGTCCGGCACGCAATCCCGAGGTTCGCGCCAGGTGACCTCACTCTTCTCTGGTGGACGCCTGACGGTGATCCCCCGGAAGCCTGCCCGCCGCGAGCAGTTGCTGGTGCACCTCGCGCACACGCTTTTCGAGCGCGGCCGCGTCTACACGGAGCGCGAGGTCAACGACGCGCTGCTCACCGTGCACGAGGACTGCTCGGCCCTGCGCCGCCACCTCGTGGTCGCCGGCCTGCTGGAACGGCCTCTGGACGGCAGCAGCTACCGGCGCGGCCGTTAGTGCCGGGGCAGGCGGCGTTCACCCTGGCGTGATATCCCGACACGCCCTCTCGCCGCACCGGCCGGAAATCCGAGGGCGTCCCGTACGAGGGCGTCCCGTACGAGGGCTTCCGGCCGGCCCGCCGGGAGCACGCACCGGTCGCCGCTCCTCGGCGGGCGAACGCCGCCTGCCGCGCCACTGCCCGCAGACCGCCTTCATACGTCATCGGGTCCGGGCGGGCGCTCTTCGCGCCTGCCCGGACCCGATCGGACCACGGCCCGCGAACGGGCCGGCGCTGCGGTTCAGTTGAGGGTGTCGGGGTCGGGACCGGTGCGCATGCCGCGGTCCAGACCCGCGATCGCGTCCATGTCGGCGGCCGAGAGCTCGAAGTCGAACACCTCGATGTTCTGCCGGACGCGTGCGGGCGTGACCGACTTCGGGATCACGACATTGCCGAGCTGGAGGTGCCAGCGCAGAACCACCTGCGCCGGAGTCCTCCCATGGCGTTCGGCGAGGGAGGCGAGCACCTGGTCGTCCAGCAGTGCGCCCTGCGCCAGCGGGCTCCAGGCCTCGGTGGCGATGCCGTACTCCGCGTGCACGGCGCGCAGCTCGCTCTGCTGGAGACCGGGGTGGAGCTCGATCTGGTTGACCGCCGGGACGAGGGAGCTCTCCTCCCGCAGGCGGCGCAGGTGTCCGGGCTGGAAGTTGGAGACACCGGCGGCCCGGATCCGGCCGTCGGCCAGCAGCTTCTCCAGTGCGCGCCAGGTGTCGACGTAGAGGTCGCGCGCCGGGGTGGGCCAGTGGATGAGGTAGAGGTCCACATGGTCGAGTCCGAGCTTGGCCAGGCTTGTGTCGAAGGCGGCGAGGGTGGCGTCGTAGCCCTGGTCCGCGTTCCAGAGCTTCGTCGTGACGAACAGCTCCTCACGGGCGAGGCCCGACCCGGCCAGCGCCCGGCCCACGCCCGCCTCGTTGCCGTAGACGGCAGCGGTGTCGATGGAGCGGTAGCCCGCCTCCAGCGCGCCGGTGACCGCGGCGGCGGTCTCGTCGTCGGGTATCTGGAAGACGCCGAAGCCGAGCTGCGGAATCGTGATGCCGTTGTTGAGCGTGACGGTGGGGGCCGTTGACATGGTGCTACCTCTCGTGATGCCGAATCAGACTGGCGCGCGACGGTTACGTGCGTACACAATAATTGCATACGCGGGTTAATGGCAAATGGCGGTAAAGCTGACACGGCTTACCGGGGATCCGTGAACGAGTCGGGCCGCGCCTCGTCGCGCCCCGTCCCCTGCGCGTCCGTGCCGACCGACCGGCGCGGTGCCTCGTGGGACTTCGCCGAAGCCCGTGCGCCGGGCCGGACCGCCCGGGGTGCCGCCCTCCCCGGTGCCCCGCAGCGCGTTTGCCGCCCGCCGCCCAGGGGCTGTTCCGGATGGCGCGGGCCCCATCAGGGCGAGCGGCTCCGCTGCGCGCCCCCGGGCCCGTCCGGACGGGCCTTGCCGGCCTGGCCGAACCGGATCATGAGTACACGACAGGAGCCGCCGGGGCGGGACGCGCACGGGCCGCGACCGACCGGGTCACGGCGATGTGCTGGACTGTCCGGGAAGCACCGGATACAGGAGTTCCCTTGAGCAGCTATCGCCAGCCCGGCATCGTCCTCACCGACCGACGGTTCACGGTCCCCCTGGACCACGACGATCCGGACGGCGAGACGATCGAGATCTTCGGCCGTGAAGCCGTGGCGAGCGGGAAGACCGCCGAGAGGCTGCCGTGGCTGCTCTATCTCGAAGGCGGCCCCGGTTTCGGGGCCCGCCGCTTCGTCGGCGCGGAGGCCTGGCTGGGGCGCGCGGTACGGGAGTTCCGCGTGCTGCTCCTGGACCAGCGCGGCACAGGTCTTTCCACCCCGGCCAACCGGCAGACCCTGCCGGCGCGCGGCGGCCCGAGCGAGCAGGCCGACTACCTGGCCCGCTTCCGTGCCGACAGCATCGTCCGCGACTGCGAACTCATCCGCTCCCGGCTCACCGGTGGCGCTCCCTGGACCGTCCTGGGGCAGTCGTTCGGCGGCTTCTGCGCCGTCCGCTATCTGTCGGCCGCACCGGAAGGGCTCGAGGCCGTCCTGATCACCGGCGGCCTGCCCTCCCTGGACGCGCATGCCGACGACGTCTACCGGGCCGGGTACCCGCGGATCGAGCGGAAGGTCGCCGCGCACTACGCCCGTTATCCGCAGGACATCGCGCGGGCACGCGCGATCGCCGCGTACCTCGCCGAGCACCGCCCGGACAGTGCCGGGTACACGCTGACAGCTGAGGGATTCCAGTCCCTCGGCATCATGCTGGGCACGGGCGACGGCAGCCACCGGCTGCACTACCTTCTGGAGAACGCGTTCGTCGAAGGGCCGCGAGGGGCCGAGCTCTCCGACGCTTTCCAGGAGGCCATGCGCACCGCCACCTCGTTCGCCGGCCACCCGCTGTACGCCCTGATGCACGAGGCGATCTACGGCCAGGGCGCGCGGCCCACCGACTGGGCGGCCGAACGCGTGCGCGCCGAGTTCCCGCAGTTCGACGCCGCCGCCGCTCTGGCGGGCGACCGCCCCGTGCTCTTCACGGGCGAGAGCATCCATCCCTGGCACTTCGACGTCGATCCCGCACTGCGTCCGCTGCGCGGGACGGCGGAGCTGCTCGCCGCCCGCACCCACTGGCCCGTCCTCTATGACGCCGAGCGGCTCGCGGCCAACGAGGTCCCGGTGGCCGCGGCCGTCTATCACGACGACATGTACGTGGACACCGGCCACGCGCTGCGTACCGCGTCCTCGATCCGCGGTCTGCGGACATGGGTGACCAGCGAGTACGAGCACGAC
>Ga0196960_10000220_pt1 | contig 23075 bp, 20 predicted proteins | sample S3v_5metaG_FD_183187 | JGI IMG/M metagenome (GOLD analysis project Ga0196960, IMG submission 183187) | Soil microbial communities from Anza Borrego desert, Southern California, United States - S3+v_5 | ecosystem: Environmental > Terrestrial > Soil > Desert | place: USA: California | collected...
CGACGCTCGTCCCGAGTTGCGGTTCGAAACGGACGCCAGGCGACCGAAACGAACCGCGAAACCCTCCGGGAAGCGGAGGAAGCGCCGCACGGGGTCGGCGGCGACCGACGTGATCAGCAGCAAGCCGCGGCGGCGGCCAGAGCAGCGGCAGAAGCGACCCAAGGAGTCGCGGCCCGCAGCAAGCCCTCCCCCCGCTACGACTCCACCACCCACCCCAGCTCCACCTCCTCCACCCCCGCCGGAACCCGTGACCTACGAACCGCCGCCGACCCCCGCGCCGCCGTCGGTTCCACCCGCTCCCGCGCCCGCCGGGGACGGCTCGGAAGAGTTCGCGCCCCGCTAGGGCGCGAGCCGCCGGCCCTCGCCGCCGGCTCGCCGCTATAGTCCTTCGCCGTTTTGGCAGCACCACGCGAATACGAGCTGGTCCTGATGCTGGACCCACAGCTGGATGCCCCGGCGCGCGACGCGTTGGCGCAGGAGGCGCGTGGCCAGATCGAGTCCGCCGGCACCCTCAAACACGAGAACACCTGGGGCCTGCGGAAGATGGCCTACGAGATCAACCACCGCACCGAGGCCGACTACCGCTGGATGCGGTTCGAGGCCCCGCGTGAGCTGCTCGACACGCTCGACCACAACCTGAAGATCGCCGACGGCGTCCTCCGCTTCCGCATCTTCAAGGTCGATCCCGCCGCGCCGGTGATCGTCCCGCCCGCCGTCACCGCCGCCCCCGGGCCGCGGGAGCGCAGCGCCCAGGGAGCCCGCGACGATCGCGGCGACTCCGGCGACGACTCGGACGAGTAACTCGGCCCGGCGCCCTCCGCTGTTTGCGGGAACCCCTGCCTCAGGGGGGAGAGTAGAGCCGCCCGTCTCCTTAGACTGGAGACGAGATAAGCGAATCCGCAAGGGAGTGAGTTAATTGGCAGCTTCGAACGTGAACGTGGTGGTCATCACCGGGAACCTGACCCGCGATCCGGAGCTGCGTCATCTCGGCAGCGGCACCGCCGTCTGCAAGCTCCGCGTCGCGGTCAACAGCCGCCGCAAAGACCAGAGCGGCAACTGGGTCGACAAGCCCAACTACTTCGACGTGACGGTCTGGGGGGCGCAGGGCGAGAACTGCGCCAGCTACCTCTCCAAGGGCCGGCCGGTCGCGATCGAAGGCCGACTCGACTGGCGCGAGTGGGAGGACCAGGGCGGCAACAAACGGCAGACCGTCGAAATCATCGCCAACACCGTCCAGTTCCTCGGCTCGCGCGACGGGTCCGGCGGCGGCAACGGCAACGGCGGTGGGGGCTTCGCCCCGCCGCAGAGCGACGTCCCCGCCGACATGTCCGACTTCGGCGGCGCCCCCGCCGGAGCCGGCGCCTCGAACGAAGACGACATCCCGTTCTAGGGACCTGCGAGGGCGTCGCCAAGCGGCGCCCCGCCAAAGGTCTGTAGCATCTCGCGCCGATGGCCAGAGCACGTGAGTCTTCATCCCCGACCGGAGGTCGCCGCGGCGGCAGGCGCGGCGCCGATCGCGCCCGCCCGCGCAAGTACACGCGGGTCAACTCCGAGGTCGTCGACTACAAGGACCTGAACCTGCTGCGGCGCTTCCTCTCCGACAAGGGGAAGACGCGCGGCCGCCGGGTCACCGGACTTTCCCGCCGCCACCAGCGTCAGCTCTCGGTGGCGGTGAAGCGGGCGCGCGAGATCGCCCTGCTTCCCTACGTCGGAGAGCGCTGATGGCGCAGGCGATCCTGTTGCAGGACGTCGAGTCCCTCGGCGAGCGCGGCCACGTCGTCGACGTCGCCCCCGGCTACCTGCGCAACTACCTGATCCCGCGCAAGCTGGCCCAGCCCGCCACCGCCGGGGCGCTCGTGGAAGCGAAACGGCGCATGGAGGCCGCGGAACGCGCCGAGGCGCAGCGCGCCGAGCGCGAAGCGGAAGCCGCCGGCCTGCTCTCCAAGACCGTGCTGACGATCCACCAGCGCGCGGGCGAGGACGGCAAGCTGTTCGGCTCGGTCGGCCCGAAGGAGATCGTCGACGCGCTGCGCGAGGCGCGCGACCTGCGGGTCGACAAAAAACAGGTCCAGCTCGAGCAGCCGCTGCGCGAACTCGGCACCTTCATGGTCGAGATCCAGCTCAGAGACGGCACCACCGCGGCCGTCAAGACGATCATCAGCGAGGAGAAGTAGTCCTCCTTCGTCGTCGCAGTTCCGGCTGGGTTCGCTCCGAGCGGGCGACGGTCGGCCTCGCCGCGATCGCCCTGGGTGCCGCCGGCACCGTCATCGCCGGGCAGTTCAGCCGCATGTTCGCCCGCCGGGCGAGCGAGGCCCAGGACCCCGAAGCGCTGCTCGAATCGGCGCCCGCCGCCGCCGCCGACACCGTCGGGGTGGCCGTCCGCGGCTACTCCGAGGCCCCGCGCTACGAAACCGTCCTCTTCAACCTCCTCGCCGGCTTCCTCGGCTCCTTCGCCACGGTGCGGCTCTCGACCTGGGCGATCCGCGACGGCCGCGGCCCCTTCCGCAACGTCCACATCGGCGGCCGCCACATCCACCACTTCGTCCCGGGCATCCTCCTCGCCTTCGGCTCCGGCACCGCGGCGCTCCTCACCGACGACGACGAGCTCGAGCAGCGGCTGGCGATGCCGATGGGCGTCGGCTTCGGCCTCACCTTCGACGAGGCCGCCCTCCTCCTCGACCTCCGCGACGTCTACTGGTCCCGCGAAGGCATCCTCAGCGTCCAGCTCAGCCTCGGCGCCACCGCCCTCCTCAGCATCGCCATCCTCACCCTCCGCATGCTCCGCCGCGGCGAGCGCCGCCAAGAGCAGGAGGGCCTGATCTCTCCCGCCCAGCACCACCAGCTCTCCTTCGGAACCTGATGGAGATCACCGCCGACATCCGACGGGAAGAGGGTTCCTACTGGGCCGAGGTTCCCGCGCTTCCAGGCTGCTTCGCCTCCGGTCACGACCTCGACGAGCTCTTCGACTCCCTGCGGGAGGGAGTCGAGCTCTATTTGGAAGACAGCCAAGGCAAAAACGTCTCGCGGCCCGAGCGGCCCCTGCAGCTGACGTCCGCGGTGCTCAGCACTACGGCTTCCGCCTGAATTCCGGGCTTTTCCAGCGACCTGAATTTTCCCGGGTCGCTATTTGCAGGCACGTCTCCTACGGCCGCTCTCTGTCTCTGGTTTTCTGAGCCGTCCGAAGGTTCTGGAACCGTTTGTCGGTTCAGTCTCCAGGGAAGACGCCGATGCCGCAGCCCCCCACCACCCACGTTCCGCCGCAGAACATCGAGGCCGAGGAGTCGGTGCTCGGGGCGATGCTTGTGGCCGAGCCGACGCTGACGCGGGTGATCGATGAAGTGAAGCTGAACGCGGCGGACTTCTACCTCGACAAGCACCGGCTGATCTTCGAGGTGATCCACGACCTCTACGCCGCCTCCCAGCCGGTCGACGAGCTCACCGTCAGCGAGGCGCTGACGCAGCGCAACAAGATCGACGACGCCGGCGGCAGGCACTACGTCTCCGAGCTGGCGGCGAAGGTCCCGGCCGCCGCCAACGCCAAGCACTACGCGGAGATCGTCCAACAGAACTCGTTGTTGCGGCGGCTGCTCGGCGCCGGGCAGGAGATCCAGGGCTGGGTCAACGAGCGGGCCGGCGAACCCAAAGAGCTCTCCGAGCGGGCCGAGAAGCTGCTCTTCGAGGTCGCCCACAAAGAGCAGGCAAGCGACTTCAAACTGCTCGGCGAGATCCTCCATGGCGAGGTCGACCGCCTCGAGAAGCTCTCCACCGGCGAGATCGAACTGACCGGCACCCCCTCCGGCTTCCGCGACGTCGACGCGGTCACCGGCGGCTTCCAGCCCGGCAACCTGATCATCGTCGCCGCCCGCCCGGCGATGGGCAAGAGCGCGCTCGTCGCCAACATCGCCGAAAACGTGGCGGTGAAGCGGGGGAAGCCCGTCGCCTTCTTCTCGCTCGAGATGTCCGAGGTCGAGCTCGCGCAGAGGTTCATCGCCTGCCGGGCGCGGATCTCCGGCGACAAACTGCGCAAGGGGCAGGTCTCCAAGCGGGACTGGCCGAAGGTCCTGCGCGCCTGCAACGAGCTGGAAGAGGCGCCGCTGTGGTTCGACGACTCCTCCGACCTCGGCATCCTCGACCTGCGGGCGAAGGCGCGGCGGCTGCACGCCCAGGAACAGGAGCGCGGCGGGCTCGGCCTGATCATCCTCGACTACATCCAGCTGATGCGCTCCGACGACCATCGCGCCAACCGGGTCGAGCAGGTGGGCCAGATCAGCCGCGGGCTGAAGATCCTCGCCCGCGAGCTGGAGGTGCCGGTGGTTGCGATCTCGCAGCTCTCGCGCGCGCCCGAGCAACGGACGCCGCCGAAGCCGCAGCTCTCCGACCTGCGCGAGTCGGGCCAGATCGAGCAGGACGCCGACGTCGTCGCCTTCCTCTACCGCGAGGACTACTACCGCGACCCCGACGAGGAGCCCGACGGCTTGGCCGACCTGATCATCGCCAAGCACAGGAACGGCCCGATCGGGACCAGGAAGCTGGTCTTCCTCGACCGCTATCCCAAATTCGCCGACCAGGCCCACCAGGAGCCGCCGATCGAGCAGCCCGCCGGCGAAGCGCGGCCGCCCCTCGAGGACGCCGCCGCGGCAGGGCCTGACTTCTGATGCCCGCGATCGCCCGCTCAGAGCCCTTCCGCGAACAGGCCTGCCCGCTCGGCGTCTGCGATGGCTCCGGCTGGATCCTCGGCCCCGAAGACGTCGCCCGCTCCTGCGAGTGCCGGACCGAGCGCCTCAACCGCGGCCGCAGCCGCGGCGTCGCCTCGGCGATCCCCGCCCGCTATCGCGGCGTCTCCTTCGACCGGCCGCCGGTCTCGGACATGGCGCGGGACATGACCACGCGCCACGTGGTGCAGGCGGCGCGCGACTACGTCGAGAACCTCGACAAGAACCTCGCGCAGGGGAGGGGGCTCTGGTTCATGGGCGACACCGGCACCGGCAAGACGACGCTCGGGATGCTGATCGCGAGCGAGGCGCTCAAAGCCGGCAAGACGGTCGGCGTCTACTTCACGCCGAAGCTCCTGACCCGGATCCGCCAGACCTACCAGGAAGCCGAGACCGAGAACGCCTACAGCCAGTTCTTCGAGCGGGTCACCTCGGTCGACCTCCTCTACATCGACGACCTCGGCTCCGAGCGCCACACCGACTGGGTCGTCGAGCAGCTCTACGCGGTGATCAACGAGCGCTACGAGAACCAGCGGCCGATGCTGGTCACGAGCAACGCCGCAGGCGACGTCGACAAGGGTCAGCAGCAGCTCGAGGACCAGATCGGCCGCCGCACCGTCTCCCGCCTGATCGAGATCTGCGGCGACCCGCTGCCGCTGTTCGGCGCCGATCACCGTTACCGAGCCCGCGCCGCCGGCTGAACCGCGTCAGAATCCCCCGCGGCATGCCAGGAGTGGTCATAGTCGGGGCCCAGTGGGGCGATGAGGGGAAGGGGAAGGTCGTCGACCTGCTCGCCGAGCGGGCTACCACGATCGTCCGCTTCCAGGGCGGCAACAACGCCGGCCACACGATCGTCCGCGACGGCGAGGAGTTCAAGTTCCACCTGATCCCCTCCGGGATTCTGTACGCGGAGAAGACCTGCGTGATCGGCAACGGCGTCGTCGTCGACCCGCGGGTGCTGCTGGGTGAGATCGACGGGCTGAAAAGGGCGGGGCTGAGCGTGAGCAACCTGCGCATCTCCGCCAACGCGCACCTGATCATGCCCTACCACGTGCTGCTCGACACGGCGGGGGAGACGAAGCTGGGGAAGCTCTCGATCGGCACCACCCGGCGCGGGATCGGCCCCTGCTACTCGGACAAGGCGCTGCGGCTGGGGATCCGGGTCCAGGACCTGCTCGACGAGAAGATCCTGCGGACGAAGATCCGCGCCGCGCTGGAGCCCAAGCAGCAGGCGCTGCGCGAACTCTCGGTCCAGCGACGCAAGCAGCTGAAGGAGGCCGGCGAGGACGCGAAGGCCGGCGAGGGCACGGCCCCCGTCCCCGACCCCCGCCTCGACCTGCACACGATGGTCGAGGAACACGTCAACTTCGGCCACCGGCTCGAGCCCCACATCGCCGACACCGCCCGCCTCTGCTGGGAGGCGCTCGATCGCGAGGAGACGGTGATCTTCGAGGGGGCCCAGGCGACCCTGCTCGACCTGGACCACGGCACCTATCCCTTCGTCACCTCCTCGAACCCGATCGCCGGCTCGGCCTGCGTCGGTGCCGGCGTCGGGCCGAAGGACATCGACGAGGTCTGGGGGATCGCCAAGGCCTACGCGACCCGGGTCGGCGCCGGCCCCTTCCCGACCGAGCTCTTCGACGATGTCGGCGAGCAGATGCTGCAGCGCGGCCATGAGTTCGGGACGACCACCGGGCGGCGGCGGCGCTGCGGCTGGATGGACCTGGTGGCGCTGCGCTACGCGGTCCGCCTCAACCGGATGGACGCGCTGGCAATCACCAAGCTCGACGTCTTGAGCGGCATCGGCCCGCTGCGGGTCGCGGTCCGCTACCGCTCCAAAGAAGGCGCCGAGCTGGACACCTTCCCCTACCACCAGTCGATCCTCCACTCGGCGACGCCGGAGTACGAGGAGCTGCCCGGCTTCGACCTCGACCTCACCTCCTGCCGCAGCGCGGACGACCTGCCGCAGGAGGCGCGCGACTACCTCGGCTTCATCGCAGACTTCGTCGGGGTGCCGGTCCGGCTGGTCGGCGTCGGCCCCAGCCGCGAGCAGGTCATCTGGCTGGAGTCGTAAGTCCGGCCGCGAGGCGCCGGAGGTTTAGGAAGAAATCTCGCACCGGTAGCGCCACTGCTCTACAGTCTGTCTTGTGGCTACCAGTCGACGCTCGACCAAGTTAAACGAGCGGCTGCCACGGGGAAGACACGGTCTGCCGAGAGAGACGGTGACCGAGTCCCAACGCAACCGCATCCACCAGGCGATGATCGAGGTCGTCTCCGAGCGCGGATACCCGGAGACGCGCGTGGTCGACGTGATCGGCGTCGCGGGCGTCTCCCGCAAGACCTTCTACGAACTGTTCGACAGCAAGGAGGACTGCTTCCTCGCCGCCTACGACGTGCTGTTGGACAACCTGCTCGGGGACACGACCAACGCCTTCGAATCGAAACACGGGACCCCGTGGGCGGAGCGGATCGCCGCCGCCCTCGAGGCGCTGCTCGCGCACCTGGCCGCCCACCCCGACGAGGCCCGGTTCGCGATCGTCGAGGTGCTCGCCGCCGGGCCGAAGGCGCTCGCCCGCCGCGACGCGGCGCTGCGCCAGTTCACCGGCTTCCTCGAGTCCGGCCGCTCGGAGAGCTCGGTCGAACTCCCCGGGATCACCTCGCTCTCGATCGCCGGCGGCATCAACGAGCTGCTCTACAGCGAGATCCTCCACGGTGCCGTCAGCCGCCTCCCCGGTCGCCTCCCGGACCTGATGTTCTGGGTGACGCTGCCGTTCCTCGGCGCCGAGGGCGCGACCGCCGAGCGGGAGCGCGCACGGCTGGCAAAGCTCCACTCCTAGTGGTTCGAGCACCGCTCCTTTTCGCCGCTCGGCGGGTTTACGAAGAAGGCGCGGGTGGTAGTTTGACCCGCTGGAGAGACTGTTCCAAGTATCCACGGCATCGGACCCATCCGGGCAGGCCGCAAAGGAGAGATAAAGGGATATGCGCAAGTACCTGATGTTGGTGACGGCCGTTGCGGCCTTGATCGCCGTCAGCGTGGCGGGGATCGCTACCGGCGCCAAACCGGTGACGGTCGAAGCCGGCAACCTGGTGGTCACGGTCAACGGCGAATTCAAACCGAACAAGCTGCCCAAGAAAAAGATGGCTCCGATCAAGCTCTTTGCTTCGGGCAAAATCGCGACCAAAGACGGCACCCATCCGCCGGCTCTGAAACAGGTCATCCTCAAAACCGACAAGAACGGCGCCATCAACGTCAAAGGCATCCCGGTCTGCAAGTCGGGTCAGCTGCAGTCGCGCGACACCAAAGCGGCTGAAAAAGCCTGCAAGAAGGCGATCATCGGCAGCGGGAAGACCACCGTCGAGGTCCAGTTCCCGGAACAGCCGCCGATCGACGTCAACAGTAAATTGGTCGTCTTCAACGGCGGCTTCAAGGGCGGTACGACCACCCTCTTCATCCACGCCTACTTCTCGGCGCCGGTGACCGGGGCGATCGTCACCACCGTGAAAGTGAAGAAGAAGAAGGAGGGCCGCTACGGCCTGAACTCCGTCGCGACGATTCCGAAAATCGCCGGCGGCAGCGGCTCGGTGAAGAGCTTCAACCTCGCGATCACCAAAAAGGGCGTCCTCACCGCCAAATGCGCTGACGGCAAGCTCCAGGCGCACGCGACCTCCGTCTTCGCCGACGGCACCAAAGCCGCCGCGACGATCATCCGGCCCTGCAAAGGGACCTGAGGAACGCATAGTCCAGGCCCCGGCCTGAGACGAGCAGCAGCGAGAAGGGCGGCCTCCGGGCCGCCCTTCTTCTTGCTCATTTGTCGCCCGCAGCCGGTTGCGCTGCCGGTATCCCCGTAGTACAACTAGGCAGGCTGGATCAAACCCAGTTATCTAGATTGGCGGGCGATGTTCTCGGGCAGCGACAGCTTGTCGACTGCAGTCGAAAGCGCGAAGGAAAGGGATCTGAAGCCTCTCGCCGAGGAGAGCGCGGAGACCCTCGAGCTCGACGACGAGCAGCTGGCGAAGATGGAGTCCTACCTGCACGACGCCTGGTTCTTCGGCATCCGCACCGGCCACGCAGTGATGATCGAGACGAAGATGGGCCAGGCCGACCCCGCTCCCGTCATCAGCGACATGCAGGGCGAGTTCCAGGACCTGATGGAACGCCTGGCCGACGCTCTCGACACCACCGTCGGCGCGACGATCGCCGCCTGGAACTACCTCGGCCGCGCCTGGATCGCCGGCGCCGAGTTCTGGGAGGTCGAGATCTCCGCCCGCCTGATCGAACAGCGGGCCGGCGGTTTCGAGGAGGCGCTGAGGCGGCTCGAAGAATAAGCCGCTAGCGCAGCGCCTCGACCCAGTCGAGGTCCCTGCCGCAGAGCGACCCGGCCTCGGCGGCGGGCACCGTCCTCACCGGAGGATCTTCGTTCTCGACCGGGCTGAGGACCAGCGGCCCGATCGGTTCCGCCGGGCCGCCTCCGCCCGGGCCCAGGCCCGCCCCATGCAGGCGCAGGGCGACTTCGTGGAAGCCCGCGCTCAGCTGCACCGCGCCGAAGTGGAGGAACTGGCGGTGCGCGTTCAGCTGGTGCTCGACCGAGCCTGCTTCCTCCTGGTCGACGAACAGGTCCAGGCGGTTGCGGACGCTTCCCTGGAGGTAGAGGTCGTAGCGGCCGCTGCGCGGCACCTCGATCCCGAGGGCGAGTTCGCCCGCCCCGTCGGGAACCAGGTCCGGGCTGTCGGGTTCGGTCGGGGTCCAGCCGGCGGGGTATTCGGATTCGGTCAACGAGGCGGTGACGACGGGCTTCCCTTCGGCCGCCGCGACGGTCCCGTCCGGCCCGGCCAGCTCGGCGGCGTCCCGGACGGCGGCGCAGGCGGCCGCTTCGCTCGGGTCTTCGAACGACCCGAGGGGCGTGTGCTGGAGGATCGCGCCCGAGGGCGAGGGCGGGCGCTGCCAGACGTTGTAGTAGTCGCCCTCACGCACCAAGGAGTAGGCGGAGGGCGGTCGGCTCTGCGCCGGGCTGCGCCGCAGGACCAGCGTCCGGTAGGTCAGCAGCGCCGAGAGGGTGATCTGGTCGGTGTCCCCCCATTCCCCCTTTTCGAGTTCGCCGCCTTCCACCAACGGCACCTGACGGGCGCGGAGCTCGGAGGCGCCCTCGGCATCCGCCTCACGGAGGAAGTGTCGGACCCCGTAGGGCTGGTATTCGGTCATCAGCGCCGGTCCCTCGCCCGCGTACTCCTCGCCGATCTGCTCGAGCTCGCGCAGCTGGTCGTAGGGGGCGAGACTGACGTCGTGGTAGCCGAGGGCGTTCGACCACAAGACCCCCGCGAGCACCAGGCCGAGAACCGTCGTCCCCAGCACGCGCTCGACCCGGACGGCGAAGGCCGCGGCGCCGGCCAGCGCCAGCAGCAGCAGCGAGGGGCTGCCGGAGGCGAGCGCCTTGGCGCCCACCCACGGGGACGAGTAGGCGAAGACGGCGAGGCTGCCGACCCCTGCCGCGGCGACGTAGAGGAGAGGCGCCCAGGCGCGGCGGCGCCAACAGAGGACGGCGCCCCAGGCCGCGGCGGCGATCGCCAGCAGGATCAGGAAGACGGTCAGCGGCTCGTTGGTCGAGCCCAGGCGGAAGTCCCCGTTGGGCCAGATCCCGACGTACTGGAAGACGCTGAGGGGACCGAACAGGTTGCCGAGCTCGGCGTCGTCGGTGAGGCCCCCCTGGGTCGGCGAGAAGACGCCCGCGGCGAAGAGGACGGGGATGCCGAGCAGCGCGACGAGCAGCACCAGCGGGCCCGCCTGCGCGAGCAGCGGGCGCAGGCCCTGCGACCGCCACATCGCGATCGCGACGAGGCCGAGGGCGGGCGCGACCCAGACGATCCCGCCGGTGCCGACCGCGACGAGCAGGGCGGTGGCCGCGACCGCGGTCGGGACGACGCCCCGCCAACCGAGCTCCCTCCTCGCCGCTTCGGGGGCGGCCGCGGCCAGCAGGGCGATCGCCACCGCCACTGCGACCTCCTTGATGCCCCCCCAGAGGCCGTAGGCGAAGAGCAGCGCCGACTGCGAGGCGCCGAAGGCGACCAGCGCCCGCAGCGGCCGGGACTCGAGCAGCGGCGCCGCCAGCCAATACAGGCAGAGCGCCAGCAGCGCCGCCATCGCCGCCATGTACGGCTGCACCAGCCAGGCGACGTCGGTCCCGGTCAGCTCGCTGCCGACGCCGAGCGGCAGGAAAGCCCCGACCGGGTAGCCCTGCGGCAGGTTGACCTGCAGCGTCGACTGGTAGCTCGACGGTTCCAGGCCGGAGAGATCGCGGCCGTGGTCGCTCATCGCGTCGACGAAGGCCATCCAGGTCGCGGTGTCGTCGAGCTTGATGTAGCCGGCGAAGGTCGGCTCCCCGGAGAAGACGACGGGGGCGGCGTACACGGCGAAGGCGCCGAAGGCCGCGGCCGCGGCCCAGCCGTCGAGCTCGTCCAGCATTTGCTTTCCGACCCTCCCCCGGGCGAACGCGAGCCCCAGGCCGACGAGGGCGAGGACGGCCGTCGCCGGCGTCGCCAGGAAGGTCGTCTCGCCGCGCGCGGTGAGGATCCCCGTGACGACGATGATCAGCGCGAAGCCGGCGGGGGCGAGCAGGAGGCCTGGGAGCCTCCGTCCCACCAGCGCCTCGAGCAGAAAGCCGAAGCCGAGGCAGAGCGCGAAGAACAGCAGGGGGAAGAGGACCCAGGAGACGAACATGCTCAGCCCACCGGCCGGATCTCGCCGGCCTCGATCAGCTCCATCGCCCGCCCCGGCGCCGGGTCGTACACCTCTATCTGCAGGTCGGACCCCGGGTAGGCCAGGTAGACGCTGCCCGCGGATTCCGGGTTCTCCAGGACGATCCCGCCGTCGGCGACGCGACCGAGGCCGGCTCCGGCGGAGGCGGCGGTACGACGGAGCGCGGCCTGCGCGTCGGCGACCGGATAGGTGCCGACGGTGAGGTAGGCGCCGGAGCTGCTGCCCACCGCCGCTCCGGACGGCAGGTACCGGAGGTAGACGCTGCCGTCGGGTTCGACGCTCAGCTCCAGGCGCCGGTCGGGCTGCGGACCCACCCAGTAGATGGGATGACCTACCGTGGCTTCGGCCTCGCCCAGCTCCGAGACCTCGACGATGCGAGGCGTGACCCGGGACGAAACGCTCTCTCCTCCTCCGTTGTCCCCACCGAGAAGGGCGAGAAGGAGGGCGGTTGCCAACAGTCCGACAGAGGCGGCCTTTCCGAAGAGCTCGGGCTGCCGGATCCGAGGATTCGCTCGTGCCTCGTCCCCCGCCCTCATGGAGACGATTCTATGCCGGGCGCAGCTCAGCCGCGCCCGGCGGGTGACGCTATATCTGGCTGCAGGCTTTCAGGTTGAGCTCTTTGGCGAGTTTGTTCGCTTTGTCGAAGTCCCCGACTTTTCCGGTTGCCGTGCCGATGGGATCGTCTTCGATGTTCTGAATTTCCTCTTCGAGAGCTTGGACCATGGCTTCGACTTTGTCCTCTTCCCCGCTCGGCGCTCCAAGATCCGCGAGTTCTTCGGTCATCTGAGCGATCGGCGGGAGAGCCGCCTCCAGGATGAAGTCCGCTTGGGCTTTCTTGCCTTTTCGCCCTTCTTCGCCGTATTTTTTGTATGCGGCGATCAGGTCCTTGTTCTTCTTCTCTTCCTGGCGTGCGCAGATCGCGTCTGCTTCTTTGGTGAATTCCGCTTTGCTGAGGGAGGAACTCTCGTCGTCGCCCCCACACCCGGCCATGACCGCAACCACAGCCAAGACTCCTGCAGCTATCGCGACGATTTTCCTCAACACGGTTCCCCTCCAAGATAGTTGACTAATAGGCAGAACCTAATCCAGCGGGATGATGAAGTCAACTGGTTGTCCGCAAACAAAAAAGGCACGCGGCGTGACCGCCGCGTGCCTTCCCTGCATCCGGAGCCTGGTTTGCTCAGGGGTAGATGAACGCCCGAGGTGCCAGTTCCGTGTCGATGATCTGGACGGTCTCGTTGGTGCCGGCGGGAGCCGGGAGACCAGACTGCGAGTTGACGAGGCCGTTGATGCTGATCGGGATGAACCCGAACAGCGTCAGAACGCATCCCGATGCGCCAGGCGCGGCGAACGAGTTATCGACCGCTACCGCGTTTTTCAGTGTGGCGATACCGGGAGGATCTTCCTGGAATTCAGCCTGTTTCCCGCTGATCGGCTGATTCGGCGGCGGCGGATTCGTGGTGCCTTCCGTCAGGTTCAGGACGATCGGGTTGGAAGCGGAACCGACATAGCATTTGCTTCCGAGGACCGGGTTGATCAGACGCACCCGGATCGGCAGCGTGAGGTTTTCGCCGAATACCGGCGGACCCACCAGTTCGGTGACGGCGAAGAGCTGCAGGCTGTCGATATCGAGGAAGTTGACCAGCCAGTCCAGACCCGTCAGGCCGATGACTCCACCCGGCACCTGCTGTTTAACGGGCGACAGACCGCCTTTGGAGTTCCAGGAGAAGTTCTGGAATTCCGGGTTGACTCCACCGACAAGGGTCATCGGTTTCGAGATCGGGACTTTCTTGCTCCCCATCTGGAAGTGGCCGCCCTTGATGACCGACCTGATGCAGGCCGAGATTTCGGATTTTTCCGAAGGACCGGGGCAGCCCGCGAAGCGCTCCCACCCAGGATTAGGAGTATCCGCGGAGGCAGCCGGAGCTGCCATTGCGACTACTGCTACAGCCGCAATGGCAGCTGCAGTCAGCTTTCGTAAAAGCACTGACGTCATATCACTCTCCCTAGTTGACTGGTGTGCAGGCCTGAATAAGACCCTTCGTCCAATCTACTTGATTGAACAACCGGAAGTCAACCAAAAGAAAGCGGGTCCGAGGACGCAGGACTTACTAGCCCCGCTTCCCCTTCTTCCCACGCTTCTTGCCGCCCGGCTTCTTCCCCTTGCAGCTGGTCTTGATCACCGGCCTGGTCACGTGCTTCCTGCCGTTCTGCGCCGTCAGCGCCAGCTTCGCCCGTTGCTTGCCGCGGCAGATGTCGCGGTTGTTGACCAGAAGCCCCCGCTTGCCGCCCGCGAGGTTCAGCTGGAAGCGGGAGACCGGGGCGTCGGGGATGTTCGCGAAGGTGGTGCGGATCCTCCTGCCCTTGGTGTCGATGAAGCCGACGAGGACGATGCGGAACTGACCGCGCAGGTCGGCTACGAGGTCGGGGAGTTCCCTTTCCCCGCCGTTGCTCCTGAAGTAGACGTTGCCCTGCAGCGGTTCGTCGAGCAGCGGGCTCCAGGCCTTGGCGCGGCCGAGGATCGACTTCTTCGGGCAGGCTTCGGCGGCGAACTGCACGCGGGTGCAGGGGTTGTTGATGTGGGCGTTTTCGATCTGCTGGGAGGGCGGCAGGGTGACCACGGCTCTGGCGCTGTTGGCGTCTCCGGCTCTGGGGGTGAGGGTGGAGCGGACGGCGGGGAACTTGCCGCGCTTGGTCGCTCCCTTCAGCTTCAAGGTGAGCTTGGGCTTGTAGCGGAGGGCTCCGCAGTCGCGGGCCTGGTAGCGCTCGGCGAGGTCGGCAGAGAGGCTGCCGGCGAAAAGGGTGGCGCGAGCCTGCTTCTCCTCGCAGGAGGTCGCGTTCAGGGTGAAGTTCTCGCGATCGATGAAGAGGTGTAGCTCCCGCACCTGCAGTGGGATGCCTTCGAGGATCGTCGGGATCGGGTCGGAGTCGGCTCCGATCACCCGCACCTGGGCGGTGTCGGGGTCGAGGTCGAGGGCAGAGCGCACCACAGCGGTGCCGAGGTCGAAGGGACCGGCGACGGCCGGAACCACCGAGACGACCGAGAGCGGGTGGCCCTTGTAGGGGCCGGCGAGGTAAAGCGAGCCGGTGGCGTAGGTGAGCGCGGGACCGACTCCGGCCGCGGCCAGCACGCGGCCGACCTTGGAGGCCTCGGGGCAGGAGGGGGAGGCGAGCTCGGCTTTGCCCGCACGGGAGCGGGCGGCGGCGATCTGGTCGTCCGAGCAGCGGCCGAGGCCGGCAATCTTGCCGACGACGCCCGGCGGCAGGGTCGCGTCCAGGGCGCTGATCTGCCCTTCGCCGTCAGAGCGGGTGAAGCGCATGTAGAAGGGCGAGTAGGCGCCGGCGGTGTTGTTCGTGGTGCCGGCGAGGAAGCCGGGGGCGAACGGGACGCCCGAGGGGCAGGGCGAGCTGGCGGGGCCCTGGTTGATCTCGAAGGTCGAGGTCGAGGTGACCGCGGCGTTGCCCGAGGAGGGGGTGAAGAGGGTTTTGGTGGTGTAGGTGCCGCAGGCCTGAGGCGTTGCGATCGGCGCCCGGGGGCCTTCGCGGAAGCGGACCTCGAGGTCGGAGAAGGGCAGTTCGGGGATGTCTTTGAAGGTGGTGGTGAGCTGGCCGGTGACCAGGTTGGGCTCGATCTTGCCGGCCTGGGAGACGAAGATGCCGAACTCCTGGTTGCGGATCACCAGGTAGGTCGCCAGCAGCGAGCCGAACGGGTTCTCGCGCGGGGTGGCGAGGTAGAGGGAGCCTTGGAGCGGCTCCTCGAGCAGCGGGGAGGTGATCGTCGCGGTGCCCAGCTTGGAGTCTCCCGGACAGCCCCAGCTCTGCAGCGAAGCCGAGTCGAACTGACCCTGGCTGCAGACGCCCTGGCCTTCGGCGGCCGAGGGGTTCGCCGCCATACCCTCGGGGAGGGTGACCTCGACCGAGGAGATGTCAGCCTGGGCGTCCTGGGAGGCGTCGGTCAGCCCCGGGTCGTCGACTGCGACGTCGAAGTCGAGGCCCGAGGGGCTGGAGGCCGCGGCGGTGCTGGGGGTGGCGGTCGCCTCGGGCGAGAAGGCGAGGGCTTTGCATTCGTCCATCCCTTCGGTGGTGGCGGTGCCTTCGTCGAAGGCGCCCTGCCAGGAGGTGGCGGTAAAGAGCGTCGTCAACGGGCCCTTACAGCTGCGCGGCAAGGTGAGGAGCGGCACTTCCGGGATCGAGACCGGGCAGGTTCCGTTGGAAACCGGCTGGGGGGTTGAATTCGCAGGTTGACCAATGCATTTGCCCCTCAGGTTGTCGTGCGCATCGGCAGCGGGATTGCCCCACAGAACTACTTTCGAGCCATAGAAGAGGAGCGCTTGGGGGGTATTGGGCAACCGCACTTCGAGGTTGTAGGGGGGCTCGGGCCGGACGAAGACGTCGAAGGTGATCGGGACGTTGCCGACGGCGAAGCCGAAGGTGGCCGCTGCGCCCGGAGTGGGGTCGAGGCTGTAGACGGGGGCGTGCCAGAACGATTCGACGCCTACCGGGAAGGTTTTGAATTCCGCTTTCACCGCCGCGTATCCGACCGCGCTCTCGTTGGAGCAGGCGGGATAGCTTTCGTTGTCGCGGTCGACGAAGACGGGTATCGAACAACGCGGGACGGCCGTCTGCGAACCCACCAAGCCGGGCATTTGCGCGACCGTCAGGTCCTTCAGTTCGCCATCCGGAACCTCTCCGTCCACTTTCTGGTTGGTTTCCTGATCGACCGCGCCTTCCGGCGTCACTTTGGTGTTGACGCCCAGGTTCGTCGTCATCTGGAAGGGGTGGGAGCCGGCGCGAGTGGCAGGGCTCCCGTCTTCTTCTTCGAAGGTGACTTTGAGGTTTTTGAGACCGAATTCAGCTGCGGCGGGGCCGGCGAACAGCGCCAAGCCGAGACAGGCGCAGGCGACGAGGGTCAGGAGGCGCTTCATCGGCTCGCCCTCCGGCTATTGCCGGCTCTCTTCTTCTTGCCGGCTCGCTTCTTGTTCTTCACGCAGACGACCTTGCCTTTGCGCTTTGCCCGATGCTTTCCTTTCGGACATTTCTTCCGCTTGGGCGGTTGGACGACGGGATTGCCGGGGCCGACGAAGGTAGAACTCTGCGGAGCCGAGGGGCGGGTGGGAGTCTGCCCCGGAGCTTGGCAGGCTTCTCCTTCGCACTCGGGCGCTTCTACGGGCGGCGCTGAGAAGCCACCGCCCACGCGGGCGTCGTAGATGTCGATGAAGGCGGGGTCGCCCGCATAGAGGCTCTCGTAGGTCTTGAAGAAGACATCGTCACCGGTGGCACTCGAGTCGGTGATGACGGAGTCCTCTGGATCCTTTCCGGAGGAGATCAGGGTGACGCAGCCGTCGGCCGAGGCGACGTAGCCGTAGGAGTTCGTCCCTTCGCATTCTCCGGTGCCCAAGGCCTCCCACTGGTAGACGTCCTGCGCCCCGTTGGTGTCGGCCTCGGCGAGTCGGTCGAAGCTGTTGAAGTAGGCGCGGTTGCCGTCGTCGGAGATGACCCGCGGGGCATAGAGCTGGTTGGTCCACCCGGGGATCCACGCGGCAGCCCATCCTCCGGTGACTCCCGAGATGCTCCAGGGTTGGCCATTCGGCCGGGATCCGGTCGGATTGCAGGAGATGCACCGAAGCTGACCAGCACCGCCGTTGGCCGTGGCGTCATAGATGAACACCTCAGAATCCAACTCGTCGCTCGCGGCATCTTCGTTTTCATAGCCGGTGAGGCTTGCCTTCGACATGAAGATGATGCGATTGCCGTCGGGGGTCACGCGAGAGGTGCGCAGGAGAGGCCGAATCGAAACCGGAGAAGGTCGGCCGGACAAGACATCTGCGTCGGAAAGCGTACCGATGTACGTGAGATTGCCACTTTGGTAACGGAACAAGTTGAATTTTCCGTCTTTTGCGCTGCCCGCCAAGGCTTTGGTTGATGCGAAATAAGCAGTCTCACCATCGCGGCTGATGCCGGCGAGACCCCGGACACCGTCGGCGATCTGAGTCGACGTTTTCGTACCGAGATCGAACACGGATAGTTTTTCACCGAGGGTGTAAAACGCTTTCGATCCATCGGCCGCAGCACCCCAGAACTGTGCCACTTGCGCCGACACCGTGATCGTTTCCGTGCCGCCGACGCGGGCGTACAGTTTTCCTGGACCGTCTTCGGATTCGGTCCAGTACACGACATCTCCGTCTTCCGCAACAGCTCCGAACACATTTGCGTTTCGCTCGATTCCAAAACCGCTCGCGGTGCCGATCGAGCATCCGGTGGGGCTGACGGAGCCATCGGGGAGAACGCAGACGAGTTTCAGGTTTCCACCGGCGGCTTCGTATGCTTGGCGCACCCCCTCTGCGCGTGCGTTCGAAGTCAATTTCGCGGGAACCGAGAAGAAGGCCTTGCTGCCATCCGCAGCGAAGCCCTGCAGCTCGGGGAAGAACGTGCGGGGTTCCACGTCGTTGCCTTCAGGCGTTCCCGTGGTAACCGTGACATAGGACCCGGCATCGGGGTCACAATTGTCTCGCCGGTACAGGTTGGGGTATCCGGAGATGGCTCCTTGCGCAAGAAGCGGGAGCGCCGTGTCCTGCAGCGGCCAGCCGAGGCACAGATCCTCGGTGAAGGCCTTGAACTGGAACTCGAGGCCATCAGTGGTGAAGAGAGCGGGTCCTTCCCTGGGAGGGGAGATCGATTTGTTTTCCCACCCCTCGGAAGTGCGGGTCGCCATGTACTGCGACGTGTAGGGCGCCCCCTCGGGCTCCGCGAAGGCTCTGTAGGCGGAGTAGGTGATCTTGTCGCCGTCCAGCGCGGTCTGATCGAGACCGGCGGGGTAGCCGGTCACGTTGGTGACCACTTCGATATTGGCCCCTTTTTTGTCTACCGGGGAAACCATCTCGTAAGCGCGGCAATCGGCGAGCTGCTCCCCGGCGGGAGCGTGGAAGGCGTCGTTCGAGCAATCGACGGGGTCTTCGGCCTTGAACGTGCGGAGCGTTCCCACCTCTCCGTAGAAGGTGCAGACGACCGAGGGTTCGTCGGGTTTGCACTGGTTGTCGACCACGAGCCGGTAGCGATAGGTAACCCCGGGCTCCAGCCCGGAGGCCTGGGCGCTTCGCTCAACGAATTGTTCGCCCGCACCGAAGTCCAAGGGGGCGCCGGCCGGGGTTTTCAACGCCGAGTCGAACCCGCTGCTCTGGAAGGTCGCGTCGTCGACGTACTCGAAGTAGCCGGTCGCAGGGGTCTCGAGGGGGTTGACTTCCCCGTGGAGCACAGCGGATTCGGTGCCGACATCGGTGGACCAAGGGCCAGCGAGTTTCGCGGGCGGACCCGTAATGAATTTTCCTTCAGGTCCTTTGTTGGTGCCATCCGCGTTGCTGGCGACGGTCCGGAAGCGATATTCGGTTTCGGGAGTCAGGCCCGTGAGCTGCTGTGTCGCGGGGTGGAGTTTGAAGTCGGAACCGATGGGAGCGCTCTCAGAGCTTTGTTTGACGTTGGAGCTCCCCCATCCGTCGTCTTCGAAAGAAGCGTTATCGACGTACTCGTAGTGGAAGGTGGTGGCTTTACCCTCCGGGTTGATTTCAGAATGGAGGGTGGCTTTGACGCTCAGGATGGGGTCGGCGAAAATCGAGCTCGCAACCGGATAGACGACAGGTCCCGGCGACGCCGGAAGGGGCAGGAGGTTGACGACCCCGTTTTCGATCGCGTAGACGTCCCCCTCGGTCGCGTCTGGGTACGGAGCCAAGGCGGTGGCAGGCCCTCCGGCGGCCCCGTAGAAGACGAGATCGAGCGAGCCACTCGAGTCGTAGCGGGAAATCCCGTACTCCCCACTGTCGAGCGTCGTCGCGTAGAGGTTGTCGTCGGGGTCGAGAGCCAGAGCATTCAGATTGGAGACGGGGAGGGAGAGGAGCTGCGTTCCGGTGGGACTGTATTTGCGAATCTCGTTGTTCGACACCGCGGAGTAGATGTTCCCGGCAGAGTCCACCGCCAGGAACTCGGGATTGATGCCGGGAAGCGAGACTTCGCCGATGAACGCACCCGAGGGTTCGAATTTCTGCACCCTGTCTCCGTCATTCACATAGAGCACTCCGCCCGGCCCGATGGCCACGCTGCTTCGGTGCGAGTTGAACTCACCGCTCCCGGTTCCCTTCACACCCCTCCCGCAGGTATCGCCGGAGGCCGCGGTGCAGATGTCTTCACCCGTGTCGAGGTTGACCCCCCCACCGAGCATGTAGAGGAATTCTCCGGAGGTGGTGAACTTCTGGACGCGATTGTTTTCAGGTTCGTTATGGCTCGAGGTTTCAAGACCGTCGAAGACGTAGAAATCGTGCGTCGAGGGATCGACCGCCACGCTGCTGGGATGGAGCTGCCCTACTTGGACGCCCCGCTGGCCGGCCCGACATACATCGACAGAGGCTTTGCACACCTCGTAGTTCGCGCCGTCCTGAAGGGTCTGGATCTGGAGTTTTGCCAGACCGCCGGTCAACTGAGTTTTCTGGCCCTGTTCCAGTTGATGCAGGTCCATGTCGCCGAAGGCACCCGTGAATTCGATGATCCACGGTCCTCCGTCCGGCCCCGTGACGCTCACGTCGTCAGGACCCAGGGGAGCCAGCCCCTCCAGCGCACCTTCGACGGCGGCGGCACTCGCATTGAAGGGGACGGAGACCGTTTCTTCCTTGATCACCCCGATGGTCACGAAGCTGTTCTGGATGAAGAGGAGGGTGAAGTTCCCGCCCGTAGCCGCCACTTCCACCTGTTGGATCTCGTTTTTCGGTTTGTTGTCGGGGCCGGAAGCGACAACCCCCCACCCGAATGCCTGAAAGCCGGCGGGGCCGGTGGAGGGGAAGAGGTCGACGCGGCGGTTACCGCGATCCGCCACGTAGAGGTCGCCGTTGGACGGATCGACCGCGAGGCCGAGGGGTGACAAGGTCTGACCAGCCGCCGACCCCTGCGTCGAAACCGGGACGTCGGCAGATGCGTGGCCAAAGAAGGTGACCAAAGCCAGGACGCTGCAGAGGAATGCCGATACCCCCACCTTGGCGACGGTGCCTCTAGCCAAGCTCATGGACTCCACTCCACTCCCCTCCCCTCTCGGGGTCCCCTACCCCGTTGATCGCATCCCTCGGGCACCGATACGGCACCAGACCTTCAAAAGTGTAGCAAGAGACCATCTTCTTGAAAAGAGGAGGGCCGGGATGATCCCGGCCCTCCTTCGTACAGCCATGCTTCTAGATGCTGAGGCTAGGCCTATTCGCCGCTGACCGAGATAGTGCCACCGCCGACGCGGGATACGACCACGTGGCCGGTGTATTTGCCGTCGGTTTTTTCGCCGGTGCCGCTGAACGGGCAGCCGAAGCTGTCGGTCGTGACGGTGTATTTGACACTGGAGACGTTCGGCACCACTGTCACGCTGCCGCCGCTGTTCGTGGTTTGAACGGTTGTCAGACCGTTCTGGCTTTTGATTTCCGCACGGCAGAGGCCGCCGCCGGCGACGATCTTGATCGATTTCCCAGCCGGGCAGACGACATCGACGTGGTTGTTGTAGACTTCGTTGATTTTGACTGCTTCTGTAGCGTGGAACACGTAGGTGCAACCTTCGGTGTTCACGGTCGCGTTCAGGCCGAACGCTTCACAGTTGCTGTAGGTCGGTGTAACCGTCAGTGTCGAGCTGGCGGCTTCGAGCGAGTGGCTGACGAAGTGGCTGTCGCATTCGACTTTGCCGCCTTCGGTCGTGAACACTTCGTTGCCTTTGGTGTTCGAGCCTGTGACGGTGGCCGGGTAGGCGGAAGCTGTGAACTGCGGCACAGCCGACGCCGCCGAGGCCATCATCGCGCTCATCGCCATGACGGCGGCGATGGCAAGCCCGAGGACTTTCAGATTGCGAATCATTTGATCCCTTTCGATAGTTATCCCTAGCCCGGGGCGATTCCGCCCGAGCGGAGGTATCCATAGGACCATGCATCACGACAGGTCAAGAACTATCGACTGAATAAAGCGGGTCGCTCTCCGCCCCCTCGCAAATGGCCTGCATTTTCCCTTCAACCAAAGTTCGAGCGCGCTGATTTCGCGCGTGCGGACTCTGGCGTGTGGCCCCATCCGCACACGCGCGAGGGGCCGGGAAGATCCCGGCCCCTCGCCCTGCGTCTCAAGCTCTAAGTGTCTAGAGCAATGGTCTGCGGTTATTCGCCGCTGACGCTGACGCTGCCACCCCCGACGCGGGTTACGACCACGTGGCCGGTGTATTTACCGTCGGTTTTGTTGCCGGTGCCGCTGAACGGGCAGCCGAAGCTGTCGGTCGTGACGGTGTAGGCGACGCTGGAGACATTCGGCTCCACTGTCACGCCACCGCCGGCGACGTTCGTGGTTTTGACGGTTGTAAGACCGTTCTGGCCTTTGATTTCCGCACGGCAGAGGCCGCCGCCGGCGACGATCTTGATCGATTTGCCGGTCGGGCAGACGACATCGACGTGGTTGTTGTAGACGCCGGTCGACACTTTTTCTGTGGCGTGGAACACGTAGGTGCAGCCTTCGGTGTTCACGGTCGCGTTCAGGCCGAACGCTTCACAGTTGGTGTAGGTCGGTGTAACCGTCAGTGTCGAGCTGGCGGCGGCGAGCGAGTGGCTGACGAAGTGGCTGTCGCATTCGACTTTGCCGCCTTCGGTCGTGAACACTTCGCTGCCTTTGGTGTTCGAGCCTGTGACGGTGGCCGGGTAGGCGGAAGCTGTGAACTGCGGCACAGCCGACGCCGCCGAAGCCATCATCGCGCTCATCGCCATGACGGCGGCGATGGCAAGCCCGAGGACTTTCAGATTGCGAATCATTTGATCCCTTTCGATAGTTATCCCAAGCTCGGAGCGATTCCGCCCGAGCAGGGCAATGAATAAGGCCGCCGGGAATCAAGGTCAATGGAATTCGAGGAAACCGGGGTAGAGAGCCCGGGAGATCAGCCGCATGCTGGCCAAATCCCTGGAAACGCCGTGCGACAGAATTGCGCGCGTGCGGTTCCGTGCGAGACATGCTCCGGCGCATGCGCTGCTTGGCCGATCGCGCCGGAGCGCGGGTAGCGTCGGATCGAGGCCACAAAAAAGCGCGGCCGGCAAGAGCCGGCCGCGCTTTGACTATCCGTATCGCTGGTAGCGGCTAGGGAGCCGTCACCGCGAAGGTTCCGCCGCCCATGGAGGCTTCGCTGGCGGTGACCACCATCAGCGCTCCGGACTTACCCGTGCCTTCGCCCGCCCCACTCGGTTTGAGAACCACGAGGGGCGCGCCATCGCCGGGTTCAACGAGTCCCGTGAAGACGCAGAGGAAGCCAGGGTCGGCCTCGGGATTGGTGACAGAGGGAGCTTCTCCGGTCCCGTTGTCGCAATTCGCTTTTTCTTCGGCCGTCGCATCCCCATCGACGATCACGACGTCGCCGACTCCCAGTTCGGTCGCAAGCGGGAGGGCAAAGGACAGATCCGTGACCGCCGCTCCGGCTTCTGCGATGTTGAAGGAGTAGGTGCCGGTCTCCGTCGCTCCGGACGGAAGCGTGCAGTTCCCCTGGGGACAGGCCGGGCCGGCGGCGCCGGTCGCACCCGTGGCGCCGGTCGCACCCGTGGCGCCGGCCGTGCCGGTCGCACCCGTGGCGCCGGTCG